>Ga0315534_1002937_pt1 | contig 11167 bp, 11 predicted proteins | sample SalMarSW160240MG_FD_203094 | JGI IMG/M metagenome (GOLD analysis project Ga0315534, IMG submission 203094) | Salt marsh sediment microbial communities from the Plum Island Ecosystem LTER, Massachusetts, United States - Salt Marsh Sediment SW1602-40 ... | reverse complement strand
AGTCCTGTTTCAAGGGACTGGCGAGGGCACTGCGTGCGGCGGTCGCGATCGATCCGCGCGCCGGGGATGAAGTGCCCTCGACCAAGGGGTCGCTCGGCGGGTGATGCCACCATCCCTTCCGCCTTCCGGCGTCCTGTAAAGCAGGCAGTTACGAGTACGAGAACGTCATGGCTACCTACTCCGTGCACGCGCCCCCGCCGCGCGACGGCGATCAGACCGATCCCGAGCGCTTCGTCTTTGTGCGCGACGGATTTTATTTCTGGGCTTTTTTGCTGGCCCCGTTCTGGCTGCTTGTGCACCGCCTGTGGCTGGCGCTCGTCGGGTACTTCGTCGTGACCGGTCTGGTCGGTGTCCTGTTCTACTGGACCGGGACACCCAGCACGCTCGAGTTCTTCGGCAGCCTCGCGGTGTCATTGCTGGTCGGCTTCGAGGCGGCAACGCTGTGGCGCTGGACCCTCGCCCGGCGCGGCTGGACAATGCTGGGATTTGTGGTCGGGGACAGCATGGAAACTGCGGAGCGGCGCTTCTTTGCGGAGTGGACGAAAGGCGCGCCGGCGCAACGGGTTGCGACAATGCCTGCGCAGACCTATGCGACCCCGGTGCGGCGGGGATCGCCGTCGGGCAACGATGTGATCGGGCTGTTTCCAGAGCCGGGGTCGTGAGCGATGACGGTGGCCATCGTCGATTACGGTTCCGGCAATCTGCACTCTGCCGCGAAAGCCTTCGAGCGCGCCGCCCGCGAGATCGGGCACGCGCAGCCGATTCGGGTCACCAGCCGGCCCGACGATGTGTCGCGCGCGGATCGCGTCGTGCTGCCGGGTGTCGGTGCGTTCGCGGATTGCCGGCGTGGCCTCGATGCCATCCACGGCATGGTCGAGGCGCTGAACGAAAACGTATTGCAGCGCGGACGGCCGTTCTTCGGCATCTGCGTCGGCATGCAGCTGATGGCCGAGCGCGGCCGCGAATACCAGGTGACGCCGGGACTTGGCTGGATCACCGGCGAGGTTGACCGGATCGAGCCGGATGACGTCAGCCTGAAAATTCCGCACATGGGCTGGAATACGCTGAACATGCTGCAACCCCACCCGTTGCTGGACGATATCACGCTGGGGCCGGACGGGCTGCACGCCTATTTCGTACACTCGTACGAGCTGAGGCCGGAAAAGCGGGCCGACCTGGTGGCGCAGACCGACTACGGCGGCCCGCTGACCGCAATCGTCGGGCGCGACAACATGGTCGGGACCCAGTTTCACCCGGAAAAGAGCCAGCGGCTGGGATTGAAGCTGATCGCGAACTTTCTCAGGTGGGAGCCGTGATCATCTTCCCGGCCATCGATCTGAAGGAAGGCCTCGCGGTACGTCTCGAGCAGGGCGACATGGCGCGCGCTACCGTGTTCCATCGCGACCCGGCGGCGCAGGCGGCGACTTTCGAGCGTCAGGGATTCGAATACCTGCACATCGTGGATCTCGATGGTGCCTTCGCCGGCATGCCGGTGAACGCGGCCGCGGTCGACCGGATCCTGGAAACCGTCAGCATTCCGGTGCAGCTCGGCGGCGGCGTGCGCGACATGGCGACGGTGGAGGCCTGGCTCGGCAAGGGCGTCACCCGCGTCATCATCGGCACGGCGGCAGTGCGCAATCCGGCGCTGGTCATCGAATCGGCGAAGGAATTTCCGGGCCGTGTGGCGGTCGGGCTGGATGCCCGCGATGGCAAGGTGGCGGTCGAGGGCTGGGCGAAGACCTCCGAACTGTCGGCGCTGGAAATTGCGCGCCGCTTCGAGGATGCGGGTGTCGCTGCCATCGTCTACACCGACATTTCGCGCGACGGTCTGCTCAAGGGATTGAATCTGGACGCTACCATTGCGCTGGCTGACGCCATTTCCATTCCCGTGATCGCTTCGGGTGGCCTCGCTTCCCTCGACGACATTCAGGCGCTGCTGGCGCCGCGCGCGCGGAGGCTGGAAGGCGCCATCGCCGGCCGTGCGCTCTACGACGGGCGGCTCGATGTGGCCGAAGCGCTCGCGCTGGTCCGCGCCGCTGCCGGCACATAGGTTTGCTATCGTTTCCCGGATGGCGGATGCGAGTTGAGTATCGAACCGGCCGGCTGCAATTCGGCGCGGTAAATATCGTTGCGGCACACGACACGGGTATCGAGGCCGGCGATGTGTTTCATCGCCAGCAGGCCGGCGCCGGCGCCGACAAGCAGCGCGGCGAGCCCGGGCAAGGCGTGTGGCGAGAAACTCGGCGTTGCGTAGAGCACCAGCACGGCGTTGCCGCCCGGCACCATGGCGGTTCCGAGGCCCATCAGTGCGCCGCCGAACACGTTTCGCAGCCACGACCATTGCGGTCGCCAGTCGAGTCGGAAACTGCCGCGTTGCAGCGTCGAGATCAGCATTCCGGCCAGCACCGCCAGCACGACAATACCGCTTGCTGTCGGCAACGCGCCCATGCCGACTGCGCTCTGCACCATGTTCTGCAGGGTGATGGCGTATCCGGGTGAGCCGATCAGCAGGAAGATGGCAGTGCTGGCGATGCCGATCAGCATGGCAGCAGTCGAGAGCCGGTAGTTCGGTGACAGGATCAGGTGCCTGAGGTCGAGATTTCCGGGGCGCGTGCGCCACACGCGTTGCGCTTCATGGATCGCCAGGCCGAGCAGGACGAGTGACAGCACGAGGCCGAACGTCAGCACTGCGCCGAGCAATGCCGGCGCCCGGTTCGGCCGCGTCAGCCATTCGAGATCGACCAGCGCAAGAAATGTCAGGATCCCGACGGCGAAGCCGCCGATGCAGACGACCATGCGGACTTCTCCGTCGACCAGCCGCGCCATGGTGGAATAGGCGCAGGCCCCGTTGATGGCGGCACCCACGCCGAACAGGAAACCGCCGAGCAGGGTGGCGAAGGTGAATTGCCAGCCGCCGATCTGGCCTGCCGCCGCCGGCATCAGCCAGAACAGGGGAAGCGTGAGCGCGATCACCCAAAGCGCCGATTTGACGATGCTGGCCAGCATGTAGCCGGTACGGGCGCTGATGATCTCGGCCACCGCCCGGACCGTGCAAATGCTCGCCCGGTGCGCCGCAAATCCCAGCAATGCCGCGAACAGGCAGGCGATGACGAGCGGGGCCACTTGCGTGAACATGGCTCAAATCCGGCGGGAAACTGGAAATTTCCGTGATGCTAGCTTAACACTCGCAGTCCCGATACCGGTCGCCCGAGCGCAATGTCATGTTCAAGGTCCGCGTCATTCCCTGCCTGGACGTCAAGGACGGCCGCGTGGTCAAGGGCGTCAATTTCGTCGACCTGCGCGACGCCGGCGATCCGGTCGAGGCCGCCATCGCCTACGACGAAGCCGGCGCCGACGAACTGACCTTTCTCGACATCACCGCAAGCCACGAGAACCGTGACACGATCCATGACGTCGTGACGCGAACGGCGGAGGCCTGCTTCATGCCGCTCACTGTCGGCGGCGGCGTGCGTACGGTCGACGACATCCGCAAGCTCCTGACCTGCGGCGCCGACAAGGTGTCGATCAACACCGCGGCCGTGAACCGGCGCGAGTTCGTCAGGGAGGCGGCGGAAAAGTTCGGCGACCAGTGCATCGTGGTTGCGATCGATGCCAAGCAGGTGTCACGCGGGCCGGACCGGTGGGAGATCTTCACCCATGGCGGGCGCAATCCGACCGGGCTCGACGCGGTCGAATACGCCAAGGAGGTGGTGGCGCTGGGCGCCGGCGAGATTCTGCTGACCTCGATGGATCGCGACGGCACGAGAAGCGGGTTCGACATTCCGTTGACGCGCGCGGTGGCTGACGGCGTCACGGTGCCGGTCATTGCATCCGGCGGAGTCGGCACGCTGGATCACATGGTCGAGGGCATCCGCGACGGCCATGCCACCGCGGTGCTGGCGGCCTCCATTTTCCATTTCGGCCAGCATTCGGTGCGCGAGGCCAAGCGGTACATGGCCGGGGCCGGTTTGCCGATGCGGCTGGATCCCTGAGGCCGGGCCCCCGGAATGACGGGGACGCCCATTGATGCTAAACCCCGCCGCAAAGGACACGTATATGGGCAAGTTCTCCCTGTCGGAGCTGGAAAAGCGGGTGCAGGAACGCGCCGGGGCGAGCGCGGCTGAATCCTATACCCGGACGCTGCTCGACAAGGGCATCGATCATTGCGCCAGGAAGCTGGGCGAGGAAGCAACCGAAACGGTCATCGCCGCCGTGCAGGAGGACAGGACGCGGCTGATCGCGGAAGCCGGCGACCTCCTCTATCACCTGCTCGTCGTGCTGCAGGCGCGCGGGGTGACGCTGGCCGAGGTTGAGGCAGGCCTGGAAAAGCGCACCGCGCAGAGCGGCCATGAGGAAAAGGCCGCACGCAAGAGCGGCTGAAACGCGGCATGGAACAGCGCACCGAAGAAATCGTCTCGCCATACAGCACGTTCTCGCGCGCGCAATGGGCGGCGCTGCGTGAAGACACGCCCATGACGCTGACCCCTGACGAGGTCATGCGCCTGCGCTCGCTGCACGACCGGCTCGACATGAAGGAGGTGGAGGAAATCTACCTGCCGCTGTCGCGCCTGCTGTCGATGTATGTGGCGGCGACGCAGCGCCTGTTCATCGCGCAGAAGCGCTTCCTCGGGACCGAGGACAGCAAGATGCCCTATGTCATCGGCGTCGCCGGCTCGGTTGCGGTGGGCAAATCGACCACCGCGCGCGTGTTGCAGGCGCTGCTGGCGCGCTGGCCGAACGTGCCCAAGGTCGATCTCATCACCACCGACGGATTCCTCTATCCCAACGCCGTGCTCGAGCGCGAAGGGCTGATGGAGAAGAAGGGATTCCCCGAGAGCTATGACCTGCCGGCGCTGCTGCGCTTTCTCACCGAGGTCAAGGCCGGAAAGCGGCCGGCGCGCGCGCCGATCTATTCGCACCTGATCTACGACGTGGTGCCCAACCAGTGGGTCGAGGTCGACCGGCCGGATATCCTCATTGTCGAGGGGCTGAACGTGCTGCAGACCGGGCGATTGCCAAAGGACGGCAAGGCGGTTCCGTTCGTGTCTGACTTCTTCGACTTCTCGGTTTATCTCGATGCCACCGAGGACGTGCTGAAGGCTTGGTACGTCAACCGCTTTCTGACGCTGCGCGAGACCGCGTTCCGCGATCCGAAGTCCTATTTCCACCGCTATTCGAATCTGTCCGACGACGAGGCGACCAGCACCGCGTCGGGGATCTGGGAGAGGATCAACCTGCTGAACCTGAACGAAAACATCCTGCCGACGCGCCAGCGCGCGGACCTGATCCTGAAGAAAGGCGAGGATCACACGGTCGATGAGGTGCTGCTGCGCCGCCTGTGAGGCGCCGCGCTCGGGTCTGCCGCCAAACGAAGCACCTTACGCCGCCCGGCGGCCCAGATCGAAATGTTCGAGATAGCGCGAACTGATGGCCGACACCGGCAGCACGATCAGCACGTCGGTCGTGCCGAACTCGTAGTCGATGACGGCGCCGTCGCCGATACAGGCGCCGAGGCGAAGATAGCCCTTGATCAGCGGCGGCAACACGCGGAGCGCGGCCTTCGGATCGACCGCTTCCCTTGACATCAGGTTCATCTCGACATGGCGCCCGGGCAGCGCACGCGCGCGCCACGCCTCCGGCGCACGCGCGTAATGATGCAGGAAGGAGAGCGGCAGCGCGAGCTGCCCGGGTTCTGTGCCGTCGAGGCTGGCGCAGCCGATCATCACGTCGAGGCGGTGCTGCAGGACATATGACCAGATGCCGTGCCAGAGCAGTTCGACCGTGCGCTTGTTGCGGTAGGGCGCCAGCACGCAGGAGCGACCGAGCTCGACAAACCGGAGGCTGCCATGTCGCCCGATCAGGCCGCCGATGTCGAATTCGCCGGCCGTGTAGAAGCCGCCGTATTCTTCCGCCGTTGACTGTCGCAGCAACCGGTAGGTGCCGACCACGGAAGGCCGCCCGGTCTGGCGGTCGGGTGCGGCGTGGTCGAGCACCAGCAGGTGATCGCAGATGGCGTCGTAGGCGTCGACATCGCGGCGCGCGAACAGCCGCGCCGGACTGGGGATGGCGTTGCCTTCCTGGTAAAAAACGCGATAGCGCAGCTTTTGCGCCTGCCGCACTTCGGCGGCAGTGCGCGCCAGCCGGACCTCAAGCGAACTGACCCGGCCAAGGCTCTGCGCGGGCGGATGCGCGCGCGCCGCCCAGGCCTGCAGTCCGCCATAGGCCTGCAATGACGGTATCAGTCCCGGCATTCCGGCCCCGGACGGCGGTGCCGGGCGGAAGCGCTCGAACAGACGCTTGGGCGGATCGATGGAAGCACGGCTGGCCATTGCGGCTCGGGTTCCTTGCGGTGTGAAGACAGGCGGCGGTCCGGAGTAACGGTCAGCGAATCGCCGGTGTTTCCACGGTTCCCTACACCACGCGCGCTCTACGGATTTATGACAGTTAGGGGAAGCAGCCTCAGGCTGCAAGCGGCGCGGTCGCGGCCCTGGCGGCAACAGCAATGGCCTCGATCAGCTTCTCGCGATCGAGCGGTTTGACCAGGAGCCCGTCCATACCGGCTTCCAGACAGGCGGCGCGGTCGTCCTCCGAGGCGTTGGCGGTGATCGCCAGAATCGGCACGCGGCGGCAGCCGGCGTCCTGCTCGATGGCACGGATGCGCCGGGCCGCTTCCAGTCCGTCGACGCCGGGCATCTGCACATCCATCAGCACCAGATCGAAAGGCGCAGACGCCGCACGCGCCGCCAGCCACGCGTCCATCGCTGCGGCGCCGTCAGCGGACACGGTCGGATGGTGGCCGAGCCTGGTCAGCAGCGCGCGCGCGAGCAGGGCGTTGATCTCGTTGTCTTCGGCCACCAGGATCGACAGACCCTTGTCTTGCGCGGGCTCCGCCTCCGCCTCGCCGGAGTCGGCGCCGACCGGCCGTGGCGCCGCCGCGTCAAATCCGTCCGCGCGCAGGCACGTCGCCAGCGTCGCCGCGCGCACCGGCTTGATCAGATAACCGGTGTAACCGCGTGCTTTCAGGGCCGGCAGCTCCTGGCGTTCGCCCGGCTTGATCAGCACGACGCGGCGCGGCGCGGCCGGCCTGAGAAATGCGTCGTTGTCGGCGATCGCGGCGGCGAGCGGGCCGTCGACGAAGATTGCGTCCCACGTTCTTTCCGCGAGCAGGGCAATGGCGGCGTGCTGATCGCCGGCCGCGCTGGTCCGCGCGCCCCAGCTGCCGAGTCGCCGCGCGATCAGCGAGGCTTCGACGTCCGCCGCCGATACAATCAGCGCCGAAGCATCGCGCAGGTCCGGAACCGCATAATCCTGTTGTGCGGTCCCGTCGGCTGCCGGTCGCAGCGGCAGGGTCAAGCTGAAGGTGGTGCCGCGTCCCGGCACGCTGTCGACGGCGATGTTTCCGTCCATGCGCTCGATGATGCGTCTCGAAATCGCCAGACCGAGGCCGGTGCCGCCGAACTTGCGCGCCAGCGAATCGTCCGCCTGCTCGAAATCGAGGAAGATGCGCGCCTGGTCCCCGGCGGCGATGCCGATGCCGGTGTCGCGCACCACAAAGCGCACCGCACCGCTCCCGTCCGGCTCGACGATGACCGCGACGCCACCGCTCTCGGTGAACTTGATGGCATTGCCGGCGAGATTGAGCAGCACCTGGCGCAGCCGGGCCGGGTCGCCGACGATTTCATACGGCAGGCCCTCGTCGATAAAGCTGGCAATCTCGATGCCCTTGGCCTGCGCGCGTGGCGCCAGCAGTTCGACGACCTCCTCGACCATGGGGGCAAGGGCGAACGCGCGCGCCTCGAGGTCCAGTCGGCCGGCCTCGATCTTGGAGAAGTCGAGAATTTCCTCGATCAGCGACAACAGGGCTTCGCCGGATGTCTTCGCTGCTCTGGCGTATGTCAGCTGCTCCGGTTTCAGCCCGGTGTCGAGCAGGAGATCGGCCATGCCGAGCATGCCGTTGAGCGGTGTACGGATTTCGTGGCTGACCATGGCGAGGAAGCGCGACTTGGCGCGGTTGGCGGTCTCCGCCTGGTCGCGCGCGTGCTCAAGCGCGCGCTCTGCCTCGACGCGGTCGGTGACGTCGCGGCCGACACCCTGCACCTCGTTGCCGGTGTCGCCGCGCACCGGCACTTCGCGCCAGGCGATCCAGCGCGCACCCCTGTCACTGCCGATCTTCTGATCGTGGATCCGGGTACCGTCGGCGAGCACGGCCGCCTTGCCCTGCTCAAGCACCGGCAGATCGAAGGCCTTGCCAGCGAGATCCTTTCTTGGCCTCCCGGCGAGCGCGCAGAAGGCGTCGTTGGCATAAGTGACACGGCCCTCGCCGTCGCGCCGCACGATCACGTCGCCCTGCGCTTCCAGCAGGCTGCGTGCGCGCTCTTCCGCCTCGCGCAGTTCCCAATTGCGGTCGGACAGATCCTCGACGCGCGCCTCGAGCAGGCGGACGCGTTCCTTCATGACGCGGCGGCGCATCAGCAGGAAAGCGATGACAGTGCAGGCCGCGGCGAACAGCGCGCCGGCACCGGTGGCGTAGGCATATGGATCGTAACTCGCGCTTTGCATGCGCGCTCCGGTAACGAAGCCAAGTGCGCCGGAGACGACCGCCAGCGTGGTCATCACGGCGCGGCCGAACAGCACCAGTGCCGCGCGGTTGCGCTCACGCTTGCGGAAGGCGGAGACGGCGGAGGATTTCGGCTGTGACGGCATGCGACTCCCCGGCGCCTTTGTGTCCGGCGCGGGATGCGCTCCGGTGGCGTCTGTTGCGCTCAATGTGGCCGGGGTGTGTTGCAAATTCACTCAACGGCGCGCGCACGGAGGGCATCGCCGTGAACATGGTGAGCGAAGCGTTAACGAAACGGGGCGTTGGGGGCGCTAGTCGCGCGCGGCAATCTTGCGGCCGGGCCCGCTATGGTTTTGCGCGTTGCGCCACATCACGGCGAACAGCGCGGCGGCGTCCCGCTCGGAGAAACTTGCCGACCGCACATAGATCTTGTGATCGGCGGGCTCGCGCGACAGCGACACGGTCATGTCCGGCCGGGGCACGCCCGCGTTGATGCGGATGCTGTTGACTGTCGTCGCGTCGCGGCAGCCGCCGGCGGCCTCGCCGTCGTCGATGAGCATGAAATCGGCCGTGGCCGGATCGTCCACGACCTGCAGGCGCAGGCCGGGATGCGGCGCGGTGTTATCGATACGGACGGTGAAGCTGGCCGGACCCTGATCGGAGATGCGGTAGCCGGCGCCGCCGGTGATGAAGCAGGGCTCGATGTTCTTGCCGGCGAAGAAAGACGAACCTGCTGCCGCGGAAACGGCGAGGATAAGGGTCATCAGCGTGACGCTGTGGGTGCCTCTCATGCAACCCCCCGGCCGGCGCGTTCGAATCTGCGCGCGGACGGAAAAGCCTAGGCCCCCACCCCTTACCGCTTTGTTAATTGCCGAAAACCCTTGTAATTCAGGCCTGCCCGTATGCCCCGGGGGTGTTTCTGCCGCCGGGACAGCCAGCTTGACCGGACACCGGCGAAGTGGCGTGAACGCCCTGCAATTGCCCGGCATCGGGGCCAGCGATAAAATCGCGGTGTTTTCTTGAAAGGAGGGACACCATGACAAGCGTCCGTCGCGCCCCGTACGGCGTGGTGGCGGCAGGCGTGTTCGCGCTGGGGCTGTTCTGCACCGCAAGCGCGGTCACGCATGCTGCCCAGGTCAACAGTGAGGTCATGATCATCAATGCCAAGACCGGCAAGTGCGTCACTATTGCCGGTGGTGTGAGTACCGCGAACAATGTCGAAGCCGTGCAATTCGATTGCGATCGCGACCGGTCACGCCGTTGGCGGCTGGTCGAGATGGCCGGCAACAATATCTACCAGATCAGGAATGCGCAGACCGGAAAGTGCCTGACGATCGCAGGCGGTGTCAGCACTGAAAACAACGTGACCGCCTTGCAGTTCAACTGCGACAATCACCCGTCGCGCACCTGGAGGATCACCGACGTCACCGGTAACGGCTTCTTTCAGATCAGCAACGTGCAGACCGGAAAATGCCTGACCATTGCCGGCGGCGTCAGCACCGCCAACAACGTGAGGGCGCTTCAGTTCAACTGCGATGCTGACTGGTCGCGCCGCTGGACGATCAGGCTGAAGCTCTAGGCTTGCGCCGTCGGTTGCCCGCGCGGGCGGAGGTCATGATCTGGCCGCCGCGCGTTAACCTGCTCTGTCTGCGCAATTACTGATTGCGTCCTATGCCGCCCGGCGCACCTCGTCGGCCAATGCCCGGTAGGACAGGGCCTCGGCGACATGGAGGCGGCCGATGCTTTCGGTGCAGTCCAGATCGGCGAGCGTGCGGGCGACGCGCAGGACGCGGTGATAGCCGCGGGCGGACAATTTCATGGCGTCGGCGGCGTCGCGCAGCAGGGCCATTCCCGCGGCATCGCAACGCGCCACCTGTTCCAGCAGGTGACCGGCCGCCTGTGTATTGGTGCGAACGTCGTCGAGCCCCAGCTCGGCATAGCGTGCGGCCTGGACGTCGCGCGCGCGGGCGACGCGGACGGCGACCTCGCGACTTCCTTCCGATGGCGGCGGCAGGATGAGATCGGCCGCGCTCACCGCCGGCACCTCGATGTGCAGGTCGATGCGATCGAGCAGCGGTCCGGATAGCCGCGCCTGATAGTCTGCGGCGCAACGCACGTTGGGTCCGCGCCGGCAGGTGAAACCGGGATCGCTCGCGCGACCGCAACGGCACGGGTTCATGGCGGCAACGAGCATGAAGCGCGCCGGGTAGGTGATGCGGTGATTGGCGCGGGCGATCGCGACTTCGCCCGTTTCCAGAGGCTGGCGAAGAGAGTCGAGCACCTGGCCGGAAAACTCCGGCAGCTCGTCGAGAAAAAGTACGCCGTTGTGTGCGAGGGAGATTTCGCCGGGACGCGCGCGCAGCCCGCCGCCGACCAGCGCCGGCATCGATGCGGAGTGATGAGGCGCGCGGAACGGGCGGTGGTTGGTGAGCGCGCCGCCCTCGATCTCGCCGGCAACAGAGGCGATCATCGACGCTTCCAGCAATTCGGCCGGCGACAGCGGTGGCAGGATGGTCGGCAGACGTGCCGCCAGCATCGACTTGCCGGCGCCGGGCGGACCGACCATGAGCAGGTTATGGCCTCCGGCGGCGGCGATCTCCAGCGCGCGCC
>Ga0315534_1002936_pt1 | contig 11168 bp, 8 predicted proteins | sample SalMarSW160240MG_FD_203094 | JGI IMG/M metagenome (GOLD analysis project Ga0315534, IMG submission 203094) | Salt marsh sediment microbial communities from the Plum Island Ecosystem LTER, Massachusetts, United States - Salt Marsh Sediment SW1602-40 ... | reverse complement strand
GTCGATGCCGTGGCCGTTGATACGCAGGCATTTCGTTTTGCGGATCTGACCAGCTGGCGCGACGAGCATTTTCTGCCCGGAGCGGTCAAGTACGGTGACTTGCCCGGGCTGCTGGCACTGATCGCGCCACGAAAATTGTGGATCGGCGGCGAGCGAGGCCAAGTGCCGGAAACGGTGGCCGCGGCGTATGTCGCCGCGGGCGCGCAGCAGAACGTCACCTGTCCCCCCAGCGAAGGCCAGCGCAGCCGCGCGGATGCCGCTCAATGGCTCGTCGGAATTGCCGAGCCCTGAATCGCCTGGACGGCGTCAGTTCTCCTTGACGGCGGCGACCAGGTCGAGCATCACTTGTTTGCCGTCGCCGAAGAGCATCAGGCAATTGTCGGCCGCGAACAGCGGATTGGGAATGCCCGCAAACCCCGGACTCAGACTCCGCTTGATCACCACGACCGTCCGGGCCTTGTCAACGTCGATGATTGGCATGCCCGCAATTGGACTGGTCGGATCCGTCCTGGCGACGGGATTGACCACGTCGTTGGCGCCGATCACGATCGCCACGTCGCACTGGGCCAGCGTCGGGTTGATCGCGTCCATCTCTTTCAATTGTTCGTAGGGCACATCGGCTTCGGCAAGCAGTACATTCATGTGGCCCGGCATCCGGCCCGCCACCGGGTGGATGGCGTATTCGACGGTCGTCCCGGCCGCCTCCAATTGACTGGCCAGATCGTGGACGGCGTGTTGGGCCTGCGCCACTGCCATGCCGTAGCCCGGCACGATGACGACGCGTTGGCAACCATCCAGCAGCATTCCAACTTCTTCGGCGGTGGTGCTCTTGACCTTCCCCTCGTATACGTCGTCGGCATCCGGCGATCCTTCGGCGGCTTCGAGCACGCCGAACAACACGTGCATCAGTGACCGATTCATGGCCTTGCACATGACCTGAGTCAAAATCAGCCCCGAGGCCCCCACCAGCGACCCCGCGATGATCAAGACATTGTTGCCGATGACAAAACCGGTCGCCGCCGCCGCCAGTCCGGAATAGGAATTCAGCAGAGCGATAACCACTGGCATGTCCGCTCCGCCGATGGGCGTTACCAGCAGCACTCCCAGCACGGAGGCGACGCAGACGAGCAACAGATAGGCCCATTCGGATCCGGACACGATCCAGGCCGCCAACAGCAGCGATACCAGAAACAGCGCGGCGGACGCTATTTGCTGCCCGAAGAATCGGAGCGGTTTGCGGAACAGTTCCAGTTCCTGAAGCTTGCCGCAGGCCACGAGCGAGCCCCAAAACGTGACGGCGCCGATCAGCCCCGAGGCGGCCGCGGCGACCAGGCCCACGGCGGGCAAGGTTGCGGCTCGCAGCAACTCCGCGCCGGCGACCAGCACCGAGGCGCCTCCGCCGAAGCCGTTGAACATCGCGACCAGTTGAGGCATCTGCGTCATTTGGACTTGCACGGCCAGGTAACCGCCGATACCGCCTCCCACGGCCAGCCCTACCAGTGCCAAGGCCAATCCACTGGCTCCGCCGACTTTGACCATGGTCACGACGACGGCAACCAGCATGCCCACCGATCCCGTAAGGTTGCCGCGCACGGCCGTTCGGGGATGGGTCATGCCTTTGATGCCCAACACGAACAGCACGGCGGCCAGCAGGTAGGCCAGATTGATCCATGCGGATTGCGGTGCAAGCGAGGAGACCTCGTCCAGCATGTCCTTCATGGAGGCCTCGTTGGCCGCCAGACAGAGCGGCGGGAAGACCTGAGCCACGCGACTAATCCTTTTTGCGAAACATGCCAAGCATGCGGTGCGTTACGAAGAAACCGCCGACGACGTTGATCGTGGCCATAACCACGGCGACGAAGGCCAGCGTTGAGCCGATATACCCTTCCCCGGCCAGCAAGGCACCCACCAGGGTGATTCCGGAAATCGCATTGGATCCGGACATCAACGGCGTGTGCAACGTGGGCGGGATCTTGGTAATGATCTCAAAGCCGACCAGGACGGCCAGTACGAAAATGGTCAGACCAGTCACGGGGTCCATGGCGATTTTCCTATTGCCGGCGAATTTTAGAGCCTCTAACGAAACCGCCGGTCCGTCTGCAAACTCGCGTTTCTTGTAATGCATCCCCGATGTTGTGTTGGACGCTATTATTCATCATCCAGCGCAATTCCGTCTTTGTCCGCGTCGCTGGTGCCGGCAGGCGAAGGTTGCGGTTCGTCACCCAGTCCCAGCGACTCGCGCATCCGCGGATGCACGATTCGGCCGTCGTGGACAATCATGGTTTCCGAAACAATCTGGTCGTTGGCATCGAGGTTCAATCGGCCTTCCCTGGTCAGATGGATCAGGAACGTCGTCAGATTCTTGGCGTACATCTGGCTGGCATGGAAGGGCACTTCCGATGGAAGATTTGTCGGCCCCAGGATAACGACTCCGTGCTCCCGCACGGTTTGGTCCGGCTTGGCCAGTTCGCAATTTCCGCCTCGTTCCGCGGCCAGATCGACGATCACCGATCCGGGACGCATCCCCTGCACGGCCTCCGAGGTCAACAGCAGGGGCGAACGCTGGCCGGGGACGGCCGCCGTGGTGATGCACACGTCACTATCAGCGGCGACTCGCGCCATCAGCGCACGCTGTTTTTTGTAGAACGTTTCGTCCATGGCCTTGGCATACCCGCCGGTCCCTTCGGCGTCCGTGGTTTCCAGGTCCAATTCGACGAACTTGGCTCCCAGGCTTTCCACTTGTTCTTTGACGGCCGGGCGCACGTCGTAGGCCTGCACCACGGCGCCCAACCGTCGCGCCGTGGCGATGGCCTGCAAGCCCGCCACACCCCCGCCGATGACAAACACCTTGGCGGCCGCGAGCGTCCCGGCCGCCGTCATCATCATGGGAATGATCCTGGGCAGATGATCGGCCGCCATCAGCATGGCCTTGTAACCGGCGACCGTCGCCATGGAGGATAGGACATCCATGCTTTGTGCGCGGGTGATCCGGGGCATCATTTCGAGTGCCAACAGCGTCACACCTTCGTCCGCCAAGACGCGTGCGGCGTCCGGGTTTCCCAGCGGGTCGCACATGCCCACGACGACTTGCCGCTGCCGGAGATACTGCAGGTCCGCTCGACCTGCTTCGGGATTCGCCCCGAGGGCTCGCACATAGGCGACGACGTCCGCGCCGAACAGCTCTTCCCGGTCCGCCGCGACCCGCGCGCCCTTCTCGACGTATTCGGCATTAGAAAATCCGGCCTCGCTCCCGGCTCCCGGCTCCACGACGACGTGCACGCTGGCCTTGATAAGCTGTGCCACACTGGCCGGAACCAGCGCCACGCGCCGTTCGCCCGGATACGTTTCCTTAGGCACCGCAATCAGCATCATAAATCCTTGCAGGAGCGCCGGTAACTCGAAGCCAACGGCAAGCCACGTTGTTCCCGACCGGCCGGTACTGCCTGATCGCCATCGCCGGGATTCCAGGGGGCGACTTCGGCGTGGACGCATCCTTGCGATGCCCGATCGCATGGCACGAACGGACGCCAGGCGGGCGAAGTTGCACGCAAGTCGCGGCTCAGACCGAATGCGGATTCTTGCATATTCAACTCGGCCGTGAAAGGGATGGGGGGCAGAAAGGGGACAGGCACCGAGCCATACTGGACTTCAAGAGGCAACGCCGAAACCGCTCGGAGCCAGTCCCCTTTCTGCGACTCCCAACCCAGCGCTGTAGGTCCAATAGAACCGACGGTTCGTCTGCAAACTCGCGTTTTGGGGAATGCATCCCGACGTTTTGTCGGACGCCATACGTTGTTCCTTCGGGCGGAGGACGAATCGGATCAGGACGGTTTTGCTGTGTCGACGGCCGCGTAATCGGGACGATGGAAGAGTTTCTGCCGCGTCGACCACAGACCGGCCGATGGCGTCGGGATGAAGTAGAACGGATCGTCGCCGGCCGGCTTCTGCCATCCTTCGCGTAATTGGTGGGGCTGGTACCGCGCGATTGTCTCATCCAGTGCCGCGAAGCGAAAGTGGACGCCTTCGATTTCCTGGCGAACGAGGTGACCCGGCGCGTACGTCACCTGAAACCGGCCTTCGGTGGTGCCGTGCATCAGGTGCGCCGCGGCGTGCGCCAGGTCCCGTAAGTCGCTGTTCTGGCGGTACAACGACAGGATCTCTTGGGAACTGCGGTAACCGTATTTGCGTATCAGAGAGTCAACTTCCGGTTGTTCGCCGAAGCGTTTCAATCCCGGCGCTATGATCACCAGTTCTCCGCCATCGGCCAGCGCCATCCGCGTACGGTAGATCGCTTTATTGGCCACCCAGGTGCTGAAAAATTCGTCGCCCTGCATCACGCACACGATTTTTTGGACGGGCTCTTCGAACACAGTTATGTTCTGTTGCCGCGACTGTTCGGCGGCTGCCACGTACGTTTCCAGATCGTCGCCGACGTGGATGCCGGTATGAACCAGCCGGCCCTCGGTGTTGCGTGCCATCACGACCTGGATATAGACATCGGGCAGGTGCGACAAGAATTTCTGTTCGGCCAGATTGAAGCAGTGCCGAACCGGTGTGACCAGGCGCCCCAGATTGTTCTCGATCCCGCAGGAGGCGGCCGCCATGTGCGAAGCGCATATCAGGGGCTTGCCGGCCAGACCGATGAAGTAGTTCTTGTTGTGGTTGGCGAACCCCAGCACTTCGTGAGGGACGACGTGCCCGAGATGGATAATCCAATCCCAGGACTGTTCCATCAGCATCGCGTTCAATGCAATAGGTATAGGCCAGTCGGCCGCGCCCGCCGTGCTGGCCGCCACCACGTCGGCATCGATTTGCCCGACGTCCACGCATCCCGATTTCCAGTCGTGCGTGTGAATCCGCTCGTGCGGAATCCGGCCGAACATGTACTGGTTTTCCGCTTCCGTATGAGGCACATGCTGTCCCAGGGTCGGGATCACGTCCACGTCGGCCTCGTGACACAGCAACGTGTAAAGCAGTTCGGTCATGCGGCCCGTGCCCGAATGCATTCGCGTTTTATCCGGTGGCAAAAGCAGCACGCGGCGGGGAGCAGGGCAGAGCCGCTCGCGTGCCTGCTCTACGGTGGCACGCAGGATCTCTTCCACGCGATCAGGGCCAATCTGCTCGTCTTTTTCGCTGATCCAAGACATGCCAACCACAACGCATGCAATAGAGAACCTTTAGAGCGGACTCCAGACGGCGGCGCGCAAAGTGAGCCTCGGAACTTGCTTCCAACAGCCCGATCGCCCGGGGTTCCGTTGGTCGCCCTGGGTCCATTCGCAGCGCCGTGGCGAACACTACCGTTGTACTAGCTCGAGATCCAAACCGCCTGCGTCCGGGTCTCTCCGTTTGCCAACGGAATTGGCTTTGCCGCCGGCGCGGCCGCTGATTGTACGACGACACAGCGTGCCTGTCGACCGCGAGAGGTGATGACCTATACTGACCTGGGACGCCGTCCGCCGCTTGGTAGGGGACATGAGATACTCATCTTTGAAAGAATGCGTCCATGATCTGGAATCGACGGGCCGCCTGATTCGGATAGAGCAGCAAGTCGATCCCTATCTGGAAGCCGCCGAAATCCACCGCCGCGTATATCAACGTGGCGGGCCCGCGATATGTTACGCCTGCGTCAAGGGCAGTCGTTTCCCGATGGTCAGCAACCTGTTCGGCACCCTGGAACGCGCGCGGTTTGTTTTTCGCGATACCCTCGATGTGGTGCGACGGCTGGTGGCCCTGCGGGTGGAACCGCGCGATTTCTGGCGATCTCCCGGACGAAACTTGACTGCGTTGCCTCTGGCGTTGTCGATGCGTCCAAAATTCTGTCGCACGGGACCCGTCCTGCAGCATTGCACAACCGTGGGCGCGTTGCCGCAAGTGGTCTGCTGGCCACGGGACGGCGGTGCGTTCATTACCTTGCCGCAGGTCTACACGGAAGATCCTGTCCGACCGGGCGTGCGTCATTCCAATCTGGGTATGTACCGCGTGCAGATCTCGGGAAATGCCTATCGGCCCGACCGGGAAGTGGGGCTTCACTATCAGATTCACCGCGGGATTGGCGTGCATCATGCCGCGGCGATCCAGGCGGGAGTGCCGCTGCGTGTCCAAATTTCTGTGGGGGGCCCGCCGGCACTGAATCTGGCGGCGGTCATGCCGCTGCCGGAAGGGATGCCGGAGTTGGGATTCGCCGGAGCGCTGTCCGGGCGGCGGGTTCGGCTGATCGCCCGGCCGGGTGGATTGCCGCTGCTGGCAGATGCCGATTTCTGCATCACCGGCACGATCGACCCCGATCGATTGCTTCCCGAGGGGCCTTTCGGGGACCATCTGGGCTACTACAGCCTGCGGCACGATTACCCCGTCATGCTTGTCGACAACGTCTACCATCGCGACCAGGCGCTGTGGCCTTTTACGGTCGTCGGACGTCCTCCCCAGGAAGACACCGTGTTCGGACAACTGATTCACGAAATTTCCGCTCCCGCAATCACTTCCGTTCTGCCCGGCGTGCAGGCTGTTCACGCCGTGGACGCCGCGGGCGTGCATCCGCTGCTGTTGGCCATGGGCACCGAGCGCTACACACCTTATGCGGAACCCGGTCGCCCTCAGGAGCTGCTGACCCAGGCGCACGCCATCCTGGGCCAGGGCCAGTTGTCGCTGGCCAAATATCTGTTGATCGTCAATCATCATGATGACCCAGGGTTGGATATTCACAACGTGGCCGCCTTTCTCCGCCATCTGCTGGAGCGGGCCGACTGGCGCCGCGACCTGCATTTTCAAACCCGGACGACCATCGATACGCTGGACTATTCCGGCGCCGGCATCAACGAAGGATCCAAACTGATTGTGGCTGCCGTCGGTCCCTCGCGGCGGCCATTGCCCGCGGAACTGCCTGCCGGCGTGACGTTGCCGGAAGGTTTCCGCCAGCCTCGCATGGCGTTGCCCGGTATCGTCGTGGTGGAGGCACCACCTGTTGTGGCGGATCGGTCCGTGGCCGACGCGGAACAGGCGAGATTCTGTTCGGAAGTCGACGCGCGCAATCCACTCTGCGCGTGCCCCTGGATTGTGCTGGTGGACGACAGTGACATGGCGTCCCGTTCGCTGGATAACTTTCTGTGGACGGCATTCACCAAGAGCGATCCCGCCCGAGACATTGACGGAGTCGATTCCTTCACGCACGACAAACACTGGGGCTGCGACGGGCCGCTGGTCATCGACGCGCGCAGCAAACCGCATCACGCGCCGCCCTTGGTGGAAGATGCAGACGTGACCAGGCGAGTCGATGCCCTGGGGGCACCGGGCGGCCCGTTGCACGGCATTATTTGAATACATCGAGAGGCGCGGCGCGTGCAAGCGACTGGGTTTACTATGCTGCACTGGCTGGCTGCCATCTGGATGGGCATGCTCGGCGCATGTCTGGGCAGTTTCCTGAATGTGATTGTGTACCGCTTGCCACGCGGCATGAGTATCGTCGCCCCGGGCTCGCGTTGCCCGCATTGCCGCCAACCGATTCGTTGGCACCACAACATTCCGATCGTCAGTTGGCTCGTCCTGCGGGGCCGATGTACCGATTGTGGAAGCCGCATTGCGGTCCGCTATCCACTCGTCGAAGCGGTCACGGCGTCGTTTTTTCTCTTGGCTTTCGCGACGGAACCGGAGCCAGCCGTCGGCAGCGGGTTGCCGGCCGGCCACATCGTTCGCATGGCGGCGGCCGGATATCACGGTCTCCTGATGACCTGGTTGTTCTGCTTCTGGCTCACCGAGCGAGAGGCAGGCCATCCGGAGTCGCGAAGGTTTCCATGGTGGCTGGCCGCCTGCGGCGTGGCTTGCGGCCCCTTGTTGTACGCGGCCGCCGCCGGCGTGTGGCAGGCCACGGCGATCGACGGGGCCTCGCTCACCCCGATAGTCGAGCCGTCCGCACCTGGCCTGGCGCGCCGTGGACTCGGGATGTTGGTGGCCGGATTGCTGGCCGGCGCTGCGTGGCCGGTATTGGCGGTCGGCCCGATGGGCCGTCAGGGTCGCCTGGTCGGCGTGGCGGGACTCTTGGTTGTCGGCGGATTCCTGGGGCCCGCGCTGGCGATGCTGGCCGCCGTGGCCGCGGCGACGGCTCTGCTGGTTGCAACGTGCGGCACGCGATGGCTGGCCCTCCCGGGCAGCCTGTCATGGACAACCTGTTTGCTGTGCATCATGCTGGCGTGGCTTTTGGCGCGGCCGGCGATCGTGCCGTCGTTGGCCGACGCATGCCAAATGGTGGGGAAGCCGGCCCTCAGCGGCTGTGCCGTGCTGGCCACGGGCGTCCTTTCCCTGGCTGCGGCCACCATCTCTCGGAAGTCTCCTGCCCGGTAACAGACGGCTTTTCAGTTTTCGGCTGACGAAGCGGTCATCGCCGACCGTCATCTGGAGCTGTTCCAGTCCGTCGACTCGTCCGCAGAAGCATGGCGGGTCATTTGCGAGTTCCACGCGGGGAAACCCCCGCCAGCACCCGATAGCACGCGCGGCTCATCGCAGAGCGCCTGGCCGGCCGTTGCGGCGAAAGGGCCGGGGTCCTGCTGAGCACCCGCGGCCGTTCGCGGATCCCTCCGGAAGAGCGAAACGGAATTTCAGCCGGCCGCCGCGTTCACCGACACCGGCATGGGCGTCAGCTCCAGAAAACGGCCGCCGCTGTCGTACCAACCGTGCCGCGTGAAGCGACACCACGACAGTTCGACCAGCGCGCGCACGGCCCGTCCCGCAGCACCCTCCAAATGCACAACGACGCGCCGGTAGGGAATGGGATCCTTGTGAAAGAATCCAATGCCTCGCGATGAAAGATTCTTTCCAACTACCGTGAACAACTGTTCGTGAAGCGTTTCACCATGTTCGGTCACGGGCACCAGCGTCAACAGAAACGGATACGGCCGCCTTACTTCGCGGCGTGCGTCGCCCGCATGGCGTCGACCGCAGATGCCTGCGGCCAGCGCATCGGACAGCTCTGGCAAAGCCTCTTCGGCGGAGTCCGCCGTGCGGAAATCAAGATTCGCATCGTGCGCAGAGACGGCGCCGTTGCTCGCTGCCGGTATGGCTTCACGCATCAGATTTTGGTCCTCACGTAATGCATTGGGAACCGGATTCACACGCGAGACATTCACGGAGGCGAACAACGGGTCGTCGACGCAATCCGAAAATGCCCTTCGCGACCGAACGGAGGGTCGGGTAGAGCCTCTTACAGGTCAAACAGCCGCCGTTCACAAACTCGGCACGTGCGTTGTCCGCCGACAGACGTGCCCTTTGGCCGGCCCCCGGCGACGATTCTACAGGTACTGGCCCGGACGCTTCAGTATGGAATTCGACTGTCGATACGAATAGGGCGACCGGCCAAACGCGACAAGGAAAACCGCGAGGGGCGCCGCTTCCGCTCAGTGCGGGCTGAACCTTAACCAGCCGTTCTCAGACCGCTGCTCGAGTTCAAACTACCGAGGCAGCGCGCGCCGGTTTGCCATGGAGCACCTTCTCGGACGCGACCGCTCGTCTGTGTACCGAGCGAGGGGTTTCGGCCGCTTCGAAAACGTACCCCACAAACCGCGCCGCGTCAAAGCGGCGGGAAGATGAAAAGGAACCGGGAGGAGCAGGAAAAGCACGAGGACTGCGTTCTCGGCCCACCGTTGCGGAGATCCATTCGACGCGAGGGAAGCGAGCGTTGCCCCGCCGGCAGTGGATCCGGAAGCCATTCGCCGTGCCGGTCCTGCTCCCTGTTTCCGGTTCTGTCACGTGCCATCGGCGGTCCCACGGCGAGAGGGGTAGCCGCAAAACGGGACCTAGGATGGCGTCACCATGCGGAGAAAGCATCCCATTTCTCGTCCGCGGAATAGTCATCGTAATGGCGCGGGTGGTAACTGAGCGGTAATTTGTCCGCAGTGCGGAATATCGCCGCAGCCCGAATATTTTGATGCGTTGATAGTGAATTTGTGGGTCGTCGGGGCGGTTCGCCGCGCCTGGTGCTTTGCCTTTCCCGCAGACGCAGGGCATGATGTATCTATGAAAGCCTGCCCCGCCCTCCCGTTGCGTCCCCGCGCCGTCCTGCCGACCGCGGCCGTACTGGTTGCTTTGGCCGCCGCGCCGCCGCTTGTGGCGGCGCCGCTGCTGCCCGATCTGTTCGCATGGGAGGATGTCGATAGGAACTACATTCACGGTGGCACGTTCGACACGTCCACCCTGCCCGGCCGGGCGCTGTATCGCTTCAACGTCGCGATACCCAATATCGGGGACGGACCCCTGGAAGTTCGCGAAGAGACGCACCCCGACGACACGCAGGATATCTACCAGCGAATCCACGATTCCGGGGGCGGCGTCACGGAGCAATTGATCGGGACGTTCGCCGTCGAGGATACTCCCTTTGGGCATCTGCACCTGACGGGCTTGGCGCGGTACGGCCTGCGCGAGGTTGCGCCGGGCGGCGGCGTCGGTGATGTGGTGGCCGGCAAGGACAAGACCAGCCACTGCCTTGTGGATTCGCTCTCCTATGACACGTCCCTTCCTAACGCGCCGCCCTTCCGGCAGTATGCCAACTGCGATGCGGAGCATCTGGGAGTGTCGGTCGGCTGGGTCGACCTGTACGGCGCCAATTTCGTCGGTCAGTGGATCGACGTTACGGGATTGCCCGATGGAACGTATTGGCTCGAGGTGTCTATCGACCCGGATAACCGCGTTGCGGAAACGGACGACACGAATAACATCACGCAGATTCTCGTCGACCTGGACATTCCACCTGTCGATCCTCTGATGGGAGACATGGACTGCGACGGTGAGATTGATTTCGACGACATAAACGCCTTTGTGACGGGACTGGCCAACCCCGGCGTCTACCAGTTGCTGTACGGCGTGGCGCCGACCGTCAAAGGCGATTTGGAAGGGGATGGCGACCTCGACTTCGACGACATCCCCATGTTTGTCGCCCTGTTCGAGACCCTGCAGATGGCGGGTTTACATCCGGTCGCGGAGCCGCACGGTTCGGCGTACATCTTGGGCGCCTTTTTTTGCGCCGTACTGGCCGCGGCGGCGCGCCGCAAAGCTGTCCGGGCAGGACCGTAAACGCGACGGGGCGACGCCGCAGCCGCGTTTTGAAAAAGCCCTACGGCGCGGCCAGGGTCATGTCGAGATTACGGACGAGAAACGCCCACTGGTCGGCGATTTCCTCGATGACT
>Ga0315534_1002934_pt1 | contig 11173 bp, 12 predicted proteins | sample SalMarSW160240MG_FD_203094 | JGI IMG/M metagenome (GOLD analysis project Ga0315534, IMG submission 203094) | Salt marsh sediment microbial communities from the Plum Island Ecosystem LTER, Massachusetts, United States - Salt Marsh Sediment SW1602-40 ... | reverse complement strand
TAACCAACCCCTCTAAAATGCTGTGGCGGGAGCGACGAGACTCGAACTCGCGACCTCCGGCGTGACAGGCCGGCGTTCTAACCAAACTGAACTACGCCCCCTGGGAAAACGCTTCCGAGGTGGGAACCTCGAAACAACACCATCTCTCGTCTACCTATCAGACGGATCAAGCCAACGTTGAAGCTGAAGGCTCAAAGCCCAAGCAAGAATAAACCATAACCAACCGACCTTGTCAATCCCTCCCCTCTGCAGATTTGAGCTTTCGCATGGTAGGCGGAACAGGGCTTGAACCTGTGACCTTCGGCTTGTAAGGCCGACGCTCTCCCGACTGAGCTACCCGCCCCCGCATCGTCATTCGTGAATCCGATCATACGTTCCGAATAACGGACAAGCCTGTCCCGTGTCAAGCAAAATGCGCCCCCGGGCTCAATTGATGCGAAGGGGGCTCAAGGCTTCGTCCTGCTTGGGAATCAACTCGGGCGAGACGATCTCCTCCTGTTCCTTAAAGAGCGATTCGCCGGGTTCAATGATAATGGCACGGATCAGCACATCATCCATGTGGCTGGCGGCAACCACTTCGAACTGCTTCAGAATTTTTGCTGGTATCTCTTTCAAATCTTTCCAGTTTTCTTCTGGAATAATAATCTTGGACATCCCTCCGCGGTGTGCGGCGAGCATCTTTTCTTTCAGCCCTCCGATGGGAAGAATCCGACCGCGCAAGGTGATCTCCCCGGTCATGGCCAGATCACGGCGCACCGGTTTCTGGATCAGTGCAGAGACGATCGAGGTGGCCATGGTAATGCCGGCAGAGGGCCCGTCCTTTGGCGTGGCCCCTTCAGGCACATGAACATGGATATCGATTCTCTTGTAAAAATGTTTCTTCAGACCCAGCCTTTGCGCCCTGGATCGCACATAACTCAAGGCCGCCTGGGCAGACTCCTGCATAACCTCTCCCAGTTGGCCGGTCACCGTGAGTTTCCCCTTACCTGGCATGATCACCGTCTCAATAGCAAGGAGCTCGCCGCCAACCTGTGTCCACGCCATGCCCGTAGCCAAGCCAATCTCGTCCTTTTCTTCTACTTGCCCGTACCTGAACCGAGGTACGCCAAGGTGTTTTTGTATGGACTGGGCCGTGACCTTAACAAATGCCTCTCCACCCTCTTTGACGATCTCTCGAGCCACCTTCCTGCAAATAGAAGCAATTTCGCGCTCCAAATTCCGCACGCCGGCCTCACGCGTGTACCGACGGATGATTGTCTGAAGGGCATTATTGGTAAACCGGATGCGCTCGTCGGACAATCCGTTCATCTCAATCTGCTTTGGGACCAAAAAGCCCAAAGCGATCTGTAACTTGTCGTACTCGGTGTAACCTGGCAGTCGTATGATTTCCATCCGATCCTGGAGAGGTGGGGGAATACCGTGGAGATTGTTAGCCGTAGTGATGAATAGAATCTCCGAAAGGTCATAGTCCACATCCAGGTAGTGATCATTGAACGCAAAGTTCTGTTCAGGGTCCAGCACTTCCAGCAGGGCGGCAGACGGGTCACCCCGAAAGTCCATACTCATCTTGTCCACTTCATCCAGACAAAAAACGGGATTCTGGACCTTCGCCTTCTTGAGGGATTGAATGATCTTGCCGGGCATGGCCCCGATATAGGTCCGTCGATGCCCTCTGATTTCAGCCTCGTCTCGAACCCCGCCCAGAGACAGGCGGATAAACTCTCGGCTGGTCGCCCGCGCCACGGACTTGGCCAGAGAGGTCTTCCCAACCCCGGGTGGGCCGACAAAACACAGAATGGGCCCCCGTATTTTCTTGACCAGTTTTTGGACAGCAAGGTACTCCAGGATTCGCTCTTTGGGCTTTTCCAGGCCATAGTGGTCTTCTTCCAGGATCGCTTCCGCTTGTTCGACATTCAAGCGAAGCTTGCTGCGGTTGAACCACGGCAAGCTAATAAGCCATTCGATGTAATTGCGAACAACGGTCCCCTCAGCCGACATGGGAGCCATGAGTTTGAGTTTCTTGAATTCTTGGCGGACCTTGGAAGCTGCCTCCTTGGGCATCCGTTTTCGCTTAATACGGCCTTCCAGTTCATCCAGGTCACTCTTGTGATCATCCTTGCCCCCCATCTCCTTCTGAAGGGCCCGCATCTGTTCATTCAAGTAGTAATCTCGCTGGGTCTTTTCCATCTGCTTCTTGACCCTGCCCTTGATCCGCTGCTCCATCTTGTAGATCTCGATCTCGGCTTGCATGAGGCTAAAGAGCAGCGACATCCGTTCCACCGGCGAGACGGTCTCCAGCAACTGCTGCTTGTCCTGCAGTTTGAAGTTAAAATGAGCGGATATGGTGTCAGCTAATTGGGACATCTCCTTAATGGCGGATACGTTGCTAATGACATCTTTTGAAATGTTCTTATTAATCTTAGCATACCCTTCAAAGGCCTCCACGACGGTCCGCGTCATGGCCTCCCTTTCGACCAGGGGCACTTCTGCCTCAACAATCAACTCCACTTCGGCCACGAAATAGTTCTGTTTAGGAACAAATCGGGTCATGCGGGCCCGGCGTTGACCTTCAACCAGGGCCTTCACCGTTCCGTCGGGTAGACGAAGGAGTTGCAGGACCGTACCGATGGTGCCTACTGCATATAGGTCCTTTTCCGTTGGCGAATCTATGGCGACGTTCTTCTGGGTGGCCAAGAAAATGCTCTTGTCCAGGTTCATGGCACTGGACAACGCGTTTACTGATTTGGCACGTCCTACAAAGAGAGGAACCACCATATGGGGGAAGATAACCACATCCCTCAGGGGAAGAAATGGCATGGTCAGTTTTTGTTCCGCATCATGCATGGCTCTTTTCCTCTTTAATATGTTGAACATAGATAGAATCCATAATCATTTCGGATCTGCGCGGATTTACTGAGATAGAGCACGATCCCTGGACTGCTCGAAGAGCAAAATCGGCTCTTCATTGTCCAGGATAACGTCCTCGTTGATCACGCATTCCTTTACCCCGCTCATGGAAGGAATCTCATACATGATGTCAAGCATCGTCTTTTCCATGATGGCTCTCAACCCCCGAGCCCCGGATTTGCGTTCCAAAGACCGCTTGGCGATGGCCTGTAACCCGCTGTCGGTAAAGCGAAGCGTGACATTCTCGAACTCAAGGAGCCTCTGAAATTGTTTCACCAGGGCATTCTTGGGTTCGGTCAGTATCTGGACAAGGGCGGCCTCATCCAGTTCACCCAGGGTCGCGATCACCGGCAGTCGGCCCACAAACTCCGGGATCAAACCGAATTTCAAGAGATCTTCAGGCTGAACCATCTTGAGTATCTCGCCGATATTCCGCTCTTTTCTGCTCTGGATATCGGCTCCGAAGCCCATCACCTTGCCGCCCAACCTGCTTTGAATCATCTCTTCGAGGCCGTTGAACGTGCCCCCGCAGATGAACAGGATGTTCGAGGTGTCGACCTTGACAAAATCCTGCTGGGGATGCTTTCGCCCGCCCTTGGGAGGGACACTGGCGGTTGTGCCTTCTATAATCTTCAAGAGCGCCTGCTGGACCCCTTCACCCGATACATCCCGGGTAATGGAGGGGTTATCCCCTCTGCGGGCTATCTTATCAATTTCATCAATGTAAACAATGCCTCTCGATGTCCTTTCCAGGTCATAGTCCGCATTCTGAAGGAGTGACAGAATAATATTTTCAACATCTTCCCCTACATATCCCGCTTCGGTCAAGGACGTGGCATCCGCAATGGTGAAAGGAACATTCAAGAACTTGGCCAGCGTCTGAGCCAGCAGCGTCTTGCCGCAACCAGTAGGACCGATCAGAAGCACGTTGCTCTTCTGCAGGTCTACATCGCCCGTGTTGACCGACGTCTCAAGGCGCTTGTAATGGTTGTAAACGGCCACAGACAGGATCTTTTTGGCGCCTTCCTGCTTGATCACATACTGGTCCAGACTCGTCTTAATCTCGGCTGGCGTCGGAAACCCTCCTTTTTTTCGGGTCTCCACCTCTTTTTCGTATTCTTCCTCGATAATCTCATTGCACAGTTCAATACACTCGTCGCAGATATAAACGGCAGGGCCGGCGATGAGTTTCTTGACCTCTTCCTGGCTTTTACCGCAAAATGAACATCTTAGACCATCCCCGTTGACGCCTCTTCTTTTGGCCATGGGCTCCTCCGCACATCTATTGACACGCCGATCTTTTTAGGGGAGAAAGCAACCCTCTCGCCCTGTATCATATTAAAATTATAATTACCCCACCAGAAAACGCAATGCAAAAACCGAACCTTTTTTTCACCTCAGCCACCGAAAGGGGCGCTGTCCTGCTGACCCAATCGAGGGAAATCATTTCTCTTTGTCGGTCGCATCTGCCTCCCGCTCGCTGATCACATGGTCCACGATGCCGTAATCCTTGGCCTCCTGGCCGCTCATAAAGAAATCGCGGTCCGAATCCTTTCGAATCTTTTCAATGTCCTGGTGGGTGTGGAACGCAAGGATTTCATTCAATGATTCCCGCATTCGCAGGATCTCCTTGGCCTGGATGGCCACATCAGAGGCCTGGCCCTGGAAGGAGCCCATAGGCTGGTGGATAAGAATCCTGGCATTGGGCAGTGCATAACGTTTGCCCTCGGCGCCCGCAGCCAACAGCACTGCGCCCATGCTGGCTGCCTGGCCCATGCACAGGGTGCATATGTCTGGCTTAATGTAGCGCATGGTATCATAGACGGCCAGGCCGGCACTGACCATGCCGCCGGGCGAATTGACATAGAAGTTGATATCCTTGTCCGGATCTTCGGATTCCAGGAAGAGCAACTGAGCAATCAAGAGATTGGCCAGCTCGTCGGTCACTGGTGTGCCCAGAAAAACGATCCGGTCCTTCAAGAGCCTGGAGTAAATATCATAGGCTCGTTCCCCCCGACTGGTCTGCTCAATAACCATTGGAATAAGCGGCATGACGAGTCTCCTTATTGAAGCCTCCCCGCGGCAAGCCACGGGGAATCTTCACCGTAAAGAAGTTTTTCATTTTCAGATTCGCTCGCTAACCCCGCCGCAAGCAGCGGGGAATGCGCTCGCTTTCGCGGTTCAAGATGATTCTGGTGCTGTTTGGGTTTTTGAACTTTGCGATTCCGCCTGGTCTAATGTTTCCTTGTCGACTTCCACTCTTTCGATCTGACTATGATCTGCGATCCACTTGATCACTTGCTTTTCCAAAGCCTTTTGTCTGAAAAGTTCATAAGCCTCCTGGTCGCTGTCATGCAACTCCTTGATCGTCTCCACGGGTTGCTTCACCACACTCGAAAGCTCCTCATAGGCCTCATCAAGACGTTCATCCGTCAAATCGATCTCCTCCTGCTGAATCACCTTCTGCAGGAGCAGATACTCTCGCACCCTCCTTTCAGCAAGCGGCCGCAACTTCTTGGAAAGGCCTTCCTCCGTCGGGTCTGTGTCCCCTGGCGGTACGCCTTTGTAAGCCATAACATTCTGGGCATCCCTGACCAAGGCAGCAAGTTCCGCCCGGACCGGCCCTTCAGGAAGCTCAAAATCGGTTTGCTCGATGAGCACGCCCAGGATGTCCTCGCGGAGCTGTCGCTTGGATTGGGCCTTATAGCTTCGCTTCAACTCGTCTCTGATCGCCTCTCTTAATTCGTCCACTGTCTGATAGTCCCCAAGACTCTTGGCAAACTCGTCATCAATCTGTGGCAAGACCTCCTTTTGGATTTCCTTTAGGGTGACCTTGAAAGTCACGTCAATGCCAGCCAAGTCCTTGTTATAATAATCGTCCGGGAACCGTACCTGAAATTCCTTTGTAGTCTTGGGCCGCATTCCCACAAGCTGCTGCTCAAAACCCTCCAACATCCGCCCTGATCCGATCTCCACCTGAAAGTTCTCCGTCTTGCGGGCCGGCTCAAAGGGTTGGCCGTCTCTGAACCCCTCATAATCTACGATGACTACATCTTCTTTCTCAACCGGCCGATCTTCATCAACGGTTTTGAGCTCAGCGCTGCGTTTCTGCACCATTTTGAGCTGCACCTCGACCTCTTCGTCAGTGACGGTGTGCACCTTCTCCTTGAGTTTCAACTCCTTCAAGTTCAAGTCCTCGATAGGCGGGCGCACCTCGATGGTTACCGAATATCGATATGGTTTGCCCCTCTCAAGGTCCGGTCGGTCGATGTCGGGCTCCCCCACGGGCGCCAGCTCGGCTTGGCTCAGGGCCTCCCCATAGGAATTCTGGATCAACTGACCCGACACCTCCTTGCACATTTCCTTGTTAAACCGCCTCTCCAGGATGGAGCGAGGGACCTTCCCGGGCCGAAATCCTTTGATCCTGACATTGCTCTTGAGGGTCCCGTAGGCCTTGTCCACCTCCCGGGCCACCTCTTCTTCAGGAATCTCCACACGGAGGGTTTTTTTCACTGTGCTAATATCTTCCACGTCTACCTTCATGAGACCCCTTCCTCAGTCCACGGAGTTGGTGCGAGAGGCGGGATTTGAACCCGCAAGGCACGAAGCCGCTGGATCCTAAGTCCAGTGCGTTTGCCAGTTTCGCCACTCTCGCCCCAAGAACATTGATTTTTTTTGGGAGAAATACTATCTTGGTGCAGATAAAAAAAGAAAAAAGCTTAACGCCATGGCGTATCGCGTAAAGATCCTTCTAAATATTGAAATCTAAACTCAAAGTCAGGTTGTGTCAAGGGGAATTGAACGAGAGGCTTCGCCTGAAGGATTGGCCCGCCCGATTCGCTAGGCGAGTGATGTCATGGAGGCGGCTCCACTTCGTCTGGTTCCTCTTGCTGGCATCTATGTCTATCACGGCCAGGGCACCGGCCCAACACCCATCTGCGTCGGGTGATCTCCTTGGCCACAAGACCGTTGTGTTGGACCCAGGGCACGGCGGTCACGACCTCGGCGCTGTCGGGCCATCCGGCCTGGCCGAGAAGACCGTAACCCTGGCCCTGGCCAACAAGATCAAGGACGCCCTTGCTGGGGACTGTGCCGTATATTTGACGCGGGACGGGGACTACCGGCTCGACATTGAAAAACGCACGGCCGTGGCCAATCATCACCGCGCTGACGTTTTTATCAGCATCCATGCCGGCAGTAGCTTTCATCACAAGGCCCGAGGCATGGCAATCTTTGTCTATGGACCCGGCAGCGGCCAAGGATCGCCAGGGCAAGAGATGGCGCGTGATGCAAAACGCGGGGAAACCCTGCGTCCATGGGGCCGGATTCAGCTCAGGCATACAACCAAGAGTCAACGCTTGGCGGATGTAGTGCATGATGCGCTCGTTGCAAGGCTCAACCCTATCGATAGAGGCGTTTACCGAGCCCCCTGTTTAGTCCTCCGGGGCGCGGACATGCCGGCCATCTTGGTTGAGGTCGGCTATATAAGCCATCCTGCGGAGGAGAAGGAGCTCAAAGACCCAGAATTTATGTCGGCTGTTGCTGAGGCCGTGGGTCAAGGAGTCAGGGAATTTTTCAGGCGGACGAGTGGTTGCATGAATAACAAAGGCATGATAGAAGGAAAATATGGAGCGGGGCGTGGCGCAGCCTGGTAGCGCGCCTGCTTTGGGAGCAGGAAGCCGGAGGTTCAAATCCTCTCGCCCCGACCACTTGGTATTCGAAGTATTGTGAGACCTTCGAAGAACTCATTTGAACGACCATTATGAGCTTTTTGGGGCACCCATCCGGACGAAGTGAACGGCCCACTCTGGTGGGCAAATCCTAAACTGTCTGAGGCCGTTAGGCCGAGTTTTGAGGATTTAGTGAGCGAGTCCATGGATGGGTCAAAAGGCTCATACGAACGAGTGAAAAGGGGTTATGCAAAGGTCTCAGCATTGTAAGGGCGCGTCTTCATGATCTTATACTGCGTTGCGGCTTCCGGCCGCAGGGCATGAACCTGAGTTTTGGCAGGATGTAGCAGCAGAATAACCTTGAACACGCTGTGAGGGGAACACCATGAGAAGATTGCTTGAGCAGGAAAAGACCGTATATCACTTGCAGGAGCATGCGATCGTTGAGAACGAGGATGGAACCTATGAGTATGTCGCGTGGGACTCCAAGAGTGATAAGCTCTCCTGGATCAGGGGACGCGCTATCATATTGGGAGACGTATTGGGTTTGGTAAGCATCGCGTCTGAAGGGGAAGAGGAGACCATTGAGACCCCACTGGAACTGAAATACGAACTCAGCCAGTTGCCGCCTTGGAACAAAACCAAGTACTATTGCGTCATCACCCAGGCTCGGTTTGGCAGCCTCCTGAAGTATTGTGACACAGGCAACTTCGTCAAGAAGGGAGAACAGGAATATCAGGAGGTACAAAAGAAATTGGCAGCCCAGGGCGTTACCATCTTTTCTGAGTGACGGGGTTTACCTCCCGCAACTCGGGTCACTCCGTTGTCATGAGTTCCTCTTCGTATACCTCCAGCCCCTTCACATAGTCGTGGATATCGGCGCCTTCGGGGAGTCTGTCGGACAGGCTCTTGATCTTTCCCTTGATGCAGGCTTCACAGGCAACGAGGAGTTCTTCCTCAATAGAGGGGACTGGAAGCATGGAACACGCCGGGCAGATCGCGATACGATTAGGGCCCAACCATATTTCCTTTGGCTCCTCCTTTCCCACATGCTTGCAAGCCAGCCACAAAACCTGCTCACCGTGTCTGGGACATTCACCCATTTTTTTCTCGTAGTCTTGTGCCTTAAACGCCATCGCTTACCTCCCCTTCAAGGATCCTAATCTGCGGAGCCTTCTGTTTTCGGCATTGGAGTTTGGTAACATTCTAGCCCTGCGAAAAGTTTTCTGCACAACCCGTTCTGTTCTACAAAGTGACCAGGTCCTCAATATTAAAATTTATTTTACCGTCTATCTGCACAGGCTCACCCCGCTTTAAGCTTGCCAACATACCTTGCGCCAAAGCAATGGTGATCTCATGTTTGACCGTGTCTTCGCCCACATCAAACGCGGACCGCGATTCCTGGTTTTTTTGCCAAAAGAAAGTCTCCATCGCCTTTACTTGTTCCTCCGGGGATAGAGACAGAAATTCCTCTGAAAATTCTACCCCGATATGGTTGTCGTCTGAAACCCTCACCCGAAAAGGGGCATCTCCGCTCACGTCACCCTCCTTCAAAACAGATCTTCAGCCAGCCCGGGGCATTCCACTAGGTTTCTTGGCTTTTGCAGGGAACCCGATACATGACCCACACCTCCCTGCTTTCAATCTCCCAAGTCTCATAACGCTCCACTGTGCAGTCATTCAAAATAGGCTCTAAACCCTTATTCTGCATCTCCTCCAAAAGTTCTTCTATATCCTTCTGAAAATCAACAGCCCCCTCTTCGCTGAACAAGGCCTTTGGGATCTTGAAAACCTTGCCATAATACATAGCAGGCACACCCTTTTGCTGCTGCATAACCCCCTGCGTTGTGGAATAATAAGCCACTGTCACCTTGTGTCCCATGATTACCTCCTCTGTCGGCAGTTCCCGAGCCTTCCTCTTTGATGCAGATAAGCCATCAGCCTTCCAACGACCTTCTGAATCTCTTCTGTTTGCGGCAGTGTGGCCGCAATTCTATCAATATAGCGGCGCTCGTGTACTGCCTCCAATGTGGGTGCAAAATTCACATCAAATATCCAGCTGATTTGCAGTAACTTATAGTCGTTGAGCGTGATCATGTCCCTTGTATCGGCCATCTCTTGTCGGTCCAGGGCATTGACGATCTTGGCCGAACAGGCCACATCGTTCGGCAGTCCCCACACGATCGTTGAATCCCGCTGCTCATACGGCAGATCATAATAGTCGATAAAGACTCGCCAGATATCAAGCTTGTCTGCATCACGCAGGATCTTCGCAAAAAACAGAGTCTCCGGGCCCTCGTCCTCGGGCAAGGTACGTACATTGTGGTAACCGATCGCCTTGGCAATCAGAGACCGCTCCGCGTCCGAGCAGATGGACAGGACACGGTGCCTGGCCAGCTCTCGCAATCCCAGTGCTGCATGGTTCTCTGATACGGCATCTTCGAACGTTCCGTAGGTGGCATACTGTGCAAACCTGCCGACATCATGAAACAAGGCCATGGTCTCAGCCAGCAACATGTCTTGGGCCGCCAGGTTCAATGCCTCGCCGAGCATAACCATTTCCTTGCAGACCCGTTCAGTGTGCTCCTCTTTCAGTCTGATGGTTTTATTCTGCGGCGAATCATCTGTGTAATAACCAGCCACATAGTGAGAAAACCACCTCTTGAAGCGGGTGAGATCTTCTATGTCCATCCACGCATCATTCCAAACCATGCACCCAAGTGCAGTACCAACAAAGACCGCAAGGCACGCTGGGACCGACGGAGCCGTTCACATTGACAATGCCGTGCGAAACCGCCTTGCCCTCACACGCACTGCCCACCCATCCTGGCTTTTCGGGCGTGCGCCGGTCCACCATCATAACTCAAAGACAACGCCGCCGTCGCCTGCGGTTGCGATATCGATCAATTCGTCAGTCGTCTTGCTACCGATATTTTTCACGGTCACCGTGGCATCAGACGCTCCGGCGGCGGCGGCAATTTTTATTAGCTCATCGGTCGATTTGCCCTCTGCATCCAGAATAAGTCCTCCTCCGGCCGAGGTAATCTTGACCAAATCATCTGTGGATCTGTCCATAATCTGCCTCCTTGTGATGATTATTTGTTGTTATAGCCCATGGTCCAACTCATAACGAGGATTCGTCTGGCTGGCTCCCTGTTGCATGTATTGCGACATGGAATAAAGAGTAAAGATCCGGGCCCAAAGGACCCGGCTTTGGTTATCCCCAGAGGGGATTTAGTTTCTTTGAATTCCAATGGCTCTTGGAGTGATGGAGTACTGGAGTGATGGGGTTTTGGAAAGAACACCTGATCACGAATTGAGGCATTAAACAAGTTCGGTTCCCCAAAAAGGGCAGCCGCTTATTTGTTTTCCCAATACTCCAGTACTCCATCACTCCAATATTCCGGTGCAACGTCTTTCCGGCAGAGCCATTTGTCTCTGACCTGGCCCACAGGACCAGGTTTTCCACGTTGGAATAAACCGAATGCCCGGAGAGGCCCCTGTCGTCCCAAACTCCATGGCTTACAAGTGGCTGTACTTGTAATAGGCAGCGCAAGTCCCCTCGCTGGATACCATGCACGGCCCCACGGGGCTTT
>Ga0315534_1002929_pt1 | contig 11186 bp, 14 predicted proteins | sample SalMarSW160240MG_FD_203094 | JGI IMG/M metagenome (GOLD analysis project Ga0315534, IMG submission 203094) | Salt marsh sediment microbial communities from the Plum Island Ecosystem LTER, Massachusetts, United States - Salt Marsh Sediment SW1602-40 ... | reverse complement strand
TCGGAACTGTATGAGATGGTCCGGATGACCAATGCAGCGACGGCGATATTCACTGAGCGCGGCCGCTATGATCCAGACTCAAACATTTTTCGGACGACAGGAACCCGCGTTAATCCGGTCTCCGGCGTGGTGTATCTAACAAGCACCGAACTGAAGATCGAATCCCCGGATCGACACACGTTGACCGCCTACATCACTAAAATCAATGGTGTGCGCTGGAAGCAGCTCGAAACGATCTACACACGAAAATGAAAGCTTTTTGGTTAGAATTTGCAGAATGTCCACTCTGACCGAGTTCAAATGAGTCGAGCTGAAATCTCACGATGGTAACCACGAAAAATGCGGGTGAGATGAAAGAGCCGTGGATGAGCGGCCTTGCCAGCAAGCTTGTCTTTGCCATCTATCTCGTTGTTGCAGTGGCGGTGCTGCTCGAAGTCACGATGCGAGGCTACTTCGCATGGCAGATTGGCCCCCGCGTCCTCGCCTACGGCACACCATGGTACCGCAACGATTTTGGCGAACACCGCAAAGAACAACTGAAAAAGCAGTACAAACGGGAACTCGCGCAGTGGAACCAGAAGGAGCGTGAGATCGACTCGGTCGGCAGGCATAACAATGCCAAGGGCGGCTATCACAAGTTCTTCCCGAACGAAGCCAAGTACATCAAGGACATCGATACCGGCGAAATCATTCCTGTCACGATCAACAGCTTTGGAATTCGGGGCAAAGAATACACAGTTGCAAAGCCCGATGACGTCATCCGGGTGTTAACACTCGGGGCCTCGTCGACGTTCGGTTACTACAACCGTGACGACGAGACGTATCCTTATATGTTGGAGCAGCGGCTAAACGAGGCGTGTTCCGGACCGAAGCGCTTTGAGGTCATCAACTTTGCCATTCCTGACGCCCGTGCGGATGCAATTCGCGAAATGTTTGTGACCGAAGGTCTCGCACTCGATCCTGACGTCATCACGTTTTATGAGGGCCGCAACGATAGCCACCAGATCAAACAAATGGCGTTTCGCTCTCCTTCATCCAGGACGAGCGGGTCTAGCGATGCAATGCTTGATCTGTGGGGCAGCACAAAAAGCACTTTTCTCGTCGCGCGCTTTCTCGACGAAATGATGGACTATCGAGCTGAAGTGTCGGCAGGCGCTGCACTTGAGTCGCTCGACCGCATTGGTTCCAGAACGAGCAAGTCGTTTCTTTTAGACCTCGAAGAGATCCGCAAGTTGGCGGAGCAGCGCAACATCTTATTCATCGTCGCGAACCAGCAAGCCAACTCCAAATCCTGGTTTGGGATACCAGCAGCAGAGCGCTTGCCGCTGGCCGGCGTGACCTACGATGACGAGGTCTCACAGATTCATCGGATATTGCAGTTAGGCGAGCCGATTTCAGGCTACGAGTTCAACTTCCTCATTCATGCGAGGCTCATGCAGGACCTAGAGACGTGGGTCCAGGATAACGATCTGCCGTTTGTCGATATCATTGGTCTTCTCGATCAAGATCGGCACCACATGGTGAGTTGGGTGCATCTTGATGCCTATGCCAATCGGTTGATCGCAAGTGCGTTGGCCGCCGAAATATTACAGCGCGAGTGTCCTAGCTCCGCACAGTAGCCGGCAACGCAATCGACGTGTGACGGGCGAGCTCACCCAAATTCGCAGAGCCGACAAAATGCTCTATCGCCTCGACACTGCAGACCTTTCACCGAAGCGATCCGCTTAGCGGTTCATCCACGCCAATGGGGAGGCTCCCCACCTGCAGCTGGACGTCGTGAGCAATAGGCCCGCTCCCTTTGCTACCCCGAATCATCTCGTGACCAAACGGCTCTATGGTCATCACGATCCTTCGGTGGTGTCCGCCCCGTCGCCTTTGTCGCCGCCAGCGGCAGCTTCTTGTCGCTGTACCGTAATGCGGAACGAGCGTGAATTTTTCAGTTCCTGCCAGAACGACATGTTCGCGTAACGCTCGAACAGGTCGGGTGGAAGGATGGTGGTGCGCCGCTGTGGCTCGACCTTGCGGCGCACCCGGTGCAGACCGGATAAACCCAGCTGGTTGTCGAATTCAGGCGCATCATATTCGACATTCTCGAAGTCGTGATCGTATTCCGGCTCGTCAAGGAACTGATAGAGCAGGCGGATGACGTCGCGCGGCGATGTCGACAACAGATCATAGTCCACCATCACCAAGCGCTCGGCATGCTCGCCCCAGCACGCTTCGCGAAGTGCTTGATAGGCAAAGCCGACCAGCCGGTTTGACGATGCCAGTGCATCCACGCGCGTATAAACGGTGGCGCGTTCGGCCGGCGTATTGAACAAGCGCGTGTTTTCAAAGGCGTTGGAGCGGTACTGGCGCTCCAGGCTGTCCAGCACCCAGGCCACATCGCGTACAGTGCATATCAGTTTGGCGTCGGGATAAAGCTGCATCAGTGCTGGAAGCTGCGCCGTCCAGGCTCTGTTGGTATCGAAGATGACCTCTTCCGTCCGCTCGCCATAGTAGCTGTCAAAAAGGCCCTTTAGGATCACCGCGCGCTGCTTAGGCGTGACCATGGACGACAGCTCGCTGCCGGCGGAAACCTGCGCGATGATGCCATCGAACAGCGAGGCAACCGGACTCGACATGCCGGCATGGAAACGCGGGTTCTGTCGAAGAATAGCCGCCAGAAGCGTCGATCCAGAGCGCGGGAGGCCTGAAATGAAATGGATCGCCATCGTCGTTGCCTGTGCCTCAAAGTGCAATTGGTTGCCGCCGAAATCCCCGAGGGGGTTAGGCCAGACCACTCAATCAGACAAGTGTTAACGCGAGGATGTTACCGGCTCGCGTGCTTACTTTTAACCCATGATGCATCGCGCCCTATCCTTTGGAATGCATGCGACGCGGCACGCTGGAAAATGAAGACGAAGGCATTGGATGCTGCATCAAGAGCGTGGTGCGTTTGACAGCAGGTCTATCTGTCAGGAGCCCCGCGCAAGTACATTCTTACCTTTCCAATCGAGCACGAGAAAAGTATCGGCCAGAGAGATAGTCGCATGGTCCGACTTCGTCGTATTCGCCATGCAATTTTCCTCGTTGGACTACGCATCGCATGCAATGGCCAACAGTGGTCGCTCGCCGTCGCTCCGTCCCTGACACGTGTCCCCGCCGCCGGTGCGTGGATCACGTCAATGATCGTCACGAAGATGGAAAACTAGCGTGTTAACGGCGCTTACATCCACTCATTGTCATCGTTATTCTTTAGTCCTATATCGTAGCATTTATAAAAAGAGTTATGTTTCTTCAATGCCAAAATGAAAAACGATTAGATTAGAAATAGAAATAAATTTGAATATGCATTTAATTTTAATCGTTTCCTGTTCCTTGGAAAGCAGGAGAGAGCGAAATGAGTGCAAGACATCATGCTGAGCACGCGTTTGCGAAGAGCGACAGCCGCTTCGAGGTCGTGGGCGGCGTGCTCAAGCACAAACACGGCAAGAGCCTCAACTACGAGGACGGGTCTTCGCCCAACGTCGGCGTCACCGCGACCGATTCCCACGGCAACAGCGTCTCAGAAACGATTTCGATTGCCGTTCAAGACATCAGCGACGCACCTGTTGCCGCCACGGTCAACCTGGGCGCCATCGAAGAGGACGGTGGATCTCGGATCATCACCGAGTCGGAGCTCCTCGCCGGCGTCACCGACAAGGATGGCCCATCCCTGTCGATCACAGAGTTATCGATTGAGTTTGGAAACGGTACGCTCGATAAAAACACCGACGGCACGTGGACCTATGCGCCTGAGGCTGGCGACGACACCAATGTCGTCTTCTCCTACACGGCAACGGACGGCTCGAACGACGCAAGTGCCACCGCGACCCTCAACATTACGCCAGTGCATGGCACTGGCGACACCAACGACCGGGTGTTTACGGGTAACGACGACGATGTCATTTCGACCGGTGGTGGAAACGATTGGGGCTGCTCGGGCGGCGGCAATGACACGGTCAACGCCGGCTCGGGCAACGACTGGGTGTTTGCGGGCTGGGGTGACGATCTCGTTATTCACGTCGCCTCCAATAACGAAGGTTCGTGGGAGTATTACGCCGGCGGGAGGGGCCACGACACGCTGCGCCTCGTCGTCGCCCAAGAAATCTATGACTCAGAAGCCTTCCAGCGCGAACTTACCCGGTATCAAACGCGGATCGACATCTACGGTTCGGCCTCGGGCCGGTTCTGGTCACTGGGCGTCGGCTTCAGCTCGTTTGAGGTGATCCAAGTTGACATCGAGGACAGCAATGTGGCACCGGCCGCGATTGCGCTCGACAATCTCATAGATGATGAGAGCGAGCCTGGCACAACAATCCGCGCGCTGCTCTCGACTTGCTGATCGATATTTCTGATAGGGTTGTGGGGCGAAGTCGTGCGAAACGCGGTCCAACCCAATGCAAGACCTTATTGACAAGATCGAACAAGCGTTTGCAGACGTCGAATATCCCGGCGACGACGATTTGACCGACAGCACTTACGGTGAAGAGCCTGCAGCTCTGGTCAAAGACTTCAGCGGCAAGACTAACCGGCAAGAACTCGACGTTGCATTTCTGAACCAGGCGCCGGATGGGTGGGGAACGGCACTGTCCTTTTTCTCCGCTCGTGCGCTTCGTTTTTTTCTGCCCGTGTATTTGATTGCTGATATTCGGGGCGAGTTGGATCGCCCCGACCCGGTATCACGCTTGTGTTCGTCACTGACGCCGTTAGGGGAAACGAATAAGATTGCACGGACCTGGGGCGGGGGCACCATGGGCGAGCGCGCACGGGCAGACTTCGCCAAGTTTAATGACGCTCAGGCCTCGGCCGTTGTTGCGTACCTTTGCTGGAAACTGGACGCTGCTGACGGATACGACCCAACAATCGAACAGGCGCTGGAGAACTATTGGCTGGGGCGTGCTGTCGACGCTCAAGGCTGAGAGTCTGGCGGAGGGGGAGGGATTCGAACCCTCGAGACGGTTGCCCGCCTACACGCTTTCCAAGCGTGCGCCTTCAGCCACTCGGCCACCCCTCCTCGCGGTGCCGCGAAGGCGGCGCACTATAACGGGATGAGGGCCCCTTGCAACGCCTACAACGGACGCCAAACACCAGGCTCTGCCGCCCAGGGATCCTCATTGTCGGAGGCGAATGATGACGTGGTGAGCGCCCCGATCACCTTCTGAAATGGACCGGGTGACAGAATAGGTTAACCATAGCCGTGCTAGGGCTGGGGTCGCTTATGTGCGGGAATTCTTGGCAATTTCCCGTTCGCTGGCTCCGGATTTTCCGGACCCGGCCCTCATATCCGGACGAGCCCGGTCCATGCCGCATTTCTGGCCCAGAGTGCCGGGCAGGACTTCGGCTTACGAGAGCAGCTCGGGGCTGCCCGAGGGGAGGTATCCAATGGCCTACCACACGACAAAGTCCGTTGCCGTTGTTGCAGCGGCCGCGTGCGCAATGCTCATCGCACCGCCGGCCGTTGCCGACAGTCTGTTTGCATCGCTGGTTGGAACGTGGGGTGGCAAGGGCACGGCTCGGCTCGAGGGCGGAAAGAGCGAGCGCATGTCCTGCAGGGGATATTATTCCGGAAAGGGAAGCAACACTCTGCGTCTTGCAATCATCTGCGCCAATGCTTCGACGAAGGTCGAGCTGCGTTCCCTCCTCAAATATGCGAACGGCCGTGTCACCGGCACGTGGGAGGAGCGCAACTACAACCAGGAGGGAACCATTTCCGGTACGGCCTCCGATGACAAGTTGGTGTTGGCGATCACGGGCGCGATCGAAGGATCGCTGTCCGTATCGATGCGCGAGGCTGGCCAGTCGGTCTCGATTTCAACGGAAGGATCGGTGCTGAAGGGCGTCAATATTGACTTTGCCCGGCAGGGGTGACGCGAGCTCCGCTGGAGGAGTGGTACCCGAACGCCACACGATTTTGGAGCCGGGGTCACCCCCGGTTTGTCGGCTGGTGAATGTGCTATCTTATCGTGAACTTGATTTGTGCACGCTGGTGTTGCCCGGCGCGCTATTCGTCGTTTGGAGAACGTCATGAGTCAGACTCGCATGTTCCTGCTTTCCCTACTCGCCCTGGCAGGCCTTGCACTTGCAGTTCAGTCCGCGGCCGCTGGCACACGCTATGGTCACGGCCCGATTATCGGATACGTCACGGCTGACAGTCACTACGGCAATGGCTCGGTGAAGGGTGCTGTGCGCAACACGCCCGTGGGCCGCCAGGTGCGTTTGCCCAGTGGCGATTGGACTTACTGCCGGACAAGCTGTTCGGAGACGTTGCGGGTGCAGACCGTTGACATCTTCGGCAACGGCGACAGCATGGTGGGCTATGGCACCATGCAGAACGAGTGTGGCGTCTTTGGTTGCCTGATCTGGTCCTGGCCGCATTAGCTCGCGGCAAGTCGTTCCTTACGCAATAGATGATCCTGCATCGCCGGCGATGAACGGGTTCGAGCGCCGCTCGTTTCCGATCGTACTTGCGGGCCCATGGCCGCAAATGAAGACGACGTCGTCGCCAAGCGGCAGCAATTTTGTGCGGATCGCATTGATCAGTGCGGCGTGATCTCCATAGGGAAAGTCGGTTCGTCCGATCGAGCCCTGAAAGAGAACATCTCCGACCAGGGCAAAGCGCTGCGGGCGATTGACGAGCACGACGGAGCCCGGCGAATGACCGGGGCAGTGCAGCACCTCGAAGGTATGTCCAGCGATCGTGACGGTGTCACCCTCGTCGACCCAGCGGTCCGGCGTAACGGGGCGGGCGTCAATACCGTAGGCGCGGCCTTGCGCTTCCAGTCCCTCAAGCAGGGGTCGCTCCGCCTCATGTGGACCTTCGATGTCGACGCCGAGCCGCTCCTTCAGCTCGGCAGCGCCCCCTGCGTGATCGATATGCCCATGGGTCAGGATGATCTTCTCAGGTTTCACTCCCACCTCTGCGATGGCGCGCTCGATATCGTCCAGATCCCCGCCGGGGTCCACCACGGCACCAACCATGGTGGCAGGATCCCAAATCAGCGTGCAGTTCTGCTGGAAAGGTGTAACGGGGATGATCGCGGCCTTGAGGCCTCGGGACGGGGCGCCCTTATCGGAGCCAGACATTTTAGTTCCCTTTGTTCGAGTTTCCCCAAACGCAAACTTCCTTTGCGGAGTTGGACTGCCGGGACCGGAAGGGCATAATCGCCTTCATCATACTAATCATCAACGGTCCGGTCATGATTGTGCGCTTGTCCAAGGTTCTGCTGGTGCTTCTGATCGGGCTTTTCGCGCTGCTGGTCGGTCTGGACAACATCATCGACTATGGGGCGAATTTTTCCTTCGTGCAGCACGTGCTTTCGATGGATACCACGTTCCCCGATAATCCGCTCAAGTGGCGCGCCATTACCAGTCCCACGCTGCATCGTGCTGCCTACGTCCTGATTATTGTCTTTGAGCTTCTCACAGGAGTCCTCTGCATCGTCGGCGCCGCCCGGTTATGGATGGTGCGCAAGGCGCCTGCCGCACACTTCAACACAAGCAAACATGTGGCCATGTCAGGCCTGGTGTGTGGTTTCTCACTCTGGTTCTTCGGTTTTATGGTCGTGGGCGGTGAGTGGTTCAGCATGTGGCAGTCCGAAACCTGGAACGGCCAACAAGCGGCCTTTCGCTTCATCGCATGCCTTGGGATCGTTTTGATATTCCTTGGGCAGCGGGACGAAGAGCTTGAATAGTGGGCCCGTATGCGAAGCCGTCCTCGCACAGCCGTGGTTGCACGTCATGTTCTTGCCCAGGGCTTGGAGAACGGTTGTTTGATGTGATCTCAGCGGCCTTACGAGCAGAAGCGATGACACCTAACGGCGAGAGTACGTGAGCCATGCGTTTATTGATCGCAGGTTGGCAGGGACAGGTGGCACGCGCCTTGGTCGAGGCAGCGCCCGCGTGTCCGGATGTCAAAGCCTGTGCGGTCGGCCGCACGGCGCTTGATATCTGCTCGCCGCGTTCGATCGAGCGCGCACTGTCCGATATCGAGCCCAGCCTCGTGATCAATACGGCGGCTTATACGGCGGTGGATGCGGCAGAAGCTGACGCCGAACGGGCTTTCGCCTTGAACCGGGATGGAGCGAAACTGTTGGCCGAAGCCGCGTCGCAACGCGGCATTCCCATCATTCACCTCTCGACGGACTACGTATACGACGGTCTGAAGGCCGAACCCTATGTTGAGGATGACCCAACGAATCCCAAGAGTGTTTATGGGCTGTCGAAACTCGAAGGCGAAGTCGCTGTCCGAGATGCCAACCCGAGGCATGTCATCTTACGTACAGCTTGGGTCTACAGCTCAACGGGTCGCAACTTCGTAAAGTCCATGTTCGGATTGGCCGCAGAACGCGATCGGCTCAATGTCGTTGATGACCAGCGTGGGAACCCGACATACGCCCCTCACCTTGCGGCGGCGATCCTCAACGTTGCACGTCTGCTGGGAGAATTGCCGCCCGAGGATAAGGCGTGGGGCATCTATCATGCAGCGGGCTCAGGCATGACGACGTGGTGCGGGCTTGCACGAGAGACGTTTCGGCGCTCTGCAATCCTCGGCGGTCCGGCTGCAGACGTCGCTCCAATTTCCACGGCGGACTACCCCACACCCGCACAGCGTCCCGCCAACTCTCAGCTCGATTGCGAGAAGCTGGCGCAAGCATTCGGCGTGCGTCTTCCAGCTTGGCAGGACGGCGTGGCCGCGTGCGTCGAGCGGCTTGTGAAAGACTAGCGCGGCTTAGCCGGCGACGACCTCAATCGCTCGCCGTTCGAGTGCGCTACCACCGGGGGCCGACATAGGGAGGCCGGTAACGCGCATCCGCGCAGCGAACGCCAGTCCAATAGCGATATTCGCCGCAGCTCGCGGGCCGTTCGACCACCCACCCATAAACGGGTGGAGCATAGGGGCCGCGCACCACAGGCGGCGGCGGATAGACCTCCACGCGGCGGGGAACGATCACGACTTCAGGTACATACGGATCGGCGTAGTAGCCGTCGTAATCTCCGTAGTAGCGATCATAGTAGTAGCCGCCGGCGAATGCGCTGCCTGAGTATGCGAGTGCTGCAGCGCCTGCAATGGCCGCCGTGACGAAGCGCAGCATGTGAGCCTCCTATCGCTCGATCGCTCACCCGTCCCGCCAATTACCGATTCTGGAAACCAATCCAGACTGCCCAAGGAAATAGTCGCACCAATTGCTGAGGTGAGTCCAGCAGGCACCGGGAGGGCGCTCGTGATTTGTTTAACGATCGCTGTGCACGGAATTGGCTATACTCTCAGCATGGATTAGTGACGGCGGTGTCCATGTCGGCTCCGCGACGGAGATGCCGTCTCTTCTTATATTGTGTAGTGCCAATTGAAGTGAGAGCCGCAAGCAGCCTGATGCAGCAGGGCAATGGGTGCAATTGAGGTGAGATGATCGATCGCCTGCTAGACTTTCTGACCGGCCAAGAAGTGCCGGCCCCGACGAATAGCGAAGACGAGCTCAGGCTTGCCATCGCGGCGTTGTTGATCGAAGCCGCCCGCATGGACAGCAACTTTGACGCATCCGAAAGGGCAACGATAGAGGGCTTGCTTGCCAGGAAGTTCGACCTCGAGCCTGTCGCCGTGAAGCAGCTCATCGCGTCGGCCGAGAAAAAATTAGACAATACCGCCCAGTACTTTCCCTTCACGCATCAGATCACCACAAGCATGAGCGGGGAGCAGCGCGCCGATGTGATCGAGATGCTATGGAAGGTTGCCTACTCCGACGGGGTGCTCGATCCATACGAAGATAGCCTGGTGCGCCAGATCGCGGGCCTGATCCACGTGCCGGATCGCGAACGCGGGCTGGCTCGCCTGCGTGCGATCGAAACGCTGAAGGCGAGTGGCGTTAAGGTTGAGAGGGCTGGGCAGGTCTAGGAACGACCGGACTTAGATTGTCCGAAAGCTAAGCGGTCTCCCAAAAGCAATCGGGAGCCCGAAGGCTCCCGACACTCAAAGCAACGCTACATTCGGCAAGTGCCCACTACGCCGCAACGATGTTGTCCTCGGCTGGGTCGCGCAGTACGTAGCCACGGCCCCAAACTGTCTCGATGTAGTGCTGACCTCCGGTGGCCGCCTGCAGCTTCTTTCTGAGCTTGCAGATGAAGACGTCGATGATCTTGAGCTCCGGCTCGTCCATGCCGCCGTAGAGGTGGTTGAGGAACATTTCCTTCGTGAGCGTCGTTCCCTTGCGCAGGGAAAGTAGCTCGAGCATTTGGTATTCTTTACCGGTGAGGTGGACGCGCTGGCCGTTGACGTCGACGGTCTTGGTATCGAGGTTGACGCGCAGATTGCCGGTTTCGATTACCGACTGCGCATGTCCCTTGGAGCGGCGCACGATGGCGTGGATGCGGGCGACGAGTTCGTCCTTGTGGAACGGCTTCGTCATGTAGTCATCGGCCCCGAAGCCCAAGCCGCGCACCTTGTCCTCGATGCCTGCAAGACCGGACAGAATAAGAATGGGGGTTCCAACTTTGGCAACGCGAAGGGTCTTCAAAACCTCATAGCCACTCATATCGGGCAAGTTGAGATCAAGTAGAATTATGTCGTAGTCATAGAGTTTCCCAAGATCGACGCCCTCTTCACCCAAGTCGGTGGTGAAGACATTGAACCCCTCTGACTGAAGCATCAATTCGATGCTCTGCGCTGTCGCGCTGTCGTCCTCGATCAAAAGAACTCTCATGATCGTTCCTCTTGCCTTCCATCCCCGCGCCGCTATTCAAGAAACGGAGGACGTGCCCGCTGCCTCCGCGCAAACTGATCGTTAGGAATTTACCGACGACTGGTTAACAAACCCTAATTATGTGTTGCGCTTCGACCTAGACTAGGGCGACGGCAAGCCTTCAAACGCCATATCTTGGCACCTTTTCAAAGCCGCGATATTGGCGAGCCCTGTTGGCCAAGCCGAACCAATCGCTGCCCGAGATGGACCGCGTTCGCGACCGAATTTACGCGTCGACCGCAAACTAAATTTGGTTGTATGCCCCCGAAATACTTCGAGCCCTGGCAAGACGCTCCGATTTGTTGCATGTCCAAAAGACTCAACGAAAACAGGAACGTCGGGAGTGCCCGAAGCGCTAACGAATCAAGAGGTAACAGAATTCGCGCCCAGTCCCTAGTCGTTCGGCCCCTTTAATTGCTCCGCTCGCAC
>Ga0315534_1002923_pt1 | contig 11192 bp, 8 predicted proteins | sample SalMarSW160240MG_FD_203094 | JGI IMG/M metagenome (GOLD analysis project Ga0315534, IMG submission 203094) | Salt marsh sediment microbial communities from the Plum Island Ecosystem LTER, Massachusetts, United States - Salt Marsh Sediment SW1602-40 ... | reverse complement strand
AGCTCCTTTATTGTGTAAAAACCAGTTACCCTGATCATTGTTGGACAGTTTAAATTGACCACGATAAGCCGGAGTTAAGTATTAGTTGTTTTACTATGTATGTAAATTGTAACCTTCCCAGCCAAAAGTGGTCATAAAGCCAGGCTTTTGCAGCTATCAATAAACGTTAGATGGGGGGATAATATTTGTTTTGAATTAAAGGAATGGGCCTTACTATTTTTTATATTGACACTAAGTATGATTTTTGCAAGCTCTTTTAAAAGCTTTGGGTGGAGCTCCAGAACGTGTGGATTTAAAATGTGCTTGCAAAACAAAATCCATATGAGTGACTAATCAGTAAAGTCGAATTCCCAGAACCAGAATGTCATCTGTTTGAATTGAATCACCTTTCCACCGGTTAAGCTCTTCGGTAAGGATTTCTTTTTGCCGGATCATAGTATTGTCATGATTTGCAAGAAGTATTTCTTTAAGATGCTTAAGCATAAAACGTTTGTTTCCCGGGCCTCCAAACTGATCAATTATTCCATCAGAAAACAGATAAATTGTATCGTTTTTTTCAATACCTATTTCATGGAGAGTAAAATTTTCATTTATTTCATGATACCCAACAGGAAATCTATTTGCTTTTATAACAAAAATTTCGTCATTATGTATAAGAATCAGTGGATTAAAAGAACCGGAGTATAGAAGTATTTTCGATCCGGTATCAAAACAGATGACTGAACCTTCAAATCCATCTTTAATATGTCCATAACCTTTTTTCTGGCTCAGAGCATTAATTATTTTTGAACGAAGACTTTCAAGAATTTTATCAGGCGCTGTAATATGATCATTTAAGACGGTTTCATTCAGTAATGTAATACCCAAAATACTCATAAGGGCACCAGGTACTCCATGCCCGGTACAATCCATAACCGAGATGATCAGTCTCTTTTCGGTCTTACATACCCAGTAAAAGTCGCCACTGAGAATATCTTTCGGGAGGTCCAGGATGAAATGTTCTGTTAATTGTTTCAGATTTTCTTCTGATTTACTTAAAACAGCATTCTGGATATATTTGGCGTAATCAATGCTATCACTTATCTTCCTGTTTCGTTCCTCAATCTGGTGCAGGTAGTGAATAATCTGCTCATTAGCTTTTTTAATATTTAACTGCGTTTTGACCCTGATTAATAATTCACTCTTTATGAATGGTTTTGTAATATAGTCAACAGCACCTGCTTCAAATCCTTTAATTATACTTTCTGAATCTATTTTCGCTGTAATAAAGATTATGGGAATTTCACTGATAGGAAGGTTTTTCTTGATAGTCGAACACACTTCATATCCATCCATGCCAGGCATCATAATGTCAAGGAGAATAAGGTCAAATTTTTTCTTATCCAGCCATTTTAACGCAGACATACCATCAAGTGCGAACTCAACCAGTAATCCCTCATTTTGTAAAAACCCGCCAAGAACCTGAAGATTATTAATATTGTCGTCAACTATTAATACCGATGGTGTATTAAACACTTTTTCCCGGGTCATCAGATAATCTTAAAAATTTTCAATCACAGTTTCTATCATTGTTCAATCAACAACACTGTTTTGAAACAGTAGCTTTACAAAAGCACCACCCCCGGGATTGTTACCAATAATAATACTTCCTCCATGTGCTTCCATGATCATTTTGGCAATAGGAAGACCTATCCCGGTGCAATTATCTTTGCACTTATCATCTTTTGTAAATAGTTCAATTATATGGTCAATAGTTCCAGTAGTAAATCCTTTCCCATTATCTTTAATTTCACATATAATATTATGATCTTCAACATATTTATTAATTTCGATGGTACCATCTTTCGGAGAATAATGTATGGCATTATCGAGTATGTTGCCAATGCATTTTTTAATCAGCTCAACATCACCTAAAATTAAATCCAGGTCTGTTTCATTACTTCTCCTGATCCGTATGTTCCCTGACTGTAATTCCTCTTTTTCTTCGTCCAAAATCTCAGTGATCAGGTTTGAGAGATGAATCTTATCTTTTTTTATTTCAATCTTTTTTGTTTTAAGCTTTGTAATCAGGAGGGCGTTTAAGGAGAAACGCTCGAGTCTTTTTACAGATATATCGAGGATTTCAACTAATTCGCCAATCTCACTGGCAGTAGCAGTTTCCTTCAGAAGCTCCAAAGGTCCTAAAATCCCGTTAAGAGGTGTACGGATCTCATGGCTGATAAGGTTCAGGAAATCTGCCTTTGCGCCGTCCAATTCGAGTAGTTTGATATTAGTAATCTCCAGCTTCTCGTTGGCTTTTTTTAATTGTTGAGTTCGTTCATCCACTTTTTCTTCGAGTGATTTGTTAAGATTTTCCAGTTTTTCAAGACTATTCTTAAGAGAAAGATGAGTTTTAACTCTTACAAGAAGCTCCCTGGCGTCAAATGGTTTTGTAATATAATCCTGTGCCCCAATTTCGAATCCTTTTAATATGCTTTCTCTTTCGCTCTCAGCAGATAAAAAAATAACGGATACATTGTTCAGTTCAGGATTTGACCGTATCTTCCTGCATACCTCAAAACCATTCATTCCAGGCATGTTGATATCAAGTAATATAAGATCGAATTGCTTTTTTTTCAGCCACACCATGGCTGCTTCACCATTGATTGCAAATTCGATTTCAAACTTGTTTTCCTGCAATATCTTACCTAAAACCTGAAGATTCTCCGGATTATCATCAACAATCAGAATTGCGGATTCAGGTAATTGCGAAATTTCCTGACTAGTCATAACTAATATTTTTGGTTGATCCTTTAAGATTTTCAATAATCCGTTTAAATTTCCCGATAAGTTTTAAAATTGCCCTTATATTGAAACCATCGGCAGCATTGACTAAATCCCTCCCATAACCGGTAATAATATCAGAATTGTGATCCAAACCCAGTTGAATCAAATTCTTACCGAATTCCCTGATTTCCCCGATAGGTTGTGTGACAGAAAATTTTTCCCACGTGTCATTAAACCCTGTTTCAAGGGAATGAATCAAACCGGGCAGATCAGTTGTTTCTCCAATTAAGTTGACTTCCGATAGTGGTTTTTCCGATCCAACCTCCCTGGTTGACTTATATGGTAAAAAATTCATTAGTTCGACATATAGTTCGGTGACTTTAACAGGTTTTATTAACAAACCGGCGAATTCACTTTTATGTATCCGTTCTTTCTGACTTTTTAAGACTGATGCGGAATAGGCAATAACGGGTATATGTTTAAGTTTCTTATCGGTCTTGATTTTGTTTAATAACTCAAATCCGTCCAGTTTTGGCATCCGTATATCTGCAATAATCAGATCGGGAATAACTTTCTTTGCCAGCTGATAAGCAGCAAAACCGTCTTCCGCTTCAAATATCTTTAAATTTGTGTTTTTAAGTGCATCCCTGAGATAGCTCCTGTTATGTTCCACATCATCGGCAATAAGAATTACTGCTTTCTCAAATATTATTTTCGAAGGATCAATCTGAATATCTATTATTGTGTTGGAAAAGTCTCTCAAATATGATATCTCCGGAATCCTGACAGTAAATGTGCTCCCCTTACCTGGTTTTGATTGAACACTAATTGATCCGTTCATGAGCAATGTAAGCCTTCTGGATATTGCCAGACCCAACCCTGTACCCCCATAATGTTTATAATCTCTTTCCTGGACAAACGGTTCAAATATTGCCTCCTGCAATTCTTTCGAAATTCCGATCCCGGTATCCTTTACCTCAATAATCAAGTCAATTAATTCTTCTGATTTCTTTTTAGAATAATTTACGACCTGAGGGTTTTGGGTGAACACTTTAAGCATAATTTTACCTTCTGAAGTGAATTTGATTGCATTTCCGATGAGATTAAAAACTATCTGACGCAACCTTGCTTCGTCAATATAAATTCCAGCCGGTGTTCCGGATGTTATGTCCAAAATGAATTTCAGACCCTTTTCAGACACCTTAAGCGAAAATATACTTGCAAACTCTGAAAAGAAAGCATACGTATCGACATAATCATATTCCAGATCAAGTTTACCGGCTTCGATCTTAGACAGGTCAAGGATGTCGTTAATGAGAGTAAGAAGGCTTCTTCCGCTCGATTTTATTGAATTAACATAATCCTTTTGAGACTGGTCAATAACCGTGTTACCCAATAATTCGGTATACCCCAAAACTGCATTCATGGGAGTACGTATTTCATGGCTCATATTTGCCAGAAATTCGCTCTTTGCTTTATTCGCATCTTCAGCTTCTTTCTTTGCCTTGCTCAATGCTTCTTCGGCAAGTTTCCGATCAGTAACATCAAAAAGGGTTGAACGGCTCATAATAAATTTGGCATCAGCATCATAAATGGCGGTAGCATTCAGGGAAACATGGAATGTTGATCCATTTTTACGAATCAATTCAAATTGTAGATTATCAATTTTCCCCTGTTTCATGAAGATGGGATAATTTGATTTAAATGTTATCAGACCTGCAGGAGTTAATAAGTCCTCAAAACTCATTCTGTTGATAACTTCATCGAGTGTATACCCAAGCCAACTTAGTTCGGTGTTGTTAATACGCACAATTTTCCCGTTTGCATCAAGAGAATGATAACCGCAGGGAGCATTCTCATAAAGATCAAGGGTTTCCTCCATAACGGAGCGGAGCTTTTCCGTTCGGTCGTTTACCAGTTCCTCAAGGCGATCACGATGGTCAAGTAATTCTTTTTCTATTTGCTTTCTTAGCGATATATCCCTGCAACTTCCATATACCTGACCATTGGGTAATAAAACAGAATTCAGATCAACCGGTATGATCTCCCCATCTTTTTTTAAAACCTCTATCTCGGTAAAGAATTTACCTTCACCCATTACTTGTTTGAACAATTTTAAATAATTATCTTCTGCTCCGGGAGGTGCAACGTCTAAAATGGTTTTAATCTTCATCTCTTCAAGAGTAAAACCTAACAAATTTGTGGCTGCTATATTGGTATATATAAACCGGCTACGTTGATCTAATATAAAAACAGCATCAGCAGAATTTTCCATTATTGACCGGAATTTTTCTTCACTTTCTTTCAAAGCTTCTATAGCTTGTTTGCGCCCGGTAATATCTTCTACTATCCCATCATAGAACATTAGACTACCTTCCATGTCGTGAATGGCCCGTGCACTTTCGCTGATAAACAATATTGTCCCATCCTTCCTTGTCCAGGCTGATTCCAATCCTTTGACCTCACCCTCCCTTGTCAGGACATCCATAAAATGAGTCCGTTCATAAGATGGTTCAAAGCCGTCTTCCGTAAGGTTCCTGCCAGCGAGCTCTTCAAAAGATGAGTAGCCCAGTAATTTTACAAGAGTAGGATTAGCCAAAAGGATTTTACCATCAGGAGTTGTTCTGTAAATCCCGACAGTGCTATTTTCAAATAGGGAACGGAAGCGTTCTTCACTTTCCTGCAGGGCCTTTTCTGTCTTATTGCGTTTGGTGATATCTCTTGCCATACCCAATACCAGAGTTTTATCTTTTATTTTAATCGGGTGAGAAATTATTTCAATAGTAATTTTTGACCCGTTTTTCCGTTTTAATACAAATTCATCGGGCCCGGTTCCCTGCCCTAATGAATTTTTAATTAATAAGTTTGCTGCTTTTGGTATTTGTTTAGGAGACAAAAGATTTGATTTCAGGAAACTTTTCCCGATTAACTCATTTTTATCATAGCCCGTCAATTTTTCAGCAGCAATATTGCCATCGATAAAATTTCCTTCAAGGTCGTTCAGATAATATGCATCCGGAGCATATTCAAATAATATCTTCAACCTTTCTTCTGATATTCTCAATTTATCTTCCGCCTGCTTACGTTCAGTAATGTCAATAATTACACCTTTCAGATTAACAAGTTTATCATCTTCAACAACAGTAGATATATTGTTTTGAATCCATTTTACCGTGCCGTCAGGTTGAATTAACCGTAATTCAAGACTAGAAGGCGTTTTATCCTTCATTATGTTAGTATATGATTCGTCAAGAAAACTAAGATCATCAGGGTGAACTCTGTTTCTGAAAAATTCGAAGCGTGGTTCAACCTCGTCGGGCTTATATCCTATGATAGCAAAATAATTATCGGACCATTTTGCTTTTTGTGCAACTATGTCCAATTCCCAGCTACCCATTTTGGCTATTTTCTGAGCATTCCGTAATGAAGATTCACTTTCTGTCAACACTTTCTCCGCCTTCTTACGGTCGGTGATATCCCTACCGTAAAGATTGACATAGCCCTCCTCAACAAAAGGAACAAAACTAAATGAAAAAACCTTCTGGTAATGTTCCGTCTCAATAATTTTCCCGATTCTTTCCTTCAGAGCTTCGGAAATTATCTTCTGCAAAAAGGGAGGAGTTTTTTTCCCGATTTCTAATTTCCAGGTCAAGAGCTTAAAACTGACCTCATTTGCATAGAGAAGCCTGCCATTCCGATCAACCCGCAATACAGGATCGGGATTTTCGGAGGGGAAACTTGCCAGAGCCTTTATTGTTTCCTTTGCCAATTTGCGTTCTGCAATATTTATGAAAAAAACCAAAATGCACTTAATGCCGTCTAAAACAATTAAGGTGGATATTATATCAGCATAAAATAAAGTGCCGTCTTTGCGAAGACATGGAAGATCAGATGCCATCTTCTTTTCACCTTGCATTTGGGCCTCGAATTCAGCCAGTATGTAGTCTAAGGAATCCTTAGGGTGTATGTCCTTCACCCCCAGGCGCATTATTTCTTTTTCAGAGTATCCAAACATCTTGCATAGGGCCGGGTTGGCATAGAGGAATTTTTTCGTCTCAGTGTTGGCCATTAGTACTCCCTCAGCAGCATAGGAATAAAACGTCTTATATCTCATTTCTGATTCCCTCAAAGCATCATCAGAATGGTTGGGTTCTGTGATACCTTTGGAATATGATGCTTTTAATAAATCATATTCCTGCTGCAATTTCTGCAAATCCTTTATTAGTTCGCTTTTGGTTTTATCCCGGGAATGCATGATTTTATTTATTTTTAAATTACCTTATTTTCAAAGTTTAAAATTACTACAATCTGTTCACTATGTCGACAGAGGAGAAAAGTAAGCCATTTCTTCACATGATTTTGTCGGTACATTTCATCCTGAATCTCAAATTTAATCTCCATGCCGCTTTTGATTATTTGGTGCTTAATAATTGGGAAATAGGAAGTTAAATTCAATTAGAGTCCTATTTTTGCTTGTGAGAAAAAAAAGTAATAGAGGTCTAGTTTTGAGAAATAAGCTCTTTTGGTATATGGTTTACACTCAAAACATTCCAGGTATTGTCCATGACCTGACTTTTGAATGCATCAGTAATCTTAAGGTACTTTTTCAAATCTTTCTCTTTTTTAGGAGCACCCATATCCTGTAACGCTTTTATGTTTACCCCAAGCATTATGCTATTGGTAATAAATGTTTTTCTGGCAGTATGAAAGGTGATAGATTCATGGAGAGGAAGTGATACTTCTGTTGTTTCACTGCCTATTACACTTTTTTTTATCACCAGCCTGTTAAATCCTATTTTGGGAAGTTGTTTAGAAGCAATAATTCCACAGCCTTCTTTCAAATATTCGTTAATATTCTGAATGGACATTTGGGGAAGAGGATTTTCATCCTTTTCATACTTTTTAAGGATTTTAAGAGCGAAATCATTAAGTGGGAGAATTTTTACGTACCCTGTTTTTACTTGTGTTTTAGTTAAAAGCTTATTGTTTATATGCTCTCGCTTAAGCGAAATTACATCACTATATCGGAGTCCTGTGAAGGATGCAAAACAATATAAATCTTTCACTTTATTTAATCGGTGACTTTCAAAGTTATAATCCATAAAAACCAGAAGTTCATCCATACTTAAGAATACAACCTCTCTCTCAGGTTCTTCAACTTTAAGTTTATCATAGATCTTACCCTGATAATAGTTTCGTTCTTCTGCCCAATGCAGGAATGTTGAAAGTACTCTGGTAATCTTGGCGTAGTACCCAACTTGCTTCCTTTCGGTTATGAACGTGTACTTCTTAAGCTTATCAATAAACTTAACATCAATATTGTCCCAGGTTAAAGTATACTTTGTTGATTCCTGAAAACGGGTTATATAGTTTTTGACAGTAGTATATCCTTTAATTGTGCGCTCAGCTTTATCCGATTTGTTTGATTCAATAAAATCGCTGAAAACATCCATAAAAGAAGTTGATTTTAGCAAATCTGATTCTTCAGGCATATTGAGTAGATTTGTCAATTCAAATTCCGAAGGTTTCCTTCTTTCCTTAGTAACTTTATTAAACAACAACCTGGCTTGGGATTCGACATCATCAATAAATGCGTTCATTTTTGAGTTTTCGTCATACTCCTTTGTATTTAATGATGAAAGCTTTAATCTCTGATTTTTTTTATTCCAGTCGCGCAATCGAACTTTACCGAGCTTCATTCTATAGACCTTATAGTCACTTGTGATCTGAGCCAGGAGCGAAACTTTACCTTGTTTATCAAGCTTCTCTGATTTGAGATAAAATACGATTTGTGCCATATTTGAGTGTTTTATACCTCTTTACGTAAATAAAAAGTAGGTGCTAATTAGGTGCTAATAATTAATCAAATGTAATATATTGAAGTCAAACAAACAAATATTAAAATTATAATGCACTGTATATCAGATAATATAATAAAATGAAGTCAAATGAAATATAATAGATTGAAGTCCCGCTCCGGGTACTAAAACAGAGCGAGTGTGCTCGCTCTGTTTTCTCACTCTCACACTCACACTCACACTTTTTTTGGAACTTCTTCTTAGTAGCACTATCTGGCTTTAAATAAAATTCCAGTGCAAGATTTTGGCCACCAATTATCAATCATAATCAACGGACAAAAAAAGATTCTTACATTTGCATTAAAGAGTTGAATATGACAACAAAGGATTATATAATATCAACAATTAAGACCAATAGACAAACATTTAACAGACTGGGAATACGGAATGTTGGCCTTTTTGGTTCATATTCCAGGGATGAGCAATCAGTTAAGAGTGATATCGATATACTTATTGATTTTGACCCTGAGATGGAAAACTTTGATAACTATATGGCTGTCTGCGATATATTTGAACAGCTTTTTAAAAATGAAAAAGTTGAAATTGTTACTGTAAATGGCCTGAGTCCATATATTGGTCCCAAGATACTTAAAGAAGTGATATATGTCTAAGGAACCGGTTGAATATCTGAAACATATTCATGATGAGAGTTTATACCTTCTTTCTATCACTAGTAAGGGTATTACCAAAGAAGAATTTCTGAACGATGAAACGCTAAAGAGGGCTGTTGTCAGAAGCCTGGAAATAATTGGTGAAGCTACCAAGAAGATCCCTGCTGACTTCAAAATTAAATGGGATAAAGTAAAATGGAAAGATATGGCAGGGATGCGGGACAGACTAATCCATGATTATATGGGAGTAAATTACTCTATTGTTTGGGACGTGATAAAAAATAAGATCCCTGAATTATGTGAACAAATTATTAGTGTCATAGAAAATAAATAAAGAATTACATTTACCTCAAAAAGTATCTCAACTGGTTGCAACTTTTGTCCGTTCCTGGTACTAAAACAGAGCGAGTGTGATGAAGATTTTATCTTTCTGCCTGTTATTTTTGATTCTTATTTCAACAAAAGTTTCCGGAGCCGGAAACGATACAACTTTTGTCAGTGGGTTACTTTATAAAGACGGGCAGGCGGTTTCAATAGGAATCCTGAACGGGTTTATTGTCAGTATGGAGCATTTATCCAAAAGTGCAACAACAAGGGATTTTTTTATAGCTCCCGGGCTGATTGACCTGCAGGTTAACGGATATAGCGGAGTCGATTTTTCTGATCCGGATTTAAGCATTGAGATGGTTAAAAAAGTGGTTTACACACTCTGGGAAAATGGTGTCACAAGTTTTTTACCTACAATAATTACCAATTCACAATCCAGTCTGGAAAATAGTTTTTCGAGACTATCCGCTGCATTTAAAGATGAAGATATCGCATTGTCTGTCGCCGGATTTCATCTTGAAGGTCCATATATTTCACCTGTACAGGGATTTCGGGGTGCACATCTGGAAAAATATATCCGGGAACCCGATTGGGAGGAGTTTTCATCTTTGCAAAAGATTGCTCAAAACAATATCCGGTTGATAACCGTTGCCCCTGAAGTAAACGGAGCTATCTCATTTATAAGCAAATGCACTGAATCAGGTGTAATTGTAGCCCTGGGTCATCATAATGCATCAGCTGAGATAGTTACCCGGGCAGTTAATGCAGGAGCAAAGTTATCGACACATCTGGGGAATGGCTGTGCAAATTTGATCAACCGTCATCTGAATCCACTCTGGCCGCAGTTAGCAGAGGAGAGGCTATCAATATCAATTATTGCTGATGGCTTTCATCTTACTCGGGAAGAGGTAAAGTGCTTTTATAAAATGAAGGGCGCTGAAAAGACTATTCTTGTTTCAGATGCTGTTGATCTTGCAGGACTTACTCCCGGAGAATATATCAGGGATGGAAGAGTTGTTTTACTTACATCGGATGTGGCTAAGTACCCGGCTGAAAATGTTCTGTTCGGAGCAGCTTGTCCACTCTTAAAAGATGTTTCTGACATGATTAATTTCACAGGGTGCAGTCTGGCAGATGCCATAAGGATGGCAAGTACCAATCCGGCAAAATTACTAGGCTGTGATAAAATCGGGGAGATTGCTGTCGGAATGCGTGCAGATCTTATCCTGTTTTCCATTGAGGATAGTTCAATTTTAATTCAAAAAACAATCCTGGCCGGGAAAACAGTCTACGAAAAGGAATAACTCATAATATATAATATCATCTGATGACAGATCTTAATCCGACGTTGGGGAAATACCGGTACAGAATTCTGGCGCTCGTATTTATGGCAACAACCATTAATTATTTCGATCGCAGTATTATCGGTGTCATGGCTCCTACCCTACAGAAGCTTTTCGACTGGTCAAATAAGGATTATGCAGCTATAATGGTTTCATTCAAAATAGCCTATGGGATAGGATTGTCATTTATGGGTGGTATTATAGACAAATATGGTACTAAGATCGGCTATACTGTTTCAATTGGTATATGGAGCATTTTCGGGATGCTGCATGCCGCTATTCGCCCG
>Ga0315534_1002921_pt1 | contig 11195 bp, 11 predicted proteins | sample SalMarSW160240MG_FD_203094 | JGI IMG/M metagenome (GOLD analysis project Ga0315534, IMG submission 203094) | Salt marsh sediment microbial communities from the Plum Island Ecosystem LTER, Massachusetts, United States - Salt Marsh Sediment SW1602-40 ... | reverse complement strand
AAGGTACGCTTCAAAATTCAAAAAACGAATAACCTTTTCAGAATAGAAAAAAGCGGCTGATTGCATGTCTGAAATCTCACTCTGCTTAAAAATAAAGAAAATCTACGCAGAGAAAGCTCTCGTTTTAGCAAACAAACTTGGGATAGGCAATCGAGAACTTGAGATTCACAGAAACGCGCAGCATATCTACGTGCCGCTTACTCGCCATCCAGACGAAAACGAACTGGCAAAACTGAAGGCACAGCTGTTTGATTTCGAACTCAAAACTGGCGTTTTCACCAAAAAAAAGCAGCAAAGAAAAACACTTGACCAAATTCTTGAAAACCAGTTGCCTCCGCATTTGCTGGCTAGCTTGCCCAAAGCGCTGGATATAATCGGAGACACAGCGATAATCGAAAATCCGCCTGAGCTTAAAACCCATAAAAGTCTCATCGGCGAAGCCATCCTTGAAATACATAAGAACGTGCGAACGGTGCTTGCAAAGGTCGGCGCAGTCAGCGGAACCTATCGCTTACGCGAGTTCGAAATTATCGCGGGAGAACACAAGACCGACACTATCCATATGGAATACGGGTGCCAATACAACGTTGACGTTACAAAAGCGTACTTTTCTCCGCGGCTTTCACATGAACACAACAGAGTTGCATCTCTTGTTCAGAAAGGCGAAACCGTGGTGGACCTCTTCGCTGGCGTTGGCCCTTTCTCAGTGCTCATCGCTAAAAACAACGCAGACGTAAAAGTTTACGCCGTAGACATAAACCCTAAAGCAATCAGTTACCTGAAGAGAAACATCAGACTTAACAGAGTGGAAAACCGTGTTATCCCCATTCTCGGCGATGCAAGACAAGTGATTGAGGAGAGGCTATTTGGTGTTGCAGACCGATTAATCATGAATCTGCCTGAAAAAGCCAATGAATTCATCAGCGCGGCTTGCAGAGTGGTGAAGCCATCAGGCGGCGTCGTTCACTATTACGCATTTATTCGCCTTCCCGACTCCCTAGAAAATGCACAACAGCGTTTTTCTGAAGCGGTAGAAAAAACGGGCAGAAAAGTGGATACGTTCCTTTCCGCAAAAACCATCCGCGGAACTGCACCCTACGAGTGGCAAGTCGTTTTGGACGCTAGAATTCTTTAAACATACACTTCGAGGGTAATTTTCACTTTTTGCTTTGGATTCTTCAGTTTTTCCAACAAGTCTCTGGGCAAATCTCGAGCGGCTTTGTTAGCGTGAACTGCCAACGTGCGGTTGTCCACATAATCGCTTTTCCTCACAACAATGTCTGTGGAATGAGTCAGAACTAGCTGCGGAGAACCATAAGCATTCAATTGCTCCATGACCTCGTCAGCTTCAATTAATATGGTCAGTTTCGCATGGGGTTTTCGCAGGTTTTCCTTAAATTCAGCGCTTAGATCGGCTAAAGCCTTGTCCGCATTTACTGCGACTATGCAATCTCCTTTTTTTGACAAACGCGTGTCCTTCGTGAATTCCAAAGTGGTCTTATGTGCCGCCAGAACGTTCTCGTGGCCATACCCAAAAACGACTTCTCTTACCTTAGAAATAGGCATTTCTACTCCAAAACCTCGACGGACTCCACTTTTCCGTCTCCATCTAAATCAAAACCTTGAATAACAGTAGCAAAGGTGTTTTCATTACGATACTCCTGCAGGGTTTTCTTCCAAAAATGCGTTAAAGCCAAAACACAAGCTTTGGTTCCTACAGCCTTATTCCCAGCCAAAACCACAATGCGCTTGGTTTTATCCCATGGATTCACGATTTTAGCAATTAGCCCCGCAGAGTCGGCAGTGTAAACACGCGAAGTCTTATTCGATGACAAACCACCCAGCAAAAACCCTTGGCTGCTGGACTGCATATTAAACCTGATGGGTAAATACTCGTTTATTTCCTTTGTAAGCAAATTCGTTCCCGGACCGCCGACCAGAATGAGGTTGCCTTTTTCTTCCTTTTCAGCCTTAACATCCACGTCTAACTTTATAGCAAAATCCGTAGGCATCTTCGCGAACTGCCCCATAAAAAGCGTTAGATGCGCCGCGTAATGACCATCCCTGGCGCTGGTTTTGAAAGGCCCGTGCGGCGTGGGGCTGCCCACAACTATTTTTCCTTCCAGAACGCCTTTTCCATTGACGAATTCCAGGAAGAACCACTGAATTTTCTCGTCCATACTCAAAAGAGAGCAACCGTGAATTGTCTTGTATCCTTTTGCGAATTCTATGCCAAAGGCGGGGGAGACTGTTCTATAATATTTTGCTGTTGCCCCTTTCTTTTTTTCCTCCTTCTGGACAGCTATGGCTCCTGCCTTCGCCAGTTTTCTTATGTGATAATAGACTCTCTGTTCATGAACCCCGAGTTGCCGAGCGATTTCCAGAGGATACATTTCCTTTTCGGAAAGCATAGTCAGGATCTTCCAGCTTAGCTTGCCCAAAATCATCTGTAGCTTCTGCGGATTCTGCATTATGCTGATTTCTTTTGCTTTCTGTGTCTTGCCATCGTCTTGGAGCAGCAATTTCTTTTCCATAATGATTTCTCCCAGTCATAAAACTCAATCCATTATTAAAAATTTTGTTATAGTATAACCGAAAACACGCGCCGAGACTAAAAAAGACCGCGGTAAAGCAGCAGTCAAATGAAACTGCTGAAAAAATTTTTTAGAGTACACAGTTTTTTTCTACAAATGCTTATTAAGAAAAGAAAGCCTTGAATAAGCTTCAAAGACCTAACATTGGAAAGAAAGAGGCTTAAAAATGTGTGGAATTTTCGGCTGCATACTAAAAGAAGGGAACGCAGCGCCTTTGATTCACGAGTCGCTGAAGAGGCTTGAGTATCGCGGATATGATTCCGTAGGCATAGCAACCATCCAAGGTGGAAAAAACTACGTGAAAAAGGATAAGGGAAAAATCGATGAAGTTCATAAACTTTTGAATCTGGATGATTTGCCGGGTAACGTTGGTATAGGGCATACGAGATGGGCCACACACGGCGCGCCATTGAAGGTTAACGCGCATCCGCATTCCGATTGCACGGGAAATTTAATGGTGGTTCATAACGGAATCATAGAAAATTTTTCTGAGCTAAAACTTGAACTGGAAAACAGCGGTCACAATTTTGTCTCAAAAACAGACACAGAAGTAATAGCTCACCTCATCGAGGAGAAACTCGAAAAAAACCCAGAGTTAGATTTGGCTGTTGCCGTCATGGAGTCTGTTAGAAAGCTTGACGGGTCATACGCTCTTGCGGTAATTTCAACTATAGAGCCAGACAAAGTTATATGCGCCAGAAACGAAAGCCCCCTGGTTTTAGGCGTCAGCGAAAACGGAGTCTACTTCGCATCTGACATCCCAGCTTTCCTCCAAGTAACCAACAAAGCGGTTTTCGTAGAAGACGGAGAACTCATAATCCTTTCAGCCGCAGGCTACGAAATCAGAAAAATCTCGGATTCAAGCGTTGTTACGCGAGAGCCGAAGGTCGTTGATTGGACGCCTGAAATGGCGGTTAAACAAGGGTACCCGCACTTTATGCTGAAAGAGATTCATGAGCAGCCTGCGACTCTTCGTAACACGCTGAGAATGCAGGAGCACTATCTTGATTTGATCTCCACCTTCCTTGACCGCGCCAGTGAGGTGTACTTGGTCGCATGCGGCACATCTTATCACGCTTGCTTGGCTGCGTCGTACATGTTCTCAAAGCTTGCGTTCTTGCCAACATACCCTGTTTACGCTTCAGAGTTCTTAGAGCAGCACGGAAAATCAGTCAACATAGACAGCACCATTTTGGCGGTAAGCCAGTCAGGGGAAACGGCGGATACACTAGCCGCCGTTACATGTGCTCAGCAACGGGCTGCAACCATACTTGGCTTGACTAACGTAATCGGCTCAACTTTGACGCGTGTTTCTCGGGTTTACGTGGGACAGCAGTCGGGTCCAGAAATCGGTGTGGCAGCCACGAAAACTTTTACTTCTCAGCTTTCCGTGCTGGCGCAACTGGCTCTTAGGTTGTCAAAGAAGCGGGGTAAAATTTCGCAGGATGAGATGGATTTCATTGCGGAGAGGTTGGAAAAACTGCCAGAGATTGTTGAGACGATAATTCAAACGCAGGAGGAGAAGGTCAAGGAGGTTGCCAAGAAATACAAGGATGCAAAGCTGTTCTTCTTTTTGGGGCGGGGTGTAAGTACGGCAACAGCCTATGAAGGGCGGCTTAAACTGATGGAGATTGCCTACATTCCTTCAATAGCTTTTCCAGCGGGGGAAAGTAAACACGGTCCAATTAGCCTGATTGAACCTGGTTTTCCGGTGGTGTTCATCTGCGCCAAGGATGGAACGCATAAAACGTTGATAGGTAACATTATGGAGATGAAAGCCAGAGGTGCTTCGATAGTCGCGATTATAGAGGAGGGTGACGAGGAAATTAAGGCGCTTGCGGATGATTACGTTGAGGTGCCAAAAGGAATACCTGAAGTTCTGTCGCCCATACCTTTTGTGATACCTTTGCAACTTTTGGCTTACTACATGACTCTTGAGAAGGGTTATAATCCCGATACGCCGAGGAACCTAGCGAAATCGGTAACAGTGAAATAGCTTCTTTTTACATTCTCTTTCTTCGAGTGAGTATATGTTAAAAAGGAGCGTTTACACTATTTGGGCTGGTGTTTCGAGTTGGAAAAGACAGACTGGGAAAAACTCATTTACAGCTTAGTAAAACAGGGCGTTTTACGCTCGCCTAAGGTGATTAAGGCGATGCGCGCGGTGCCTCGCGCCAAGTTTCTGCCTTCCGAAATGCGGTCGTACAGTTCCGTGGACACTCCGTTTCCAATAGGTTTTGGCCAAACAATCTCTGCGCCACATAGTTCCAGCTTCGCACTGGACTAGGCGACACATGGTTTCCATAATGAATGAAGCCCTCCATTTGGAGGTTGGCCAGAAAGTTTTGGAAGTTGGGGCGGGTTCGGGCTGGCACTCTGCCACGATAGCAGAGATAGTTGCGCCGGGAGATGAGCCTAGAAGCGAGTGGGGGTGTGTTTATACCGTGGAGATTGTGCCGGCTTTGGCTAAGAACGCGAGAAAAAACATTATGAATGCGGGTTATAGTGACCGTGTGAAAATAGTTAGTGGTGATGGGTCTAAGGGTTATGCTGAGAAGGCTCCTTATGAGCGTGTTGTGGTGACTGCGGCTGCTCCCAGTGTGCCTGAGCCTCTGATTGACCAGTTGAAGCTTAACGGTGTTTTGCTGATTCCTGTTGGCAGCGTTTCGCTGTTCCAGCATCTTTTGAAAATTACAAAAGGGTCGGATGGAAAAATCAAGCAGGAGAATCTTGGTGGAGTGGCTTTCGTTCCTTTAACTGGAGAGTACGGACAAAGATTATAATCGTTATCCGAACCATTTTTCTAGGGTGGTTTTACTCTTTAGTTCTTTGGTGCCTTCCTGCATTTTTTCTACCGCTTTCCTCACGCGGGCCTCGGAGAAGTCTTTTTCTCTAACCAGAAAATCCACGATGCCTTCTACGTTCGGCTCCTTCCACTCAAGCGTGTAGTCATCAAGTACTTTTGGATGCAGGAATATTTCGCGTATTTGTTCGGGTGGATGTGGAAACTCGGGGTTTTTTATGTGCACCAACGCGTTCTCGAGAGTGCCGTGTTCTTTTACTAGTTTTAATGCGGTTTTGGGTCCTAATCCTTTTATGCCGTCTGGGTTGAAGTCCGTTCCGATGAGGATGCCTACGTCGATGAGTTGTTCGTAGGTGATTCCGCACTCTTTTAGTACGCTGTCCAGCACGACCAATTCGGGAATCACGTCGATGTAGATGTTTTTGCTGCGAAGTTTTCTTCTGCCCGAGACGGTGACGTTCCTAAGCAGCATGGATGCTCCAAAGAGCAGGCTGTCGTAATCTTGGCTGGCGCAGTAATCAGCATCTCCGCGACGTGTCATGTGCGCGGCTTGGGCTTCGCCTTCGCTGGGAGCCTGAATCCATGGCAGTCCCATAAGGTCTAGAAGTCTATGAGCGTCCTGTTTCATGTAGTCTTTTAGGCTTGTGGTAGCCTGTGCAAACATGCGAGCTTTCGCGGTGTCGCCTCTTGCTATGGCTTTTTCGTAGTGGACTGCGGCTTCCACTTTGATTTGTCGGCGTCGCTGAATTTCTTCCAGCTTTAGGACTGGAGGTGCGCCGTCAAAAACGTAGATGGGTTTGATGCCTAACTCTGCGAGGTTGCTTGTTCTGTAGAGCAAGCCGCTTAGGTGGCTTGTGACTTTTCCGGTGTTGTCTTTCAGGGGTGTGCCGTTTGGCTGGCGGATTATGGCGAGAAACTGGTAAAGCGCGTTGTACGCGTCTATGGCGACGGTTTTTCCGCTTAAGTCCTCTAGCTTAACCGCCTTTTTCGGAACGATGCCGCGAAGGTTTACTCCCAAAACGAACCCTTGTGAATTATAGTCAAAAAACTGAGATAATAAACTTGCGAATGTGGTTCTGCTGGCTTTGCAGCTTGGGTTGCGGCTAGTCGCTATTGGTTGAGGGTTACGTGTGTACTCTAGTGCTTGGGCAGTCTATAGCCCCCTTATATATACTAAACTGCATGGAAATCTGCAGAGCGTCTGATCGGATAGCTCCCTCTATAGATTCATTATTAAATACCATACTCATACCGTGCTGTTTCTACATAAACATAAAACTAGCCTAATGCGTTATTCCGCAACAAAATCATGATTCTCTTTCATTACCTCAATAGTAACAGAATTTCAAGATGATTAGGCTGCAGTTAGGAATAAGCATGAGTACTCAGAACGATTTCTCATTTCTGAATCTTGCTACTGCAACCCAACCGTATTAAAAAAGAGTCAAGCCAAAAATATAAGAATATTTGCATTTTATAGCGCATTATCAGAAAAAATTCATGACTTTCTGAATGTAAACATTTTCAAAGAGTAGGGAGGTTCTTGGAAATAAGTCTGTTTATTTTCTCCAACTCTTCCAATTTATCGGGATATATTGAGCTATTTGAGAAATGTTTCGAATAGAAATCTAAGAAGCTGAAAAGTGATTCCCAATTAGTTTCTATATACTCCAACAATTTTTTCATAGGTTTTCCATTTTCAAAGAAATGTATTTTTTTTAGGGATATGAATAGATTCTATCTGTTCTTTACCGAAACCCAGAAATACAGATATATTATGACTAATCGCATGTCTATTGCAGACTATATCATCGTACCAAATCGTTTGCTCCTCAAGATATTTAGTGTAATTCTCGTCAATGTCTCTATTTGTTATGAAAAAATTCTTTTGCCATTCAAAATATTCATCAGGTATCTTTTTCTTAATCGCTTTTCGGTCATAAATGTAAGGAGTAACTTTGGCGATTATTTGAAAAAGAGAATAAAAAGCATTTAGATAAGCTTCAAAAAAAGCCATCGTTAAGCAGAGATTTTTTGTTCACTTCCGCTTTTCCGCCAAAAAAGGTCAATCGCCGTCTGTTTTGATTTAGGCTCTGCGTTATGGTTATATGCCTCCAGAGTAAAACAGAAGGAGAGAAAGGCTATGTCAGACACTGGAGTAACCACAAAGAAAAGCGAAGACTTCTCCGCATGGTACACCGAGTTAATCCTGAAATCGGGAATGGCGGATTACGCACCCGTCAAGGGCTGCATGATCATACGCGAACACTCTTACGCTATATGGGAGAAAATCCAAGAGATTTTCAACCGGAAAATCAAGGCGACAGGACACAAAAACGTGTATTTCCCGATGTTCATCCCTGAAGGCTACCTGAAAAAGGAAGCGGAACACTTCGAAGGATTCGTACCCGAAGTTGCTTGGGTAACTGAAGGCGGCAGTTCTCCGCTGGAAGAAAAACTCGCCATAAGACCTACTTCTGAAACCATAATGTACGCCACGTTTGCCAAATGGGTCAGAAGCTGGCGCGACCTGCCTATCAAGATCAATCAGTGGTGCAATATCGTGCGGTGGGAGACAAAAGCCACCAAACTGTTTCTGCGCACCCGCGAGTTCCTATGGCAAGAAGGCCACACCGCTCACGCAACAAGCGAAGAAGCCGAAAAAGAGGTCATGGACATTCTCGGCGAATACCGAGACGTGATGGAAAACTACTTGGCGATTCCCGTGCTAGTCGGGGTCAAAACGGAAAGCGAAAAATTCGCTGGAGCCCTCTACACGACCACTCTGGAAGCCATGATGCCCGACGGAAAAGCACTGCAGATGGGAACCAGCCACAACTTGGGCCAGAACTTCGGCAAGGTATTCGACATAAAATTCATCGGAGAAGACGAGAAAGACCACTACGTCTGGCAAACCTCATGGGGCATCACCACAAGGCTCATAGGCGCCGTGGTCATGGTTCACGGCGACGACCGAGGCTTAGTGCTGCCACCGAAAGTCGCCCCAGTACAGGTTGTAATAATCCCCATACTCTATAAGGCTGCTGACTCAGAGGCAATAGCCGCAAAAGCCAACGAAATCTACCAACAACTCAAAAAGAAAGGCGTAAACGTAGTCTTAGATGACAGACCTGAGTACACGCCCGGATGGAAATTTAACGAGTGGGAACTCAAAGGCGTGCCCATCAGGATAGAAATTGGCCCCCGAGACCTCAAACAGAAGCAGGTAACCTTGGCACGAAGAGACACCTACCAGAAAACCACCGCAAAGATGGAAGCAGTGGCGCAAGCCGTAGAACCGCTTCTTGAAGAAATTCAGACCAACCTTTACGCTAAAGCCAAAACAGCCTTAGAAGAAAAAACAACAACCGTGCAGAACTACGCTGACTTCAAGGAAACACTCAAAACCAAAGGCGGCTTTATCAAGGCCCCGTGGTGCGGCAGCTCGGAATGTGAAGAAAAAGTAAAGGATGAAACTGGCGCCACAATCAGGCTGAGACCTTTCGAAAAGGAAAAAACAATAGCTAACTGTGTCTACTGTGGAGAGAAAGCGGTGGAAATGGTGTACTTCGCCAGATCCTACTAACCCGGCAGCTCTAATCGGTTAATTGAACATATTTGCCGAGCTGACTCGCTACGTCTGATAACCCAAGTTTCTTCAGCGTAGACTTCTTCGGTATTCCTCTCTCGTCCCAGCCTCTCTTCCTGTAATACTTCTTCAGCATGGCATCATATTTCAATGGATCAAGCATAGCGCCTTTCATTGATCCTTCAGTTAGAGGCTGCGTGAACCACCTTATAGGCGGAACGTCCATGTCCCTTGTCCAGCTGCTCGCGTACTCCCTTATCCAAAAGGCCCGAATCAGGTTTAGAATTTTATCAGCGGTGTAGATCAACGTGTTAAACGGCAACTCCCTTCCTGTTGCCGCGTGAAGGTATTTCGTGTACCATTCAAGCTTGAAACCGAGTTCAGCGTAGGGGAAACGGCAAACGGTGAGAGATTCGAAAACGCCGCCCCGGAGACGTTGCATCTCTATGACTTTGTTGATTTTTTCTTCACGGTATCCCTTGCGTCCGAACTGGACCTCCCAAGAGATCACCCATGCATCCTTGTGGTGAGCGCCGATGGAGCTTGTAGCGTAAGACAAAGCCATAGCAGGCGCAGCATGGCAATCATAAGCGCTTATCTCCAAACCCTTAACGTGCATAGCCCAATCTTCTGACCCATGACCTATTTTGGCAGAGGCTGCTTGAACCCCCTCAGCAAGAACATTACCAAACCCACGTCGATAAGCAATGTCTTCAATCAACGCCTTGGTTTCTTGGAATTTTCCCCAATGAATCTTGTTGGGAACGCGGTTTTTTTCAGAAGTTTCCATGGCGAAACCCAGCACGTTCCCCAGCGAAATCGCATCCAACCCAAGTTCATCCGCAACACGGTTTAAAGTCGCAATCTGTTTAAGATTGCCCAGTCCGATGTTCGACCCCAGCATGACTATGTTTTCGTAATCAAGCTCTGCTTCCTTTCTATCAGAGCCTTTAACCACGTTACCGCAAGTCATGTTGCACTGTGGACAGCCACGGTTACCGACTTTGATTTTCTCCATGGCAAACCCGCCTATCTTGTCGGCTTTGTCGAAGACACCTTCACGGAAATTAAAAGTGGGAAGCGCACTGTTTTCTTGGCTCCACTCTACTGTAGAAATGGTTCCCTGTCGCTTCCAAAAAGCGTAATTGGGCTTTGTCATGACCTCACGATAACCAGCTGCGCTCAGCTCTTTCATGCTCTTCGGGTAGGCAGCAGGAATTTCGTTGTAACCCTCAAAAACTACAGCCTTCAAATTCTTAGAACCCATCACCGCACCAATTCCGGGCCTTCCACCAGCTCGACCCTTTTGAGAAACAACCGTGGCAAACTTTACGAGGTTTTCTCCTGCTGGACCAATCGAGACGATGCCTGCTGTGCGCTCGTAAAGAGTTTTCAATTGAGCCTCGGTCTCGAACGAGTTTAAACCCCATAGATCTTTGGCATCTATGAACTCGGCGACTTTGTTTTTAATGTGAAGAACAACAGGCGTCTCGGATTTGCCTTCGATGATAACTGCGTCGTAGCCAGCCTTGCGCATTTGAACAGCCGCCTGAGTCCCCATGTTCCCGTCGCCGTAGCCACCCGTCAAAGGACTTTTGGCTGCAACGACCAATTTGCCGCTGTTCGGCAAGCCGAAACCCGTTAGGGGGCCAGCAGCAAAAATAAGTTTGTTTTCAATTGATAACGGGTCGATTCCGGGTTTTAGCCTGTCCCAAAGAATCTTGGCTGCGAAGCCTCTTCCGCCGATGAAATTCAAAGCCATGTTGGTATCATATGATTCGGCAACCGCCTTGTTTCTGGTTAAGTCAACGTTAAGAAATACGCCAGTCCAACCAAACACTCACATTCACCCAACCTAAGCGTATACTATTATGGCAACATGGAAGTTAAAGTTTACTGAACAATTAAGACTTACTATTCCCCACAGAGCAAAAAACTCAAGCATTTCTCGTTTAAGCCTAACCGTTTTCGGAAGCTTTATGTTTTTGAACAGCGCAACTGTGCATTAACACAGGAGCTTAACACTGGTGACCGTTAAAGTTACTGCGAGAGCGAAGGCTATTGAGTACGCCATACGCGATGTAATAGTCAACGCAGGCCCAATAACAAAAATGGGAAAAAAAATTTTCTACCTGAATATCGGAGACCCTGTAGCATTTGATTTTCCCACACCGCCTCACATCCAGCAGGCAATGATTGAGGCAGTTCA
>Ga0315534_1002920_pt1 | contig 11200 bp, 12 predicted proteins | sample SalMarSW160240MG_FD_203094 | JGI IMG/M metagenome (GOLD analysis project Ga0315534, IMG submission 203094) | Salt marsh sediment microbial communities from the Plum Island Ecosystem LTER, Massachusetts, United States - Salt Marsh Sediment SW1602-40 ... | reverse complement strand
CCTTTTCACAACGGATATTATCATAACCATCTTTCTGTTACACAATACAGAATCGAGAAATTTTACACGGACGAGGTTTTTCCCCCCTACAACATTTTCGGCCAGCACAGATCCTGAGGGAGATCCAGGCGCTTGGCTATCAAGGCGGGTTCACCATCCTGCGGGAATGCTAATCATTTTTCCGCCCAACGGCTTTGAGCTGACGAAGATCCTGGTGTTCTTCCAGGGCCCCAGCGAATGGTTTGGCAATTTAATGATCCCGTACAGGGGCTTTATCATCTTGCTGTTGTGGCTCATAGAACCAGAAATTAAATGGTTTTGTTTGATTATATGATCTAAATCCTTTTGTAGTAATTAATCCTACCTGCATTTTATATTTCTTACATAATCGGTCAAAATATTCGATCACAACAAATCTTTCTTCCTCGCTATTTGCGAATTTGTTTTCTACAATGGCCATAGCGCCATCTATGGAGCGAATAACAATTTGGCCCGCCTTCAAGTAATGCCATCGATTATAGGATTTGAACGAAGAATATGAAAATGCAGCCATCCCCGCAAATAGATCCGCAATTTGGCATAGTGGTTGTTTCTCAGAGGAGACTTCAGAAATATCATGAACCCTAAATAGATATTTAAACAAATCCATAAAAGTGCCCGATTCATTGAAAACCGTCTGCGAATTAAATTCAAATCCTGCATAGTCTAGGCATTCAACCATAGAATCCCAATTCATTTCTGAATTTTCATCAGGATGTATAGCCCAACAAGATCCAGTAGGCCATCGCTTAAGGAAGATATCTCGAAAAAGGTGATAATGCATCCTTTGAAGATTAGCACAATCATCTCTGCCTTTTACTTTATGTCTCGAGTCCTCAATGTCCCATATTAACACATCGATTCTTAGTTTCTTTTCACTTACTAATTCCATTATTACATCGATAAGTTGAATGGCAGCTAATCGCTCGCGGGCTTGTCTTAATTTATTCCATTTAAATTCAATAAGGCCAGAACGAATAATGATATTTGTCAAAGCAGCCGTTACTTCACCATAAATATCAATTGGTAGAGTAACTGAGGCAATACTTCTATACCGAGCATCGGTATATGATTCATCTGAAAATGCTAGATGGCTTACTTTGTCCATCTCCAATAATCACCTACTATGTACTGAAGAAATTGCCCACCGGCTTTGATCTTCCGAAGGTGCCTGCCCTCAACTCCGATCATACTCCAACCATGGGCAAATCCGGCTGAATCTCGGTGTAGGGTGGAAAAACTATATCCATACTTAACACCCTGCCTTTTCACAATGGATATTATCATAACCATATTGAATATTTCGCCTTGTTATATGGAATAATAATATCCGGATGAGGTTTTTCCACCCTGCACGTTATTTCGCCTCTTATAAAAACTTGATCAATACAAGAGTTGAAAAAACTCCAAGCAAACCCGCAATGATATTACCCATTGTTCCAACTAAAAAGCCCTGCAGAATTCTCGATCCCCACATCCTTCTACTTATCAGGCCAACAATAGGCTCCTCGTTAGCAGTCGGGGGAACTTTCACAATGTTCTGCCATACTTCCCATTTGGATCCAACTTTAAAGACCAACCAACCAATGATTAACTCTGGTGCCCACATTAGAAAAGCAAAATAAAAAAAGACACGTTCGAGAAGCCCAAGATAAAACCCTCCACCCTTTAATTTTTTGCTTGGATCATAATCCCCTGGCTGAATAATATCATCCCACTTCCTTTTAATTACTTCATCGGTTATATCTTTACTCTTCTCTCTTTGAGCACATATAAACTCGTCAGGAGGATTATTTTCGACAAAATTAGTTGCTTTCTTTCTTATAGCTCCGATTCCCAAGTATTCAAGTAGCACGGAAATTCCAAGTCCAGCGAATACAGCCCACCAATTCTCCAACAAGAGATTTAGATATTCAATTTGATGCGACATGTTCTATTCCTCCTGGTTGCAACTAATTGCTCCGCCAATTATTGTGACATCATGGTGCACTTATAGCAGCATGAAGCGTTCGACTAAACCCTATGAACTAGCCCATCCCAAGGGAGTTATCTTTATGTCTGGAAATGGAGGCGTTGAAGCACTTTGGTATCGGTTATATAGTCGATGACACGCTTGGTCGAAGTCAGCGAGGTATCGATCAATGACCATATAGTAATATCCTTTGGGGGTGACACCGATACCAGCGGAAAGCGATTTTCGATCAATTTTCTCGCCGAATACATCGAATGGCTTTTCGTGGTCACTAAAGAAAATTAGTGCCCAAGGATTTCTAACGAAATAACGATGCGCCAAACCATGACGAAGGTCGTCATACACTTTATAACCAGTATCGAGGAGAAGCCGATACCCATCTCCAAGCTCACGAAAATGACGATCAAAACAGGCTTTATTTCCATCCTTACTTCTTGCTTGCGGGTAAAGCCGCCCAATAAATTCCGTGTGAGTTAAGAGGCCTAGAGCACATAAGACTTGGCCATGCGGTCTCCTGCCTTCAGCTCTGGCTACTCTTGCCGTTTCAAGCACTATCTCAATATCTGGAATAATTCGCTTAAATATATAATCTTCAAATAGGGTCGTAATGTCCATTTTCCCTCCCTAACATCTACTATACATTACGGCCGATCTTTCGTTCCAGACTCACGTGTAGGGTGGAAAAACTATATCCGTACTAAACCCTTTACCTTTTCACAACGTAAATCATCATTACCATTATGCTATTTCGGGGATCCTCGGCTTATCTCGCGCTGATTAATTAACCAGGATGGGGTTTTCCCCCCTACAAGTTGATATCCTCTTCACATTCCCTTCTGATAACTCACTGTTATCAAAATGCCCCAGGCGCGATTTGAACGCACAACCTAGGCTTTAGGAGAGCCTTGCTCTATCCTGTTGAGCTACTGGGGCTTGTCCGCATTATAGCACAGCCGCGCTCATCCCAAACGCCGCTCGTCCTCGCCGCCGAAAAAGTACAGTCCCTCATACGGCAGCACGATCTCCACCCGGTCGCCTTCGCGCAGCGCAGCCCCCAGGGGCGCCATCGCCGCACACGATCCGACCGGCGTCTGGGCGTAAATCCGCACCGTCTTGCGGGCGTAGTCCGGCTCGACGACCTGCACTTTCCCGCCCAAGCGCACGCCCTGCGCCGCCGCTGAATTCCCGGCCAGCACCGCGGCCGAGTCGCTCCTCGCCCCAAGGACTAGTTCCTGGCCCGGCCCCACTTCCTGCTTCACCGCCTCGGGCAGCGGGACGCGCAAGGTGTCCAAACGCAGCTCGCCCTCCGCCACCACGCCGCCGCGGAACAAGTTCATCGGCGAGAGGCTCAAGAATCCGGCCACGAAGGCGTTGGCCGGGCGCCGCTGCAGTTCCTCGTACGTGCCCACCTGCTGGATCCGTCCCCGGCGCATCACGGCGATCTCGTCGCCCAGGGAAACGGCTTCCTCCTGATCGTGCGTGATGTAGAGCGAAGTGATCGCAAAACGGCTCATCAACCGCTTGATCTCCACGCGCGTCTGCGTACGCAGTTTGGCGTCCAGGTTGCCCAGCGGCTCGTCGAGTAAGAAAAGGCGCGGCGTGCGCACGATGGCCCGCGCGATGGCCAGGCGCTGCTGCTCCCCGCCGGAGAGCGTACCCGGCCTGCGCTTGAGCAGTTTCTCGAAGCCGAAGCCCATGATCTCCGAAGTGACGGCGATGCGTTCCAGCTCCTCTTCCCGCGGCGCGCTGCGCACGCGGAAGAAGAAGGCCAGGTTGCCGCGGCCTACGAAATGCGGATAGAGGGCGTAGTTCTGGAAGACCACCCCCAGACGGCGCTCCTTCATGGGGATTTCTTCCATGTTTACCCCGTCGTAGGTCACACGGCCCTGATAATCGTGTTCCAGGCCGGAAACGACGCGCATCAGGCTCGTCTTGCCGCACCCCGAGGGCCCGATCAGCGCCAGCGTCTTTCCGTCGGGGATGGTCAGGTCGACGTGGTCGAGCGCCTGGACCCGGTCTTTTTCCCGCGCTTCTAGCGCCTGCTGGCGGCTCATGTCGGTCCGCGCCACGAAGGCGCGGTCCAAATGGGTGTTCTTGAAGCCCCGGCCGATGCGCCAGGTCATGGGGCCCTTGCTGCCCTTGTATTCGAGACTCACATCCTCGAGACGAACTGCTATCATTGCTGCTCCTGGAATCTTCTGCGAACGGTCAGGCGCCCGCCACCTGGATTAAATAGGCGGCGATCGGCTCGCGCCGCCCGATGACCTGGATCGGCTCCAGCGGTTCGGCCTTCACTTCCTCATGCGCCAGTTGATAGGTCTCCAGACTGAGCAGGATCTGCCCGCTGGTGGCCTGTTCCTGCAGGCGTTTGGCCACGTTGACCACGTCGCCCACCACGGTGTAGTCCATCACCTTCTCCGAGCCGATGTTGCCCACCACCGCCTCGCCGGAATGCAGCCCGATGCCCAGGCCCAAATTTTCCATCTCCTTGCCTGATTCCTCCCGCAATTTTCGAAAGAGTACCTGCATTTCCACCGCAGTGTCGATGGCGCGTTTGGCGTCGTCCTCGCGGGCGATCGGCGCGCCGTAAAAGGCCATGAAACCATCGCCCAGATACTTATCGAAAGTGCCGCGGTGCTTGAAGACCATCTTGCTCAAGTTCTCGAAGATGCGGTTCAGCGTGTTGATCACCTGCTCCGCCGAGTGCTGCTCGGTGAAACGCGTGAAACCGCGAATGTCGGCGAAGAGCACCGTCACCTGCCGGATTTCGCCGCCCAACTGCAGATAACGCTCCGGGTCCTCGAGGATGATGTCGGTGACGTCCTCGGCCAGGAAACGGTCCAGCACCTGCCGCAGCAGGCGGTTGCGCGCTTCCAATTCGTCGTGCAGCTGCTTGATGCGCAGCAGCGAACGCACGCGCGTCAGCAGCACCAGCGAGCTGTAGGGTTTGCTGACGAACTCGTCGGCCCCGACCTCGATGGCGCGCATCTTCTCGTCCTCCGAGTCGAGCGCGGTGACGATCACCACCGGGATGAAGCGCATGCCCTCGACGCTCTTCAAAGCCGCACATAAGGCCAGGCCGTCCATGCGCGGCATCTGTACGTCGAGAATGGCCAGGTCCGGCGGATTCTCCAAAGCCAGCTCCAGGGCCGTGTCGCCGTCGGCCGCCTTGATGACCTCGCATCCCGCCTCCTTTAAAAACGCCTCCAACAGGTCGCGGTTGAGCCAGTCGTCATCGGCGACCAGGATGCGGGGTGCGCGGTTGAAGATATCGTATAGGTTCATTGTCTTCCACTCATGGCCAGATCGGAAGGCCTACGAGTATCGTGCTACTCCACCTTGCCGCTCGAGATGGCCATTTTGAGTTCACCGAGCGCTTTGGTGATTTCGATGTCCCGCGGGCAGGCATCGGTGCAGTTGAAAATATCGTGACAGCGCCAGATGCCCGTGCGGTCGTTCAATATCTGCAGGCGTTCCACCGCGGCGCGATCGCGGCTGTCGTAGATGAAGCGATGCGCCTGCACCATCGCCGCCGGACCTACGTATTCTTCGCTGGCCCAGAACGAGGGGCAGGCCGTCGTGCAGGCGGCGCAGAGGATGCATTTGGTCGTGTCGTCGAAGCGGGCGCGCTGTTCCGGGCTCTGCAAGCGCTCGCCCTGCGGCGGCTCCTCGTCGTTGACGAAATAGGGCATTACGCCGCGATACTGCTCGAAGAAGGGCTCCATGTCGACGATCAGATCCTTGATCACCGCCATGCCCAGCAGCGGTTCGACGGTAATCTTCTTCCCCACGTCCTGCACCAGCACTTTGCAAGCCAGGCGGTTGACGCCGTTGATGCGCATGGCGTCCGAGCCGCAAACCCCGTGCGCGCACGAACGCCGGTAAGCCAGCGTGCCGTCCTGGTACCACTTCACCTGGTTGAGTAGATCCAGGACGCGATCCGTAGGCTCCGCCTCGAGCGAATACTTCTCGTAATGCGGCCGCTTATCGGTTTCCGGATTGTAACGAAAGATATGCAGTTTAACCTGCATGGTCACTCTCCCGCGATGTGCCCTAACGACTCAATACACGCGCTTCATGGGCTTGAAGTACGTGACCTTCACCGGCTTGTAGCGCAGCGAGATGCCTTCCGGCTCCAGGAAAGCGAGGCTGTGTTTCATCCAATTTTCGTCGTCCCGCTCGGGGTAATCCTCGCGCGCGTGCGCGCCGCGGCTTTCCTGGCGGGCCAGCGCCGACGCCGCCGTCGCTTCGGCGATGTCGAGCAAACAGCCCAGCTCCCACGCTTCCAAAACGTCTGTGTTGAACACTTTTCCCGCATCGCCTGCGCGAATCTTGGTGTAGCGCTGCTTCAACTCACGCACTTTATCCAGCGCCTGCTGCATGCCCTCTTCGGTGCGGAACACGCCCACGTCGGCGAACATCACTTCCTGCATCTCCCGCCGCAGCGTGGCGGCATTCTCGGAGCCTTTTCCCTTGAACAGTATGTCCAGCCGTTGGCGGACTTCTGCGTCAGGTTTTTTCGGCAACGGGAGGTAATCGGATTGCGCCGCGTACGCCGCCGCCTGCGCCCCACTTTCCTTGCCGAAGACGATGATGTCCAGCAGCGAGTTGGTCCCCAGGCGGTTGGCCCCATGGACGGAAACACAGGCGCACTCCCCTGCGGCGTACAGGCCGGGCATGATGTTGTTCTTCTCGTCGATCACAACGTGCCCGTGCATGTCGGTGGGAATGCCGCCCATGGCGTAGTGCGCCGTGGGCTGCACCGGCATGGGCTGCGTCAGGGGATCGACGTTCATGTAGGTGCGGCAGAAATCGATGATGTCGGGCAGCTTGGCCAGCACGTCCTCCGCGCTGAGCTGGTAGGGCGAACCGTCGGGGTTCATGCGCCCGTCGCGCTGGGCGTATTTGTTGACCGTCTCCGGACGCACGTCGAGGTACAGGTAGCGTTTCCCGCCGATGCCGCGCCCGGCGCGCATTTCCAAATACATCGCCCGGCTGACCACGTCGCGCGAGGCCAGGTCTTTGACCGTGGGCGCGTAGCGCTCCATGAAGCGTTCGCCCTCGTCGTTGAGCAGCACGCCGCCCTCGCCCCTCACGCCCTCGGTAATGAGAATGCCCATGCGGTAGATGCCGGTGGGATGGAATTGAAAGAATTCCATGTCCTCGGCGGGGATGCCGTGCCGCATGGTGATGGCACAGCCGTCTGCCGTGAAGGAATGGGCGTTGGAGGTGATTTCCCACACGCGGCCCCAGCCGCCCGTGGCGAAGATCACCGCCTTGGCGTGGAAGATGTGCAGCTCACCTGTGAGCAGCTCCACCGCCACCACGCCGCAGGCCTGGCCATCCTGCACGATCAGGTCCAGCACCTGGAATTCGTCGAAGAAGGTGACCTTCTCTTTGATGCACTGCTGGTAGAGCGTCTGCAGGATCATGTGCCCGGTGCGGTCGGCGGCGTAGCAGGCGCGGCGCACGGGTTTCTTGGTCTCGTTGTTGGTGTGCCCCCCGAACGGGCGTTGGGCGATCTTGCCCTGCGGGGTGCGGTTGAAAGGCAGGCCCATGTGCTCCAGTTCGTAAACCGTGGGCACCGCCTGCTGGCACATGAATTCGATGGCGTCCTGATCGCCCAGGTAATCGCTGCCCTTGACCGTATCGAAGGTGTGCCATTCCGGGCGGTCCTCTTCTTCGCTGCCCAGCGCCGCACCCACGCCGCCTTGCGCGGCGCCGGTGTGCGAACGGATGGGATAGAGCTTGCTCAATACGGCGGTCTTGGCCCCCTTGGAGGCCTGCAGGGCGGCCATCAGTCCCGCCCCGCCTGCGCCGACGATCACGACTTCGTATTGATGCTCCATCAAAGCCTCTCTCCGTTCGGGAATCTGCCGGCTCACGAAGCCAGGATGACGAACACGGCCACGACCAGGCCGCCCAGCCAAAGCACGAGCAGCGCCAGGCGCAGCATCCTGACCAGCAACGGCCGCGTGAGGTAATCCTCGATCACCATGCGCAGCCCGTTGACCGCATGGCCGGAGGCCAGAAAAATCATCGCCATGCTGTAGACCTGCCAGAAGGTGTTCGACCAACCCTGTTCGACGTCGGGGATGTTGCTGTTGATCACGTGATTTGGGTTGGGGAAAAAGATCCAGCGGAACAAGGCCGGCATGTCCAACTGCGTCCGGCCGCCGAGGATAAAGGCAACGCCCATGCTTACGCCGCCGAACAGCAGCAGAGCCAACCCGGAAAGCCGGGTGAAGAGCCACATTCCGTATTCAAACGCTCCTTTGGGCCGGAGCGATGCTGATGATCGCATATTGCCTCTCCTCCGATATTTACGGGCCAATGGCTCAGGCGCCCACCAAGCTGTTCTGAATCATGATGAACGAGGGCAAACCGTAGGCCGGGACGAATACCAACCACTGCAGCCAGATCAGCTCCCGCTGGAAGCGGATCAAACCCGGAAAGAGATCCATCAAGGCCAGACGGGATCCGTTGAAAGCGTGGAACAGCACGGAGAAATACACGAACAATTGGAAGGCCCAGGATTGGTAGACTGCGTTGACGGCAAAGGCGGTATCGTCGGCGAACTGCTGGCCGAGAAAACCCATCACGACGTGCATGCCTACGAAGAGCAGGATGCCCAGGCCGGTGATGCGGTGCAGCATCCAATTCGCCATGCCGAGTTCGCCCTTGTAGCGCAATCCCGCCCGAACGCTTACCCTTCGATTCAAGGTCATGCTGCCTCCGGACTCGCTGCAAATGCTCGTGCCCTGATTCAACCCGTGTTCTATTATACAAGCATCGGCAGCAGCGCATAAAGGGACGCTCGTCCGCGTTTTGCAGAGAATCTTTCCCTGGCGGCCTGCCGCGCTCCCGGCGCACGAACCCCCTTTTGTCTCCAAATCAGGCAGGGTACAATGTGGAATGTAATCTTCGGCAGCGGTTGCGCCGAGCGACGGCAAGCATCTTGGAGGACATCTATGCATGAAGCAGGTCACGAACACGGCATCAGCCGCCGTAGTTTTGTGACGGGCGTGGTAGGCATACTGGGAGGCCTCATCGCAGCCCTCGTCGGTCTGCCTGCCATCGGGTATCTCATTTCCCCGGCCTTGAAGCGTCAGAGCGCGGACGAGTGGGTCCCGTTGGGTTTGGTCGAAGATTTGCCGCAGGGGGAACCTACGTTGTTCTCCTTCACGCGCACCAAACAGGTCGGCTGGGAACGCACGGCCAACAGCTACGGCGTTTACGTGGTGCGCAGAGCGGACGGCGAGCTGGACGTGTTTTCCAACGTGTGTACGCACCTGAGCTGCCGCGTATCCTGGAGCGAAGACGTCGACGAATACGTTTGCCCCTGCCACGACGGCCGCTTCGCCAAGGACGGATCCCTCATCTCCGGCCCTCCGCCGCGCCCGCTCGATCGCTTCGAACACCGCTTGGAAGAAGACGGCCGGCTGTCGATCCACCTGCAGGAGGGATGACGTGATCGCACGAGTTCTCAACTGGCTGGACGCCCGCCTGGGCCTGCGCACGATCTACGACACCGTACTTGACCGTAAAGTCCCCAAAGTCAACTGGTCTTTCACGCTGGGCAGCGCCACCCTGTTCCTCGTGGTCATGCAGGCCGCTACCGGCATTTTCCTCACGGCCTACTACGTGCCCCATCCCGATCAGGCCTACGACAGCATCAACTACATCATGAACGAAGTGGCTTTCGGCTGGCTGATCCGCGGCATCCATCACTGGGGCGCCACGCTGATGATCGTCACCATCGTGCTGCACATGCTGCGCACGTTTTTCTACGCCGCATACAAATACCCGCGCGAGCTTACCTGGATTACGGGCGTGCTGCTGCTGCTGGTCACCCTGGGCATGGGTTTCACGGGCTACCTGCTGCCCTGGAACCAGCGCTCGTACTGGGCGACGACGGTGGGCACCTCCATCACGGAGACCGTCCCTCTCGTGGGGAATTTCACCAACCAGGTTTTGCGCGGGGGCGAAGACCTGAGCACCCTGACGCTGGCGCGCTTCTTCAGCGCCCACATCTGGATGCTGCCCGCGGCCTTGATTGCGCTCATCGGGGTGCATATCTATCTCGTGATCCGCCTGGGGATCAGCCACGTACCGCAGAAAGACGAATAGGAGCGCCTGCGTGAACGAGCAAGAAAAACAAGCCTACAAAGCGCACTACGATGCCGCCAAACAGCACGGTGTGAAATTCTTCCCCGACATCATTTACAAGGACATGATCGTGTCCTTCGGCCTCTTCCTGCTGCTCATCGGCCTGGCTGCGTTCATCGGAGTCAAAGCCGAACCTCCGGCCGATCCGAGCGACTCGTCCTACGTCCCGCGGCCGGAGTGGTATTTCCTCTTCCTCTTCCAGCTGCTGAAGTATTTTCCCGGCAAGATCGAGTGGGTGGGCACGACCGTCGTCCCGCTCGTGGCAGTACTGGCCCTGCTGCTGCTGCCCTTCTACGACCGCAGCTCTTTCCGCCATTGGCGCAAGCGCATACTCGCCATATCTTTCATGTGTGTCGCCGTCGTCGGAGTTGTTGCGCTCACCTTGATCGCCGCGTTCACCACGCCGGCACAAGAAGAGTTCAGCGCGGCCGGGTCGATCGGCCAGCAGTACGCCGCCGGGGAAGAGTTCTACGGCATCCAGTGCGTCGAATGCCACGGCCCGGAAGGGGAAGGCGGTGAGATCACCACCGTCGAAGGCCTGGAAGGTGTCATCGTGCCGCCCTTGAACGTCCCCGATTTCATCTACACCCGCACCGACGAGACCATCTTCCGGGTGATCGAGTACGGCCAGCAGGACCTGGGAATGCCGCCTTTCGGGCTGGCCTACGGCGGCGAGCTGGGAAAAGCGCAGATTGAAGCCATCGTGACCTTCATACGCTACGCCTGGGACGATCGCGTGGAGCTGCCCGAAGAAGCCGCCGTCGCCGGCGTACCACCGCTGGGTCCGGATGAAATCCCCACCTACACGGTGCACGTCGAGCCCGTCATCCGGCGCGCCTGCCTTTCCTGCCACAGACCGGGGAAGAAGAACGGCGATTTCTGGATGCGCACGTACGAAGAGCTGCTGACCACAGGTGAATATGCACCCAATTTCATCGCCGGCGACCTCGACAGCAACGCCATCTTGATGATCAACCGGGTGGAGACCGACGCCGGCGGGCCTATGCCGCCCTCCAGTGC
>Ga0315534_1002912_pt1 | contig 11213 bp, 10 predicted proteins | sample SalMarSW160240MG_FD_203094 | JGI IMG/M metagenome (GOLD analysis project Ga0315534, IMG submission 203094) | Salt marsh sediment microbial communities from the Plum Island Ecosystem LTER, Massachusetts, United States - Salt Marsh Sediment SW1602-40 ... | reverse complement strand
GTGATCTCGTCATTCAGTACCAATCCGATCCAGAAAGAACCGTCTCCGGCAATTGAGAACTCGTAACGATCCCCGTTTTCCTGAGTACGGCACACAACACCATAGACTGAAGCTTGTAAGTTTGTAGAATCGATTGGCCTTGCGTCGATCAGCAAGTCCGTGTTCACAAATCTCTTCTCAAACGTTCCCCAATAAATGTTTTCGGAATTCTGGATACTCATTACATAGCTATCATTTTCATAGGAGATGGTCACAAACCCTGGATCCTGGACCGTTGACCAGCCGCTGGTGGGATTCGAGAAGTCGTCCACAAGCAGGACAGGGAGTGGCGTGGGTGGCGGCGGCCCCGGGGTTGCTGTTTTCCATGCAGTTGCAGCATAGGTCGCAACGGCGGCATTTAGATCAGGTGTGGGCGAGCCCCTTAGGAGTGCAATGAGCCTTCCAGTATCGATATGCCGAGTTGCAAGGAGAATCGCTCCAACGAGCAGGATGCCTATCAACCCACCACCGGCATATATCCATTTATTAGTGGATTTCCTTGTTGGCAAATCCGCTATTTCTGGTTCTCGTGATGTAGCAATTTTCTGGACTCGATCCTCGACTGGGCTACTTTCCGGCTCATCCAAGACAATCTCTTGGACCGGTTCTTTCGTCGGAACAGCTACATCCGAAACCTTTCCGATGAGACCTCCCCTGATAAGTGCCCGGTTAAATGAGTCGATATCATCTACGCCCATTTCCTGGGGTGACCGGATGAACGCATAGTTTTTATCCAACAGAGAGAAGTCAACAACCAAGCCGCTCGGTGGTCGAGAATATCTCGAATCCTTTGAGTCAGCGTTCAAGATCGCATAAAGGGATTGATCGTGATCGATCGGGCAGACGGATAGAGGTTCATCACCAAACAGTTTCTGACGTTCCCGGCAAAACTTGTCCGCTCCCACTCTGCTCGTAAATAGAAGAAGGTGGGGTCCATTTGCTCCTGGCGGGATACCCTGCAGAGGTCGATCCTCGTAGCAGATCAAGTAGAGCCAGGGCAATTCCAGCATCAGTTTCTGATCGCCCAGGATCTGTTCTACAAAGGTTTTTTTATCAACAGATGTTTCGTCCCCCATACGATCCCTCACATTCTTCTCCGTCGTCACACGATCTCTCAAAGCTCAGTTGCGAGACCAACAATATCTACTGGAGGCGACCCAATTAGAAGTTTGTACGAGATGATTTCGATTCAGGCTTATCTATCCAACGCAGGAGCGCCGAGCGAGAAAAACGCCACTGTCTACCGGCTTTGCGGCATGGGATCCTGCCGTCCTGAGCCAATTTGTATATTGATGAGGTGGAGACGCGCAGAAAATTCGCAGCTTCTTCCACGGTGAGTATTTCTGGCAGAAGATCGGTGTTTTCCATTACAACCGCCTTTAGGTTTGGTCAGTCCTAGCGCCTACTGTAGATTATTAGCGAAATTTATGCAGTTTTGAACTTACGGTGCGTTTACAGCCGTTTTGATCTAGTTTGGCGAACAATATACTTTTGCATTCACAGCTATTCAAGAATAGCGAAGTCTACACTTCAGAGATGCCCGAAAAATGCCGATAAATTGCTCCCGTATAGGCAGCTGTCACCTCGACTCATTTAGGGATGAAGCGTATTCACACTAATCTATGACGACGACCTTACAGCTCTTTTTGGGGATCCTACTTACCAGAACCAGCCGGGATGGGAAAGAATCCCTGGCGGATTCTTACGATATAAAATGCTAGAGTTTTCAAGGATGCTGATAGGGGAGTGCCATGGGGAAATTCTTTTCAAGAGACTGGTGGGATCCGAGGCGACTCTATGCACCGAGCATTCCGGCTGGGCGATTGATGCTCATCTGGGGCTTGTACCTATATCCTATGCTCGTAATATTTATCCTTGGGGTGTCGCTTGGCTTCGTTGAAAACCAGTTAGGGTATTACACTTCATCCCCGCTGCTCGATGCCTTAGATGTTGTGTTGTATCCTGCATTGTTTCTCGCTGGAATATTAATCATAATCCGCCGCCTGAAAGATCTGGGTAAATCGGGTTGGTTTTTGCTCCTTGCCGTTATCCCCTTGATTAATTTTGTTTTCGCATTGTGGCTGCTTTTCGCGCCAGGTATTCATCCTCTGATGGTGGCTCCAATCTCTCCCACCCCTACGTTACCGCCTCCTACAACGAAAGTCCCAGGGGCAAAGTACTGCGGTGCATGTGGGGGTGAACTTAAGGGTAGGCCTCAATTTTGTATTCATTGTGGGGCCATGGTCCCATCATCTACATGGTCCTAGCCGTGATAACGCATCCTTCCGGAGTGGATGTTTTAACTTTGTCTTCTTGCCGATAGAACTACGCGCCGAGCTTTCTCCCCGGATCAATGAGAAATGACATGACGAACATCTACCTTTAGCTAGGCTCTCCCCCTCGTTGACGTTTACGACCCACCTGCACCGCCCTCCAAGTGCCATACTTTCTTGGACTACACGTTCACCACATCCCCAGATCCCATGCGACGTAGAGGGCTAACGCCAGCACGATTACGATCGTGGACCCGAGAAAAACGTAGGGGTAAAGTCTTTCACCCAGCCCTTTTGGTGGGACTTGCGAGATGTCGATCAGCTCCTCCTTTGGCAACGGCTGCTTGAGACTCCGGTTCAGTTGGATCTGGCCGATGACCGTCCCCAGCCCGACAGCCAGGAGCAGGGCTCCAAGCATCTGAAACAGCAGCTCGCCTGATCCAATCGCTTGTAAGGCCAGGAAGGCTACCGCAACCACCATCAAGGCTGGGATCGTCTTATGGGTCGTTCGCCTGCTCCCTTCTGAGCGGATCGATATCCCCTTGAGTTCTTGAAGCTTCTGTCAGCCATCAAAGCCATTTGAGGGAAGCAGGTCCTTCAGGATACCCAAGTAGCGGGTGTGGTTGATATCGTGCGCCAGGGTTTGCGCCGCCATGAGCGCCTTTTGGCTCTCTACTTTGTGCCCTTGCGCCTTATACAACTCGGACAGGTTAATATGCAGCAGGATCATATGCTCGCGGTGGCCGATCTCTTCTGCCTGATCCAGCCCTTCCTTTAATACCTTCAACGCCTGCTCGTATCTACCCTGTGCAGTATGCAAGGCACCCAGATTGGCCAGGATGCGGCTGGACTGTGCACGATCGCCCATCTGGCGTGCCTCACCCAACGCCTGCTCAAAGTAATCGCGCGCCTGTCCGGGTTCGCCGCGGTCGCTGGCAAGCGTGCCCAGGTTGTGCAGCAGAATCGCCATACTCTGACGATCCCCGCCTGCCCGCGCCAGTTCGTAGCTCTCTTCAAAGTAGGCTCCAGCTGCTTCAAGATCTCCCTCCTGGGCGGCCAGCGAACCCAAGTTCGAGAGCAGCACACCTTCCAGTGCGTGATCGTTCATCCCGCGTGTCAGACGCAGACTCTCGCGGAAGCTTTCTATCGCCTTTTCCGGCTCAGCTTGGCTGACCAACAGCGTGCCCTGGTTCGAAAGCAGCGCCGCCTGGCGGTTCATTAGCTCGTACCGGCGCGCCTGGTTCAACCCTTCCTGGATGTATTCGGAAGCTGAGGTGAATTCTCCCTGGCTGAAGGCGACTACCCCCAGCCCCTGCAGGCAGGCACAGCGCAGATCATGCGCTCCCTTCGCTGCGTTCAAATCGAGCGCTGCCTGGTAGTGGCTTCTTGCCTGGCTGTATTCACCCATGCGCTGGCTGGCCCGGCCAAGATGCGCCAGCGTCCGCATTTCGCTCTCACCCTCCCCAGCGTTGAGGTGGGCACGTGCCTTCTCCAGGTACGCCAGGCCATCCTCCACACGCCCGGAACGCTCCAGGTAGGGGTAGAAATCATTCACGCCGGACACGAAGGCCGGCCAATCACATTCCGCTTCGGCCAGGTCGAGCGCTCTCTGCAGATTGGCCATTTCGGGGAACACCTGCTGCGCCCCTGCCTCACCTTCATTAAGGAACACCAACCAGAACTCGATATATCGCTTTCGAGCACTCGCCTCGTCCTGCTGGCGTCCATAGGTGTTGATGGCGATGTGCATGCTGTAGCGCGCTTCACCCACTACCTCCAGCAAACCCATATCGACCAGTTCGTCCAGCGCCGAAGCGTCATCCTCCAGGATCGCAAGCGCAGCCATTTCGGGGAAGGAGGACGGCTTGGGTGGATGCAGCGCCAGCGCCCGCAGCGCACGTACGCCTCCCGGGGACAGCGCCGCCTCGCTCAGCTCGATCAGCCTGCGCAGTGTGAGCCCCACGGCCGGGTCGAGATTGCCGCGCGCCTCCAACACACTACTGGGACCGGACATATCCAGGACTTGCTCGATTGCTCCCAGCCGTTCGATAGCCTGCGCCAGCCGGCGGCTTTGACCGCTGTAGGCTTCCCGCCGCAGGTAGCCGCCGATCAGGACCAGCGCCATCGGCAGCCCGCTGGCCAACGCCACCAACGCCTTTGCCTCGTTCTCGCGCCGCTGAGCCAGGGAAGGGACATAGCGCCCCAGCAGCTGGATGCCCTGCGCTTCGTCCAGTTCACCCACCAGCAGCGCACCTTCCGGCGCCAGTTCATGCGCCACGGCCGGGAAGCGGGTCGTGAAGAGCACCGCTGTATTCGGCCCACCGAGGCGGAAGGCCAGGCCATCTTCGACCTGCCAGACATCATCGACGATCAGCAGGATGTGCCGCTCTCCGATCGCAGCATGTACCGCCTGAGCCCTTTGGCGGTTATCTACCAACCCTGCCAGTGCCTCGGCATGCATCCCGAGCGCCGTCCCCCACAACGTCAGCCAGTGTGCAGCGTCCGCCTCTGCCCCCAGCCCGGCCCAGAGCACGCCATCCGGGAAACATGCCCGCAGCTCGGGATCGTGAGCGAGTTCTATCGCCAGCGAAGTCTTGCCCATCCCGGGTAGGCCATACAGCGCAAGCAACGGATCGCTATCAGGCGGCGAGAGCCGCGCGCGAACCTGATCCAGCATGGCCTCGCGCCCAACCAGGCCCTGCGGCAGGCGCGGCGGGGCGCTGAAAGGCGGAACGAATGCTGTTGAAGACGGTATACGCTCCGGCACCCCTCCACCCGGCAAGCCCTCGGCCTCCCAAGCCAGTAACAACTCGGCCGCCTCTTCCAATGCACGCAGCTGTTCGTGGTTGTAGGTGCTGCGGGCCACACCGAACTGTTCGGCAACGAAATCCGGGCTGAGTCCCTTTATGAAACGCTCACGCAAGATAAGGTGAGTGCGCCACCGCTTGTCGTGGAAATCGGGTTCTTCGTCCGGTGGTGAAAGTGCCTCGACAATCTCTACGAGCACCTCACGCAGGGCACGACCGCGCCCGGCCTCCGAATCGGCGTACCCGGCACCCGTTCTGTTGGCGCTCACGACATCCAATTGTGAGAGCGGCAGCTGACCTAGGCGCGGCGTGAACTCCCAGCATTTGAAGGCCTGGGACAGGCTTCTTGTGGTGATCGGCTGCTTATCCTGCTTGGGCATATCCGCCTATTTTCGGCACTTTTCCGGCAAGGCTGCACGGGGATCCGGCCTACACTGCGGGTCAGAACTATTCCATTAAACGCCGCACACCGTGTGCAGGCAAATGGGACGGAGGTCTGGCAATGAAGAAATACCTGAAGTGGTTTTCAAGCATACTGCTGGTCGTTCTCATTATCGGAATCCTCAGCATCACCTCGCTCACACTTCTGGGTCCGGCTATGGGTAATGTTTTCTCGAACATCGTCACGAATATCGACTATTCCTATGCGAACGGCGCAGCCAACTACGTTCGTTCGCCGGCGACGCCCCTCCCCAACAAACCGGTCTTAGCTCCGCCTAACGGGGCACCGTTCGTGGATATGTATTTCGAGAATTATGGCGTCAACCCCTTCATCGACACCGAAGATGATCCGCTATCAACCTTCGCACTGGATGTCGACACCGGTTCCTTTACGGTCATGCGCCGCTTACTGAACCAGGGCTATCTGCCTGACAAGGATTCGGTGCGAGTGGAGAAGTACCTGAACGCCTTCGACTACGGCTACGCCTACCCCGAAGAGGGCACCTTTGGCCTTTACCTCGACGGCGGTCCCACACCCTTTACCCTGAACGACCAGTACCGGGTGGTCCGCATTGGGTTGCAGGGTTATGACATCGACCCGGCCGAACGCAAGCCGGCCGTGCTGACCTTCGTGATCGACGTCTCCGGCTCGATGCAGGACGAGGGTCGGCTCTTGGCCGTCAAACAGGCACTCACTGCTCTGGTTGAAGGCCTGCAGCCGGACGATTACGTAGGTATTGTGGCCTTTACGGATACGGCCTGGGTTGTGCTGCCAACTACGCCAGTAGGTGAACGGGTTGAGATCCTGGCTGCCATCCGCACGCTGCAGCCGCTGGACTCCACCAACGCCGAGGCAGGAATACGCCTGGGCTACCACATGGCGCGGGAGGCCTATCAGACCGAACACAGCAACCGCATCATCCTGTGCTCGGACGGGGTGGCGAACACTGGCCTGACTTCGCACGATGCTATTTTCAACGTGATCGACCGCGAGGCACGCAGCGGAATTTCGCTCACCACTATCGGCGTGGGCATGGGTAACTACAACGACGTGCTGCTCGAGCAGCTGGCTGACCGCGGCGATGGTATGTACGCCTACATCGACAGCGTGGAGAAGCTCGAGCGCCTGTTCGTGGATGGCCTGACCGGGTTCCTGCAGACCATCGCCAAGGATGCTCGCATCCAGGTGGAATTCAACCCGGAGACGGTCAGCCGCTACCGATTGCTTGGATTCGAGAACCGCGCCGTCGCTGATGAGGCCTTCCTCGACGACAGCACCGACGTCGGTGAGATCGGCGCCGGGCACAGCGTGACCGCGCTGTATGAGGTCAAGCTCGTCGACGGTGCGAAAGGCCACATCGCCCGCGTGAACCTGCGCTGGCTAAATCCCGACAGTGGGCTGGCCGAGATGATGGAAGCGAGCATTGCTGTCGAAGAGCTGGCGGGCAGCTTCCAGGGGTCGAGCCCCTCCTTCCAACTAGCAGCAGTCGTGGCTGCCTACGCAGAAATCCTGCGCGAGAGCTACTGGGCCCAGGGGTATGCGCTGCCGGACCTTCTCCCGTGGATTACTGCGCTGGAAAATGACCCGATCGTCGGGGGGCAGGCGCTCGAATTCATGCAGCTGCTCGAGCGCGCAGTCCAGTTGTCAAACGAGATCTAAGTGGGGACAAGCCCGGTGGTGCGAGGGGTGGGTAAGTTTCACCCACCCCCTCACACACCCCAATGACTGCAGACCAGCATCTAAGACCTGCGGTAGGCTTGCTCCCGGGACAAGAAGTAGCGTACAAAGAGTAGGACGAGCGTAAAGGACTGAGGCAAAGGATATGGACGCGATCATCGGCTTAATCATCTTCCTGGTCATCATCGGCTCGGCCATCCTGGTCCACGAGTGGGGGCACTTCATGATCGGCCGCCGGTTGGGGATCAGGATGCTCGAGTTCGGCTTCGGCATGCCGCCCCTCCTTCTCAAACTCGGGAAATGGCGCGGGACCGAGATCACGCTCAACTGGATCCCGCTCGGTGGTTTCGTCCGGCCAGAGGGCATGTATGACGCAGTTGCACCGGATGGATTGGTCGCCGCCCGCCCGCTGCGCAAGGCCGTATTCCTGCTGGCCGGCGCCGGGAGCAACGTCCTGCTCGCCCTGCTGATCTTTGCCGGGGCCTTTATGCTGGGCGGCCCGGCCGAGGGCAAGCTGCGTGTGGTCGAGGTTTCACCAGCTTCGCCTGCCTTACGCGCAGGACTGCAGGCCGGGGATCTCATCCTCGGTATCGAAGGCTACGGCCCCGGCGCTTTAGAAGAGCTGCCCTCCATCATCCGCGAGCACATCGGCCTGGTTTTGAATCTCCAGGTTGATCGTGCAGGAGAAACCTTCACTCTTGCGCTGGAACCACGCGCCGAATACCCGCAAGGCCAGGGCCCGGCCGGGTTCACCACGCTGGTGGCGATCGAACGCTACCCGCTCCCACAGGCGCTGGTCAAAGCCGGTGAGCAGGTGGTCGGCATCGTGCGCGATACCGCCCTCTCATTGGCGCAGGTGTTGGTCGGCCTCGTGCAGGGAGGTGAAACCATGCGCATCGTCGGGCCGGTAGGCTTGAAACAGGCTACCGACTGGACGGTAGAACAATCCCAGCGCTGGCATGCCACCTACCCGCTGCTGTACTTCGCCGCCCTGATCAATATCGGGCTCGGCATCACCAACCTGCTGCCGCTGCCGGCGCTGGACGGCGGCCGGCTTGTCTTCGTGCTCTATGAGTTGCTCACCCGCCGCCGCTTCTCACCGCGCGCGGAGCGTTTGATCCAGGGTGCCGGCGCCATCGCACTGTTGGTCTCGATGGTCCTGCTCTCGATCAACGACCTGCGCCACCCGCTCTTTTGAGAGGTCTGAGATGGTAAAAGACATGGAAGCGCGGCTGGCGATCGGTGAATGCCCACATTGCGGCCAGACTTTCTACGGCCTGTGGATGCTGGAAGAAACGAGACTGGAACTGCATTGTCCAACGTGCGCCCGGCGCGCCACGGGCGTTGGAGAAAAGCTGGTGAAGATGCGCGTCGAACCTATCCAAACAAAGAAAGGAGGTGAGTGGTGATGCAGTACCTTCCCACGTCCAAGGGACAGGGCTTGGTCGAATATGCTTTGATCCTCGTACTTGTTGCAGTCGTTGTCATCGTCGTCCTGGCCCTGCTCGGACCGGCCATCGGGAACGTGTTCTCGAACATCCTGGTGAACATGTAACCCTGGTTGAAGCCAATACGCCTGTCTCTCTGAAAGCCCCTGACGGGGTGCGCGCAGGGGACAGGCCACCGAGCTGGGAAGGAAGAACTCGAAAGTATGTGAGGAAAAGTGAGATGCACAGATGAGAAAAATAACACTGTTGATCGGAACACTGCTGCTCGGGCTTGCAGCCTGCCAACAGATCGGTTCGGAGACAGCGACATCCGCACCCTCCAGTCCGGCCATTGCGTCTTCTGTGGCACTGGAAACCCTTGCTATCTCCACGCAGGAAGCGACGCCACTACCGACCACAAGCCAATCCTCGGGTGAGATCGTGTGCAGCAGCCTGGATGAGGGTGCTCGCAGCGACTACAGCCGGGCAACGTCTTTGCAGCAGTCTGGCGAGTGGGAAGAGGCGAAGCTGCTCTACGAACGGGCGATCGCGGCCGACCCTGGCTACTGCGACGCGATGGACAACCTGGGGCTGCTGCTGCGCCAGCAGGGTGACCTGCAGGGCGCGATCGACTGGTACCTGCGCTCGATCGATGTCGCGCCGCAGAACACCATCGCCCGCATGAACCTGGCTGTCGCCTATGACTACCAGGGCAAGGCCGATCTGGCTGCCGAGCAGTATGAGCAGATCATCGCTATCGATCCGGCTAACCCGGAGGGCTTCTACGGATTGGCCGGCATCTATCTCAACCAGGAACGCTACGCCCAGGCTGTGCCGTACTACCGGGAAGCAGCCCGTTTATATGAAGAGATCGGCTCCTTCTGGGCGCATGATGCCTACCATGGATTGGGGATCGCACTAGCAGAACTCGCCCAATGCGCAGAGGCGGTGGAGAACCTCGAACTCGTCTACGATGAGTTTATCTACGATGCCCAGGTAAACTACTACCTGGGGATCTGTTATCTGGATGAGACGATATCGGATCCAACGTTGGCCGAGAAATACCTGGTCCGCTCAGCGTTCCTGGGCATGGAGCTGCCGCAGGAGATCTGGGACACGCTTCCGCACCTCGATTTGCAAGTTGCGGACGATCTGCGGGTGACCTACGCTTATTTCGGCATTTTTGAGTTGGCCGACCAGGACAGCTTCTTCTTCCCCACCGACCAGGTACCCTATCGCGAAGGTTTGGAATACGGTTGGCTGATGATCCTCGAGACGACCCGTGCTTCGATCTGCTGGCGGGAGGAGTACGAGCTGCCCGCCCCACCCCGTTCTTGGGGCTCGATCGAGGCTGGTGGCGACACCACCATTTCGGAGGACGGCCGCACCGCCACGACCGAGATCTGCCAGGATACAGCGGACAAGGTCATTGGTAATTCGTGGATCCTTCAGAACGGTGACCCGCTCGGTCCGCACGAGATGCGGATCTACGTCGAGAGCGTGCCCGTCAAGACGTTTGAGTTCGTGTTGGGGTTGAAGGGCGAGAGTTCATAGCTACTCATTCTCAAACGCGCATGGAGAGTATCCGGGGTCGGAGGCAGTTCCAATGGATCGTGACTTGAAGGAAAAAATAATGCGAATTGCGATAATGGCGCTGGAGACTGGCGAGGGTCATCTCAGGACGATCGAGTTTAATCCATTCGCCGACGAGGTGAAAGCCATCATCACTAGGTGCAATAATGAATTGATGAACATAGTGCCGGACGCAGAGCCAGGGATTTTGATGAACCAAGAATAGTTACCATGGTCTAAGAGGGGCTTCAGATTACCTTCAATATGGACAACTCCCCTTATGCCGAAACCTCCAATATGCTTCCCAAAAAGGATGATTCGAGGCAGCCCCCGGGGGTAAGACAGAATTCACCCTTTTGTTCAACCCTATTCTCGTACACAATACATATTGGAACCAGCGATAACCGGCGAACATCCCGACTCCTGAAAGGGGGCTTTCGATGAAGGTTGCCCTGACCGCCGACGTCCACCTTACATCGAAGAAAGACCATCCAGAACGTTTCAATGCGTTCAGCGATATCTTGGGCCAGACAAAGGCGCTGGGGATCGAGCACCTGATCGTCGCCGGCGATCTCTTTGATCAATCATTGAAGAACTATGCTGAATTTGACGCGCTCTGCAAATTGAAGAAGCACCAGGGGATTCAGCTCCACATCATCCCCGGAAATCACGATCCGGACCTGACCCCGTCTCAGTTCGTGAGCGAGAACGTCCATATCTATACCGAACCCACCCTGTTGAAGCTTGACCCGTCCAGCTTTCCATTTCTTCTCCTGCCCTATCAACCAAGCCGAAGCATGGGAGAAGCGCTTGAGGGTGTTTCGGCGCAGCTTTCCCCACGCGAGTGGCTGCTCGTAGGACATGGTAATTTTTCCGGGGGCTTGCAAGCGCAGAACCCGCTCGAACCGGGCTTCTACATGCCACTCACCTCGAAGGACATCGAACGAAATCAGCCCAGAGAGGTTTTCCTGGGTCA
>Ga0315534_1002910_pt1 | contig 11215 bp, 20 predicted proteins | sample SalMarSW160240MG_FD_203094 | JGI IMG/M metagenome (GOLD analysis project Ga0315534, IMG submission 203094) | Salt marsh sediment microbial communities from the Plum Island Ecosystem LTER, Massachusetts, United States - Salt Marsh Sediment SW1602-40 ... | reverse complement strand
TCACTTCACTACACATACCGAGCAAGAAAACATGTCTGCGATTGTTGAGCTTATGACCGAGGCCGGCTGGCCGCAACGTAGTTTAGCCGACATGGCCCGAAAGCTCACTTTGCGAACAAAGACCGTCGACCGGCTTCTGTTCCTCCTATCCGAAGCAGGAGTAGTGAGAATAGACAGGCAGGTAGGTACAACTCGAAAGGTCTTTTCGCTATCGTCGTCACTAGAGAATCGACTGCTCGACTCTTTTGTTGCTTCCCTCGATGCAGAGGTGACGTTCGACCGCCGATACCTGAGAGGGAAACAACACGAGGTGGACGCCTTTATTGGCACTTTGGAAGCCACATATGCGGTTGAAACCATGAGCTGTTATGGCGAGCTTTCGACAGCTTTGGTTGCCCATAGGATCTCGTCTCTAAATGTTGCGAAAGAGGCACTCGGTCTCGACGATTCGATCGGTGTGCTGGTAATCGGCATAAATCGGAAAACCATACAGACTGACCTTGATCTCAGGACAATCGAGGATCGTGGAGTTCTTGTTAGGTTTGTTGAGATGGTGGAGTAGAACCTAACACCTCATTCCAGCGGACCCTCACCCGCGGCGGGTTCGGTCCGCTGAACTCGGACCGTTAGGCAGGATCGAAAAAGACTATGATGTGAAAAGCGACAGCGTGGAGGAAATCACACCAGAATCATGATCATCAGTTTCAACGAGCACTTCAAACTCCCTGTAGCAGAGGTCTACTCCTATTTTGAATCCCCTGCAGATTGGACTCGCTTGTATGGCTTGGCCGGGGATTCGAAGGACCTAGGCGGGGGCTGGTTTGCGATCGCGTTGAAGCGCTTTCCGTTTCCGCTCGTGGCAAGGAACACAGAACAGGAAACGAACGAAGTAGTCCGGTGGGTCTTTCGGGGTTTCTGGCGCGGCCGGGGAGAAGTACGGTTTGAAGAGACCTCGGATGGAGTCACCGTCGAGGGTTTCGAAGAGATCGCGGTCCGCCCTCTTTTCTTTCTGTCACCGATCTTCGAACGACTTTTTCTCGAAAGGAGCTTTCGAGCTATCTGGGGAATTGGATGGCATCGGCTAAGAAAGCGTGAATCTCAGCTGGAAAACCCACGGAACTAAGGAACACCAAATGCCTAACAACTCATTCCAGCGGACCCGGGGCCTCGGGCCGCTGAACTCGGACCGTTAGGCAAGTGTTGACAAACGGCACACGTCGTACGACATTTGTACTGTGAAGTACTTTTCGTGGAGCCCTGAAAAGAACCGGTTGCTTCAGGAAACCCGTGGCATCTCATTTGAGGAGATCGTTTTTCATATAGAGAGGGGTGACGTCCTCGATATTTTGGAGCATCCAAATCAGAAGAAGTACTCGGGTCAGCGAATCATGATCGTCGATGTCGAGGGTTACGCGTATATCGTGCCATTCGTCGAGGACGATCGAGAGGTGTTTCTGAAGACGATTATCCCAAGTCGCAAAGCGACGCGGGATTACCTTGGAGGTGACTGATGGCTAGACTGGACAAAGAAGAAAAGGAACTGCTCAAGTCATTCGAAGACGGAGAATGGAAGTCTGTCTCCAACAAGAAAAGCGAAGCCGGGCGCCTGCAGGACTATGCGACCGCGACGTTTAAAAAGGATCGACGGATCAATATCAGAATTTCCAGCAAAGACCTCACCGCGCTGCAAAAGAGAGCGCTCGAGGAGGGGATCCCCTATCAAACTCTGGTGTCGAGCATCCTGCACAAGTACGTGTCTGGACGTCTTCGTGAAGAAACCGCCTAACACCTCGTTCCAGCGGACCCGAGTCCGCAGTGGCTCCGGCCCCGGTCCGCTGAATTCGGACCGTTAGGTTTACAATGTGGGTGGAGAAACAGCGATGAAATACAAAGTCGCGTTGCATGAAGACGAAGATGGTTTTGCCGTCTCGGTGCCTGGACTGCCGGGTTGTTGGTCCCAGGGAGAAACCGAAAAGGAAGCTCTCGAAAACATTGAGGCAGCTATCCGTGAGTACCTCGAGGTGGTCGACGAACTCATCGGCGATTCAACAGTTCGAGAAATCGAAGTCGCGGTCTAACGTTGCCTCGAATACCTGGCGTCAACCACCTGGCAGCCGTGAGAGCCCTGGAAAAGGCCGGCTTTCGAATCGCTCGCCAGAGCAAGCACATCGTAATGACTGACGGTACCCGAATTGTCACGATCCCGCGCCATAATCCAGTCAACGCTTTCACGATGGGTGGGATCGTACGCGACGCCGGCCTCACCGCCGAGGAGTTCAGGGCGCTGCTGTGATCCATCCACCTGACACCTCGTTCCAGCGGACCCGGGTCCGCGGCGACCGCGGCCCCGGTCCGCTGAATTCGGACCGTTAGGCAAGAATCAGAGCCTTGGTTGGAGGCAGGAATGGATGGCCAAGAAAAGTCTTGGTTTCCCGCAAAACGGTACGGCTTCGGATGGGGCCTGCCAGCTTGCTGGCAAGGCTGGGTGGTTCTGGTTGCATACGTCGCGTCTGAGGCACTGATTTTTTTCGTCGTGCCGCCGGCAGAACACCCTGCTGTCTTCCTTGCCGGCTCTATCGTGACCACCGCCGTTCTCGTGGCAGTGTTCTGGATCAAGGGAGAGCCGATACATTGGCGGTGGGGTAACCATTGATTTTGCCTAACACCTCGTTCCAGCGGAACCCTCATCCCAGCCGGGTTCGGTCCACTATTCTTGGACGGATAGGCTGTTAGACGAGCGTCTAGACTCTCGCTCTGGCGGACGCACTTTTCGCAAGGAGGAAAATTGTCCAAAGGAACACGTCGCACAAGAAAGGCCCGGCTCGCTACTGTCGCGAGGATGGCAATAGAGTAGGATCTTCCAAAAGGAAGCGACCACAGATGATCGAATTTAGATATGGAGAATCCCCCATGCGGGCGTTGATGGTGACTGCAATTTCGTTTGTTATCCTTGCTGGCTGCCAGTCGAAGGAGATGCTGATGGATACCACGCAGTTGAGAGATTTCGCGACAACGTACACGGCTGCGTGGTGCAGCCAAAATCCGGCCAGCGTCGCCGAGTTCTTTGCGGAGCGAGGGTCGCTTCAGATCAATGACGGAAACCCCTCCGTGGGCCGGAACGAGATCACCGCGGTGGCACAGAGCTTCATGACTGCCCTCCCTGACATGGTGGTCGCGATGGATGGAATCAGCCTCGATGGAAACCACGCTGTCTATCGTTGGACCCTGACCGGGACAAACACCGGCCCTGGTGGCACCGGCAAGGCCGTACGTATCAGCGGGTATGAGGAATGGACCATCGGCGCGGACGGTTTGATAGCGGAGTCCAAGGGACATTTCGATGCAGCCGACTATCAACGTCAGTTGAGTACTGGTGTCGGAGAAGAGTAACGATGCCGCCTCAAACCTCGTTCAAGCGGACCCGAAACCGCGGGTTTCGCGTCTTTTGCCCGTTGAACTCGGACCGTCAGGTCAACCAAAAGGTCTGCAGATGAGCAGTGAGTTGAGGTATCACCACGTTGGAATACCGACCCAGGTTCCTCGAGATGGCGAGGTGTACCTGGAGAGGTTCAAGATGTTTGTGTCGGGGTTCGAGGCCAGCAGATTTGGTGTAGAGTGGATTCGGTTCGAAGCGGATGCTCCGTTTCCCGAACTCGTGAAGGCGGTCCCGCACGTCGCTTTTGTCGTCAATGACCTCGAAGAGGCCATCGCGGGAAGAGAGATCCTCGTCCGTGCCAACAGTCCGAGCAAAGGCGTAACGGTCGCGTTCATTGTCGAAAACGGCGCCCCCATCGAGTTTCTGGAATTCGATGGCCCTGAATTCGAAGTGTGGCCAGGATCTGCGGCACGATGATTGTTTGGCAGTTGTGGGCCGCGAGATGAACGATGCCTCACACATCGTTCCAGCGGACGCAAGTCCGCCCGTTGCCTGGCCTCGGCCCGCTGAACTCGGACCGTTAGGCTCGAGCAGGTTGACATACTGAAAATAGTATATATGTTATAGAGTATGTGGGAAGTCTACGAGCACAAGCGCGTCGCCCGCCAGCTCAAGAAACTCCCCACGGAAGTTCTGAAGCGCTACGAGAAATGGAAAGACATCGTCGCCGTTTCGGGACCGCAGGGGTTGAGAATGATCAAAGGTCTTTATGACGAATCGCTTTTCGGGAAATGGAAGGGCCATCGATCGTCTCGCCTCAACAACCAATTTCGCGTTCTTTATCAAGTCGAAGGCGATCGCGTACTCGTAGAGGTCGTGAGCATCACGGCCCAGGACTATCGAAAGAAGTGATCATGAGCAACTACCGTAAAGCTCGCAAGAATGTTGAAGTCAGCGTTGGTGAATCTGTGCGCATTATCAGGGAACTGCAGGAGTTGAGTCAGAACCAGCTCGCGGAGATCACCGGCATTCCTCAGTCGACGATCTCCGCCATTGAGCGGAATCGCGTCAACCTTGGCGTCGAACGAGCGAAGGTCCTGGCCCGGGCACTCAAGGTGCACCCGGCAGTTTTGGTGTTCCCGAGTTGGGACGTTCAAAGTGAATCCGCGGCCTAACACCTCGTTCCAGCGGACCTTCACCCGTGGCGGGTTACTGGCGCCCTTCGGGCGCCATGACTCACCCCCACCAGCGAGCAGGCGATGGCTGACCTCCGCCCACCCTTCCTTTTCAGCCGTCGCCTGCACATCGCTGCCGGCGGCGAGTTCGGTCCGCTGAACTCGGACCGTTAGGGTATTGACATTCGTCGAATCGACTTGTACGATATATTTGTACAAGTCGACGATTGGAGCATTCGATGCCTACTGTAACTTCATATTCAAACGCAAGAGCGACACTCGCGGCGCTCTGTGACGAAGTATCGTCAACCCGAGAGCCCGTGATCATCCGGCGCCGGAACGCAGCGGACGTGGCTCTTGTTTCGGCCGATGAACTGGGGAGTCTCCTTGAAACCGCGCATCTGCTGAGGTCGCCAAAGAACGCGGAACGTCTCTTGAAAGCGCTTGCGCGAGCCGGCTCGCGAGAAATCCGCCCGTCTTCGATTGACGAACTTCGTGCGGAGCTTGGGCTTGGCGAAGAAAAAGGGTAAGTCTCGCGCCCGTCCGTCCAAAAACGAATGGATTCTGGTTTTTCAACCGGAATTCCTGGAAGATCTGCGATTCTGGGTCAAAACCAATCGAAAGGTCGCTCTCCGCGCGCTCGACCTCGTTGATGCGGTCGCTCGCGATCCATTTTCCGGGATCGGGAAACCAGAGCCGCTGAAATTCCTCCCCAGCGGAACGTGGTCGCGACGGCTGTCCGAGGAACACCGGATTGTCTATCTGGTATCCGATGGTCGGATCGACTTCTTGCAGGGTCGGTACCATTATTGAGGGGACAAGAGCCCTAACACCTCGTTCCAGCGGACCCTCACCCGAGGAGGGTTACTGGCGCCCCTCGGGCGCCGTGACTCACCTCCGCCAGCGAGCAGGCGATGGCTGACCTCCGCCCGCCCTTCCTTCTCAGCCGTCGCCTGCACATCGCTGCTGGCGGCGGGTTCGATCCGCTGAACTCGGACCGTTGGGCGAACGCGAAGCCACGTATTTCTGGTAGGTAGCTTCGTTGGACGTTGCGTCGTCGTTGTGCCGGCAGTTCCGCGGGTTTGCTCGACCGAAGATTGTCGGGACGTTCTGAATTGGCTGCCAGGGGGATCGCGGTGCGGCTATGTTGAACCAATCGATGGGCTCTCGTGATTCGCGCCTCTCCTGGAGCCTCCTGTTGGCGGCCGCGTTGGCGGCAATTGGACTGGCGAGGCTTTTCAGCGACTTTCTTACGGACATAGACCCGACTTGGGCGTTGTGCCTCGGCGACTCGGCCATACGTCTCTTGGCACGTACCACAGACGGCTCGCTTGCAGGTTACCTCAATGTCCAGTACTTCAAGGTGATGGCGATCCCTTGCGGATTAGCGGTCATCTTCCTTGTCAACGGCGGTCTGACCGGCGGTATCGCCGCGGCGGAGCGACGCTGGGCAAGTCCTCGGTTCCGCTTGACCTGCATTGTCGCCTTGGCAGCGGTGTGTGCATTTTGCGAAATCGAGAAGGCGACGCACCTCCTGGGCCTCCCAACCGGGCTCGTCGAAGGGGAGCGAGCGTGGCTGAATCACGTCGTTCATTCCGTTGGTGGTATCGTGTCCTACCCGTTGTCATCCCTGTTTCGGTATCGAGTGGGAATAGGTGCGGACACGTTGGTTCATTCACCCCAGAATGACCCAGAGCACTCTGGGAGCTCTGGTGAGCGCGAAGGTCGTGGATAATTCGTTTCCTATCAATCGTTTAATGGCTGACAAAACGGTGAAGCGAACCCCAACTTACGGCGAGTACATACCATGTCGGCCTGAAGGCCGCCAGCAATGTGCTCGCCCCGTCCGGCCGAAGGGCCGGAACGTTGGGTCCGCTTACCGTTGGCGTTTGCCAGCTCCTCTGCGCATACGATGCACCCGATCCTTTAATCAGGATGCACCCGGCAACCTCAGAGAGAGCGGGATGAGACATTCGGCAGTTCAACCTTGAGCCAAAAGAGCAAATTTCGCGTGGTATTGACCAACACTCTTTTATTCGGATTCCTGTTTGGTCTCGTCACCCTCAACAAAGAACTTCTGCGACCTTCGTTGAGTCACATGCCCTTGATGACGCCTGTTACAGGGAGTTTCCCAAACTTCATAGCGGCGTACATCATAGGCCTCTTTTTCGTCAACGGGGTTGTCACGATGGAACCGAGGCACAGTCGTCTGCTCGTCTATCTGGGTTCGCTGCTCGCATTTGCACTATTGACTGTTGAAGAAGTGAACCCAATGTGGGGGGCGAGCACATGTTATGACGTGCTGGATATCATAGCAACCGGAGCAGGCTCGCTACTGGCGATCGTCACCTATGAACTGATCGTCATCAAGCGAAAGGCGACATCAACGACCGCCAAGAGGGAGTCATGAAAGCCTCACTTTCACAGAAGCGTACACAAACCCCTGCGGGGTACGGTCCGCTGAACTCGAAACGTTAGGAGAGCCAGCGGTTACTATGAGGATTCTGTGCTATTGAAGGTTCTCTCCGTGGGTGGATTCCTCATGATGGCGAGCGGCATAGCCGCGTTGATCGTCACAAAGACCATCGTGTCTACGTTCCTTCCTGCCATCGTCGCCCAAGTCGCTGCGTTCGCCCTCATGCTTTGGGCGCGCCGCACATTCGGCAGGCGGAGCTTTCATTTGAGCGCTGATCCCACCGATGGTGGACTGGTCACAACGGGACCGTATCGATTCGTTCGTCACCCAATCTACACGGCGGTATGCATCTTCGTCTGGGCGGCACTTCTTGGATCACCATCGATCCAGACTCTCCTCTTTGCCGTGCTCGTTACGATCGGCGCGGTCATTCGAATATTTTGTGAGGAACATTCGCTCGTACGACAGTATCCGGAATACAAGAGCTACTCCCGCAAGACGAAACGAATGATTCCTTTTGTGTTCTGATCCGTGCAATGGAAACTCGAGAATGGTGCCTAACATCTCGTTCCAGCGGACCGTTAGGTGGCCAATGAGCGTCTTTGATGGCTAGCCGGAACCTGATCCGTTGGCTCGACTTGCTGTTGATGCGGCCTCTCAGACATGTTGTCGAGCGACCCTCAAGGGCGCTGAAACACTTCATCAGGCCGGGCATGACAGCACTTGAGGTTGGTTGTGGGGATGGCCTTTACAGCCTCGCCATGGCACAGCTTGTGGGATCTCGCGGCCGAGTCGTTTCCGTTGATGTGAAGCCCGAGACCATTCAGAGGTTTGAACGGCGCCTGGCCCGATCTCGGTTTCTCACGCGGATAGAACCTAGGCTCTGCACGGAGCAGAACCTGGCGATCGAGGACCTTGAAGGGCAGTTCGATTTCGTCCTTGCTGTGTATGTACTTCACCATGCGTCGGACCCTGCCCGGCTGATGGCAAACGTGCTCCTTGCCTTGAAGCCCGGTTCACTCTTCCTCGTTCTCGAACCGCGCCATCACGCTTCGCCAGCCGAGTGCCAAGCCATTGAGTCAGCGGCGCTGGCGGTCGGCTTGACGGTAGCCGACCATCCCAAGTTTCGGCGCGACTGGGCGGTTGCGTTGGCACGTCCAAGTTCACCTGACCATGATGCCTGACACCTCATTCCAGCTGACCCTCGGGCGGCAGAGCGACTAGATTGCACGAGCGTTGTTGTGCCGGGCAGCGGGAATAATGTCGTACTCGAGCAAGTTATCGATCCCAGATTCCAGCTCGAAGTCGAACCATGCTGACAATTGACGACGTCCGCGCAGTACCGCTGTTCTCTTCTCTCGAGGAGCCCGAGCTCGAGCGCCTCGCTCGGACGTCAGCCGACCTGCACCTCGCTGCCGGGGATTGGGCCGCGCACCAGGGTGGGGACGAACGTGCGCTGTTCGCGGTTCTCTCGGGCAAGATGGAGGTCGTCAGACTGTTCGACGGGGTCGAACGCACCCTGGGCTGGCGCGTCGCCGGCACCATTTTCGGCGAACTGCCGATCGCCCTCGGCACGCCGCTCTACGGAGGATATCGGGCGTCGGAACCTTCTCGCGTCATGCGCGTGGAGATCCAGGAGTATTACGCTGTCGCGGCGGCAGCTCCCGAGATTTCCCTGAAGGTGGCCGCGCTGGCGCGTGAGCGCATTGGCGGGATGCAGGGCATCGAGGCCGAGGCGCCCACACCACGCGTGACCATGTTCGGTCACCGCTGGGACGATTGCTGCGCCGCGTTGCGCCAGTTCCTCGCGCGCAACCAGATTACCTTTGAATGGGTGACGCCCGACGTGCCCGATCTGCCGACCCGTTGGCCCGGAACCCGTCCAGCGGATGAAGAGTGCCCGGTGCTGATGCTGGCCGACGGGACGCTCCTCAGTCGACCTTCGACGCGCGACCTCGCCGGGCTCCTCGGCCTTCCAACGAGCCCGAGCCTTGCAGAATACGACACCGTCATCATCGGCGGCGGGCCGGCAGGTCTCGCGGCGGCGGTGTACGGCGCATCCGAGGGACTGCGCACACTCGTGATAGAGCGCGAGGCACCCGGCGGCCAGGCGGGGACGTCCTCACGCATCGAGAACTATCTCGGTTTCCCCAGCGGCGTCTCGGGCGACGATCTCGCGAGCCGGGCACTCAAGCAAGCGCGGCGACTCGGGGCGGAGATTCTGGTCACGCGTTCTGTCGTTCGCATCGATCCGATAACGCGTCAGATCTATCTCGACGGCGACGATGTCGTCCAGGCACGGACCGTCGTTCTTGCAACCGGCGTCACGTGGCGCCGCCTCTCGATCGAGGGCTTCGATCGGTTTTTCGGCAAGGGCGTATTTTATGGAGCGGCACGCAGCGAAGCGAGTGCGACCCATGGGCTCGACGTCCACCTCATCGGTGCCGGAAACTCAGCCGGTCAGGCCGCAATGTACTTTGCCAATCATGCACGAATGGTGACGCTCGTCGTGCGAGGTGATTCCCTCGAAAAGAGCATGTCTCACTACCTGATTGAACAGCTCGGCGGGAAAGAGAACGTGAAGGTGAAACTCCGCTCGGAAGTGGTCGCCGCCCACGGTGACACCCACCTGACGGCAATCGACATCCTCGACAAAACGAGCGAGACGGTGCAGCGGCACGATTGTGGTGGTCTTTTTGTGTTCATTGGCGCCGACGCCGAGACCGGTTGGCTGCCAGCCGCCATCGCGCGCGATGCACGGGGATATGTCCTCACCGGTGACGACGTGGTGAAGGCCGGGCGCTGGTCGCTCAGCCGCGATCCCTACCTCCTCGAATCGAGTGTTCCCGGTGTTTTCGCCTGTGGGGATGTCAGGTTGAGCCCGGTTAAACGTGTTGCTTCAGCGGTCGGTGAAGGCAGCATGGCGATCGCTTTCGTCCACAAATTCCTGCAGCAGGACGCCCATCAGCACCTTTCGCTGCAGCGGACCGTTAGCGGCGTGCAGAACCACTGATAACTCCAGAGTGTAGATGTGACGAAAGAGAAATATCATGCCGTCGTTTTCGACTTGCTGACGGCCCTTTTGGATTCCTGGTCCCTATGGAACACGGTGGCCGGGTCAGAGGGCGTCGGCTTCGATTGGCGAACACGATACCTCCAACTGACCTATGACGCGGGTTCCTACCGTTCGTACGAGGGCATTATCAAGGAAGCCGCGCATGAGGTGGGCCTGCTGGAGGGGAGCGCTGAGGAACTCATCAGGCGTTGGGGCGAGCTTGAACCGTGGCCCGAAACAACTGAAGTTATCCGCGCCTTATTGGAAAAGGTCCCCGTGGCCGTAGTGACGAATGCTTCCGTTGCACTGGGCAATATTGCGGTCACCCGTATTGGTGTTGCAATTCCTATCGTCATCACGGCAGAAGAGGCGGGATACTACAAACCCCAGCAGCATCCCTACCGTATGGCGCTGCACAGGCTCGGATGTGAACCGGAGAGTGTACTTTTTGTCGCGGGGTCTGCCGCCGATGTGCCAGGGGCATCCGCCTTGGGGATGTCGGTCTTCTGGCACAATCGTATGCATTTGAGCCCCTTGGAGCCAGGTGTACAACCGAGGTATATTTCGGACTCTTTATGGCCAATCTTGGAATTGGTCTAAGGGACCTGTGCGGTCGGGAGAAGAAGCAGCATGCAGCTAACACCTCGTTCCAGCGGACCCTCAGATCTGCGGGGTCCGCTGATCTCGGACCGGTAGGTTTAATGCCTGGTTTCATCTTCGCTGAGGAGGACTGATGTTGCTCCATGGATCTTGTCATTGTGGTGAGGTGAGGTTTCGTGTTGAATCCCCCCATCCCTACCCTTTCAATCTCTGCTACTGCTCAATCTGTCGGAAGACTGCGGGCGGGGGAGGATATGCGATCAACCTCAGCGGGAAGTTCGACACGCTCGATGTTGAGGGAAGCGAGAATATCGCTCTCTACAGGGCAAAGATCAAGGATCCGGAAACCGGTGAAGTAACGGAGAGTCCAGCAGAGCGCCGCTTCTGCCGATTGTGCGGTAGCTCTCTCTGGGTGTGGGACCCTCGCTGGCCCGAGCTTGTACATCCGTTCGCCTCTGCGATCGATACCGATCTTCCGAAGCCACCAGAACGAACGCACCTCATGCTCGATTTCAAGGCACAATGGGTTGATGTCCGCCCCGACCCACAGGACAGTCTTTTCCGCCGCTACCCCGACGAGTCTATCGCTGACT
>Ga0315534_1002909_pt1 | contig 11216 bp, 11 predicted proteins | sample SalMarSW160240MG_FD_203094 | JGI IMG/M metagenome (GOLD analysis project Ga0315534, IMG submission 203094) | Salt marsh sediment microbial communities from the Plum Island Ecosystem LTER, Massachusetts, United States - Salt Marsh Sediment SW1602-40 ... | reverse complement strand
CCAGTCACGCACGCCAGCTCATCATGGCTGAGCCCGCCCTTGCCTTCGGCGAAACGCTTGCTGAAACGCCTTAGCGCCACGACGATGGTAAAACCGTCGTCTGCCCTGTCCTTCGCCATGAGCATCCAACTCTGTTCGAGCGACGACGGCGAACCCTAGGCACGCAGCGGCAGTAAGCAGCCGGAAAGAGGTTCGCACCTATCTCATCGTATGATGGGCAGGTTAGGCGTCGCGGACTTGAGGCTTCTCAATTCTGTGTTTGCGATGAATTGACGTGGTCTCAGCTCGCACGTCACGGCCAGCGGGCGGACGCCAGCACGCGCATGGTTGCCGAGCCGGCAGTCTAACTGGCCCCCGCGGCTAACGAGAACAGCGAGCCCCGAGGGACCTTAGGGAGCATCCTAACGGGGCTATCGCGCCCGATAGACCGCCACCAGAACGACCATCATCGAGACCAGCCCTATTAAGGCCAGGACCAGTCCTATTAGTTCCGACCTCATAAGCCGTCTCGCCTAGCGCGCCGCATTCTGGTCCCCGCCGTACGCGGGCGCGCAAGGTGCGCACGCCAGCTCGCGCATATTGCCGAGCGTCATCGGAGGGCCTGGCGCGGATGGCACGACGGCGCAGCACAGGGGATGGATTGATTGGCTCAGTCGGTTCGCACGGCCCGACGTTATTGCTCATAAATCGATTTATTGACAACCGTCAACTCGCGCACACGCCTCGTCAGCCGGACGCCGGTATATCCGCGGTCGCGAGCAGGGCGCGGCGAGGCCGCTCGGGCTATGTGGGATGGCGGTAGCCCTACGTTAGCCCGCAGCCCGAGCGCCTTCGACAATGTCGATATAAGCTACTGACGCTATTTACTAAATCTATTTACTATGAGATGAAACAGCTTCATCTCCGCACCTTTATTGGCCTCGATGGTCGCCGTCTCGGCCGGCCCGAGATAGACACCCATCCCTCTCGCGACGTCGTAGGCCTTGCCGTCCAGCGTGATCGCGCCTTTGCCGGCCATCAGGTAGACGAGCTGGTGGCGTTCGCCTGCTTCAGGCGAGAAGGCTTCGCCGGGCTTTAGCCAGCGCAACATGCCGCGCCCATTCTTGGCGCCGCAGAGGGCCTCGTTCAAAATTTCCGTCGCCTCGCCCTGCCCGGTCGATGGCTTGCGCGGCAACTTCGCCGTTTCAATGAAAGTCAGCGGCATCGTCCTTGCTCCCGTTCCGCGGCGACGCGCTCAGGTCTGCACCCAGACGCGCCCGTCGCGCCGTTCCCAACGCAGATCGTCGGGCGTGCCGTCCAGGATGGTCGTCTTGAACCGGTTTGGCGCCTGCCATTCGAAATAGAACAGGGGCTCGGTCGCGCGCAGGCGATGCTTTTCTTCCGCCGGAATGAACACCAGATCGCCCGGCCCGATCGCCCGCACTCCATCCTCCGATTCCACCGTCGCCTTGCCGTCGATGACGAAATAGAAGTGCTCGCAATTGGCATGGTAGTGATAGGGCGAAGATGCGCCCTGCTTATAGTGCATCACCCCCGCCAGCATGTCGTCGATGTGCGCGAGCTCCTGATTGACGAAAAAGGTGCGTTCGCGTCCGGGGACGACCGAGACCAGCGTCGGCAACTCGTCCTCCTTGAAGATATAGGCCATGGCTTTCCTTGCTCCTAAGCAGCGACTATTTCCGAAGCCGATGCCAAGCGGCTTGCTCAGCGCCATCGCGTGACACAAGGCATCGTCAATCCGCGGGCATTTTGCATTCCTCGTGATAGGCGTCGTGATGATCCTTGGTGATCACGCCGCGATTGGCCACGATCGGGCGGCTTTTCTCGTCCTTGACGATTTCGGTCAGACAGTAATTCTGAATGGGGAAATGGTTGGGCTGCATAGGTCGGAATGTCAATCGCGCCTTGCGGCGTGCGTGCCGTCGCGCGCCGCGACTTGGAGCTGCGTAAGCGCGCAAATCCTTATCTTTGGGAAAACGTAAGCGCGAGCGTGCGAGAATTCTCACTAAATAACGGCCGCCACGGCGCCGCAGCACTCCATTTTACACCACATCGATCATGTTCGCCGCGCTGACCTGCGCCTGCAGACGGATCAGGAAGCCGAGCAGCATCTTGCGCTCGTTTGCCGAAAAGCCTTCCAGCAGCTTTTGTTCGCGTGCGATCGCGAGTTTTACGATCTTGTCGTGCAGCGCGATCCCCTTGCGCGTCAGAGCGATGACCTGACGGCGCTGATCGGCGGCGTCGGGTTTAACCTCGATCAACCCGGATTTTTCGAGGTCGTGCACGCTGCGGCTAACTGCGGCCTTATCAAGTCCGGTCTCGGTGCAGATGCGGGCGGCGGAAATCCATGGTTCAGCGGCAACCAGCGCTATGATCCGCCAATCGGTGATGCCGACGCCGAAGCGCGGACGATAGAGCGCTGAGGCGCTCGCCGAGAGCTTGCCCGCAAGATAGGTGAAATAGGCAGGAATATACCTGTCGAGGTCGAGCGCATGTGGCGACGCGCGCGCCTCGTTTGAGTTGGGCTGGGCGGCGCCAGGCCGTTCGTTCATCGCTCGGGTGGGCATGGCGAGATACACGGAAGCGAAATGTCGAATTCGTCGTCGCTAGCGGAAGCGGGCGGCGCTGCTGCGGCCACGCGCCCGGAGGCGCCTGCCGAAACGCAGCACCCGCCTCTTACCACCAGACGAACATTGCGCAACGCGCCGGGATCATCGAAAGGCGAACGGTCGAGCAGGATCATGTCCGCGCGGCTGCCGGGGGCGATCCGCGCCGACGGCATGTTCCACAGTGCGCGCGGCATACTGGTGGCCGCCCGCAGCACCGCCTGCATCGGCAGCCCGGCCCGCAACAGATGCAAGAGTTCGTCGATGAGCCCGTCCCCGTGATCGACGCCCGGGCCGCCAGCGTCCGACCCGGCGATAACCGCCACGCCGAGCTCATGCGCGTGCCTCACTTGTTCGGCATGGTCGTCGAGAAGGCGGGATAGATTGCCCACCGTCGCCCGGTCCCAGCCCGCGTGTTGCGGCTCAGCCCACTGGAAATGCACCGGCGCGAAAGTCGGCGCCCAGGCGATGCGCTTGTCCGCCATCCGGCCAAGGATATCGCGGGTCATGAAGTAGCCGTGCTCGATCGAATCGACGCCCGCGGTCACGGCGGTTTCAAGTCCGGCAGATCCGCTGCAGTGGACGAAGGTCTTGCGATCGCGTGCATGCGCCTCGGTAACGATCAGGCGCAGCTCGTCGACATCGAATTGCGGGGCGCCCTTGACGCAGCCGTCCGCGAAATCGACGACGCCGGTCAAAATGATCTTGATGTCGTCGCTCGCGCGGCAGAGCTCCGCGACCGCAGCGCGCAGTTCAATCCCGCCGGCGACGTCGTTGCCGATAAACGCTCCGTAGCGTTTCGCCCGTTTGAGGGCTGCGCCCGGCGAACGGAGTGCGATCGGGGCGTCCTTGCATGCGGCCAGCTCGTCGCGCATCGCATGATTGACGCCGTAACGATCGCCGGCGTCGCGCATCACGGTCACGCCCGCACGGGTGGATTTGGCAAGATTGCCGCGCGCCGTCGCGAGCATATCGGCGGTGCTCGCCCCCTGGCGCGCATTGCGCGCGCCCGCGTCCACCAGCGCCCCGTCAAGAAAGAGATGGGCATGCGCCTCGACAAGGCCGGGCATCAGGAATGCGCCGGCGGCGTCGGCGAAAGTCTCCGGCGCAACGCCTTCGACGCGCATGATCACGCCGCCCTCGACCGTGACCAGAAAGGGGCCGCGGTCAAAAAGCGTCTCGCCGTCGAAATACGCGCCCGCCAGGATGCGCCGGACCGTCATTCCTCGATCCACCTCTTGATTTTGCGCGCAAAAGGCCACGAACCGCCGCATATGTCAGCATGCTCCAAGTTCGTTGACAAGTCAACGATTATGGTTTAGGCTAAAACTATCCTTGCAATCGCGACGGGGCCGAGACCGCGCGTTATGGAAGCGTTGCGTCATTGGAGCGTGCGGCATGCGCGCGGACTGAAGCGCCTCTACGACGCCTGCGCCCGCAACGCGCCCTATTTTGCGCCGCTGATGCGCCAGGTCGGTCCGGACCGGACCGAGCGTCTGCTCGCTCCCGTCGAACGCACCGCAAAGGGATTCCTGTTCGATTGCAAAATGTGCGGGCAATGCGTGCTCTCCTCGACGGGCATGGCGTGTCCGATGAACTGCGCCAAGAACATGCGCAATGGGCCGTGCGGCGGCGTGCGCCCCGACGGCGGCTGCGAAGTCGTTCCCGCCATGCGCTGCGTGTGGGTCGAGGCTACGGAAGGCTTGCACCGCATCGCCAAGGGGGATGGTGCGCGTCCGATGCTGGCGCCGGTCGACCATCGCCAGCACACCCGGTCGAGCTGGGTCAAGGTGATCGCCGGCGGGCTGCCTTCGCCGGTCGTCGAGCAGACGCCCCCGCGCATCGGCGAAATGCATGCCTTCGAGCGCGCCTGTCGCTCTGGCCGTTTTGTCGTCACGGTAGAGGTTGCGCCGCCCGATTCCGCCGATCCCGCAGCGCTGGTCGAGCGGGCATCCCGGTTCAAAGGCCTGGTCGACGCCATCAACATCACCGACGGCGCGGGCGGCAATTGCCACATGTCGAGCGTCGCGGCGTCCGCGATTCTCGTCGCCAACGGCCTGACCCCGATCTGGCAGCTCGCCTGCCGCGACCGCAACCGGATCGCCATTCAGGGCGAACTGCTTGGCGCGGCGGCGCTCGGCATTCGCAATGTCCTGTGCCTGACCGGCGACGACGTCAGCCAGGGCGATCACCCGGAGGCGAAGCCCGTCTTCGATCTCGACGCCATCTCGTTGCTGCGGGTCGCCCGCACCATGCGCGACCGCGCCGTCTTTACGTCAGGGCGCAAGCTCGAGGTGCCGCCCAATCTGTTTCTCGGCGCAACCGTTAATCCGTTTGCGCCGCCGCAGCGCGACCGCGTCGCCAACCTTGCGATGAAGGTCGCGGCGGGCGCCCAGTTCATCCAGACGCAGTTCTGCTTCGACATCGAGGCTTTTGCCGCCTTCATGCGCGAGGCGCGCGAGCGAGAGCTGCACAAGCGCTGCACCATCATTGTCGGGGTCGGTATTCTCTCGACCGCCAAGGCGCTACGCTGGATGGCCGAGCACGTGCCGGGCGTGCACATCCCCGAATCGCTGCTCACGCGCATCGGCAGCGCCGCCGATCAGAAAGCCGAAGGCAAGCGGGTGCTGATCGAGATGATTCACCGTCTCGCCGACATCGAGGGCGTTGCCGGGGTGCACCTTATGGGTCACAAGAACGAGCGAGTCTTGGCCGAGGCAATCGTCGAGGCGGACTTGCCGTCGCAAGCGGAGGTCCAGCCACTTCACGCCTGAAGCTTAACGAAGACGAGCAAACAAGGGGGAAACCATGAGCGAAATGACGGCCGAGGAGAAACAACTCGTCGAGTGGCTCGCCGACATGAATGAGGATGACGGAGTCGCGCTCGCCAAACGCATGATCCTGCAACAGGGCGCCGACCCGATGCGCGTGCTCGATCTGTGCCGCACCGCCATGGACATCGTCGGCAAGCGCTTCGCCGAGGGCGAATACTTCCTTCCCGAACTGGTGCTCGCGGGCGAGATGCTGGAAACGATCGGCGCGGTCGCCAAGCCCCTCATCAAGGAGCGCGCGGGCGGGGAGCCACAGCGGCTCGCCCGGGTGCTGATCGGGACCGTGCATGGCGATCTGCACGACATCGGCAAGAACATCGTCACCTTCATGCTCGACATCAACGGCTTCGAGGTGAAGGACATCGGCGTCGACGTGCCGGTTGCGACCTTTCTCGACGAAATCAACGATTTCAAGCCGCAGGTGCTCGGGCTCTCCGGCTTTCTCACGCTCGCCTTCGACTCGATGAAGGAGACGATCGACACGATCGCGGGCGCCGGCCTGCGCGACAACATGAAGATCATGATCGGCGGCGGCCAGATCGACGAAACCGTGCGCGCCTATACCGGTGCGGATGCGTTTGGCAGGAGCGCGGTCGACGCCGTGACCCTGTGCAAAGGATGGGCAGGGGTCGCCGCATGAGTGCCGCGCAAACCTACGAACAGACGCCGGAGGCGAAGGCCGCCTATGATGCGCGCTGGAAGCGCGTGATGGATTGCGTCGCGCTTAAGCAGCCCGATCGCATGCCGACGACCATGATGGCCACCTTCTGGCTCGCCAAATACGGCGGCATCAGCAACCGCCAGCTGATGTATGACTACGAGAAGACCAAGGAGATCGCCGAGCGCGCCATTCTCGAATTCGAGCCGGACGCGCCGAGCCCGATGATCCTCGGCGTCTCCATGGGACCTTCGCTTGAAGCCGTCGGCTACAAGCAGGTGCAGTGGCCCGGCCACGGAGTGCGCGACGACCAGCCCTATCAATATCTCGACCGCGAATACATGATGGCGGATGAGTACGACGAGTTCCTGTTCGACCCAACCGGCTTCTACCTGCAGAAATACCTGCCGCGAGTCGGCGAGGCGTTCGAGGGCATCGAGGAGATCGCCTACCTGCCCGGCCTGCAATATTTCCGGCTGATCGGTGGAGTCCGCACCTTTGCGCGGCCGCGCGTGCGCAAGGCGCTGGAGGCGCTGATGAAGGCGGGCGAGGAGGTCGAGCGCTGGGGCGGGCATCATCACGACTTCACCCAACGCATGGCGGCGCATGGCTTTCCCATGTCCTACATCAGTACCTCGATTTCGCCCTATGACCTGATCGCGGACTATTTCCGCGGCGCCACCGGCATGATGAAGGACCTCTTCCGCAACAAGGACAAGTTGCTGCAGTTGCTTGATAAGGCGGTGACGTTCCTGGTCCGGCAGGCGCTGTTTGGAATCAGGACATCGCGGCATCCGGTGGTGTTCATTCCCATCCATTGGGCGCCGGACGCCTTCATGTCGCCCAAGCAGTTCGAGACCTTCTGGTGGCCGTCCTTCCGCAAGATGCTGCTCGCGCTCATCGAGGGCGGCGCCATTCCGATGCCGCTGTGGGAGGCCGATTGCACCAAGCGCCTGGAGACGATCCGCGACATTCCGCCCGGTAAGTGCATCTACTGGTTCGAGCGCACCGACATGGTGCGCGCCTTCGAAGTGCTGGGCGACGTCGTCGCTTTGCGCGGCAATCTCTCGCCCTCGCTGCTAACGACGGGAACGCCAGAGGAAGTCGACGCCGCGGTGCGGCATCTGGCCGAGAACGTGTTTCACAAGGGCGGTAAACTGATCCTTGACGGCGCCTTCGGCATTCCCGACGAGACGCCAGTTGAGAACGTCCGGGCGATGTTCACCGCGGCCCGTAAGTACGCGGGTTGAGGAGCTGATTATGCCGAGCGCCGTAACGGCCCTGCTGCGCGAGGCCGCCGAGGCGGAGCCGAGCGACACACGATCGCGCTCGGCGGATCATTTCCGGCACGAGGCGCATGAACTGGCTTTGCGGGACGCGCTTGTCGCGCCGGCTCTGCGCTTCGCGATCGTCGATCTCGACCAGCCGGCTACCGCGACGCTCTCTGCCGGCGGCATGCGTTTGCATGCGCCGCGGCTCCTCCCGGAGGCGGGCGAATTGACCGCGCTCGCCTGCGGGGTCGCAACCATCGGCGCCCGCCTGGAACGGCGCGTGACGGCCCTGTGCGCCGCGCGCTCGGTGTCGCTCGCGCTTGCGCTCGACGAGCTCGGTAACCGCTGCCTCTATCTTCTGTCGCGCCGGCTGCAGGACCGCATGCTCGCCGCCGCTCACAAGCGCGGCCTCGTTCTTTCCGGAGAATTACGGCCGGGCGACCCGGGACTTTCGCTCGAAGCGCAGGCGACCGTACTCGGTCTCGCGAACGGCGCCGCGATCGGTGTCACACTGACCGAAGGCCTCCTGCTCCGGCCGCTCAAATCGGTCTCGATGGTGCTTGGAGCGGGTCTCGGCCTGCCTCCCGCCGTCTGGTCGCGCTGCGACGATTGCCGCTCGCGCCCGACATGCAAATTCGTCGCTCGTCCGGCGGAGATTCGCTCCAGCGCCTGACCGCAGGCTTGGCCGGAGAAGCCGCATGCCGCATCGCCCGCCCGCCGCTCCCACAGGTTCCGCGCCTTCGCATGCGCTGCGCTTTCCTCAATTCGAGCGCCTGATTCTCGCTCATCCGGAAGAGACCATCTTCCAATGCGCGCGGCGCAGCGGGCTGCGCATCATCGGCGCATGCGGCGGGCGGGGCGCGTGCGGCACTTGCACCGTGCGGATCGCCGAGGGTCAGGTCGAGCATGTCAACGGGCGCACCCTGCGCGGACGCGCGGCAAACCAGCGCGCGCTGTGGGTGCGCTCATGCCAGATCCTCCCGCGCGCCGACTGCACGCTCGAAGTGGAGCCGCGTTCGCTCGCGCCGATCGTCCGTGCCGAGGTCGACGCCGGGATGCGGGACGAGACCCTGCCGCTCGACCCCATGGTGACCAGCTTCGACATTGCAGTTGCGCCGCCGACGCTGAGCGATCCGCGCTCCGACGCCGATCGCGTCATCCGGGTATCGCCCGTGGCGCTGACCGCCATCGATCTTGCCGCCGCCCGCGACCTGTCGGGCCTGCTGCGCGCGGCGGGCTGGTCGGTGCGTGTGCATGTCCGCGACGGCGAAGCGATCGGCTTCGCGCCGACCGGCCGGCCGACGCTCGGCCTCGCCGTCGATCTGGGCACCACCAATGTGGCGGGTTTTCTCATCGATCTTTCGAGCGGCGTGCGCGTCGCCAGCCTCGGCATCGAGAACCCGCAAACTGCCTGGGGCGCCGACGTCATCAGCCGCATCAATCACGCCATCCGCGACGCCGCTGCGGCCGAAGAACTGCGCGCGGCCGCCGTCGGCGCCATTAATGCGCTCGCGCACGATCTCTGTCACGCGATGGAAGTGCGGGAATCCGACATTGTCGATCTGACCGTATGCGGCAACACGGCGATGCATCACCTGCTGCTCGGACTGCCGGTGCGCCAGCTCGGTCGCGCGCCCTTCGTCGCCGCCTTGCGCGAGGCGGCCGATGTGAAGGCGCGCGATCTCGGCATCGCGATCGCTCCCGGCGCCTATCTTCATGCCGCGCCGAATGTCGGCGGATTTGTCGGCGGCGACCATGTCGCCGCCCTGCTCGCCACCGAGCCGTTGTGGGAGACCGCCGCGGCGGCGCTGGTCATGGACATCGGCACCAACACCGAAATATCCCTCATTCACGGCGGTGCAATCGTCACCGTTTCCTGTCCGTCGGGACCGGCCTTGGAGGGCGGGCATATTTCCTGCGGCATGCGCGCGGCCGGTGGAGCCATCGAGCGCGTCACCATCGCCCAAGATGGAATCGATGTCCGGGTGATCGGCGACACGAAGGCCGTGGGCGTGTGCGGCTCGGGCGTGCTCGATACAGTGGCGGCGCTGCGGAGCGCCAGCCTTCTCGACGACGGCGGCCGGCTTGTGGCGGATCATCCGAGCATCTGCGAGATCGACGGCAAGCGCGCGGTCGTGCTTGCGCCCGAGGTGCATTTCACCCAAGCCGACATCCGCGCGGTGCAGCTTGCCAAATCGGCGATCCGCACCGGCATCGAGCTGTTGCTGCGCATCGCCAACCTGGAAGAAAGTGCGATCGAACGCGTCGCCATCGCCGGCGCGTTCGGAAGCTATATCGACGTGCAAAGCGCCATCGCGGTCGGGCTGCTCCCCGTCCTGCCGGCGGACCGCTTCTCCCAGGTCGGCAATGCGGCGGGTCTCGGCGTGCGCCAGATGCTGACCTCGCGCAAAGCGCGGGCGCGGGCGCGCGAGCTTGCCGGGCGCTGCCGCTATGTAGAGCTCAGCACGCGCGCCGACTTCCAGAAAACCTTCATGCACAACATCGGATTCAGGAAACGCATCGAGCCGCGGAGAGCATCGTGACCCAATCAAACGGATTCAATCTCATCGTCGTGGGCGACCGTATCAATCCCGGCTTCAAGAGCGTGCGGACGCTGGTCGACAACAACGACCTACCCGGGATTCAGGCACTTGCCGTCAAACAGGTCGAGGCGGGCGCAAGCTATCTCGATGTGACCATCGGTCCGCGCGCGGTGAACGACTCCGCATTCATGATGGAGGTGGTCCGCGCCATCCAGGCGGTCGTCACCGTGCCGCTTTGCTTCGATTTTCCGACCGCGGCGGTGCAGGAAGTCTGCCTGAAAACCTATGACCGGGCGCGTGCGGGCGGCGCGCTGCCGCTGGTCAACTCGATAACCGAGCACCGCTGGGATTTGATGGACCTCTATCAGCGGTTCGGCCCGTTCAAGGTCGTCGTGATGGCGTCCGAACGCGTGGACGACGGGATCGCCAAACCGAACAAGACCGCCGACGAGATATTCACCACCGCGCGCCGCGCCGCGTTGCGCCTGAAGAACGATTACGGCTTGGCGATGGATGACATCTTCATCGATATTTCCATCAGCGCGGTCGTAGCCGACACGACCGGACTGCACCGCGCGACCCTTGCCGCGATCCGCGCGATCCGCGCCGACCCCGAGCTTGCCGGCATCCACATCATGGGCGGGCTGACCAATATCGGCGGGCAACTTCCGGTCAAGGCGGCCGACGGCTCCGACCTGAAGCTGTCGCTCGAGTGCGCCTTCCTCACGCTTGCCGTGCCGCTCGGCTTCGACGCCGTCCTGGCCACGCCCTGGCGTCCCTACCGCCCGCTGCCGGACGACAATTACATCCTCAACGCCTACAAGAATATCCTCGAACAGACAGGCAGCAACGCACTGCGCGCCGTGCGGAAGCTCTACAAGATATGATCGCGCCCGGAACGGGACGACGCGCAACGTTTGAGGAGCTGCAGGACCGCTATCTTGGCGTTTGATGCCCCGGCGCGTTCCGCATGCTCTCTTCATGGCCGTCATGGTTGCGTGGCATGACCGGCTTGCGCGCTGTCGGCGGAGAACCCTGATCGATCGGCGTGGCGACGTTCTTGGCGATAGAACGCGCGAACGCCGGCTAACGAGCCGCGAGCCTTAAAACGGGGAGCATGAATGAGCCAAGTCACCCCTGCGACCGACGTTCGCGCCATTACCGAAAGGATCCTCGGGGCCCGGGCTTCGGTTCCGCGCGAACGCGCCGCGCTCGTGGCGGTCAGCGGCATCGACGGATGCGGCAAGGGGTGGCTGGCCCGGCAGATTGTCGATGACCTCCAGGCTCGGGCCGTAAACGCCGCCAAT
>Ga0315534_1002908_pt1 | contig 11221 bp, 9 predicted proteins | sample SalMarSW160240MG_FD_203094 | JGI IMG/M metagenome (GOLD analysis project Ga0315534, IMG submission 203094) | Salt marsh sediment microbial communities from the Plum Island Ecosystem LTER, Massachusetts, United States - Salt Marsh Sediment SW1602-40 ... | reverse complement strand
CTCTTATAAGCTTCTTTATTAATTACCCAACCTAATAATGGAACAAGTAAAAAGACGGCTGTAAAAATCCAGGTATTCCAGAGACCAATTTCGAAAGCTGGTATAATTTGCATAATTTAACTCTTTGAACCTCACTGAAACTATTATCTAATGCATATTTTACATAATTATACTACTAAAGAGGGTTGAAAACAGGTTTTAAGCTTACTTATTTTGGCCAGCTAAGTCAGTTATATTCTTTAATTCCTTTAAAAATTGGTTCGAAATTTCGCAACTTGGGGCAGCCACCTTGTGCAGTAAGCAAAGTGACCAACTTCCCTAATTTTAATAAGAGTTTTAAAAGATGAGTTATTTTTTTATTAATTTATTAAGCACATAATTGACCTTTCCTCTTGTTCTTTATTTTACTGGTCCAAATTCTAACTTTTAAATTGGGCTAGTTTTTAGGGGAAAGGTCAACACTTTATCATAATAAAAAAGAATAATGTGTTATAATAAAAACATATTCTTTAAATAAGGAATATATATTTACATCTGTTTCCTCTAGTTCGATAAGAAGATATCCTCAAAAGATTATTCTATCCACCAGACAGAGACAGTACTGTAAAAAAGAAAGGTGGTGATAATAAATGGCAAAGAGATTATTTGTAGGAGGACTTTCTTTTAGCACAACAAGTTCCCAATTAGAAGGTATTTTTTCTAAGATAGGTAAAGTTATTTCCTGTAACGTAATTAAAAATAGGGATACCGGTCAGAGCAAAGGATTCGGATTTATAGAAATGGAAAACGACAAAGAAGCAGATGAAGCTATCGAAAAGTTAAACGACACTGAGTTAGAAGGAAAAAAGATTGTTGTTAATGTTGCAAAACCAAGAGTAGAAAGACCAAGGTTTGACAATAGAGGAGGAGGACCAAGAGGAGGAGGTCGTCGTTAACTTCTAATCCAATTTCTTATAGTAGATAAATAATAAGTGGTAAGATTTTATAAAACTGAAAAAAAGTTAGCCAGGTAACATTAACCAGTTAGAAGACTCCAGGTTATAAGAGTAGTATAATGTAGTGGACTAAGTATTTTTAAACTTCATTGCCACTTCATCATCACTTCGTCAAAACAGGGAGGTAAGCTATGAACGACAAGAAGGAAGAGAAGAACAAAGAGGATTGTAAAGAATGATGAAAAAGAGGTTTGTATTGTTCCTGTAGAACAGGTAATAAACTCCTTGATGGAGACTGCTGGTGATGAAATAAGTGATCTTACTCAAAAGGGAGCAGGTACCAAAGAAGGTGAGACAGTACAAAACATACACATAGTAAATCTAAGCTGATGTATCATATACCTGGCCAAAGAAATTGATAAACTAGCTAAGCCTATAAAATAGCCAAAGGGCGTATATCTATCAAAAACTTAAGCAGTCTTAAACCAGTGTTTAATGGGTGGTTATTTGCTTTAAGTGTAAAAAGCTAACCTATTTTAATATATTCCGCTCAGGCCTAAGGCCATAAAAATAAAAGAGGGAGGAAACAAGAATTAAAAAGGATAAAGGCAAAAAGGATAGGGGCAAGGATAAAGGCAAAAAGGATAAGAAGAAAAAAAGATAAACTCAAGGAATAATAGATGATAAGGTAAAAGGAACGACGGGAGCATTAACGCTTGAGATGGTCAAGTAGATAATGCTTTTATAGAGTCTTTTAATGGGAGTCTAAGAGATGAGTGTTTTAATACTAATTGGTTCTTGTCAATCAACGATGCACGGAGTAAGCTGGAGATGTGGCGAAGAGACTATAATGAGTTTCGTCCTCACAGTTCTCTGGGTAATATGACACCTGGTGATTTCGCCAGGAGCTTGCCCAGGGGAGCTGGATAAGCCGGATTTCTAACATTTTAAGTGGATCACTTTTTGGGGGGAAGGTCAATGATAACATTTAGTGCTAAAAACTGGACTAAAGATTGGGGTAAGAACATTACCTATTTTTTTCTTAAACGTCTAAATAATTGTGTATTAATAATAACAGCAATAATAATTACAGCACCTAAAGCCGCTTCCTGGTAATAAACATCAACCATATTAAGAACAAGACCATTTCTTATTTCAGATAATATAAAAGCTCCCAAAAAGGCTCCTATTATGCTCCCGGCACCACCAGCAATTGCTGTACCACCCACAACTGTTGCTGCTATTGCATCCAATTCATAACCAGAACCCATAGTTGGAGAAGATGTACCCATATATGAAAGAGATATAATACCAGCGAAACCAGCTAAAAAGCCCACGGTCATAAAATTAATAATTTTTACCATATCTGTATTTATTCCAGACATTTTTGCAGCCTCAATATTTCCACCAACTGCAAAAGTTTTAAATCCATGAGTGGTCTTTTCTAAAACTATCCAGCATATTACTACAATGAGAATAAGCCATATTATTGGTGAAGGAATATATCCAAATAACTTTCCCTGACCCAATGCTTTCATAATAAAATGATTTGAAACACCAATCATATCAAGACTTTTAGGCCAACCACCAGATATTATTAATGCAACTCCACGATAAATCATCATCGTACCAACTGTTATAATAAATGAATGTACTTTAGTTCTAGTAACAATAAAACCATTAATTAAGCCAAATAAAACACCTATTAATAAACTCAGTATTAAAGCCAAAATAACCGGAAACTCCCGGGACATTAAATCTATAAATAACACTGGCGCAACAGCAAAAGTAGAACCAATAGAAAGATCAAATTCCCCTGAAATCATAAGAAGTGTTATTCCCATGGTCATTATACCTAATACTGAAGTCTGCCTTAGGATATTTAAAATATTGGAAAAATTTAAGAATTTCGGTGACAGAATTGATATAACTATTCCAATTAGAAGCATGGCTATAAATACTCCTGTTTCTAAACGTCTAAAAATTTTTTTCATTACCTTATTCCCAATTCCTCTTTCCGCACTTTTTTTGTCTTGCTCATTTTACTTATGCTCCAGTTTATATTTTTTCGTCTATCGCCGTATATTTATAAACTTCATCGTTTAGGATTTTCAATGTTAGTTTTTTTACTTCATGATTAGTAAATTCTTTTACAATATTACCTCTGGAAATAATAAGTATCCTATCAGAAATCTTTAATAATTCATCAAATTCTGAAGATACATATATCATTGATATACCACTATGATTTGACAAATCTAACATATTGCGACGAATTTCCACCTTAGAACCTACATCTATGCCTTTTGTAGGTTCATCACAAAGCAATATTCTTATATTTGATGGCAACCACCTGGATATAAGTGTTTTTTGCTGGTTACCACCGCTAAGACTCAACATAGAAGTTTTTACTGAAGGGATACTTATTCCTAAAAGTTCCTTGTATTTTTTAGCTAACCCTGTATATTTTACATTATCAATCCATCCCCAATTTGCCAGTTTATCTATTATTACTGGAACAATATTATCATTAAAATTTAAGTTATTAAAAAGAGCCATGCTTCTTTCTTCAGTTATTAATCCTATACCATTTTTAATGGCCTGCCTTGAATTTCTAATATTAATAACTTTATTATTAAGAAATATTTTCCCACTCTCATAAGAATTTATACCAAATAATATGCTTAGAAGCTCAGTTCTTCCCGAACCTAATAAACCCGCGATTCCTAAAATTTCTCCCTTATATAACTGAAATGTAATGTTTTTTAGTTTTAATTCCCTGCTATTCAGATTCTTAACTTCTAAAATTATATTATCTCTTTGAAAATGATGAGATTCCACTTCCTTATCTAATTTCTTATTTAATTTTGATTCTCCAATTATCATGGAAGTTAGAGTAGGTATACTTACATTTTTATTTTCAATAGTGTCTACATATCTACCATCCTTTAAAACTGTAATCTTATCAGTAATTTCAATAATTTCATTTATTTTATGGCTAACAAAAAGAAAAGTGGTACCTTCTTCTTTCATTTTTTTAATAATTCCAAAAAGATTATCTATCTCTTTTAAAGACAATGCAGTTGTGGGCTCATCCATTATTATTATTATTGCTTTTAAATAGAAAGCTCTTGCAATTAAGCTTAATTGCTGTAACGCTGGTGAAATATCTCCTATTTTTAATTCTGGATTAAGATTTATCCCCAGATTCTTTAAAAGTTCACTTGCTTTATTATTCATCTTTTTTCTGTTTAAAAAAAACAATCCACTTGTTTCCAAATTAGTTCCCAAGAATATATTATCTGCAACTGATAAATTAAGGCATAATATTCTTGAGACTTCTTGATGAACCACCCTTATGCCTGCTTTTTCTGAGTCAACAGGGCTATTAAAAATTACCTCTTTTCCATTTAATAAAATTTTTCCTGAATCACTATTATGAATTCCAGCACAAATTTTAATCAAGGTACTTTTACCTGCACCATTTTCACCAACCAAGCCATGTATTTCTCCCTCTTTAATTGAAAAAGATACTTCCTTTAAAGCTTGCACGCCGTCAAATTTCTTGCTTACTTTATTAAATTCTAACAAAACATCATTTGAATTTTTTTTCATAATATACTTAATAAAAATATTTTTTTATTAAGTCATAATTAAACTAATTTTTATTATTTTTTCCTAGAAGTGCTGTGTAAAAAAATTGATATATTTCACAGCACTTCTAGAATTTTTTTTGCTTTTATATGAAAAATAATTATGCTACACAAATCAATTATTATCTATAACCTTCTCCAGATAGCTCAATGGCAGAATCAACATTTGATTTATCAACAAAACCTGCCGGCATATATTCAGTATATGGTTCCAGACCAAGAACTATTTTTTCATAAAGCATGGTCATTGCCAGATGCAGAGCTCTGTATGGGTACTGATCAATAGTGAATTCAATGTAACCTTCTTTAATACCAGTAAGAGTGTCTGGATTCAGATCAAAACCTCCTACAACAACCTTTCCTGTAAGATTATTGTTTTTTACAAATAATCCTGCTGCTGGTGTCCCAGTAGTATCAGTTGAGAAAAACCCTACAATCTCCGGATTTGCAGTATAGGCACTTTCAATATTACTGTAAGCTTTTTCTCTGTCAGTAGTAGTATCTATGGTTGAATGAATCACTCCTGCTTCATCAAGTATTTCCTTTGCACTGTTCATTCTACCTTCAAGAACAGATGATCCTGGAGATTCAGTCAAAAATAATACTTGCTTGCCTTTTGCCTCCTCGGGTCCACCTAAAACTTCAACAATTTTTTCTCCCCATTCCGTTCCTACTTCATCATATTGCTGACCCACATAAGGCAGCCCGAGTCTTTCAGCATCTTCAAAACCAATGAAACTAACAGTCACAGGTATTCCTTCATCAAGGTATTTTTTGACTACACTATCCATAATTCCTGGTTCAGGAATTAAAATATTTACACCGTCAATTCCAGCTTCCAATAAGTTTTCTAATATTGCAGCCTCTTCTATTGGATCATAATCTGCCGGTCCTACATGATCTGCTTCTACACCATATTGAGCTGCAAAATCATTAAGTGCATTAACTGTTGGTACCCAGAAAGCAACTTCGGTACTTATAGTAGCAAATGCAAATTGTAAACCTCCTTCAGGTTCAAATTCTTTTAAACCAAAAGATACCTCTTTAGCCTCTGAGCCAGCTCCTTCTGCTCCCTCTTCCTTACATCCAACAAGCGAGAAAGTTGCTATCATAGATACAGATAGTATCATCATTAACAACCACAATAATGATTTCTTCATTTCTTATATACTCCCCTCTTAAAAATTTACTTATACAACAATTTATAATAAAATCTTTCTTGAGATTTGTTTAGGGCTTTAGTTTTAATGAGGCTTAAGCTATACCTGAACAAATCTCATTTTTCATCTACCATGCAACCTCCTTTCTTAATCCACACTCTTTAAAAACCATCATCCTTATTTAGGTTTTAAAAATTAGCTATTTTTTATTACCTATTTTTACTTTTTATTTTTTTCAATGAAATCCTCAAGTATTTCAACTGTCCATTGTGCTGCATCTCCACAAACTCCTGTACAACCCCAATCATGCCCCCCAGCCTTGTCTAATTTCTCTAACTCTTCAGGATCTGTAATATAAAAGGGACGACCATATAATTTTCTATGAATATGATGGCATATAACACTTCCATATTTATCAACGAATTTATCATGCAATTTTTTTACTAAAGCAAATTGATCTTCATGTTTTTTTAATGCTTGTGGGTCATCTGGATCCTTTCCAATATCTTCACATCTTCTTCCATATCTAGTTCCGATTAAAAACGAGCCAGCAGCATATGCTCCACATACTCCATCACCTTCAGCACCGCCACCTCCGGCAAAACTTCCAAGAGCTTGAAATATATCATCATTTTCCTCACCATAAATTACCTGCAGTGCTCTTATCGTACACTGGGAACAACCTCCCCAAGATCCTTCATATTCATATGCAAGGCTATGTGCTCTTTTCGCCTTTTCCTCAGTTTTTTTATTCATTTAAACCTCTCTTTATAAGTTATTAAAAAAAATTCTTATATTTTCTTATGTGTGAAAATCAATATGATGCCATTTTTTCACCAATATCCGATATTTTTTCTGCTATAAACTTATAAACATCCAGCATTTTCTCATACTTTTTACTATTCTTTTTATCGGGAGTATTAATATCCAAAACTTCTGTTATTTCATCTATAACCGAGAAATCTTTCCATAATCCGGTCCCAACAGCAGCTACAGCAGCAGCACCTAGTGCTGCTGTTTCCTGTCCAATATTAGTGACAATTATTTTTGTGTTATATATATCAGAAAAAATCTGCCTCCATAACTTGCTCTCACTCCCTCCGCCAACAATTCTTATCTCATTAGCGTCTACACCCATATTTTTAAATTCATCCAACACCATACGTAAATCAAAAGCTACGCCTTCCATTACCGATCTAATCAGGTCTTCCTTTTTATGAGAAAGTGTTAAGCCAAGAAAGGCACCTCTGATATTTGGGTTGGGATGTATGGTTCCACCCCCCATTAAACCAGGGACAAAAATTAGATTGTTAGATCCGAGAGGTGATTCGGAAGCTTTTTTGTCCATTAAATAGTAGACGTCTTTTCCCATTTTTTTTGCATTTACTAATTCCTCCTGACAAATATTGTCTCTTAACCACTGATATGAAGCTCCCGCAGCATAAATTGCCACCTGTGATGTATACATTCCTGGTATAACATGTGCACCATTGTAGGTTTTTACTCTTTTGCCAAGTAAAGGTTCTTCAGATGCCACAGAAATCCATGCAGAAGAACCAATATAATTATAGATACGCCCCGACGTAACATTTCCAGCACCTACAGCAGTACAAGGCACATCATGTCCTCCCAGTACCACAGGAATACCCTTAGTCAGATTTAATTTTTCTGCTGCTTCAGGGAGCAACTCACCAACTACATGAATCGAAGGAAATAAATCAGGCATCTTTTCTCTAGGAATACCTGTGGCAGCAAGAATCTCATTGTCATAATTCAATCTTTTTAAATTAAATATTCCAGAAAAAGATGCATCAGAGTAATCTGTTAGAAACTCCCCCGTCATTTTCATATTTATGAAATCTTTTGTGCCTAAAAATTTATAGGTTTTATTAAACATATCTGTTTCATAATCCCTGTACCACATAATTTTAAAGGCAGCATAATTTTCTGCTCTCAATCCAGCACCAGTTATCTGATACCAGTTTTCATAACCCACTTTATCCATCACTTGAGCAGTCTGAACCATAGCTCTCGAATCAAACCATATTGGGGTAGTTTTCCTTAAGAGATTACCTTTCTTATCAACAGGTACAATCCCCATGCCATGACCCGAAATTGAAATGCAGGATATATCTTTTTTATTAATATTAGATTTGCTTATCAAAGCATCTGTACTTTCAATAATAGATTTCCACCAATCCAGAGGGTTATGTTCAGCCCATCCAGGTTGCGGATATAAAGTATCATAAGGTATGAATGTCTTAATTATTAGTTTACCTTCAGAGTTATAAAGCACTGCTTTATTGCCTCCGGTGCCCAAATCATATGCCAGTACATATTTTTGAGACATTTTTTATTCCTTCCATCCCTGAATTATTTCTACACCCGAACTGGTCCCGAGCCTTGTTGCTCCTGCATCAATCATTTTTTTTGCATCGTCAGCATTTCTCATACCTCCCGCCACTTTTACTCTTGTGGAAGTATTTTTTAACGTTTCGAACATAATTTTCGCAATCGCTGGAGTCGGTTTATCGAAAAATCCTGTAGATGTCTTAACAAAATCCATACCTGCATTTGCACCCAATTCACATACTTTAACAATTTCATCCTCATTTAAGAATCCCACTTCTATTATTGATTTGGCTATTTTGTTTTTACATGCCTTTCTTATCAATTCCATTTCTTTTTTAATAACATCATATTTCTTGTCTTTGAGTGCACCTAAGTTTATTACAAAATCACAATCAGTTGCTCCCTTTTTAATCGCATCCTGAACTTCAAAAACTTTCATTTCGGCAGACCAACTACCAAATGGGAAGGCAAGAGCAGCAGTTATTCCGACACTTGAACCTTCCAGCCATTTTTTTACAAATGTAATGTAAGTCGGGTGTATTGCAACAGTTGCAAAATTGTATTTTACTGCTTCAAGACACACAGCTTCCAGGTAATGGTAATCTATCGCCGGTTTAAGAATTGTGTGATCAACCATAGAAGCAACTTCTTCTTTTTTCATCATAACCCTCACTTTTATTATTTTTTAATGATTAAATTTTTAAAACCTCAATAATTTAATTTTCAGCACCTATTACTTGCTTCCAGGTACTGGAGTGAATTCTGTCTGCACCTAAATTTATGAACTCCTTAGCCTGATTCAGGTTCCTGACACCTCCGGAAACTTCTATTTGTATCTTATCTCCATATAATCTTTTTATGTAACTTATATGTTCTTTTTCCGATTTTCCTAAATTTAATCCAGAATTTGTTTTTACAATATGTATCCCAATCTCAAGGCACATATCACATATTGATTTTATTTCTTCCAGAGTCATCAACCCCACCTGAGGTACACAAATAACATCCAATTTATTTTTTGCAGCTTTATAGACAGCCTCGAGATCTTCTTTAGCTGTTTTTAATTTCCCGGACTTTATCGCAACATAATTGGGGCAGACATCTATTTCACTGCAACCCCTTTCTACTGCAATCTCAGTAAGTCTTACTTTAGTTTCAGTAGTCATTCCTCCTAACGGGTAGGAAACTATAAGTCCTATTCTTGGTTTTTTGAATAATCTGAAGGCTAAATCAATATTATATTCATCAACAATAACTGAGTAATAATCGTATTGATTTAAGTCCTCCGCAAATTTCCTGATAGTTCCTTCTGTTATATCTGGTTCAATTGGTGCGGCTATTAACTTTTTCTCTACATCTCTGTCTATCATTTTTCTCCCTTCTTTTTATTAAGTTAAAATTTTTTGTAAAAATACCAGTTAAACTTTTTTTACCTCTTAAGATCAATTTAATATTGATTCATTTTCATTTTTTTTAATTATAGAAGTTTTCTTAAATAACTTATTTTCTTAATAAGCTGGTTCTTAGAATACAGTTATTACCTTTAAACCTTGAGTCAAAGTATTCAAAAGGCTCTTCATTTTCATCATAAGCAATCGCAAATAATCTCAAGCAAGATTCCCATATTTCAACATTTAGAAGTGCGGCATCTTCTAAGGTCATCTGTACAGCCGTAACTTCCCTGCTAGATCTATGAACCGAAACATTGAATAGTTCTTTTATTAAAGAATATAAATCTTTACTGAACTCTTTTTTGGGTATTTCTAACAATTTAAAATATTTATTATATGGTAAATATGAATCAACTATAATAATGGGTTCCTGATTTACATATCTTAGCCTTTTTAAGAACACAACATCCTCATTTTCCATTAAATTGAGAACCTTGGTAATCTTATGAATAGTTTTATAACTAAAATCTTGATTTGATTTTTTCAGCATTTCTCCGAAACTAAGCAATTCCTCTAAAAAAACAAGGGAAATATTATTAGGTTTTTTAACTACAGATCTTTTACCCCTGCTTCTTAATAAATAACCCTTTTTTATGAGATTTCTAATAGCCTTATTTACTGTCGGCCTGCTAACACCCAATTGTTCTGCTATTTCTTTTTCACTGAAAAAAGCTGTACCAGGAGAAATATCTTCAGAGTCCAAAAAATTTTTGATTACTAATTCCAACTGGTAATATAAAGGAAGCGCATGATTTTCATCTAAAATGCTTCTATAAGCTGAGAGATCTTTACCCTTGTAAGCTTGTAATAACATCTTAATATATTTATATATTATTAACATTACAAAGTCAAGAGCTATTTTAATGACCTTTCTGACCTTCACCCCAAAAACTAGTCCAATTTGAAAGTTAGAATTCAGGCCATTTTAGGGTTCCCCCGAAAAGTGAGAAAAGGTCAACTTAAGAAAGTTTATTATTTATGCATTTGAGTTTATAAACAAAATAATTTTCTTCTAAGTTAGACTCTTTTTTATACTGTCTCATTTGTCTCATTTTAATCCTGACCACAATGCTCAGCCACCTTGTGTACTAAGCAAAGTAATCAACTTCCCTAATTTTTATTAAGATACAATAAAATTGGGCTAGTTTTTAGGGGAAAAATCAAGCTGCTGTTCAATACTGGAATGATTTTTTATATTGACTGACACTGACAAGAGGAGTTGAATTTATACCATTAATAGAAGCTATATTGTAAATTTAAAGGGAACCACAATTGTTACCTGGAATATTCAAATGTCATGTGTACTAATTTCAATAATTTCTATATTATTGATGTATGTTTTTTTATGGAATTAATTGTTAAAGGATCATCAATGGACTCTGTAAAAGGATGGTATAAATTTAAAGGAGGATTTAAATGGTACAAAAAAATGTATTATTTGTTGGTGAAACATGGACTGTAACTAAATTTCACACAAAAGGTTTTGATGTAGTTCCGTTAGGAGGATTTGAAGATTTCTCCGTATATTTAAAAAAAGGTTTAGCACCTTTCCAAGATATAAATATTACACATATTCCCAATCATCTTGTATTAAGTGCATATCCACAAACGATAGAACAAATCTCAAAATTTGATGTTGTAATAATAAGTGATTGCGGGAGAAATACTTT
>Ga0315534_1002907_pt1 | contig 11223 bp, 7 predicted proteins | sample SalMarSW160240MG_FD_203094 | JGI IMG/M metagenome (GOLD analysis project Ga0315534, IMG submission 203094) | Salt marsh sediment microbial communities from the Plum Island Ecosystem LTER, Massachusetts, United States - Salt Marsh Sediment SW1602-40 ... | reverse complement strand
CATGGGGAAGGCCGGATATGGCCCTTTTTATTTTTACCAGGGCCATACTGAATGAAAGGCCCATAGATATCTATAATTTTGGAAAAATGAAAAGGGATTTTACCTACATAGATGATATTGTGGATGGAACGATCTCCTCCCTAAATAATCCTTTTAAATATGAACTTTTTAATCTTGGTAATTCAAAAACCGTACAACTCATGGATCTCATTACACTTATTGAGGAAGAACTGGGGATAGAGGCAAAGAAAGAATTTCTTCCTCTTCAGCCTGGTGATGTACCTGAAACATATGCTGATATAGAAAAGACTAAAAAAATGCTGGGTTTTAATCCTAAAATTTCAATAAAGACCGGAATTAGAAAATTCATTGATTGGTATAGAGATTATTATATGATACGCGAGTAAAAAAATAATCCTTTTATGATAAAACCAAATCCCTTTATCTTTTTATGAAACATATACCGAAATTTTATACATTTTCTTTCTATTTTTTTTTGTTTCTGATCATTTGGTTGACTTTATGTATTAAAGATAGTATGGTGCAAAAAATTTATGCAAAATTCCTTTTACCTCGCTAAAATTGGGCATGTAAAACCAAGATTATAGAAGTGGGAAAAGTATCCAAAATAATTATAGTAGCAGTAATAAGCCTCGCTCTCGTAGCCTTTTTCTTAGGCATCTATATAACTGTTGACGAAAAAATACCTGACAATGCAGTAGTTGTTGCAACCTTAGAAGATAAACTCTATCATTCTATCCACTTTGATTATATTTGCGTTGCTCAAAAAACAGCCAGTACCATGCTCTTATCTGAGGCAAAGGAGAAAGGTTTCAAACTCGACTCACATTGTCAAGGCCTCGGTTATTTTAGAGGTAACAGACTTTTTCTTTACCAACATATCCTCTCAAAGCTTGGGATGCGATATAACAGCCGCTGGGATAAAAACGGCAATTGGCTATGGTAGTGCCAAAGCTGTTGATCAATGCATTCTCATAGTATCTAAGAGAACTTCTTGACTTATTGATTATTTTTCAGTTACAGTTTAGCTATCACCGAAATAGCACCCACAATAACGCCTACTGATACCAGGGCTGAAGGCTGAGATAGGTATGCAATTTGCATTCTTTGGAACCTCTGATATAGGCCGTCATCGTATTCATAACGAAGATAGTTATCTTTGTAATCCACAAGAGAAGCTGTTTCTTATTGCAGACGGAATAGGCGGTCAAGCTGCTGGTGAAACAGCCAGCAAACTTGCAATTAGTCATATAGAAGAATTTGTTGTTCGTTCACGTGCTGAAGACATAACCTGGCCTATACCCTATAGAAAGGAATTTACATTAGAGCAAAACAGCCTCCTTGCAGGAGCCACGTTAGCCAACCGCAAGGTACGCGAGTTCGCAAATCAGAACCCTTCGATGAAAGGGATGGGAACAACCCTTGTTGGGGTCATCATTAAAGGAGATCACCTCGCTGTTTTAAACATAGGAGACAGTCGATTATACAGGATTAGGGCTGGAGAGATAGAACAAATCACTCAAGATCACACTGTAGCTGGAGAACAGGAAAAGTTGGGACTCCTGACAAAAGAAGAGGCCTCTCATCATCCTCAGAAACATATTCTTACGAGTGCCCTTGGGATTGAAGCAGCGGAAAATCTTAGAATGGACCTTTCTCTTGTTGATATAGAAAAAAAAGATTTATACCTGATGTGTTCTGATGGATTAAATGATATGCTTAGTGATAAAGAAATACTGGCAGGAATTAATTCTTCCAAAAAAAAATCTCTTGAAAAAATGAGTTTTTCATTGACGCAACAGGCCAATCGTGCTGGGGGACGAGACAATATAACTATTATTCTACTGTCTTTTAATACAACATAGGAAAAAAATAATATGCCAATCTTAGATATCACCACCTATGATGGCAAACAGCTTCGTCTTGAGGTTGGAAAAGAAACATTTACTATAGGCAGAAGTAACGACAACATCCTTACCCTTTCTGATAAAAGCGTTTCTCGTCATCATACTGAGATAAAAAAAACAAAAGAAGGCTATCTTCTCACCGACATTGGGAGCTATAATGGTACGAAAGTCAATGGAAAACTCACTCAGAGTGTCCTCCTAAAACACAACGACAAGATAAAAATCGGCCTTACAAGCCTGATTTTTCTCGTTGAAAAAAAAGATGCAGCATCACAAGAAAGCTCTCTTATTCTCACCACAGATAGCAATTATGAAAACGAGCACCAAGAGGTACTAAAAAGCCTCTCACAAAATAGTGCCATTGACTCAAAAGAGCTTTTAGTTTCTCCAGTAGCTACTAAAACTCCAAAAGAAGCTGCTATTTCTGCCCCTCCAGAAGAGACTCAGACTGAATTAGAACGAAGAAACAAGGTGCTCTTTGTGCTTTACGAAATCAGTCGCCAGCTTAACACCATCCATGATTTCAAAGAACTCCTGAAAAGAATAATGGACCTTATCTTTATGGTAATTAGCGCTGATTACGGGTTCCTGGTTCTTACTGGAGATGAAACAGAAGATCAGCTCATTCCTATGGTAGTGAAATATAGAGATAATCAAGAAAAAGATAGTGGAAAATTAAAGGCGAGCCAAACATTAATCCGTAAAGTAATACATGATAAAGTTGCGATATTAACATCAAATGCTATGACAGATTCTCGATTTAGTGGCGCCAAAAGTCTTTTTATTCAGAAAATCAGATCAGCCATCTGCGTACCACTCTGGAGGAAAGATAAGATTATTGGTGTTATTCAACTCGACAGTATACGGTTTGATAATCAATTTACCCAGGATGATCTCGAGTTGCTTAAGGCCATAGGAAGCCAGATGGCCATGATAATTGAACAGGCCAACCTTAATGAGCAGATACGGCAAGAAGAGATGATGAGAAGTCGTCTGGAACGATTCCACTCTCCTCAGGTTATTGAAATGATCTTGAAAGGAAGTCAAGAGACGAAAGACAACATAATGGAGCCAAAGGATCTCACTGCAACCGTACTTTTTACAGATATTGTTGATTTTACACAACTCGCGGAACAAAGTTCTCCGCGAGAAACAAATATCATTCTCAATCAATATTTTTCAACAATGACAGAAATTATTTTTAACTCCGAAGGTACACTCGATAAGTACATAGGCGATGGGCTGATGGCTGTTTTCGGTGCCCCAATGGAAAGAGAAGATGATGCGGAAAGGGCAATTCTGGCTGCTAAGGAAATGAAACGCCAACTGGCAGTAATGATGACCTCACAAGAAGGCAGCAGAAAAAAATTTGATATACGGATAGGAATAAATACAGGGCGGGTGGTTGCTGGAAATATTGGCTCCCCTCGAAGGTTAGACTACACAGTGATAGGAGACCCGGTCAATATTGCCTCACGATTAGAATCAATTGCCAAGCCAAATCAAATTCTTATTGGAGAGGAAACATACAGAGCTGTGAAGGGAAAATTCAAAATAAACAAAATTGGCCCAAAAAAAGTGAAAGGAAAAAAGACCGAGATTATGGTGTATGAAGTTATGTAGACTCTAAAATTTTCTTTTAGCTACCGATTATTCCTTTGTACGATCCTCTCTATCCTTTTTAAGGTCTTTCACATCCTCCTTTCACTCACGTGTATCAGGTTCTTCATCAAATTTCTCTGGATCTTTTTTTCGAATATAGGTAGCAATATTTTTTCGTAATAAGACATATTCATCATTCATTTTCTTAAGCTTTTCCTTGGCCTCTATTGCATCTCGCTCAAATTCCTTCATTCTCAATGCAACATCAGTTATATTGGTATTCTCAACTACACATTCTTTGTTTTTTCCATCGATACTCTTAAGAGTATACAACCTGGCCAGTACATGCACCGGTTCTCCATCAACCGAATAATACTTCAATTCTTTTCCATCAAATGATTCACCCTTAAAAACCCTTACTATTATTTCCTTAAAAGGCTTTCGTGTTGATTTTGAAACAAAGGTCAAAGGGCTATTTCCAATTATTTCAGAGGAATGATAGCCAAAAATTTCTTCACATGCCTTATTCCAAAAGCTAACCTTACCTTTCGCGTTTATTTTAAAAACAGGATTTGATGTCAATCCAATTGCCTGTTCTGGATTACCATATGTGCCATAATTTCGCCCTTCCACATTTGTCACATCCTGTATTATTTCTATGGCCCCTTTAATTATGCCGTTTATATCAAGAATGGGAGCAACAGTTACATTTGCTTGCATATCCTCTTTTATACCAGGAAAAGGAACTCCCACCTCAAAAAACCCGCTGTCGGTCTTTGATACGATTGAGCTAGAAAATTTGTCTAGTATAGAATCCGGGTCCTCTATCATGATATCAGCTAAACTCCGTTGGTTGTCAACATACAGTGAGACAGGAACCTTCTTACCAATTATTTCCTCTGTAGGTATACCTGTCATCTGCTGGCATGCATGATTCCATTGAATCACCCTGTGTTCCAAGTCTACTACAAAGGTAGGCAGAGGTGATTTGTCAACAAGAGTGTCAATATACTTCTTTGACTCTACAAGGGTCCTGGATCTAAGCTGTTCTCTGTCAAGGGCATCATTTTTTTCCTTTTCATACATAAAGGCGATGAAAAGAATAACCAAAAGGCCTGATAAATATGCGCCCAGGGAATAAATAGGTGAAATATCAGAAGGGATAAAATTCGGAAACTCATAACCGGTCCTAAATAGATACACTGCAACACCGGTTTCAACAAATATTAACGTCCCCCAGATAGTTCCCCATTGATATCCTGTAATGAAAATAGCCATAAGTATGAGGGCAGCATTCCATATCCAGGATAAAAGGATTAAACCTCCTTCACTCATTGCCCCGGTATTCCATCTAATAATCAAAAAAGTGACCCATAGGATACAAAAGGCATAATTTCCAGCGACGATGAGATTTTTGGTTAGCCGTAGGAGAATCAGAGCCGAGATCCCTAATATACCGGCACCAATAATAGTGTAAAAGAGAAGATCTGCTCTGATGGAAAAATAAAAATACCCAAGGCAAGGAGAAAGAAGAATCAGGACGCATAGAAATATATTGAGGGCTTTCGACTTGGTTATTATCTCTACATCCGGAGATTTTATTCCGCTGGTAATAAAATTATTAATTATAGATTTGAGGGTCATAATTACTACTAAATAGGCTTGCTGATGAAAAGAGTAAAAAGTTTAATAATGGAATTTTCATACATGTCCAACAGGAAGCTGCGTCATAGATTCCAAAATTTAAATCATATACTCTATTACTTATTTTGAAATGTCTCAAAATTAATTAGAGAGGTGTTATAGTGCCTTTCTCATCCATCATTGCGCTAATATACTTAATCCCTCCCTTAAAAATAGGCAAATCGGACTCGACTCTCACAATGCAAAAACTCTTGCCAAAGGCATCAATACCATGAGTGATGGTAAAGTCAAGAAAATGGCCAACAGGAATATGTACATTAAGTGCATCTTTTACATCAGTTATATCTTGGTCTGTAGGCAAATCATTATGAGATATCAGTATTGTTTGTCCAGCTGCCGGGAAAAAGGTTTCATGCGCCAAAAAATACATTATCTCTCCATCAAGAATGCTTTTTAGCGTAAGAGTAGCTTCAGATCCATATGCCCTCTGTCGCCATGTGTTTAAGAGTGGTACTGCCGTGGCACCCAATATGCCCAAAATGGCAACCACAACCATCAATTCAACAAGTGTAAAACCAGCACGTCTTCTCATTTGATTTAGGCTCCGCCGCTCGATGGTTGATTATACTCAATACCCTTTGGGGTTAGAATCACATTCATTTCCCCTGCCTTGGGATTTGCCACAGACAAGCGGTAACCTATCCTGGGATCCCTCTGATAGGATAATTTCTCTAAATAAAAAAGTTGATCCTTACCTAACGAGAGATATTTGGGAACAAGATTGGATAGTTTTTCCGGGTATTTATTTCCTTCATAATGCGCATACCGCTTGATAGCTCCATCAACCATGAAAAGAAGCACCCTCCCCTTTTTCGCAAAATCAACTGTTCCCTTAGGTGCAGGCTGACCACCAAAGATAATCACTCCCCACATCACCAGTATCAACACAGAAGAAATAATGACAAAATACTGAAAAGGCCCCCATTGTTTCTTTTTAACTGCCTTCTTCTCTGTAACCTCATCCTGCTTAGTTTTTATAGATGTACCAACTTCAGAGACAGAGTGTAACATGGCACACTGAAAACAATAATATTCGCCAGATTTCGATTCTTCAGTGCATTCCTTGCAGAGAGGGGCATTACAGCTTGCACAAAAAAATTCTGCCTGTCTTTTAGGATGATATTTGCACTTCATGCAAATTCCTCTTCTAATAAAGTGTATATATTTTTTTAATTATCATTTTAAGGCTAAGGTAAAAAAAGGTAAAAGAATAGTCAAGAAATAAATCTCTTTAGGGGTTGCGAAAGATTGTTACGTTTCAGGCTTTAAGCTATTTCTGCAATATGGACAGACAACCCAATCCGGCTGCACTATCTTTTTACAAGAACTACATTGCGGCACTATGGGATTTTGGCAATAGGGACAGTCTTTAAAATCTAAACTGACAGTTTTGCCACAATGAGGGCACACGGTTGTCAATTCCTCCTTTTCGTGTACCGCTTTCAGCACCTCTTCTATGGTTGTAACTCCCCTTTCTATCTTTTTCATTCCACTCATCCCGAGGGTGGTCATTCCCATTGCCATTGCTGCTTCCCGCAACGTATCAGCTGTTGCAGAGGATTGAATGAGTTCTCGTATTTTCGGACCGACAATCATTATCTCTTCAATAACCGTTCTCCCTTTAAAACCAGTATTGTTGCAATTCGGGCACCCTGCCCCTTTATAGAATTTAAAGGGGAGATCATTTTTATCTAGATTGAGCCTGGCCAGGGACTCTGGATTGGGTATGTATTCCTCCTTGCAATCCGAACATATGATTCTTACCAGCCGCTGTGCCGCAATTCCAACCAAAGAAGAGGCAATAAGGTATGGTGGAATACCTATATCTATCAGACGCGTAACCGCCGCAGGGGCATCGTTTGTATGCAGAGTTGAAATAACTAAATGTCCAGTCATAGAGGCCTGAACAGCTATCTCAGCCGTCTCTTCATCCCGTATCTCACCTATCATAATCACATTGGGATCTTGCCGTAAAATCGATCGCAGAATAAAAGGAAATGAGAGGCCAACCTTTTCGTTTATCTGTACCTGGTTGACACCATATAACTCATATTCTACAGGATCTTCAACAGAAATGATATTTACCTCTTCCGACTTCATCTCCCGCATACATGCATACAGGGTTGAGGTTTTTCCACTTCCTGTAGGGCCTGTAATCAAAACCATGCCCTGGGGTCGGCGTATAAAATTCGTTAGTATCGTCAGATTCTTCTGGCCTAATCCAAGCTGATTCATTGAGAGAAATGCTTCTTCTTTGTTTAAGATTCTTATAACTGCCTTTTCACCATAATACGTAGGCAGTGTGGATACTCTTAGATCTACGGATACATTTTTTGCCTTGACCTTTATCCTTCCATCCTGTGGGAGTCTCCTTTCTGCTATATTTAAACCCGCCAATACTTTAATACGCGAAATAATAATAGGTTGCGTCCATTTCGGAAGCTTTATAGAATCTTTTAGTACGCCATCAATGCGATTTCTCACTCTTACATGATTTTCCTGTGCCTCAATATGAACATCACTTGATCCGCTCTGAATGGCATTCCTGATGATAAGATCGACCATTTTGATAAACGGTGAATCCTTGAAAGATTCAAAATTTGCTTCTTCCTCGATGTTCTTTTCTTCATCAGGGAGAAACTCCATGAAGCCGGCATCATCAGTAAAGTCATCAGCAACATCCTTAATTGATCTTTCTGGGTGGTAGTGTCGTTGAAGCTTATCCGTTATCTGGCTTCGTGTAGAAATAGCAGGCTGGATATTGTAACCAGTTATAAACTGGAGATCTTTCATTATATGCAGATCAAGAGGATCAGCCATAGCAACATCAAGTATATTATTTTTCATAGAGAGAGGAATGCATATAAATTTCTGACACACCTCCTCAGGTATACAGTCCATAATATCATTGTTGATGGAATAGTCTATGAGATCAATGAAGGGAATCTTGAGTTGCATAGCCAGAGAAAAGGCCATTTCCTCTTCTGAAATGATCTTCATGTCAATTAAGGCCTCGCCTAACCTTTTCCCAGTACTCTTCTGAGCCTCTAAGGCGTCCTTGAGTTTATCAATAGTCAAAAGACCTGATTCTATCAATAATTCTCCTAGTTTACGCTTGGAGACAAAATTATCATTCTGTGTTTTTTTCTTCTCTTGATTCGATGCAGCATCCATACTGGGTAATAGCCTTATTACATGTTACACGTTAATAAGAAAATTCTTGATTTTATATATCATTATTTACACATTATTTCAACTCAATAAGAACTGATGTAATATTAAAATAGTAAAAATCAGGCTTTTCTTTGACATATAGGTATTAATTTGATATAGATTTGCATTAATTTTAAGTTGCGTAAATTGTTTTTAAAAAATATATTAGGTACATATTACATATAATCATTCAATCACAGGCTATCAACAAAAAAATGTAAAGCAACGGAAATATACACGTAGCTTCTTGTCGCAATTGGAATGATGGAATATTGTGTGTATTTCCTTTTATTGAACCTTTCCATCACTCCATGTTAATGGCACAAGTCAGAAAGGTGCCACCAAAAATTTTCAATACGCCAAAGGCGGACAGGTCGGCCACTCTGCTACCACGCCACAAAGACGGCGGGCAGAGGGTTAATTCTCCGAAGCGTGGTGCGTTACATTGTGTGGCTTTGACACCTCGTAGTCTGTCGGAGTTGAGCGGGGTTGTAAGGTAGTTTATGTTCACTGCGTCATGCCATCTCCTAAACGTTTAATTACATGAACAAAAACGATTCAAGAACAAATCTATTTATAGGGTCACTTGTCATAGCTATTTGTATATACCTGTCTTTTATGGGCTTCTCCTCTTTCGAGTCACTTGAAAAGCTAATATACGAGATCGAAATGCGGCTCGACACACCTCGTAACCCTAGCGAAAGCAAAGTAGCCATAGTAAATATCGATGATAAAAGCATTATAAATCTTGGGAAATGGCCCTGGCCACGGCATATTATAGCTGAGATGATCAAGATCTTAAAAAGTAATGGGGCAAAGTTTATTGGCATAGATATGATCTTTAGCGAAAAAGAGCAAAACCCAGGCATGAAAGAAATAGAGAAGCTTTACAGTAAAATCCTAAAACGAGAAACTAGTTACACCACAGGAGAGAAAGATACATGGATACTTGCTGAGTTGAAGGAGATTGAAAAACGCCTGGATAATGATAAAGTATTATCTGAAACAGTGAAAAAAAGTGGAAATATAATACTTCCAGTTGTAGGCGAATTTGGAAAATATCAAACCGAGTTAGTAATTTCGTCTGAATCATTTCTGAATCTCAGTGTGTTTAAACAAGATAGCATTAATATTAAAGACAGCAGATCTGTTAGAGAATTAACCACCCCATTTAATGAGCTATTAAAAAGCAGTCATGCACTAGGACACACAAATCTCTCCCCTAATAAAATAATGATGGGCCAGGTTCATATACCCTTTATTAATTATCGAGGACATATAATTCCCTCCATGCCTTTACGTCTTGTGCTTGATTACGTAAATAAGCATCCTGATCAGGTAATAATTAAAGGCTCTGGAATCAAAATCGGAGAAGAAATTATTCCAACGAGCAATGGTGAAATGTTCATTAAATTTAAAGGTGGAAGACGATCCTTTCCATACTATTCATTTATCGATATCTTAAATGTTAAAAAGGTCCCAGCCGTATTTGATGACAAAATTGTCCTCATTGGTTTTACAAACAAAGGAAGTGCTGCAGTGAGCACGCCAGTAGACCCTTCTATGCCACGGATAGAGTTTATGGCCAATGTAATTGAGGATCTCTTAAACGGACGTTTTCTTAAACGCTCAAATATGATGCTCTATCTGGAGGTCCTTATCTTAGCGCTGCTCGGTATGGCATCCTCATTCTTCCAATCCCGTTTCAGTTATTTAAACAGAACGGGAATCACAGCAGGACTTATTTTTCTTGTATTTTTAACCTCTGCCACCTTTTTTATTGCATTTGATACATGGTTTAAAAGCATCTACATTCTTCTCTCTCTGATAATGATCTATGTTATTATTATGGGAAAAGACTTTCTCTACCTTCGCACGACCGGTCTCTCACAAGAGGCAATAGAAACTAACCGGATGCTCGGTATTAGTCTCCAGAGCCAGGGATTGCTTGATCTGGCATTTGAAAAGTTCAGAAAATGTCCTCTCGATGATCAACTGAGGGATATTATTTACAATCTTGGTCTTGATTATGAACGGAAGAGAATGATTAATAAGGCTATTTCTATATATGAATATATTAACAAAAAAGAAAAAGCATTTAAGGATTTAAATGAACGCATACCAAAATTAAAAAAGGTACTCAGTTCTCTACCATTAGGTGCCTACCAGGGAAGCAAGGAAGAAAAAATAATTGTTTCAGATGACCTGGAAATTAAGCCCACCGTTGGAAGATATGAAATACTCATGGAGTTGGGTCGGGGCGCAATGGGTACCGTGTATAAAGCGAGAGATCCTAAAATCAATCGCCTCTTGGCAATCAAGACAATCCGTTTCTCTGATGAATTTGAAGAGGATCAGCTAAAAGAAATAAAAGAGCGTTTCTTTACAGAGGCTGAGTTGGCAGGAAAACTCTCGCACCCTGGAATTGTTGCCATACACGACATAGGAGAAGACTATGACCTTACGTATATGGCCATGGAATTCTTAGACGGAGATGATCTCGATAAATATTGCAAGAAAGGATCGCTCCTTCCAATGAGAAAAATACTCGATATCATAGCTGAAACAGCCGATGCGTTAGAATATGCGCACAACAATAATGTAATTCACAGAGACATAAAACCAGCAAATATCATGCTATTAAAAATTGGTAAGGTAAAGGTAACTGATTTTGGAATAGCAAAGTCAATGTCTGCCTCAAAAACCAGAAGTGGAATAATACTCGGTACACCGAACTATATGTCACCAGAACAGATTATGGGTCGTCAGATAGATG
>Ga0315534_1002906_pt1 | contig 11229 bp, 8 predicted proteins | sample SalMarSW160240MG_FD_203094 | JGI IMG/M metagenome (GOLD analysis project Ga0315534, IMG submission 203094) | Salt marsh sediment microbial communities from the Plum Island Ecosystem LTER, Massachusetts, United States - Salt Marsh Sediment SW1602-40 ... | reverse complement strand
CATCAGGATGTGCGGTGGGAATCGCGACAAAAAGCAGGACGGAAGTCGTATCCTCGTTCTACGAACCAGTGTACAATGAGGGTACGATTGGGTTCCATCGCAGGCTCGACATGAAGGGAGAGCGGCAAATGTCAGAACAGAACAAGGCGATTGCTCGTCACGTCTTTGAGGAGGTCTGGAACAAGGGAAATCTGGCCGCACTAGACGAGATCTATGTCGCCGATGTTGTTGGGCATAATGCCCCCCCAGGACAGCCGCCGGGCATCGAGGGAACAAGGCAGTTCATCGATATGTACCTTCAGGCCTTTCCCGACACGCGAATGGTCGTCGAGGATCAGGTCGCCGAAGGGGACAAGGTCGTGACCCGGTGGACGGCGACGGGCACGCACAAAGGTGAGTTAATGGGGATGCCCCCAACGGGCAAGCCGGCGAGGGTAACGGGGATCACGATCGATCGCCTGGAGGGCGGCAAGATCGTCGAAGAGTGGGCCATTTTTGACCAACTCGGTATGATGCAGCAACTTGGCGCCATTCCTTCGTAGGACGACGCCGGCACAACCTACACGTGCGGAGCCCTGAACTTGCTTGAGCATTCATAGCAGGCAGCAAAACCTGAACAGGTTCCGGGTTCCGCTCCTACTTGTCTCTTTTGAGCAAAAATACCTGTCCGTTTGGATAGGTATTTTGCTTGGTGCACAGTAGGATCTGGATCAATCAGACGATGTACCAGACACGTTCCCCGTTCACGATCTTGGCGATCAGATCCGGGAAAACCTCGATGTTCAGTGGCTTGGCAATCGCGCCGTCAAAACCACTCTGTTTCAGGCGCGCCACCTCTTCGCTCATCACACTGGCGGTGAGGGCCACCACCTTGCTGCTGCTGAACTGCGGATCGTTTCGTAACATGGACAACAAATCGAATCCGTCATAGGGGTTCATCTGGATATCAAACAAAAAGATGTCGGGCCTCACACCGAGCTGCTGTACCTGCTGCATAAAATCGGCGCTGTTCCGCAGGACGTGCAGGGTCTGCAATTTCATCACTCGCTCGACGATCGCTTTCATCACAATGATGCTCGCCTCGTCATCTTCCACGTAGACGAGAACGGGTCGTTGACCATTCATGGTGCGCGCTCCTTTATGATGTCATTGGCGGGCGGAAGGGCAGGGTGAAAAAGAACGTGGTCCCTTCGCCAATCTCGCTCTCCACCCACAGCTTGCCGCCGTGCGCCTGGACCAGGCTGCGCGAGATGGGCAGGCCCAACCCGGTGCCTTGTGCATGCTTGATGCCATCAGCCGCCTGGACAAAAGGCTCAAAGATCCGGGCTTGCATGTCCTGGGGGATACCAGGACCTGTATCCATCACCGCAAAGATGCAACCTTGCTCCCTGTTTTTCACGCTCAAGGTGATGCTGCCCTGCTCGGTGAATTTGATCGCGTTGGAAAGCAGGTTCAGCAATACTTGGCGGATACGGCGCCGATCGCAGGCCAGCAGCGGCAGGTTATCGTCAATATCCTGGATGAACCGTATGGGCTGCTCCAGGACGGCATTCTGCTTTTGCAGCAGGGGCTCAGCCATATCAACCACGGCTTGGATCTCGTCACCCAGGTTCACCTTCTCCTCAATGTACAGGCTCAATTTGCCCGCCTGTATTTTGCTGATATCCAGCACGTCATTGATCAGTTGCAGGAGGTGCTTGGAACTACTCAGGGAGGTGTTCAACATGGTCAGCTGGTCTTCCGTCACCGGTCCCACAACGCCCATGGCGATCAGTTGGGTGAAATTGATGATCGCGTTGAGCGGCGTGCGCAATTCATGGCTCATGCTGGCCAGAAACTGGCTCTTCATCAGGTCGGCGCGCTCCAACTCCTGTGCCACGTGTTCCTGCTCACGGTACAGCTGTGCATTCCGCACCGCAATGGCGATCTGTTCGGCCAGTGTGGAGAAGATCGGCGTGTTACTCTCCTGGAAACGGCCCATGGTCTCAGACTGCAGGTCGAGCACGCCCACCAGTTCATCGCTCACCAACATCGGGAAAGCCGCTTCCGCCCGCGTGTCCGGAAGATGCGGATTGGGAAAGTGAATCGTGGATGCCTGTGTATCGTTGATGATCTCGGCCTTGCGTTCACGCGCCACCTGCGCCACCAGGCTCGGGCGCGCGCTGATGTCAAAGGATTTTGCTTCCGACTTGATCCGGGCGCCTTCCCGGCCTGTGCTTGCCTCCAACAGCAGTTCCTCTCTCTGCTGATCGAATAGATAAAGGGAGACATAGTACAGATCAAAGCCCTGTCGCGTCACCTCTACCAATTCCGGGAGGAGAACATCCATATCCAGCACGCGCGTGATCTGCCGTGATACATCCGATGCAATGGCCAAGTCGCGGGTGCGCTCCTGAACTTTGCTTTCCAGGTTGCCGATCAAGTCGCGCAGGCGGGCTGTCATGCTGCTCAGGCTGCTGGCCAGCACCGCGATCTCGCCTTCAAGATCGGTCTGGTCTATGGTGGCATCCAGGTTTCCGGAGCCCACTTGGTCGGCAAAGTTGGCCAGTCGCCGCAATGGGTTGATCACCGCCAGGATGGCTACCCCGCTCACAATGGACGTGATCAGCAAGATGACGGAAAGCTGCAGGAAAATAGATCTAGAGAGAGAACTCAGGGTGTCAGTGACCGCCTGGTTGTCTTTGAGGATGACCGCAACTGCATTGTCGCCTGGGATAGTTGCGTAACCGATGATCTGATCGGCGGCAGCATTGTCAAGGCTCCCGCCTTCGCTGGAGGTGAATGTATCCAGGATCTCGCGGCTCAAGTCACGATCAGCGGGCATGCCGGCCTTCTGGCGGTCGGTATGGGCCAGGTAGGTGCCGTCCGTCCCCAGGATAAAGGCGATCTCTTCACCCCCTCCAAATACCTGGGTAAGCTCTTCGAGCGTATCCGGGTGATTGATCGTCTCCACGGCCAAGAGGCGTGCCTCCTTGAAGGCCGCCTGTAATTCGACGTCTAGGACAGCCTGGTTCACCTGCCTCTGAACAAAGATCATCACCGCACCGAGCGGGATCAGCGCCAGCAGCAGGAACCAGGCGAGCATCCTCCAGATGACCGAGTTTCTCATTTGCATGGCGCACCGTTTTTCCTATTGGTCTGGAGTCTCACAATCTCGATCTGGCGCTTGCTTTGGCTCAACCCACTGCGGTTTGCGGTAGCGCTCGGGGAGGGCCAGCAAGATGAGAGAGGTGATGCCAGAAACGAGTATGAATTCCAGGCGGACGTTGCTGAAAAAGACAGAGTAGGAAACTCCCAGGCCTGGAACGGCGATATTGAACAGGGACACCTGTAACGTGACGCCTACAAGGTAGTAGATACCCATGAGCAGGACCCATCCGGCCAGCAGGAGCGGCATTCTCGTGCGCCGGTAGATGAACCTGTAGCCGAACGTGACAACCAACAAGGCCACAGAGTGGGCAATATAGTCACCCACCATGAAATAGGCATCCTGCGGCGCAGGATAAACTCCTCTGATCAAGTACAGATAACCGCTGATATCCAATCCAAGTTCCGTAATGAACAGGCCAATGGGTCCAAAGAACGCAGCGGAGAGGGTGTTAATGATCTCCCAGGGACCGAGGATCAAGCTCTCGGAGATCCGCACGGTAATGTCGGCCACAGTGATCACGTAGGAAAGGGCGCCAAAGGTGAGGCCGCCGACGGCGGGTACCCAGATCGTCTTTTTCACTTGCCTGAAGCACCTTTTTCCAATCGTCTCGACCTTTATCGCTTCGACCTGGTCATGCTATCAGGTATTCCGTCGTTTTGCTCTAGCGCCTTTATCGGCTCATACCACAGCGGTCGGGTGTGGGACGACGGCAGGGCCATAAAGACCAGGGAAGTGATCAGGATGTCAAAGATTGCCTGCGGAATATAGGTCTGGTAACTGTACAGGACAGCGGGCAGGATATCAGATGGAGGATCCCCTAGCAAGTAGTTCTGTGGGATCAGTGAAGATGGAAGACCAATGACATAGCAGGCTATCACGATTCCGGCCCAGACCAACAAGCGCGCTGGCATTTTCACGCGCTCAAAGATTGTGCGGTAGGCCAAGCCAACCAGTGCCACAACTGCTCCCACCGCTATCATGTTCGACCAAAAGGTAGCAGGGATAGTGATAACTGCTTTTACGTCAGGTGGGCCAAACAAGGCCGCAATGATCACCCATAACATGGGCGCTATGGCACCTGCCAGCGGGCCGCCCAGGGCAGCTGCAAGCAGAAAAAGGGTCATATAGAAACCTATCGTGTTGTTGGTGATGCCTGGCGTGAGGAATGAGAGACCGGTGACGGTCGCGATGCCGGCCAGTAGTCCAGATACCACGCCAAGGACCAGGGGTCGCCAGATGGTCTTTTTCATGTTTGCATCTCTATGCGCCAATGCCTCACCTTCTGCGGGTGGCGATAGGCCGGCAGGTAGTTCGTTGAAACGACCCCATCCATGGACTATTCTATCTGACTAGAGGAAGCCTGTCACCTATCTCTTCTAAGCAAAATACCTGTCCATTCGGACAGGTATTTTGCTCAGAGCTGCGATAGGACCTAGATCAGGTTGTTCTTTGCCGCCAGAACCAGCGCTTCTGAGCGGGTTTGGACGCCCAGTTTCTGATAGATATTTCTCATGTGGAACTTGAGCGTGGACTGGCTGATGGACAATCTCAGCGCAGATTGCTGGTTGGTCAGGCCCTCTGCAAGGATCACCAGCACCTCCAACTCGCGATCGGTCAGGTGGTAATCCACGACCGGCTGGGGCGGCGACACCAACTTTTCCACGATATCCTTCGAAAAGACCATGTTGCCCTGGAATGTGGTCCGGATCGTCTCGGCCAGGTCTTGCGATAACGTGTCTTTTGTTAGGTAACCCACCGCTCCATTCCGGAGCATGGCATAGACGCTCTCGTGATCCTGGAAGCTCGACAGCACCAAGACCTTCACCGAAGGAAAACGCGCGCTCAATCGAGCTGTGGCCTGGATCCCATCCAGCACGGGCATGACCACGTCCATCAGCACGATGTCGGGCTGGACGCGCTCGCACAGATCGAGCGCCTCTTGCCCGTTTGCGCCCTGACCCACCAGCGCAATGCCCGGAGTTTGCTTCAGGAGTGTGCTGATAATCTGGTGGATGGAGAAATGATCATCGATGAGAACCACACGGATGTTCTTGGTTCCAGACACCTTGCTTACCTCTTGGCCATCACTCAGCTTGGTCGTTTATACAACAGTTGAGTAAAACTGTCAAGTATCGACCGAGACCAATACGAGCTTCAGGCCCAGATCTCTTAGCTTGGATAATATGCCGTATAGCCGCGCCTGATCGATCACCTTCCCGGTCAGCATGGTCTGGTCCTGACCAACGTGCGAGATTGTCAGGTTGTCGAGCCAGTCCGACCACTGCTCATCGATCTGTCCCTCTACCCGGATCTCAACGTGCTGCACGGTGTCTCCTCTTCTTGGGCTGTATTCCTTCTGCTCAGAGCACCACAGGCTGACGATGAGAGATCTGCTGCCAAGAGCAGCAAACTCGATGCCGGCGTCCAACGAAGGACAGTTCGCTTTGATCTCATCACTACATCCACTGACTCTGGAGTGTGATTGAGCGAAAACCTGGCAGGTACTCCCAGGACCTGCCAGGTTTGTCGTTTGCGCATTACGAGGCGGCGACGACAGCCGATTCGACCTTGCTCTTTCGGTTGCGTCTCCCGACAATGAGGGCATAGGCACTCACGACCACGAGTACAAGGACAGAGATGAGGCCGACGATATCCCCAATCACGGGGTACAGCGTCCGCGGGCTGCTCGTCGGCACCTGGGCCCGGATATAGTTGCCCGTTTCGGCCACCCCTTCGCCCGTAGCCAGCGTTCGGCCGTATGCGTCGACCACGATCGACAGTCCTTCATCCGCCTGGCGCACCACCGCCGTGCCGTTCTCGATGGCGCGAAAGACGGCCATCTCCGCGTGCATCGGGTTGATCCCAGGCCACTCCTTAGATGGGGACAGCAGGATGTCGGCCCCCTGCTGGCCCACCTGCCGCACACTGCCAGGATAGTCCGTGTCCCAGCAAATGATGCCCGACAGCACGCCATACGGCGTGTGTATCGACTGAATCTCGCCGCTGCCTTTCATCGTGCCTTCGAGGATGTTGCCGCCGAACTTGACATGCTCGATCGCCACGTTGCCGTCAGGGTCGGCGATGAACATCACGTTTGCTGCCGGCCGATCGCTCTCTGGGAACACGGTAAAGGTCGGCATAGCCAGGTAGATGCCCGCCTCCCGTGCGAGCACCTTTCCCTTGGCGACCGTCGCTTGTACATCCTCCTGCAAGCCGATGATGGCCATCTCCGGCCACAGGACGATCTTGGCCCCGTCAGCGATAGCTGTCTCGGTCATCGCCAGGTACTGGGCGTGGACATCCTGCGTTTTCTGGCGATAGGCCGCTCGATCCTCGGCCAGCAGGGCGTTCAGTTCGCCCATATGCGCCTCGGCCATCGTAAAAGAAGTCACCGCGACCGTTTCCAGGCTGCCAGGAGCCGGCGCCGTCCACAAGCGTACTGCGCCATAACTGAGAACTGCTACCACGACGACCGCATAGGCCAGTACGCCGACCCGGACGCGGTGCCAGGCAAAGCCGTTGTCCCAGGCCCAGTTGGCAACGCTGGCAAACCAGGAGATCAGGTAAGTCAGCCCCAGCATACCGGTGACGGCCGTCACCTGAGTCAGCGCCGGGATCGCGTACTGCGAGTAGCCGAGCGCGCCCAAGTTGCCGAGCGGGCTTGCATTACTGGTCAAGAACTCTAGGGCCGTGGCCGCCGCCGGGTAGATGAACGTGGCCACGAAACGCAGCCGGCCCTCGCGCTGCAGCGTCGGCGCTAGCCAGCGGTCCACAAAGAACGGGATAACGCCCACCAGTGCGTTCACGGCCATAAAGATGAAATGTGCTGCTCCCCACATCGGTGTGGATCCGTACCAGGCGATGGACAGCGTGATCCAGTACACCAGGAAAAACCACAGGAACTTGAGCCGCTTTGGGTGCGTGTATAGGAAACGCAGCGCAAAGACGGGTGCCAGCCACGCGGCCAGGAAAACGGCCCACTTGCCGCTGGCGAACAGCGTCAGGATACCCGCTAGTGCGAGCCAGAGATAGGTCCAGCGGTCCGACTTGAACGTGACACGTGCTCGTTGCTCTTTCATGCTCGATCGACCTTCCTCTCGATGATAGAGTGCCTGCCTCAACGACGTTCCTTCCCTCTCTACAAGCCACCTCCTGATGGCCCCGATTCCTAGCTCTCAGTATATCGCCACGCCGGCACGGCGTCACCACCCGCTGCGGGTAATTCGCGGGTAGTTTGTACGGGTAGGCAAGACGGTGAATCTAGGGAGAGGACTGGAGACGCGCTGGCTGAGACAAAGAGGTCGTCGGCAAAGGGAGCTAGGAGAGAAGGTCGAGCGATCGCGCCTTGGCAACCGCCTCGCGCCGGTCGTGCACGCCAAGCTTGCCATAGATGCCCTTGAGGTGGGCCTTGATGGTGTTGACCGAGACGGACAGCACTTGGGCAATCTCCCGGCGCGTCAGTCCTTCTACTAGCAGCGGCAGCACCTCCAATTCGCGTTCGGTCAGCGGCTCGATCAGGGGCTGGGCAGGTGAACGTGGCGACTGGCCCGGCGATCCACGATCGTGCGACTCTGCTTCCACTGCAGCCAGCAGTGTGCGGGCATAGGCCCGCGCAATGCCGTGCGCTGCGACTTGGCGCAGCAGCACAGCCATCGGCTCGCCCAGGTCGACAAACGTACGAACGCAACCTTCTGGCTCTGCCAGAGTGAGCGCCTTGCCAAGTTTGTCCAGCCCCTCATCGGGTGTGGGGGCCGCAAGAGCTTGCAGCACGTATGCTTGGAGAATGACCGATTGCCAACCCGAGCGAGAAGCCATCTCTTGCAGGACCGCCAGTTGTTCCCAGGCGGCCGCATGCTGCTGCTGTGCCAGGAACACGCGCGCTTGCGCCACCATCAAGAGCAGGCATCCGGGAAAGGATCCGGCTTCATCCAACGGGGGGGTTCGTTCCACGACGGATGCCGCATCATCCAGGTCTCCTTGGGCCACCTTGACCAGCGTGTGTTGTGCCAGGTAGTGCAGCCGGGCCACTGGGGTGATACCAGGATGCTCGAGCAATCGAGCGGCTTCCTGAAGCGAGGCCAGCGCGGCAGAGGGCTCACTTCGAGCCTGCCTGATCTGCGCCAAAGCCACCAGACCCCTGGCCAGGAACTCGGGACTGGCACTGCGCCGGCTCAAATCGATCCCCTGTTCCGCGTGCTTCTCTGCAACCGCCAGATCGTTCCACTCATAGTATAGTTTGCACAGATCATAGTGAGTCAGGGCCACGATCGGCAGATGCCCGCCCTCCTCAACAATACGATGGCAAGTTGCGGCCGCCCGGCGCAGTTTTCCATGGGCGCTTTGGGCTCTGCTCAGGAAAGCGAGGGCCGCGTACCGGACATAGTCGTTCCCCGACCCATTTGCAGCGCATTGCGCTTCCTTCAATGCCTGTTCGGCCTCGATCAACTGTCCACGATGCCACTGCGCGATGCCTAGGTTCAGTGCTGTGATACTGCGCTCCGACAGCTTGTCCTGCGGCAAGAGCACAAGGGCGCGCTCGGATAGCTCGATCGCGCGCTGGCCATCGCCGCGTGCGCGGGCAATGTGCGCCCGTGCCACGGCGGTCACGCCCAGAAAGGGCGCATCCTCGCCGTCTTGCTCGCGGACAATCTCTTCCGCTCGTGCCAGATAGGCTTCAGCGGCATCCACCTGGTCCGTCAGGAGCAACGGCCAGCTATAGGCATTGCAGAGCCGCGCATCAGCACGAACCACCTCGTCAGGCAGTGCGCGGAACCAGCCGAGCAATGTGGTCACCTCGCCGCGCTTGAGCATCGTTGCGTCGAGATCGAGGAGGAGCGCTGCTGCCCGTTCCCAGTCGGAGCCGCTGAGTGCGTGCTGCACGGCATCGGTCGGGAAGCCGTTCGCCTCATACCATTGGCTGGCTCTCGCGTGCAGCAGAGATGCGAGGCCTGGTGCGCCAACCGTGCGCAGCCGCTGCCGCAGCAGCTCGGCAAAGAGATGATGATAGCGGTACCACTGCCGCGACTGATCCAGGGGCACGAGAAACAGGTTGGCCTGATCCAGTTCCAGCAGGATCTCGTAGCTGCTACTATGTTCGGCAACGTCGGCTCCCTCGGCACAGGTCGGGGGCTCGACCGTGCCGAATCGTACGGCATCGCACAGAGGAGCCGCAAAGCGATCCAGGATAGAAGTCTTTAGCAGGAAATCCTGCACCTCACATGTCTGTCGCTGAAACACTTCCTCGATCAAATAGTCCAGGATGTAGCGATGGCTGCCGGCAAAAGACTGCACCAGATGTTGCACGTCGTCGTGGCCTCGAAAGGACAGGAGTGCTAGCTGCAATCCGGCGACCCAACCTTCGGTGCGCCGCTGCAGGGCAGCAATATCAGATGGCGACAGATCCAGCTCCATCATCCTCCACACCAGGTCGGCTGTCTCTCGCTCGGTGAACGTGAGATCCGCCTGCCGGACCTCAACCGTCTGTCCACGCGCACGCCATCGCGACAGCGGGAACGGCGGGTCTTCGCGGGTGGCGATGACCAGATGCATATCTGGCGGCTGGTGCTCCAGAAGGAACGCAAGTTGCTGGTGGATCGCTGGTGTACGCATCAGGTGATAGTCATCGAGCACGAGGACGAACGGGTGAGAGACGGCAGCGAGGTCGTTGATCAGGCTGGTGAGCCACAGATCCGGTCCACTCGGCTGCGGGGCCTGCAACATGCCCCGAGCGATCTGGCCGATACTCGGGTCTATCTCCTGCAGCGCTGAGAGCAGGTAGGCCGCAAACCGCACCGGATCATTGTCGTTCTCGTCGAGGGAGAGCCAGGCGAATGCCCAATCCTCACCACCCGTCGCCTTCACGTGACCTTTGGCACGGGCGTTCTTCAACCACTCGGTAACCAATGTGGTCTTGCCAAACCCGGCCGGCGCAGAGAGGAGGATCAGCTTGCAGCCAGCACGCAGCCCCGCGTCCAACCGCTCAATCAGGCGTGGGCGAAGGACCAGGTTGTCACGTGCTGGTGGGACAAAGAGCTTGGTGGTTAGAAGTGAAACGGACATCACACCGCCTCCGGCAGACGCCATCCGCGATACAAGCTGCCTTCAGCCTACGCGATGTCCGTTTATACAACAGTTAAGTGAAATTGTCAAGAATTCGGATCTGGATCCCTACCCTTCCCCCATCAGGTGCTCCAGGATCACCCAATCCAACTCCTCATAATCCCGCGCCGCGGCCAGCTCCTCCACCCGCTCCTCGTCCAGCGATCGGGAGAGCTCCACCAGCCGCAGGAAGACCCACATGCTGTTGCGCAAGTGCTTGGTCGCCAACGCCGCCGGCTGCGTGCGCACCGCCTTGACGTCGAGCCCGACGATCCCCACCTCCCAAAAGCGGTTCTGGTCCAACACCCGCACCTGGTCGAACGCGCGCCGCAGGTTGATCGCCCCGAAGGAACGATCCTCGTCGAATTTCAGGCCGTTCTGGTCGTTGAGGTGCACGCTCCACAGCTTGCCGGCGGCCATGGCAAACCCGATCTCGTCCGCCGGGTCCAATCCCGCCAGGATACTGTGCGCCGACTCCATCAGCACCCCCACCCGCGCCGGGTCGCTGGCCTGAAAGCCTAGCGCCAGGGCGTGGCCCATGGTCGGGATGTAGGCCAGGTCCATCGGCTCGTTCGGCTTGGGCTCGATCGCGATCCGGATCTGCGGGTCGTAGGCCAGCATCGCGTCGATCGCTTCCAGCAGCTGCCCCGTCGCGCGGACCGGGTCCTTCGCTTCGCGCATATACGTTCCCTCTCGCGCCAGCCACAGCACGATCAGGTCCGTGCCCAGCTCCTGGGCGATGTCGATCGCCCGTTTCGACCGCTCCAGCGCGTACGCACGTGCCGCCGGGTCGTTCGCCGTGTACGCCCCGTCGATCGTCATCGGGTGCTCCCACAACCGCGGTGCGACGAATTCGGCAATCAAGCCGTGGTCGTCGAGCTGGGCGCGTACCGCGCGTGCTGCCTCCCGGATCTGTGCCGGCGAACGGTCGCCCAAGTCCGGCACCGCATCGTCGTCGTGAAACTGCACCGCGTCGAACC
>Ga0315534_1002905_pt1 | contig 11232 bp, 15 predicted proteins | sample SalMarSW160240MG_FD_203094 | JGI IMG/M metagenome (GOLD analysis project Ga0315534, IMG submission 203094) | Salt marsh sediment microbial communities from the Plum Island Ecosystem LTER, Massachusetts, United States - Salt Marsh Sediment SW1602-40 ... | reverse complement strand
TTAATAGATACATTAAGCATGTTTAAACTTTTCACGTTCATGTTCCAGGGTCAGATTGACCACCAGGATCAATGAGTAAAGTTGCCTGTCGAAACTCACCTACCAAATCAATAGATGTTACATTATCTGGAATTATCTCATGCTTTAATGTCTTTGTATTAGAATTATAAACTGGATTAAACAATTCTACTATTGCATTATCTTGTTTTTCTGATTCATCTACAACTAAAACAGCATTTGGAGCATCATCTGCAAAACTATCTATTCCTGTTGACCAATTACCTATGAAGTCTGATGTACTTGTCGTTTTTACAATCCGGTCTGGTCTATCAGAAAACAATATTGTCTTATCAGACACATCATTTAATTCTATTGTATATTCTGTACCATTAATCTTTGATATTGAACCAGATTGTGCGTGTTGAATAGCAAAGAACTTTGGTATGTCTGCATCTGTTGTATTTTCTGGTTGCTGTCCATATATCATATTATTACTAAATAACACCAATGAAGAAATAATTCCTAAAATTAAGAATAATGATAATTTCATCATTAACAGCCTTATAAGAAAAGAACTAAATATATTCTAATCTTATATAAATGTAAAAGAAAAATTAGATACAAATTGCTATGTTAGGTGACCTAATTTATGAAGGAAAAGGAAGAATTATCGGTACAAGAGTATTAAATGCCGAAGAAAATAAAATTGAATATACATTGATAGAGGAAAGAAAATTCAAAAATATCGATGTAATTATAACCTCAACATTTTGGACTATTCCTACAGGTAAAGATATAGTTTATGGTGAAGTAGAGGCGTTAATTATTATAAAGAATGAATGGTGAAGGAACAGCAAGTTACAAAGGATGTGGCATAGGTAGTTCCATGGAGAAAAGAGGAACAATTTTTAGAGCTACAAATTTCTATAAAACATCATCTAAGGGGAAACTCTCATTTCTTAACAATACCTTAGGAGCAGTTGAAGAAGAGGCACATGAAAATCACAATTCAGGAAAAGTTTGGGAATGGAAATAATAAAAAAATAAAAAATAAATAAATTAAAGATTTTTCTATTTATCTATAGATTATCTATTATTTTCTTTGCCTCTTCATATGTAAATGCTTTAAGAGTAGTTGTTCTTGCATTACCTTCACTCTCTACAGACAACAAGGCAGACATCAATGAAGCATCATCAGGTGCTTCCACAATATTAACTCCATCATATTGTCCAAATATGTAATAAACAGCATGAACTTTTATACCCTTGCTTGTCCATATTTCCTTTACATGTTCAAAACGCTTTGGAGAATCTTTTATTTTTTCTATGCCTTGTTCGCTAAGAGTCCAGAGAATTATATAATATGACATGACATTCAAAATATATTTATCGATTAATAATCTTTTACGAAATCCACTAAATTGAAATTCTGTAATATAAGTTATCAGAATATATTTGATGATTAGACTCATTCAATTTAAATAATAAGTTATAACACTTATTAACACATTCAAAATAGTATTTAAAAATTTAAAAATTTTATGTTTAGAATAATAAAAGCTAAATAAAAGTTAGTAGTGTTATTTTACGATAGACTCCACTTTTTGCACTGCTATCGGTGTTACTCCAAACGAACCAGAGGATTTTAGTTTATTCATAAATCTATAAATGTTTTAGAATTAAAACTTGACTATATTTATAATTAGTAAAAAGTTTGAAAAAGTTATGAGATAATTTCAAGATAGAAACAAAATTTTTGATAACTACTATTCATGTATCAATAAAGGTAAGAGTTGTGATCTACAACATAATATAATTGGATTAAGCTATTATTTTATTTATACAATACAAGAGTCAAAAACATAATACTATTCAAAATTTGAAGTTGATCAGTCTTAATTTCACTCAGTTAAGATCTCAATTTTTATCTTTAGGGATACATACTGGGAAATTTACTAAGATCACAATCCAAGACATTTGTTACTACATACTTTTTGGTCTATTACTATTGTACCCTGTCCAAACTCTTTTAGTAATTCTATTGATGTTGCATTATCTGGAGTTGTTGCATACTTTAATGTCTTTTTATCCATATCATAAACAGGCTTAAACAATTTTAGAATTGCAGTATCTTGTTTTTCTGATTCATCAACTACTAAAACAGCATTGGGTGAATCTATTGCATAACTATCTTCTCCAACTGACCAATTTCCTATAAAATCTAAGGTACTCATAGACTTTACAATTCTCTCCGGTCTATCAGAAAACATAATTGTTTTATCAGAAACATTATTTAATTCCAACGAATATACAGTTGAATTGATTTCAGAAATTCCCCCTGAATTAGCATGTTGAATAAAAAAGAATTTTGGTTCTTCTGAAACTGTTGAATTTCCTTCTTGTCCATATATTGTTGTAGTAAATGTTAATACCATAACAAGAAGAGATAGTATAGAAAACAATCCTACCAAAGTTAAATTTTTCATAATTCGCAAATAACTATTATAGTATTTAAATTTTATTTTAGTAATATAATAATTGGACTCCTTTATTCGCACCGCTATCGGTATTACTCCCAACTGGTTATAGTTTTGTTGTACTCATTTTATCTTGAGAAGATAGATAATGAATATATTGTATATACCTAACCAGAAAATAAAGAATTACTTTCATAGAATATTTAGAAGATTCATTCGTTAAATGAATCAACTAATGGTAGACTCTCAACTTTTATTTTGAAATATAATTCAAAAAGCAAAGGAAAGGTTAGACAATGAATTTTTATGTTTCTTATCATTATGTTCACCATAAATAATAAAAAAATCTGATACCCTCTATAATCACATTAATATCCACAATCGTTTAGCCCTACACCATTTTTAGATTCAGATGAAGGATTACATGGAGGACTATCTATTATTAAAGTAGTCTGTCCAAATTCACTTGGTAATTCAGTAGATGTGGTATTATCTGGAGTTATATCGTATTTTAATGTCTTTTTATCTATGTCATAAACTGGATTAAAAAATTCAACTATTACAGTATCTTGTTGTCCTTCTATTTCGTCTACAACCAATACTGCATTAGGCGCATCGACTGCAAAACTATCTACTCCTGTTGACCAATTACCTATAAAGTCTGAAGTACTTGTTATTTTTACAATTCTATCAGGTCTATCAGAAAATAAAATCGTTTTGTCAGACACATTATTTAATTCAAGTGAAAAGATTTTGGACGTATCAGAAGTTAAACCGGTATTATTCGATCCATTAGTTAATGAAAGCGTAAAAGTATTATTGATCTCTGAAATTGAGCCAGATAGTGCATGTTGAATAGCAAAAAATTTGATTGGTTCTTTTGAATCTGCTGTATTTTCTTGTGAATAACCTATTGAAGTCAATGATGATACAGAAACAACAACAAGAATTAACAGTGTTGATAAAAATTCAAAGGTTAAATTATTATTCATTATTGAATGTAAACCTTATCGTATTTAAATTCTAAATTTAATAATAAACACGTCAAACAAATACTAAATATCTCACCATAGTATCGATATATTACAAAATAATAAAATATTTACAAAAATATACATATATAAGTTGCTATCAAATTTTTGATAGTATGGCTACCTATGCTGAATTTAGAACCTATATTTCGCTACCTTCAAGCAGTAAATATATATTTCAGAAATATGGTATAAATTATACTATTCAATTTATTCTAACAAATATTTCAGTAATTTTATTACCATGATTATGGTATAATAAATATATTCGAAAAAAGAAGAAATTATTTAAATTTTATGGTAACAATTATGAATATTTTCATCATCGATATAATTGTACGTGGTATAATGAAAGGTGTGTTGAAATACCTATAATTTTAAAGCAATTAAAAAATCCAAAGCATAAGCGTATCTTAGAAATAGGAAATGTTCTCAATCATTATCTAAAAGTAAAACATGATGTTATTGATAAATATGAGAAATTTGATAAGGTGAAAAATATTGATATAGTAGATTTTAAATCTAAAATAAAATACGATCTAATTATCAGTATTTCTACAATGGAGCATATTGGTTTTGAAGAAAATTATACAAATGAAATAAATGAATCGAAAATTATTAACTCCTTTAAAAATTTAAAATCATTAATAAAAGATAATGGAACATGTATTATCACTATACCAATTAATCAAAATCCTATTTTAGATAAATTAATTTTTCAAGAACAAATTCAATTTGAGTACAAATACTACTTAAAACGAATTTCAAAATCAAATGAATGGATAGAAATAGATCTCAATGATAGTAATATCTATAATATCCGTTATGGCAAACCATATTTTGGAGCAAATTGTCTATTTATTGGCATATTAAAAGGCGTATTAATTTAAGATGATACTATCTCATTGTGTTAATTCATTAATAAAATAGATCTCATATTGATTCATTATACATGGCGAAATTATTTTATAAATTATTCATATATAATAAAATATGTTTATAACAATAAAAGCTAAATATAAGTTAGCTATATCTCTATATTGTACTCTTATTTTCGCATCGCTATCAGTATTGTTCCTCTTTTTACTTATACCATCTAAGACGCAACTATTTTTTTTGTAGATGTTTAGCAAAATTATTTATTTGTATTTTTATTTTTTCTTCTGAAAGTGATTGAGGTGGCATCCCACCCTATATTGTCACCGTTATCTTCAAAACGATTGTTTACTAATTGATTATACTTTAGGACTTATGACTTGATATTTAAGATAATGAGTAAATTACCCATCTTTATTTTTCTGATACAATTAAAAATATTCTACTCTATTATTGAAAATGCTATGAAAGTTTGGTTTAAGAATAAGATATATTATGATACATGTTAGGTTCTAATACTAACATTCTTACAATGTCTTAATAACGATGTAGATAAAATAAAGTTAATGTTTAGAAATTATAATGATCATAAATTTAAAAAAATTATAGATGAATTTATACTATCTTCATCAGATAATCAATCGATAAAATATATTTTAAGGAATATAGATTTTGAGGCATTCAAATTAGGAATTTCTTTTTATCAGATGATATTCATATTAATCCAAAACGATGGTATTCATTATAGAAAATCTCAAATAAGATAAATCAGAATAAAGAGATTTCCTTTCTTATATATTTTATAACAAATAATTAATAATAAATGCTAAATAAAACTTAGTAGAACTGAACTACATGGAGAATTCAACTCTGGAATGAGATATTATATTTATAATTTTTACTTCTATCTCAAGTTATTATCGTTCCATTATCCTTGAATAGAGTTCATTTAGTAATTTTCTGATTCTATTGAAACTTTCATAATCAGGTTTGTAATAATGCCTTACAAAAATGCTTTTAGGAATCCTACCTTGCGATAGATCAATTACTTCTTGTTCTATTCCATAGTTTCTTAAATAGGTTGCAAAGATTCTACCTTATTTAATATGACTCCACGAATTGAGCGCGGGGAGTGGGATTCGAACCCACGAGTTCTTACGAACATGGGATTAGCAATCCCACGCCCTACCAGGCTAGGCGACCCCCGCTCCATGAAATCTAGTATCCAATAATAGTATTAACTGTTTAAACTTAAAATGTTATATTAACCTATTATCGTCCATTTGCCACCACTAAAGACAAACCTACTACTCTCATCTGTATTAGTATTTGTTGCTTGAAACGGAATCCATTTGCCGGAAGAATCATCAAAGGAATAAATAACTTCAAGCATAGTCTCAGGTAATAGATTGAGTTGAGAAGGAATAATATCTACAAGATATTCAATTTTTTCAATAGCCATGTCAAATTGTTTTTCGAATTTATTTTTAATACAAAAAACTATCTCAGAATTTAGATTATTCGCTCCAATAAATTTGAATAAAACTACTACCGGCATTTTACCTCTTCTGTGTTTAATTTCTTTTAAAATATTTTTAATAGACTGCCATCTGTCAGGTCTAATAGAACTAAAGAATAAATCATCGAATTTACTAGAGAAACTCAATTCTATGTATGTAATAGAATCATCATCCCCCAGAGCGTAAGATTGTTCTTTTTGTATTTCATCTATTGATGTTTCTTCCTCCACAACATAGAATGATTTGGTTAAGTAGGTATAGATTACTTCTCTTTCTCCAATAGCAAGATCGTAATAACGAAATTGAACATATGCTTCCAAGAATATTCCTTAATAGTAAAAACAAAAATTTAAACTTAGCTTGGAAGCGAATTTACATTTTCACATAATTCCACACAAAACAAATCAAGAATATAATAAAAAACAAAATTAGTAGTGTGTTGGTGTAACTATCATTTCTATTAGTTGTTTATGAATAGATATGTAATGTGTACCCTTGTAAGTTACTTTATACGTTTGCGTATTAGGATAATATTCTAGTAGATCTTTATCTAATAATAATACAAGATATTCTTTTAATTGTGAGTATGAAAGAAATGCACTATACATAATCTTTGTTGCAGTAATTCCATCAGTGCTTTTACTATTAGAAACTGATTCTAGAATAAAAGCTATAATCTCATTCCTGCTTCTATTTTTCATACATATCATATTAAGTATTAATATGTTAACTTTAGGATAGAATCGATTAAATAAAATAGATAGAATATAGAATTTTTAAATTCTATACGTATTTTGTGCAAGATTCTTTAGTGCGATTCAAGATAGTTAAATAAAATATTAAAATATGTTATATTAAATTTATTTAAAGAAATTTTAATATTAAATCAAAAATAACTAGTATTTTAAATTATATTATAAAATTAAAAAATATCATAGAAATTTATATTGAAAACATCAGATTTTATTTGATACTTTTCCTTTAGCAATATTAAATGGCAAGTCGTCAATGTGAAGTTTGGATCCGTTATATATCAAATCTATTTCAACTAGCACAGTTCCAAACTTTTGAATTTTAGGATCAATTATCCATGAATATGTAGACAATTTTGAAGTAGAAATATTCAAATAAAAAGATTGAGCGTTACCTGATAAATATATTATATTTCCATTTATAATACCATAATTAGCTGTTTTATTATTAAGAGATTTATCATTTAATAGAAAATTGATGGTTTGAGGTTCTTCCAAACTTATTTCTTTATTTAATAATGTCACATTTAGTGATATTGAATTATTATTAATTTTATATTCTTCAGAAAATATAATCTGTGAAAGAAACACCAATGAAACTACCATTATTATCACAATAAAACATAGATACCACAAAGCAGGATAAATCAATATAATCTAGTAGAAATTAAGAATACTATAAATCTTGGTATAAAATTTTATTGATAAATTTATTTTAATGACAAAATGAAAAGGAATTTCGGATTATAAAGGGTTAGAGTTAAAGGATATAGCATCGTTTTTGATGACTACTTTTTTAGAATCTAGAAAGGGATGAAGAGATATATTGATAGAAAGGTTACCCTCATCGACCATTTCTACATAGAATATTACATCGCTTTTTTTGTGTATAAATCTTCTATTTGAAGGCAGTATAACCCAATTTTCTTTATTTTTATATCTTAGCATACTAGTAACAAGGATAGGAACACGAGATTTACAATTCTTTAGAAGCAACATTAAGAAATTTGAAATAATGTGTTGAACATTACCTATTCCTTTAAAATAATTAGAATCAATTTTTTTATAATATAAATTATAAAAACTGTTTAATGAATCAATAATAATTAAAGAAGTAGTTGAGATATTCAAGATAATTGTCTTCAAAAGAAATTCTAGTTCACCTTCGTCTGGTGTAAATACACAAACGGATTTTGGTGAATAATTTAATATAAACCCGGAATTTGCATATGCCGTAAAAGTAGTATCGAAGTCAATATAGACTGTCTTTTTGAAAAAAGAAGTAATAGTTGAGACAAAACAAAGTTTAGCGTATGGATCGTAGAATAGCAATGTATTCAAACTATTTTTAGTAAGAAGGGAATCAAAAATATCTATCATGCTAATATTAAAACAGTTAAAAACAAAATAATAATGTTAAGTCTAATATAGCGTATAGAAAATACCAGAATATATAAAAAAGATATTATGAAATAAAAGCTTTAGTTTATGTCTTTTTCCCCTTGTCCTTCTATGACCATCATGGTCAAAGTAGATCTCACTTTATCTATTCTTCTTACATTCCATGTAACTACTTCACGCAATTTATCCATGGACTCAGAGCGAATTCTAACTATAATGTCATAAACTCCGAACACTCCACTTACCTCAACAACTTCGGGCAATTTTTTTAGTTCCTTGATAATATCAGCTTCAGATCCTAAATCACAATTTATTAAAACATACGCTGTCGGCATTACAAAATTATATTATATTCATATATTAATCCTTTTAGTCTAGAAAGACAAAAGGAATTAAATTAATAATATGTGAAAGACGTATTATCAAACCAAAAATAGATCGTAATAAACGCGATTGTACAAAAGAAATACAACAAAACAATTATTTTATAATCTTTAGTGAATTTGACTGTTGTTAAAAATCGACGGTTCTTTTGGAGAAGGAGGAGGACAAATTTTGCGCTCTGCTATCTCACTTTCTGTACTCTTAAAGAAACCTGTGGAGATATTCAATATCCGCTCGAAAAGACCCAATCCGGGTTTGAGACCTCAACATATTCATTCTGTTAGAGCATTAACCAGAATTTTTAATGCTAAAGTGGAGAACCTGAGTATTGGAAATAAAAGTATAAAATTTATACCAAATACTCACAATAATGATTTAGATATTTCTGATATTGATATTGATATTGGGACTGCCGGAAGCATTTCCATGATATTGCAAACAATAATTCCGTCTGTTTCGTTATCTAAAAAAAAAATGAAAATTAAAATTATTGGAGGAACTGATGTGATGGCTAGTCCAACAATAGACTATATGAAATATGTAGTTTCTGAAATGTATAAAAGCATAGGAATCAATTTTACAATAGATATTGTAAGAAGAGGATATTATCCTAAAGGTGGTGGAATAGTATACGTAGAAATATCACCTTGTAATAATCTTGGTCTGATAAATTTAATCAAACCTAGAATTAGTGAACCTAGGATAGTGGGTGTTTGTTCCAGACTCCCTAGGAATGTTTTAGATCGTCAAGTGTCAACTGCACTTTTATATCTTGAAAAGAATGGTTATAGATGTAATCATTATATCGCCTCAGTTGAAAATTCTCTTTCTCCTGGATCTTCTTTACTAGTTTATACTAAATCTGATATTGGTCAATATATAGGAGGTGATGCTGTGGGACAAAAAAACAAAACTGCTGAAGAGGTTGGTAAGGAAGCAGTAAGTAAATTTCTTTCAAATTATAATAAAAAGGTACCTATAGATCATTATTTGGCAGATATGATAGTCATACCTGCTTGTTTGGCAAAAGGTAATTCTAAATTTATGACTGGAAGGATTACAGAACATTTGAAAACTAATTTATATATAGTGAGTAAAATGATGGATTGTAAATATAGTATAACACCTATCAAGGAAAATTATATTGTGAATATTGATGGTATTACAGATTTTTGTATTTAGAAAACTAAATTAACGATGTTATCTAGAATTTACATACAAACAAACAAACATATACATACATAATAAAACTAATATTCTAAATAATTACATATATTAAAGTGGAAAAAATCCGGAAAATAAACAGATGTTTAATATGTGGATGTACTGAGCATAAACTTATAGGTTGTATAGAACATTGGAGAAATCATATTAAAAATGAGAAAGGGATATGTATTAAAAAAAGATAAATGTATTATAAATTACAACTAACATTAGGTTAAATCTCTAGGTGACGTTTATTTATATAGATTAGACTTTTCAATTCTTTAATACATATAAATCGAATATTTAAAAAATCAGTAATAAGAGAATATAAAGAATTAATATTATGACATCTTTTTATCCATACTTTTCATTGCTAGCCGCGTAATATTTTGAATAGATAATATACTAATATAATGAGATCTTTTTTAATTGCCATTTAGTGTTATTACCAATATTAGTTCTGCAATTTTGTAAAGTTATCAAAAATTGGTTAATATCATACTTGATTTATCTAGTATTATTTATTTTTAAAGGTTTAATTTGTTATTGCTTTTTTGTTTTGGATTTAATACAAGTAAATGTTATAATGTACAAATTATATTCAATATGGAAGATTAGTGATATGGTAGATTAAATAATTATATAAAGTTAATAAGATTATTTGAGTTCATATAGAGCAACAGATAGTTTAAAGACCATGCTATCATCCGTTAGATTAGCAATAGGAAGAAAATACTTTTGTGTTTCTTCTTTATATCGTTTAACTTTTTCTTTATGAGCACTATTTTTAAGTGTTCTTATATTATCTAGTCTATCTGCTAGAATAAGAAATCGAAGTGTTTTTGAGATCTTTGAGAGTGCTTTTGGATCTTTGAATGTTATATCCCTAATATCATACTTCAGACTAGATAACACAAGATTTAGAGACTGTTCTTCCATTTTATTTGTAATATTATTTTCGAATTCATTTGCATGTGTTTTATCATATATGTCATGGAGTATTGCAGCAGAAATAACATATTTATCTTTTATATTTAATTCTCCTGCCATTATTAGCGCTACTCTAAGTACATGATTAATGTATGGTTCTGATTTTATATCATCATAGAATTTTCCTTTATGAATGACATTTGAAATACCAAACGTACGAGTTATTGTAACTATACTATCTAGCGATTCTTCAAATATTTTTAGTAATTTAAAGAAAAGTAATTTTGTAGAATCATGCATCCGAGTGGTATTCATATAATATATCAGCTACGAATTCATAGGTTATATATAACCAGTATAAAAATTTATTCAGTATATTTTAATATTTTCAATCAAAAAGAAAAAATGTAAAATGAAATTATTTCATTGTTAACAATGAGTTTCGAATAATTTGAACAGTATTTTATTTTTAGGTACTCATTATCTAAAATGGTTAGGATTCATTTAGGATGTAATAGTGTCAGATGAGGCAGGTTGTAAAGAATTATCAGTAACATTTTCATCCTTTATGGAATCTTGGTTATCTATTTTATTACTATACTTTGCAGTAGTTTTTTTTGCTGATGTTGCTGCCTTCTTTGCAGTAGTTTTTTTT
>Ga0315534_1002904_pt1 | contig 11233 bp, 8 predicted proteins | sample SalMarSW160240MG_FD_203094 | JGI IMG/M metagenome (GOLD analysis project Ga0315534, IMG submission 203094) | Salt marsh sediment microbial communities from the Plum Island Ecosystem LTER, Massachusetts, United States - Salt Marsh Sediment SW1602-40 ... | reverse complement strand
AATATCATCTCATTGGCAGGTCTTATCCTGGGAATAGGTATGATGATCGATAATTCGATAGTGGTAATCGAGAATATTACCCAGTGGATCGACAGGGGACTCTCACTGACTGAAGCATGTGCAAAAGGAACAAATGAGGTAATTACACCGCTTATCTCATCGGTTCTTGTCACATGTGCAGTATTTATCCCCCTTATCTTTCTCAGCGGTATATCAGGAGCACTTTTCTATGACCAGGCAATAGCTATTGTAATAGGACAGGGGGTGTCGCTACTGGTAGGTATTACACTGCTGCCGACAATTTATTACCTGCTTTACAGAAAAGGCAGGGAAGGAGTCCTGACCCGACTTGTTAAAAGGATAAGTTTAAGAAATCTTGAAGACAGGTATGAAGGTGGGATGAACTTCTTCTTCCGGTACCGCAAAACTATGATGATATCATTCCTGTTGATAATAGTTGTGATGATCTGGTTGTTTGCGGTTATGGAAAAGGAAAGATTTCCTGCGGTACGTCAGGATGAGCTGGTTGTTTCTGTCGACTGGAATGAAAATATCGATCTCGATGAAAACATGAGAAGAATAGAAAAAACGATCGTGACAAGCAGTGATTTTATTCTGCAAACAAATTCATTTATTGGCGAACAGCAGTTTCTTTTTAACCGCGATTATGATCAGTCATATACACAATCGAAAGTTTATATCAAGGCAAAAGATTATAATCTGAGAGAGACTATCGAAAAGAATATTTATGACTTTATCAGCCACAATTATCCGGGAGCCCTTATTAGTATTGAAGCACAGCAGAATATCTTTGAAAAGATCTTCACAGCATCCGCGGTGCCGCTGGTGGCAGAGGTGAGCCTGATGAAGGAAAAAGAGGTACCCCCGGTTGATGTTATGACAGGTGTTGTCGGCAAAATGAGAGAACAATGGCCCGGTGCGGGAATATCGAATCCGCCTGTTGAGAGTAAGATAGATCTGAGGATCGATCCCGACAGACTGTTGTTATATAACGTCGACCCGATGACCCTATATAATACCCTGAAAACCTCACTGAATAAAAATGTCATCGGTGACCTCAGACAATCATACGAATTGATACCCATTGTAATATCCGACAGAGAACAGCAGGTAAGTGATATACTGTTATCAGGGACAGTTTTAAGTAAGACAGGAGAGTCGATACCAATCAGGGAGGTTGTGGATGTACAACGTATTCATGATTATAAAACTATCAAAGGAGGTATGGCAGGAGAATATGTTCCTGTAAATGTGGATATTACAACCAACAAGCCTTCGGTACTGACCGGTGAAATAAGAAATATTGTCACTTCCGATCCTTCTCTGTCAGTCAGTTTCAGCGGTTCGCTGATAACCGGGCAGAAACTTTTCCGTGAACTGGCAATAATACTGCTGGTAGCCCTGTTTCTTCTCTATTTTATTCTTGCGGCACAGTTCGAATCGCTTACACAACCGCTTATTGTTCTTCTGGAGATCCCGATCGATATAGCAGGAGCATTGCTCCTTGTAATATTGTGGGGAGGAACCATCAACATCATGACCATGATAGGCCTGATTGTGATGTCGGGTGTGATCATCAACGACTCGATACTAAAAGTCGATACGATCAATAATCTGAGAGCGGAGGGATTGGGCCTTAAGGAGGCTATTTATACCGGAGGTTCACGAAGGCTGAAGCCGATAATTATGGTAGCCATGGCATCGCTGGTTTCGACAGCTCCGATACTTTTTGCCCATGGTATCGGGTCAGAGCTGCAGCGTCCGATGGCACTCTCACTGATAGGAGGGATGTCGCTTGGTACTGTTGTGAGTCTTTTCTTTATTCCTCTGGCTTACTGGTATATATACAGAAAGAAAGAGCTGGTTAAATCCTGACTTAGTATCCTAATCAGATTGCTAGAGTACTATTTTGTGTTCTACAGCTTTTTTTACTTCAAGGGCGATATTCCTATATAGAATTGTATCATCCTGGTCCGGAACATAAAAATCATCAGGATACCTGATTGTTACACCAAAGTCAGTAAGGCTTCCAAAATCAAGACAAAAAGCTTGCTGATCAATCTTTTGACATTCACTAAGAAGAAATTCTAAATCGTGAGTTTTCGGAAAATCAATATTATGATAAACAAGGAATGCCTTAAGGAATTTTTCAACAGCCTGTTGTGCATGAAAACATATTGTACTGGCAAATGTTTCAGGATCTGAATTATATAGATTCTCTATTACAGCTATATCTTCATTTGCACGAAAAAGCCATGTAGCCAGGTAGTCATTCTGCTCTTTTGTCATAACAAGACAGCTTCTCTTAAGATTTTTCTTACAATATGTCCCGGGAGCTTTTTCTTTTTGTCTATTTCTGATTTGCTCTGAATAAGAATATCGGAACGTATTCCTGATTGAAGTAATGACTTCCTAATCAGGGTTCTGACAGGGAATTTCTCTTTTGGAGAGAGATGTGAGTCAGTAATTATTAAAACGTCATAGTCACTATCTGGTGAAGCTTCGTTTCTGGCATGTGATCCAAACAGAAACACTTCAGCATCAGGGATATACCTGCGGGCAGTATTTTTTATTAATTTAATTATTTTTTCGTTCCTGTTCATTTCATTATCAGGTTAATAGCAAAGATACTACTTTTTAGTCTGGATTTTTCAAATCCGAAATCCGAAATCCGCAATCCGCAATACTAAAACTCATCCTGGATTTAAGTAATGGGTGAGATCTTATAATTTTTCTGTTACTTCTTTAAGACTATCAAAACCGGATTTGAGGTTTCTGTCAACTGTTCTACTACTTCTTGTAATTGTTTTGATTCTGTTTTATTACCTGTTTGATTATCCTTAGCATAAGTAATCAGATCAAAAGCATCTATATAATCTATCATGATATTATCGTTTATAATCTTCTTTGGCCAGAAAGACTTACCGCCGTCAATATCATTATCGAAACTGTTATCCTTCAGAACAGTAAAAACAGATGATGTTTTATCAAAAACGCAATTCGAAATTGAATCAGACAGATCCCACCAGACATTAATAAATAATATTTTTTTTGTTTCCCGGACATCACTAATCCAAATCTTACCATCAATCCCTGGTACTTCAGCCATTGTTGGATCAGGAGGGAATTTCATATTCCCTAAATGAAATATTGCATACGTTGTTTTTTTATTATTGGAATAATTATACAATGTATCGACGCCAAATTCCATAAAATGAGGAGTGCCATTATAAATATAAAGTGGTGAAAAGGGTACTATAACTCCACCATTGACTCTTGTTAGTGTATTTGAGAGTTTTGTCCTGATCATGCCTGTATTATCATAAATGTACCAGCTATAAACAGGATCATCAGAGGGTTGAGGTAGATTAAAAGGATGAAGAATCAGATTATCGTTTTCATCCATTATGAACTGTCTGCTTGGGAAATCTATTTTGAAATCTCTTTTGAACTGACCTTCGAAATCATATACGAGTACCATACGGGAAGAGAGAACATATATTTCTCTTTGGTTATTCTCAACGATAAAATTCCCCACACTTGGATATTGTCCCGGACCTCTGCCGGCTGAACCGATTTGCCTTATATAATTGCCGTTTATATCAAAAAGCAGCAATCGGTCATAATCACTCACGAATATGAAGGAATCATTAACCGATACATTTCTTATTCCTTCTATAAGACAATCAGGATCAGTTTCAAGAGGAATATATTCCAGCTTACTTCCTATAGTGCTTAAAGGAATTGGATTGATGTTGTTAATACCTTTTTCCAGATCAATGTTATAAGGCAGCATTGATTTTTCATGGTCAGAATTTTTACAACCGGCCAGTAATAATACTGCTACTACAAAATAGATAATGTGTGTCTTCATAGGTGATAATTTTTATTAATTATAGAAGAATTATTGTTAAGAAACATCTTTATGGATTGAAATTACCATGTAACATATCAATATCTGGTATAAATATTTTATGTTCCGCGTAGCGAATTAATGAGATTGTGGATTGCGAATTTGGTTTTTCAATTCCGAATTCCGAAATCCGAAATCCGAAATCCGAAATCCGAAATCATGAAATCCCTCCGCGGTTTCATTGAATTTTTATAATCAAATAAATATATTACTTCTTTGGAGTTACAACAATAAGAACCGGATTGTCTGCCTCATCAAGAGAATCAGCCAGTTTTTGAATATCTTCTTTCTTTTCGGGATTCTTTACAATTGAATTTTTAAATTTTTCACTCGTAACATGATCTTTCAGTGTTATTGCATTTACCCAGGAGTATAAAACATTGTCGACACAGAATTTAGGTTCAAAATCTACTCCTCCTGTTATATCATCATTTATAAATTCAGGCTGATTCCCTGCTATTGTAGTGGATATATTCTTTTTTTCATGCGTGTTTTTATCCAGGGCTATTAAATATATAGTTTTTTCATTATAGTACCTGTAAAACAAATATCGCGAAGTCTCCAATATTGTACCAATATAAAGGTATTTGGAAAATGTATCCTCAGAAAAATTAGCTAAAGCTTCTACCGAGATTTGTTTTCCGTGCGAATCAAACCGGATATAGGGTAGAATATTGTTTGATTGATCAAGGGTAGAAACAGTATCGGATAACAAATATTTAAAGTGTAATGTATTATTAGAATTGAATGAAATATTTTCAAATTTTGCAGCAAATGTATACTTAGTATTTTTAATGTAATTGTAATTATTTGATATGGTCTTTAATGTATCTCCGTCAAGATTCAGAAGAACATATCGAAAAGGTTCATCACCATTAGTGGAACCATATGAACAAAGGATATGTTTCTGATCAGGGCTTAAATCAATATTTGATGGTTGATCATTGAAATTCAAGGCTTTTGAATACACAAAACCCTCTTTAGTTACATCATAGAATAGTGCTTTGTTTCTGATAAGTATAATCAGGATCTTATTCTCAGGGCTTATATCCCAGTCATAAATATATGTGTATTCTTCAGGCCCTCTCCCTTGTTTATCAAGATTATAAAGATAGTTGCCCTCTTTGTCGAAACAAAGGACCTGAGAAGAAGAAAGAATATAGATATTATCACCAAATGTCTTTATATCATTGATGAAACGAATAAGTGAGTTTTCTGTAGTCTGTAGAGGAATATATTCTACATTGGTGGCAATCTCAGAGAGATTGTAAATTTCTGACCTGGGTGAATCAAACAGATCAATAACATCATCCGGACTTAAACTCTTTCTCCCACAGGAACAGATGATGATGGCCGTTAAAATTAATAATAGCACATACCTCATGATTATTTGGATTATGATTTAAACAAATTTACGACTAAATAATAAGACAGGCAACTAGATTAATAGGTAAAATTACTCTTTCCCGGGATACTTCTTCCGGTATACAATTTTAAGTACCGGATTATCATCTTCTATAATCCATATATTACCTTCCCGGTTGGTATAATAAGGAAAATAATTAATGTCTCCATCAAGATCATTAAATATTTTGTCAGGTTTCAGGTGGGAACACAATAATACTATAATTACTTTTCAAGAAACTTTCGTTATCTTTGATAAAATTTCAGGTAATGACTGTTTCCGACTTAAAACTAAGAATTTTCAGAACAATCGATAGTTTAGAAAAGAATAAACTCGAGGAGTTTTATGGATTATTATTGAATTATATCAATGGACAGAAAGATATTTCTGATTGGAATAAACTATCAACTAGTCAAAAACAAGGAATTTTTGATGCAATAAAAGAGATCGATTCAGGCAAAGGAATTCAAAATAATAAAATCCTCGATAAATACCGTAAGAGATACTCTGATGCCTAAGCCTGTTATCTGGTCTCCGCTTTCGGAAAAAGACTTCTCAGATATCCTTGAATATCTAAATAAAAATTAGGGGAATAATGTAGCAATTAACTTCATTGATCTAACTGAAGATATTCTCAATCAGATATCTATCAATCCAAAGCAATTCCCTGTTTGTTATAAGAAGAAGAAAGTCAGAAAATGTGTCCTCACAAAACATAATACACTTTTTTACAGAGACGGAAAAATAAATGTTGAGATCTTAAGAATCTTTGACAACAGACAAGATCCTAATACACTGAAATTTAAATAAACCGGAACAGACCGGCTAATTCTTATCTGTCATACCATTCGGCTTTTATCAGGAGTAATTACTTTCCTTCAGAGATCTCTTTTTTCAGATAGTCGAGTCGCTTTTTGATTGCTTCGATGTATTCTGCTGTATAAGTCCTCTTAGCATCTTTTAAGTTTTCAAGAAACATCTGATAATAGATTATCGAATTCTTTTTATCGTTAAGTTTATCATCATAGGTATTGGCAATTTTCATATAATTATTCGGATCAGGATACCTGGTCTGTGCATTTAAATAACATATTACCGCATCCCGGAAATCTTCATTATAGTAATATGAGTCCCCATTCAATCCATATGTCAAACCCAGTTGTTTCTCAACAGGAGTCAGGATTTTGATAGCTCTGTTATAATAATAGTTACTCAATTTTAAATTCCTGATTCTGTAATAACATTGTCCGAGAAAACTACAGGTTTCATAGTCACTCGAATCGGTTTTGTATGCCAGTAGAAGATATGTTATAGCTTCTTTTGGCTGCAGGTTATAAGAATAGCCGATACCTGCTCTTTTGAGGTACAGCTTTGAAGAATCACCTGAAGCTAAAACTACCAGGTAGTCATCAAGAGCTCTTTTCGTATAATTTTTTAAATAATAAAGCTGTGCGCGTCGGACATACAGATCCATTTCATCCGGATCTATTTCGATTCCCCTGCTCAGGATTTGAATTGCCGTATCAGGATTCCCGGTTGATGCATAAATGACCGAGAGGTTCTTTATTGCTGTTACATTCTTATTATTAATTGCCAGGGATGTATTATACAGGTCGCCGGCAATCTGATAATTTCCTTTTTTCAGATATGCAAAAGCTATTTTATCTATGTAAACATTATTAGACGGTTCCTGTTCGAGGAACCTGCGGTAAATGGTAATTGCATCATCGAACCTGTTTAATTGCATATATATGCTTGTCAGATAATAAGCATATATCCATTTCAGAGAATCAGATGAATATATTTTTTCAAAAATAGGGATAGCCTTTTTAATGTTCCCTGTACTATAGTATTGTTTTGCCAGGGAGTAGCAATACATTTTGTTATCAGGATTCAGGGCAGTTGCTTTAATAAAAGATCTCAAACAGTTTTTATCATCAAGGGAATTCTGATAGGCTAAACCAAGAATGTAATTAAGATTTGCATTTAGGCTGTCTCCGGCTAATATAAGTTTGCATGTATCAATGATCCTCTCATATTCTCCATTTAAGAACATCATGTTGATCTTTGAATTCAGGATACCATTCTGTGCAAATGACAGATTTACTGAAAATAAATAGATGATAGTTATGAGAAATATTCTTTTCATGGGTTAAGTATTTAAATTTCAGTTTTTGTCAGTAATTATTATAAGATCATTACTAATATAAAGATATCTGATATTACCCGACAATGATTCATCTGTGGATTCTAAATCGACATAAAAAACTCTTTCTTTGCTTGAATTCTCAATTTCACTGCAAGCCCATAGTGTTAAAAGAAGAGTAGCTGTTAAATATATGACTAAAATGGTAGTTATACAACTATTATTATAATTATTTTTATCGGATCTTTTAATTTTAACATGTTTTATTTACGTATTAAATACGTTTATCCGTGAAATAAATTGAACAATAGTGTATTATAATGGAGGAACTACGTATTAAAAACCGTATTAAAACCGTAGAAAAAGACTCAGGGCGAAGAGCCAGCCTTCTCCGCCAGTCGGCGGATTCGGCTGACAAAGCAGGGAGCAGAGAACGGAGAGAAATTTATGAATGATGATCGATCATTGATAGTGTTATGCCTAGTCCTTTTTTAATTTCCCGTAAAAAATAATATTATTATCGTCTTCTTTGAGATCATTATTAAAATCAATAAGCTTTTGTCGCTCTATGTCTGACAAAGCTTTCATATTAAGTGCTTTTTCAATTTGTTTTTTCAGTGTTATTGCTGCTACATTATTAATAAAATATCCGTTACTAAAAACAGGTGAAGCATCAATATTTCCAAAAAAGTCATTATTGAGGCTAAAATAATTAGCATCTAAAGTCTTCTTGTCTACGAGAATATTTTTTGAACCTATTTCCTGGCTATAATAATAGAAGTAATAATACCCGGGTATTTCACGACTTACACTTATATATTCGTTATCACCAAAATCTTTGGCAAACTTTGGATCCAGGGTGTTTTCTTCTATGTTGTAATGATACAAAGTGTCAGAAGCAGTATTATAAAAATCATATTCAGGTGTGAGATAGTTTGTAAATACTTCTCCGTCAAAGCTTTCATTTATTAAATACGATGGAGGTGATATCTTTTGAATTAGTTTCCCGTTAAAAGTTTGCCGGTAACAAATAGCAGAATCATTTTCAAACGGCATAGATAAGACTGTAATTATTGAATCAGGGGAAAAGAATGCTTTAAACTTACGTTGTGTAAAAGTGAGAGGAATATCTTTAATATGATTACCTGATATGTCATAGACTAGTATTTCCCGTGTTGTACCAAATGGGAGTAAAAAGAGCATATCGCCTTTTTGGTTAAATTGAACTCCGTTAAGAGCAGAATACTCTCCGGGCCCCCTACCGATGGTGCCTATATTTCTTAAAAATTGACCATTTTTGTCAAATAATTTAACTGGCAGGCGACCATGACTTTTAATACAGATGTAATCATCCGATACTTCAGTATGCCAGGCCCGGTCAAAAAGAGCTTCTGTAGTATTTTGAAGTTTTACAACATTACAGGATTCTATCAAACTGCTTAATTGTAGTTGGATCGTGTCATTTACTTTATTGACAGGACAGATTACTACTTCACTACCATTGATATTGGTAGTATAAGCAATTGATTTCTTTTTACATTCAGAAAATAATAAAGTAATACTAACCACGATGCAAAAGAAGCATAGGGATTTGACTAAAAATAATTTGAAGTGTTCCATAATTTATTGAAAGTTAAATTACATTTGGAAACCTGAGTTCTTTGTTTTTCGGATCATCAGATGCATAATCTTGCTCTCTGCTCTCTGCCTACAGCGCATCAAGCTCAATCTCCTCATCCTTGTCTACCTCGATTAGCTTTTCATTTTCGCATTTTACGGTTCGGGCGGGGAACCTCTTGAGAATTGTGTAATTATGTGTGGCAACAATAACAGCTCTTCCTGTTTTACTGATTTCCAGGAGTAAACTGATTATACCCTCTGATGTCTCAGGATCAAGATTGCCAGTGGGCTCATCAGCAAGAATAATATCGGGATCGTTCAGAAGCGCCCTGCCGATTACAACACGCTGCTGCTCTCCTCCTGAGAGCTGATGAGGCATCTTGTAACCTTTTAATCCTAGTCCCACTTTTTCAAGTACCTCACCGATACGGGCATTGATATCATTTTTATTCTTCCATCCGGTGGCTTTCAAAACGAACTCAAGGTTGTCGTGTACCGTCCTGTCGATCAATAGCTGGAAGTCCTGAAAGACAATGCCCAGTTTTCTCCTCAGCAGGGGAATATCCTTTTTCCTTAGCTTTGAAAGATTGAATCCTGCCACAACACCGGTACCCTCCTTCAAGGGTATCTGAGCATTGAGCGTTTTAATCACACTTGTTTTTCCGCTGCCCACCCTGCCTACAAGATACATGAACTCTCCCCTCCGTAGAGTGAGGTTCACATTCGACAGGACCAGGTGATCATGCTGCCATATCAGGCAATCTTTTAGCTCAATTATTACATCCAGTGGAAGATTTTCCTGCATTTCCCAGTTTTTAAGCGCAAAATACGGAAAGAATTGATAACTAACATTTGGATGTTGATAAAATCAATAATAAAGGCCGGTTGCAGGCGTTTAATAGTTGTAATTTTACAATTGGTCTGTTAAGGTGATATGTGCTATATATAGTTAATTATTAGTCTATTATATCATTAATAAAATATCCGGGAAAAGAACAGACCGGAAAGAGAAAAAGCCAAAAGGAATAATTTATGAACAGGATCAGATATATTTTTACTCTAGGCCTTACTTTTATTATTTGCAGTCAGGCGTTTTCACAGGTCTCCTTTGCCGGCAGGGAGCTGACGTCTGATTTTGAAAGAGGTATGGAACTCTTTAATAAAGAAAAGTATCCTGCCGCTATTAAGCTTTTTGATACATACATTAAGACCGGAGATAATACAGGCAATCTGGAGGCGGTTGAAGCTGAATATTACAGGGCAGTTGCTGCACTAAACCTCTTCAATCCCGATGCTGAATACAGGATGGTTATTTTTATAAAAACACATCCTGAAAGCCCGCGTATTAATGAAGCCTGGCTGATCCTGGGTGATTATTTCTACCAGAATAAGAGCTATAGAAAGGCAATAACATATTACGAAGAGGTTAACCGGCAGGAACTAACCCCGGAACAACTGCCGGAGTATTTTTTCCATCTGGGATATTCACATTTTGTCAGGGGCGATAAATCCAGGGCACTCCTGATGTTCTCCGAGATTAAAGATATTGACACGGAATATACTCCGCCTGCCCTCTATTATTTTTCCCATATAGCCTATGAGCAGGAAATGTATCAGACAGCTATAGAGGGGTTTTCAAGACTCAGAGATGATGAGACATTCGGTAGTGTCGTATCTTTTTATATTGTCCAGATACTCTATCTTGAGAAAGACTATGACCAGATCCTTGAAATAGCTCCCGACCTTATCACATCGGCCGGAAAGGATAGAGCTGTTGAGCTCTACCGTTTTATAGGCGATGCTCACTACAACAAGGGGAATTATAAAGAAGCATTGCCCTGGCTCGAAAAATTTGCCACCGGAACAATAATCAGCGGCAGGGAGGATAAATTTCAGCTTGCTTACTGCTACTATAAAACAGGAGAGATAGATAAAGCAATAAAATTATTCCTTGAAATAGGAACAAGAAATGATCGTATAAGCCAGAATATATGGTTTCTCCTGGGCGACTGTTACCTTCAAAAGGGAGATAAGAAACGTGCTCAGTTTGGATTCTCGGAAGCCTCAAAACTCGATTTTGATAAAAAGATCAAAGAGGATGCCCTCTTTAACTATGCAAAGATCACCT
>Ga0315534_1002903_pt1 | contig 11234 bp, 7 predicted proteins | sample SalMarSW160240MG_FD_203094 | JGI IMG/M metagenome (GOLD analysis project Ga0315534, IMG submission 203094) | Salt marsh sediment microbial communities from the Plum Island Ecosystem LTER, Massachusetts, United States - Salt Marsh Sediment SW1602-40 ... | reverse complement strand
ATGAGGATATCGAGTTTGTCATGGAGAGACTCAACAATCGACCAAGAAAATGCCTTGACTTCAATTCGCCGAAACAAGTATTCTTCAATCATTCATCCGTTGTTGCACTTGGTAGTTGAATCCAGGTCTATTAAAAGGGGTCAATTTCTTACACAAATTGCCGCGATGTGAATGATATTTCCTCCGCTACGACAAGCCGTGTCGCGCTCGAATACGCTCAATCAACGAATTAATTGTGGGCTCAGGAAACGGCGCAGGGCCCAAGCGATCCTGCTCGAGTGAGAGGCCTTGTGTGGCGAGGAGGATCGCCTGCACGTTATCCTTCAGCGCCTCGGGGTCGTATCCTCCCTCCAGGAAGTAAATGATTCGTCCCTTGCTGTAGGCGTCCGCGTAGCCTTTGAGCAGTTCTCCGAGTCGGTGGTATCCGCTTGTGGTCAGTTGTAGGCCAGCCAGCGGGTCGTTCCAGTGAGCGTCGAAGCCTGCGGAAACCAGGAGAATATCCGGGGCGATGCGCTCGCACAGCGGTTCGATCAGATCGGTGAAAATTCTGAGGAATGCCTGATCGCCTGCACGCGGGGGCAGCGGTACGTTTACGATGGTTCCTTCCCCTTCGTCGATGCCTGTTTGCTCGACAAATCCTGTACCGGGGTAGATTCCGGATTGGTGGGTCGAGAGATAGAAGACATGCGGGGCTCGTTCGAAAATGTCCTGTGTGCCGTTTCCATGATGGACGTCGAAATCGACGATCAATATCCGCTGCATACCCAGCGATTGTGCTCGCCGGGCAGCGATGGCGATGTTGTTTAGCAAGCAGAAGCCCATGGCTTTTGTGAACGTGGCGTGGTGTCCGGGTGGGCGTACCAAGGCGAACCCGCAACCTGCTTCTCCGCTGGCTACTCTCGAGACGATTTCGAGTGAGCCACCTGCAGCCAAAAGCGCCGCCTGGTAGGATGCAGGAGTGACGTAGGTATCGCCGTAATCCACGAATCCCGGTCCCTGCTTCGCTGCCTGCTCGAGGGCACACACATAGTTTTCGGGGTGCACGGGTGATATGTCCTCCAGCGCTGCAGCCGCAGGTTCGATGAACTGAAGGGAATCACTCAGCGGTGGGGTAAATATTTGGTCGAAATATTTAAAACGGTTTGGGCTTTCTGGGTGTCCTTCCAACACGTGGTCGGTTGAAGGGACAAGCGTAACCACCATTGCGTTTGATTGACTCATTGGTTGTGCCCTCTCGTGTGACGGCATGAAATTTCTGATCTTGCAGTGATCTCTCTAGAAAGCCCCTTTTCCCTGGAGGACGGCAATGGGCGTCTTCAGCAAAATCTTGATGTCGAGCCAGAGAGAGTAATTGTAGATATAGTATAGATCTTCATCTGTGTTGAGATGCATCGGCTTTTCGCTGCGTCCGTTAATTTGCCACCAACCTGTGATGCCCTGGGGGACCGCAAAACGTTTTCGCTGCCAGGGTCTGTACCGATCCACGAGCCAGGGAAGTTCGGGTCGAGGACCTACGAGGGACATGTCCCCTTTGAGCACGTTGAAAAGCTGCGGTAGTTCATCCAGGCTGTAACGCCTAAGAAAGCGGCCGACCTTCGTTATGCGTGGGTCGTCGACACGTTTGTGGACGAATTCATCTTCACCAGTCTCTTGCATTTTTTTCAGCATCATGGTTTCGGCATCCGCAACCATCGTGCGGAATTTCAACATCGCGAAAGGTTTGCCATTCTCGCCGACCCTCGTCTGACGAAAGAGGATGGATCCGGGGCTATCCAGGCGGATGGCGATGGCGGCTGCCGCCATGAACGGCGCAGCGATGATCACCATGATGAGACAGATGATGATATCGAAGGCACGCTTGATCATGCGTGGCAGGCCACGAATCACGGGGTCCCGCAAACCGATGAGTGGAAAACCTCCCAGCATTTCAACATTGGCCTGCACCAGCGCCAGGGAAAAGTAATCTGGGATAACTTTAATGCGAATCGGGAAGCGCTCCAGGTGAGCGACGAGCGCGTGCAGCTTGTCATAGGCACGCGGGGGCAGTGTGCTCCAGACTTCGGAAACATCCTGGATTTCAACCACCCGAAGCAAGTCATCCAGCGTGCCAAGGATGGGGACTCCCTGCACGCGCTGTCCCTGCAGGTCGGGATCGTCATCCAGATATCCGACGACCTGGTAGCTGGAAGCATGATAGCTCTTGATCGTTTTCAGCACCTCGCCTCCAAGTGTGCCGGCGCCGATGAACAGGACACGTATCGGTCCCAGAATGGATTGATTTCGTCTCAGCCGCACGTAGAGCAAGACTGCGGCTCGGAAGCCCGTCATATAGATCAGCGTGAGGACGAAGAAGTAGATGAACTGCAGGCGGGAGACTTGTCGGTACGTCAGGTACAGTGTACCGGCAAAAAGGATGGTGGCCGTGCCGACTGCCGTGACAAGCTGGGTAAAACGTGAGGGCAGCCGGCGCGGACGATCGAAATTGTACGCACCTGACATGACCAACGAACCGGACCAGCAGACGACCGCCAGAACGTACACCGGCAGCGGCAGTACTTCGTTCCCCTCCGCCAAAATCTTGCCAAATGGGAGCAGTGCGCGCAGCCAGGTGGCGGTCAGCAAGCTGAGGGGAGTGAGCAGGATGTCTCCTGCGAAGAGCAGTATCGAGAGTCGGCTGATACGTCGATCCATGTGGTCACCAAGTCACGTTTCTATGATGGTATCCCGTCAAATTACTCGATCGAATAGCGCTTCCATCCTAATATCTGGGCCGTGATACGCAGGATGAAAACGGGATTGTTGAAAAGGTAGCGCCGCCACAAACGCCGTGGCTCGGAAATCAGGCGAAAAAGCCATTCCAGACCCGCACGCTGCATCCAACGCGGGGCTTGCGGTTTTCTACCCGTGAGAAAGTCGAACGCAGCCCCGACGCCGATCAACACAGGTGCTCGTAGCAGTTGGACGAATTCGGCCATCCATTTTTCCTGCTTCGGAGTGCCCAAACCCACCCACACGATGTCGGCGTCCGACTGATCGATGTCACGGATGACGTTTTCTCTTTCCTCATCAGAAAGCGATCGAAATGGAGGGGAATAGGTACCGGCGATTTGGATTCCCGGGAATCGATTGCTGAATGCGGAAGCCAGCTGATCGGGGACTCCGGCCGCACCGCCGTAGAAGTAATGTCGATGCCCGATCATTGCGGAACGGGCACAGAGGGCGAGCATCAAATCGGGTCCGTACACTCGTTGGACGAAAGTAAATCCCTTCAGACGGCTAAGCCAAACCAGCGGCATCCCGTCCGGTGTGACCATGCCTGCCTGGTTGTGGATTCTGCGGAGCCGTTCATCTTTTTGACTCTCCATGACGCCGTGAACCCCCGTCACACAGACGTAATGACGTTCGCCGGCGTCGATCCAATTCTCGATGATCTCGATGGCCAATTCGGGGTTTACGGCGCTGACGGCAACACCGAGGACGTTTACATGTTGGATCGGGTCTAATTTGCTGCTGCCAGTCTCCTGCGGCTCTTGGAGCTGATTTTGTCGTTCAACGGCCATCGCTCACTCGTTTGCTTTCACAGGTGCGTATCGCTTGTTGATAGATATCCATTAGTTGGTTGTAATTCTTTTCGGCGGTATAGTTCTGTAGGTAATTCTTCCGTGCGAATTTGCCCATCTCGGTAAGCCGTGGTGCGTTCTTGTCGAACCATTTTGCCAATTTTCTCAACTCGAGCGTATTTCCGGGCGAGAACAGCATCCCATTTTTCTCGTGTTGAACGATTTCGGGAATTGAACCGATCCTTGTGGCCAGCACGGGACGTGCGCAAGCAGCGGCTTCAAGCAACACCATGGGGAACCCCTCGAACCATTCGGAGGGAAATACCAGGAATTTAGCTTTTTTCATGTATGTAAGAACTTCATCATGGGCAAGCCTGCCCAGAACCTCTATGTCTGGCGTCGATTGTACTTCAACCTTAGTGCGTACGAAATTTTCCAACGGACCGTCACCGATGATTTTTAATGGCGGCAAATCCCGATCTTCCCAGGCTTGCATCAACGTCCTAATCCCCTTCTCCGGGCTGAGACGTCCGATATATAGGGCGTATCCCTCGGGTTTGGTGCCGGCGCCCGGATCATCGGGCAAGAAGTTGGGTTTGACCACCAGACGTTCCGCAGGGTAGCCTCCTCGGATCATCCAATCGCGCATGTACGAGCTCAGAGCGATATAGCGGTGGACGGCGTTGCGCCACGTGCCCAATCCGTGATGGATCGCGGTCATCGCCGCTACGACTGCGCTTTGGGCGGCGGACTTGTGATAACAGCGGTGGATGATCGCCGGCCAGGGAAATCGCAGACCGAGGCAATCATCACAGGGTTTGCCGTTGCGGAAGTGGTTGGCAGCCGGACAGGTCAGGCGGTAATTGTGCAGTGTTTGCACGACGGGAATACCATGTTGTGAGCAGGCGTGATAAGCAGCGGGAGAAATCCGTAGAAATGTGTTGTGAAAGTGTGCCAGATCAGGAGATGTGTCTTGAATGAGTCGATTTAGCTCACGCACGGAACGACGTGACCAGAGGGTTTCTAAGGCTGCGACGGGCTTTGGAATGCCATCCAGCTCGGAATTCGTGCGGCGGTACTCGACGACCCGATGTCCCTTTTGGCGTAAAAGGCGAGCCTCCGCCTCAAACACTTGATCTTCACCGCCGGTTTGGCGATAGTTGTTATGGACGAGCAGGATGGATTTGAGTTCCATGAATTTAATAATCTCCCAACGTCCTTGGTTGGATCAGGGATACAACTGCAGATGAATTGAATCAGGCGCGGCGGTAATCGGATACCCGTATCGCAATAACAAGGGCATTGTAAGTACAGTTGTAAATAGTTTCTCGAATCTGCCGAACTTCTCGATCCATTCTCTATCCGGACGGATACGTATTCGACCAGTTCTGGACCGCGCCGGATTTCCCGCCACCGTGTGATGGAGGCCTAAATTCACTTGGGATGGGTCTTGAAAGAAATCTAGGCGATCATCGATTTTTAGGTCATTCAGGATTTGTTCGACGGTGAGTCTGGGTTGGGAGGCGAAATCTTCGTAGCGGATTCGCGTATAGGAGTTCGCGACACGCCGCTTCTGCATCGCTTCGATAAGTAGATTCCAGATAAGCCACATGGCGCCATTCCTGAAAATGGATAATCGGCCCATCGTGTATGCTTCTTTAGAATGTAGAAGCCGTTTCCGCCAGGAATATGCGGTCCCGCGAGGATCACGAATCAGGTGGATGATGGACACCTTCAAACCGGGTATGGATGAAAGGATCAATGCATATGTGGGTGACTTCGAAGAGTCGACAATGAATTCTGCGTTTGTCGTTTTTTGTATGCTTCGATACAGGCTTAGGAGCCCCTGCGTATAGGTTTGAAATTCGTGATCCGCTTCAATTCGTGATCGGTTGATCCATAATTTGGGGAAATACCTTGTGCGCGCGAATTTCTCATGTTGTTTGCGCATCCAATCGATTGGTGCATACGCCCGATCACTCCGATAGGCATTCAGAATCGGTTTCCACCAGGAACAATCCGTAAAGGCTTTACCGCAGCCGCACGTTCTATTTTCATGGACGCCGCGCTCCCAGAGATAATACATTTCACCAACGTGGACCATACGATCCACCTCGCCGATGATGTTCCCAAGAATGGTGCTTCCACTGCGGCTCCAGCCAGCGATGTATAGAATATTTACATCATCATTCGGCATGTCTCATTTTCCGAAAGAAACCAGAAAGCCAGGATTTAATCAACCGAAAAGCCATCAAATCCTCCGCATCGAATCCGAGCGCAAGAAGAACGAGGTAAAAAGCGCCGATGGCAATCACGAAGATCAACGCCACCAGCAGGAATGGATCATCGGGCAGCAAAACCCGGGTAACGAATGCTGCCCCAGCGGAGATCAGGCTGGCAATGAGGATTTTATAATACCGCTTATCGTATGGCCAAAATCCTAGATCGGAACGCACTAGAGCCAGACCGACGATCGAAAGCATACTCAGGCCAACGGTGGTAGCAATTGCAGCGCCGTTCAGTCCAAACTGTGGCGTCAACCAGACATTAATTCCGAGGCTGATGCTGATGGTAATCGTTGTTACCCAAAACCACTTTACCTGACGGCCCGTCATCAGCATCATCCAACCGACAAAACCGGAAGCGATATTGATCAGCTGGCCAAGAGAAAGTATGAGTAGTGCGGTCCCGCCTGTTTGATATCCATTTCCAAAAAGCAATTGTAAAAGGCCATGTGGAATAAGCAGTGTAGTCAGGAGCAGCGGCAGGCTCATATACAATCCCCACTTCGTGCTAATCACAAACAGCTCTTGAAGATCATTTTCCTTGTTTTGGTGATAAAGATCAGCGATCATCGGAGAAAATATATACGCGATCGAACTGGTTAGCAGTGGGAACAATTGTGTGACCTGGGAAACCGCCTGATAGATTCCAACTTCAGATTCGGGACGGAAAACGCCGATTAGAAGCCGATTGATCCAGATGATGAATAGCGCAAAAGTCCCTGCGAGCCAAGAAGGAAGTGAAAACGCCATCAACTTGCCCAGCGAGGAGGTCGTCTTGGGTTGCCTGGCAAAGATTTCGGGAAACAACCGTCTCAAGGTCAGGATTCCAAAAAAAAGACTCAGCAGGTATCCCACGACCACAGATCGGATCGCGGCGGAGAGGCCGAAGCCGAGCATAAAAAGGGGGATGAACACTAGCAAGCTTGCGCTGGATGGCAGTAAATCCTCCAGGACTACAGCGTGATGTGTTTTCTGGGTAACCCTCGTCGCAGCAGAAATGACCTGAATCACCGTGAGTAAGGCGAATGCCGGCGCGAGTCCTCGGATGACTTGCGCGATTTCTTGATTTTGGAAAATTTGCCCGGCAATGAGAGGCGCCGATAGGTAGAGCAGGATTCCCAGACATGCTCCGCTGAACAGGGATATACCGATCGATTGAAATATCACGCTCTTCAGATCGGCGGCGTTCGTTTTCCAATATTGCGTTGCGTAGCGGAGGACGGCTTTATCTAAGCCCAACGGTGCGATTGTGCCCAGCATCTGCAACAGTGTCCAGCCAATCGCATAAACTCCGAATTCTTCCGGTCCAAGAAAGCGGGCAAAGATGACTTGCCCTAAAACGAATAAGAACCGACCCAGCACACGACCGAACAAGGCAATGCCGGTGCCCGTAACAAAGCGGCTGAGAACCGCCTCCTGCCAAGCATGCGTTCTCAACGGGGATGCTTCCATGCGTTTCGTTGTAGTATTTTGCGAATCTTGCATGAAATATAAAAGCCCTTCCCATCCGAGACGTGTCACGACGCAGACCATGTCGTTGATTGTGGGTCAAGCTGCCATTCTGGACATCAACACATGAGACGGTTATCTATCAAGGGCACCGTGATGACATTTTGTGCTTAAGAATCCAGGCGCGTATTTTACATGAGGCCTGTGCGAACGGAAAGTTAAAACATGCTTTCCCGTACTTGTCGTCTGTTATACAATCCGCGATTGTGAAGGATTTGCGAGCAGCTTTTAATTCGAACTGGGTCAAGCGTGTGGGGTGGGGGCTGTTTGTACTTCTGTTCCTGTGGGCACGTGTTCATTGGCCTGTGCGTGCGTTTGATGCGACCGGTCCTGCAGCCTTGCGGGACCTGGCGTTTACGTTGATTCTCTGGTCGTTAACCCTGATTTTATGTTTTTCTTCCGGTATATATCTGCTCAGGATATTTCACCTCGAACACTTGGAGAATTTGGAGAAGGACGTCTTTGCCTTCGCCCTGGGTTTCGGCGCTGTCTCCTATTGGATTCTGCTACTCGCATTCTTGCAGCTTCTCAATCTGCTCGCTCTGGCGACTTCCTTGATCGCTGCTGCAATCCTGGTCGCACCGGAGGCCACGCGCAGTGTCGGGCGAATCATTGCTTTGCCCGGGAAGATTCGACAAGCATGGCGCTCTGCATCGACCACCGGCAAGGTCGTCGTGAGTGTGAGTCTCGTAATTGCTGGCCTCAGCTTCGTCAACGCGCTTACGCCGGCCTGGGATTACGATGGTTTGATGTATCACCTGGTAGGTCCGAAGCTCTTTGTAGAAGCCGGGAAGTTGTTCCCGTTTCCCGATAACTGGTACATCAATGGGCCGTTCACGATCGAGATGGCATTTTCACTGGGCATGGTATTTCGGGATGATGTCTTTCCAAAATTGATCCATTTTTCGCTGGGTACACTCTACGTGCTCACGGGCTACTTGCTGGCAAGACGGTTGTTGAAACGTGAGAAGGCATGGCTTGTCCTGGCGCTGATTATGGGTATCCCCATCCTGCCGATTTTGGCCGGATTCGCCTACATCGATCTGGGTTGGAGTGCGTTTGAGGTACTGGCCGTTCTCGCTTTCTTGATTGGGGATGAACTTCAAGAAAACAAGTACCTGATCTTGTCTGGCATGATGAGCGGGCTCGCCATGGGCAGCAAGTATTTGGGGTTGCAGGGTTTTTGTGTGCTGGGACTGCTCCTGTTGTTGATCCGCTGGCGTAAAGGTTGGCGTGCCTTGCTGCAAGCTGGCATCTATTTCGGAATTCCAGCGATATGCATCGCCTCTCCCTGGTACATCAAGAATGCTGTCTGGTTTGGGAATCCGGTTTTTCCATTCTTTCTCGGAGGGCAGGGATGGGACCCGGCGCGCTTGGATCTTTATCAAAGTTACCTGCAGTCATTTGGGTACGGCAGATCGGCTCTCGATTACGTTCTCCTACCAATTCATATCTACACACATCCGGAGCGGTTCGGCGCGGTGATGAACCAGATCGACATTCCAAACCCTCTTTTCCTTCTCGCCTGCTTTGTGCCCTTATTCAAGAAGACACGCACAATCTCTATCTTGTTGGCTATTTCCGTACTCCGTTTTGCCCTGTGGTCGTTTGGCTCGCAGCAAACACGTTTCCTCACCCCAATCTTTCCCTTGATCGCAGTGATGACGGTCTATGTCCTGCAGGCGATCTTTTCCAAGCGGACAAAACTGGCCAGGTATCAATTCGCAGTCTCAATTTTATGTGTGGCGCTTATGGCGATCCCACTCTTTTATCAGACGATCTACACAGGTCAGTACCGACCTTTCGGAGTGGTCCTCGGGACGGAAAGTAAATCGCAGTACTTATCTCGAATCGTAAGCAATTATCCGGCCATTTCCTACGCCAAAGAAAACCGGCTGTCCGAGCAACATATTCTGCTGTTTGGAGACGGGCAGGGGTTCTATTGCTTGCCCGATTGTGTCCCAGACCCGGACCACTTTCGATGGGCGGGGGAAATTGCGAGACTGGAATCAAGTGATAATCTTGGAACGTGGTTTTCAAATCATGCGCTGGGCTATTTGGTCCTCAATCGGGAATACCTGGATTTTTTATTACAGCACGATTCCAAAGGTGTGATGGAAGCGGCACTTCGACGGTTGATAGCATGGCGGGACGAGGGCTGCCTTCGTTCACTTTATGATGACGATTGGGTCGTACTGTATGAAGTCGTATGCCCATCAGACCCCGCCTCCTCAGACGCCAGATTTGTCGAATGAGCAAGCGTCATTCAAGCCGGATTGGTCCTACCTTATGAATTCAATACTGCAGACTGGTCAGGAGAGCAGCAGCTTGCTCTTCTTTTCCAACGTTTAAGTAATACTCAGCCAGTAGTTTTAGATTCCCCACTTCGTCCCGGCTGATTCTCAGTTTACCGATCCAAGGTACCAGATCGGGCGCGAGAAATGGCCGCAGGTAAGTTCGGTCGTAATACTGCTCGGAACTCGATTGATTCAGTGCTACCCAGAACCCCCGTTCAAAGTGGAGCATTGCATCGGCTTGAGAATCCTCCGCCATTACCAGCTGACCAGCCAGATGATACACGTACGGTGGGGGCGCACCAATCGGCGAGAAGAAAAGCGCCTTGATTGCATTCTCTCGTGCATCTTGGAGATCACCCATTTGAATCTGCGCATATGCCAAACCGACGTATGCCCTTATCTCCTGAGGATATGTTTCAATTAATCGTTCAAATCTTGTCTTCGCAGTCTCTGCTTGGCCAGAATGCAGGTCTTGCCAGCCCGCCAGAAGTTCAGCAAGACGGGGATCGCTTTCGGTTTGAGATTGGAGCGATGCGAGGAAATTCTCGTGCAGGGGATTGCCTGGTTCGAGCAAGATACTGTATCGAAGCCAAGGGTTGAGATCGATGGCGAGTTCGTACTTCTCGACGGCGCTCGAGGTTTCTCCCACTTGCTCTTCCATCCATCCCAGGAGCATGATTAATTCCGCATCTCGGGGCGCCATCTCGACCGCCTGACTCATATGTGCGAGTGCTTGATCCGAGTCCCCGATCTCCCATTCCAGCGCGGCAAGATTCGCCCAATGGATCGGCCAGTAGGGATCGAGGGCTAAACCAGTTTCGAGACTGCGGATGGCTTTCTCGTAGATGTCCAGGTCACCTGATGGGTAAGCCAGATACGCCCGTGCGAGGGCGCACTGGAAATGGTAGAGCGGGACTGCAGGATCAAGCTGCATCGCCCTGCAAATCTTCTCCTCGGCAGTTTGCCAGTCGTGACCATCTCCGGCCTGGACGCCATCCCAGTACAAAGTTGTATTCCGAAAGGTGAGCAAAGAACCTAGCAGGAAAATTGCGATCAATGTCGCCAAAGCGAGAAGACCCGGTTTTTTTGGAATTGAGATTTTATAGAGGTTTGGAACCTTATAGTAAAACAAGGCGAGAATGAGAAGCACTGCAGCAGTGTAAAGAGGGGATTCGAAAAGGAAATCTGCGCCATGATGAACGAGAATGGCCACGGCAGCGCCCGCGTATGTTGCCAGCTCATACCGGTCTGCCAGGTCTGCTTCCCGCCAACGTTGATACCCTGCTCGAACGATGAGGACAAACGCAGCGAAAGCTACAAGCAACCCGATGATTCCATTTTCGGCGGCAATCTGGAGCACGAGGTTATGCGCGTGACTGGTCGCAAATCCGGGGGGAATTTGATTCTCACGGGCGAAGCGTATGGGAAAAGCGCTTGCGCCATGACCCCAGATGGGCGATGAGCGGAATACATTCCAGGCGGCTCCCCAGATTTTCGATCGAGAAGTGGCAATTGTCCCGTGCCCGGGCACGGATTGAGATTGGATGAAGAACAGGTAGGTCAGGGAAAGAACGACGATGGCG
>Ga0315534_1002902_pt1 | contig 11234 bp, 10 predicted proteins | sample SalMarSW160240MG_FD_203094 | JGI IMG/M metagenome (GOLD analysis project Ga0315534, IMG submission 203094) | Salt marsh sediment microbial communities from the Plum Island Ecosystem LTER, Massachusetts, United States - Salt Marsh Sediment SW1602-40 ... | reverse complement strand
AACTTGGAACGGTCGTAAGCCCAGGTAAATATCTCCTGGAACTTCTTTAGCTGAAGTTTTTCCAGCTTTTCCCGGGGCAGCGTTTCCAGGACGGGATTCCAGTATTCTTCGTTACTCATCGGTCGGGCCTCTCCAATCTATGCTAATAATAATAGGGGGATAATCCGGATAGCCAGATATAATATACTGAAAAACGACCGGGTATGGCAAATATGAGGCTGGGGTAAAAGGCGGGGTGAATACTTAGCACGCCTAAATATCGTTCCATATGGAATTAATAACCACCGTTATTACCAGTGAGATATAACGAAATTTTATGATATTAAGCGTAAATATATGTTGACAAAGCAAATAATAAGTTATAAAATAATTCTGCATAGAACTTTATCTGTTCCTTGCTAGGCTATATTTATATCGATATGATCATCAGTGAAGTAAACCAAACAACCGATAAAACCCCCCTGGGCACGCTTCTATCCGTCTTGATGTCTTTCGAGGTGATGGCCAGATACCTCGAAATAGAGCTAAGGCAGCATGATGCCACCCTCATCAAATTCAACATCATGAGCACACTCTATAAAAACGGCGGTGAAATGACGCCATCAGAGATAGCCGAAACCGTTTTCCGGGAGAAAAACTCCATAACCGCAGCTCTCAAAACGCTAGAAGGAGAGGGAGTCGTCCGACGAGAACCTTCAACCGACGACCGCAGGTCGGTGAAAGTTATCATCACCGATAAAGGCTGGGAAGTAGCCAACCGTCTATCCCCGATTGCCCAGGAACTAAGTCGTGAGGTCTTGTCATGCCTGGATAAGGAGCCGATTGAAACTCTGGTGGGTAATATGAGGACGATTCGAGAGAGCCTGCTGCCCAAGATTGCCCGGGTATCCGGCGCAAAAAATAACGGGATACTGGTTGTGCAGCGCGACCGTGAAGATAAAGCGCTGTAAATAATAAAAGAAGGGATGAAATAGCGTGAGAGAAATCAGAATACACGGAAGAGGCGGGCAGGGCGCCGTATTGGCGGCGCGGATGCTGGCCAGCGCTTTCGTGGCCGAGGGAAAATCCGTAGCCAGCTTCCCCATGTACGGTTTCGAAAGACGCGGCGCTCCAGTGGTGGCTTTTACGCGCGTTGATGACAAGCCCATTCGGGAAAAGACCCAGATTTACAATCCGGACTGCCTGATTGTAATCGACCCCGGGCTGCTAACGCTGCCTACCTTATTTACGGGTTTGAAGCCGGATGGAGTTTTCATTCTTAACAGCGGTAAAAAGCTGGAAAAGCCACCTAATGAAAATCTGAAAATCGGCGGGGTCGTTAATGCCACCCAGATAGCCGTTGACGAAATCGGGAGGGATATCCCCAATACCTGCCTCCTCGGTGCTTTCGCGGCCGCATCCGGCTGGCTGACACTCGAATCAATATTAAACGCCCTCCCCGATTATCTCAGCGGTGATATCCTCCAACGCAATCTGAAAAGCGCGGAGAGGGGTTACCGGGAAGTGGAGGTTATCAAATGGTAATAAAGCACAAAAATATTTTTAAAACGGAGAGCTCCTGGTCCAATGCCGATAAGTTGCTGCTCTGTCTGGATACCGGCAGCTGGCGAACGGAGCGACCGGTACTGGACAAGGAGAAGTGTAACTATTGCGGTCTATGTGCGCTCTACTGTCCCCCGCAGTGCATGAAGGATATGGGTGACCATTACGAGGCCGACCTGGCTTACTGCAAGGGCTGCGGTATCTGTGCCACGGAGTGCCCGACCAAAGCATTAAGTATGGTCCCGGAAGGAGAGTTTGCTGATGGTTAGTGCTCAAAAAGGTCAGACAATGGTAATTACCGGTAATGCGGTAGCTGCCTACGGGGCGATGCTTTGCCGGCCGGAAGTGGTGGCGGCATACCCCATCACTCCTCAGAGTGAGTTGGCGGAGCAGCTCGCACAATTCGTAGCTAACGGTGTTCTGGACGCTGAATATGTGGAAGTTGAGGGTGAAAACTCGGCGATGAACGTCGTCCTGGCTGCCAGCGTCGCTGGCGCGCGCGTCGTCACAGCCACGTCGTCTTACGGACTGGTATTCATGTATGATGCCCTGCAGGAAACCTCTGGCTTCAGGGCGCCGGTGGTAATGGTGAATGCTAACCGGGAAACACCCGGTATACATGCCGTTTCCTCCGGACAGCAGGATATGATTTCCACCAGGGACACGGGATGGGTTCAAATGATTGTGGAGAACGACCAGGAAATCCTGGATCAGATTATCATGGCATTCCGGCTGGCGGAGGACTATGATATCCAGCTGCCTGTCATGGTGAATTATGACGGGTATTATCTCTCTTACCTTGCCGAAGGGGTGGAAATTCCCAATATTGAAGACGTTGATGCGTTTCTGGCTCCCTTAAAACAGCAACCGGAACGCCAGAAACTGGTACCGGGCGTGGCTATCGGCTGCGGCTCTCATGGCATGGAGATGGGCTACGTTGAAGCCCGCTACAAGCATTGCCAAGCCCTGGAACGTGTCAAGGATAAGGTGGATGAGATAGACAAAGCCTTCGGTGATTACTTTGGGCGTTACTATTATGGCCAGATTGAAGAGTACCGTACCGATGATGCCGATTTCGTTATCCTGGTCTCTGGAAGCGCCACCGGTACAACGCGTGCCGTCGTCGATGCCAAGAGGGAACAAGGCGTGAAAGTCGGTCTGGTAAAAATGAGGATGTTCCGTCCCTTCCCTGCCGAACGACTGACCAAGGCGTTAAAGGGGAAAAAAGCAATAGGCGTTATCGACCGCAGCATTTGTTTCGGCTGGAAATACGGCCCGATGGCCATGGAATTAAGGGCCCTTTCTCCTGAAATCGGCCCGGCCCCCATAGTGAGTTATATCGATGGTCTGGCCAATCTGGATATCAACATACCTCATATAGAGAGAGTGATAGATGAAGTCGGTGCTGCGGCACAGGGTAAACCTTATCAGGAAGTAACCTGGATACCGATGGAGGAATAAGAAAATGGTAGAAGGAACGAAAAAGAGAAACAGGGTTTTTGATTATTTCTGTGAAGAGGACCAGTTCTCCGGAGGGGTTGCCTGGTGCGCCGGCTGCCCGCTGGAGCTTACCGCCAGATTCGTACCGAAGGTACTGGGGAAGAATATGGTATTTGTCGGTACCCCCGGCTGCGCGGCGCCGGTGCTTCACGGGCAGAATATAGGAGCATGGCATAAAATAGCCTATCTGGCTTCTGTCATGACCGGAGTGCCCTCCAAGGCTACCGGACTCTCCAGGTATTTCCGGAGGACAGGCCAGGATGCCACGGTGGTCTGCTTCACCGGCGACGGCTGCGCCACTGATGTCGGTTTTCAGCCATTGAGCGGGGCGGCCGAGAGGCAAGAGCATATTATCTACCTCGCTTACGATAATGAAGGCTATATGAACACCGGCAACCAGAGAAGCAGCGCCACACCGCTGGGGGCTGCCACCACCACTACGCCGGTGGGGAAAATCGGTCGCGGCAAACCGACCGCATCCAAGAACATGCCGATGATTATGCTCATGCACCGGCCGCGCTATATGGCCACGGCCACACTCAGCCACCTGGAGGACTTCGCCAAGAAACTGACCAAAGCTAAAGAGATGGTCAAAGAAGGTTTTGTGTATCTCCACGTATTCTCTCCCTGCCCGGTTGGCTGGCGTATTAACTCCAATTTATCAATCGAAGTATGCCGTACCGCCGTCCGGACCAACTACTTTCCTCTCTGGGAAGCGGAATACGGCCAGCCGAAATTAACCCTCGAAGTAGCCAACCCGAAGCCGGTTACGGAACTGACCAAGCTGATGCGTAAATTTTCCCATCTGAAGGAAGATGGATTGAATGAATTACAAAAAACGGTCGAAGAACGTTATTCTCTATTAAAGAAGCTTTGTGAAGCCTATAAAGAATAATAGTTCAAATAATACACTCTTATTAAGGAGGTGGAAATGGTAAGGCAAGTAAAAAAGCCAGATAAAAATAAGCCGGTTCTAGGGTTGTCTGTAAAAGGTAATCCGGAAATCTGGGATGACACTTGGGTAAATACTACCTGTGGCGGCTGCTATGGTCAGTGTGCTATACGCGGACACCGTGTTAACGGTGTCATTGTAAAAATCGAAGGTGACCCCAATAGCGACTTCGGTCCCAGGGGTGGTATATGCGCCAAGAGTGAGGCCATGATACAGGCCCTCTACGATCCCAATCGTTATAATTACCCTTTGCGAAGGACCAACCCTAAGAAGGGACTCTTTGAAGACCCCAAATGGGAGAGAATTTCTTGGGACGAGGCCCTTGACGAAATCGCCAAGCGTCTCAAGAAAATTCGTGCTGAAAACCCCCATAAACTTCTCCACGGCGGCACGCCCGGGCCAGGCAGCGGACCGGACCTGCCCCTCGGCTTCGGCGTTTTCGGGGCTGTCTTCGGTACCAAGAACTGGTACGTCGGCGGCGCCGGCCTGCATTGTGGCAGCGGTTCCCATATGGGCGCCGGCCTCTACCATGCCTCGTGGTCGATTGTGCCCGACTTCAAGTACTGTAACTACGCCATTCAAATGGGTTCCAATAAAGGGACTGCCTCGGGGCACTCTCTCGGCTTCAATATGAGGCTCTCTGCCGACGCTAGGTCCAGAGGCATGAAGAACGTCGTCTTCGACCCCATCTGTAACTTCGGCGGCGGTAAAGCCACCGAATGGGTACCTATTCTGCCGGGTACGGATGGCATCGTCGCCATGGCGATAGTCAATATCATACTCAACGAACTGAACACTTATGATGCCGAATTCATGAAATTAAAGACCAACGGGCCGTACCTCATCGGGCCGGATGGCAAATATGTACGGGATAAAAAGACCGACAAGCCTCTTGTCTGGGATGCGAAAGATAATAAAGCCAAGGTCTTCGATGACCAATCCATCGGCGATTATGCCATCCTAGGAGAATACGAGGTAAAAGGCCTAAAGTGCCACCCATCGTTCCAGCTTATCAAAGACCACGTCAAGCAATACATGCCGGAGCAGGCCGAAAAAGAAAGCACCGTTCCCGTCTCAACTATCCGTCGTATCGCCAAAGAGTGGGTCGAGGCGGCCATGATCGGCGCTACTATTGAAATCGAAGGGGAAAAGCTACCCTTCCGGCCGGTAGCCGCCGTTATGTTCCGCGGCGGACAGGGGCATACTAATTCAGCACACAGCTATATTGCCATGTGTCTCCTCAATGCTATCGTCGGCGCTATGGATGTCCCCGGCGGCACGCTCGGTTGGCCGGCTTACGTAGAAGGATATCCGGACACAGGGCGTTTCCGCATGGTACCTTACGCCTGCAAAGACGGCATGCTCACGGCCGGGTCTTTCATGGAACACCGCCCCTGGCCCATAGAAGACTCCCAGGTGCCGTACACTACCCTCATGAAAGAACTCACCCCGACGGCATCGTTCTCTCCCCACCCGGTGACTTCGGACTTTGATAAGTACTGGGATAAGCTGGGGCGCCCCTACGAGATAGAGATGGCGATGATTTTCGGCGCCAACATGATTCGCAGCACCCAGAGCCGTGAAATAGCGGAGGAATTCTGGAAGAAAATACCGTTCATCGTCACCTTTAATATCCTTCCCAACGAGTTTTGCGAGGGCTTCGCCGATATCGTGCTGCCCGACCTGCATCCCCTGGAGGCCTACTGTCTCTTCGGGACGCATGGTCCCTTCTTCAACCACCCCATCGGCATGGAAGGCTGGGACTTCCCAGTACGCCAGCCCGTCGTTAAACCTGCCTATGAACGCAGGAACAAGCTCGAGGTCCTCTGGGACCTAGCTGATAGATTAGGCATGAGAGAAGAGATGAACAACTACTACAATGTCTACTTTACCAGCTTCGGCGGCGAGGCGCTGATTGGCGGCGATATAGATAGCATCAGGCACTTGGGCGATATAGATCCCGAAAAAGTAGTCCAGTTGATAAAACCCGATGAGAAAATTACCTATGACGAGATGATGGACCGTGCCCTGAAATTCTACTTCGGCGATGAACACGGGCTGGAATACACCCTCAAGAACGGTCCCGTTAAATGGCCTAAGAAACCCAAGGAAGCTTACTGGCGCTGGTATGTGGACGTGAGGATACCCATTTACATGGAGCATATCGCCGAGCTGAAAGAAAACGTCATGAAGAATGCCGAGAAGGCTGGGATAGAGCTCGATTGGGAGCAGTTTACTCCTCTCACCAGTTACTTTACCCCGCAGGTAGGCAAGGAACTCTCCGATGAATACGACCTCTACAGCTTCTCCTATCGCGATATTCTCCACAACGGCACCTATACCATGGAGATGCCCTGGCTCGACGAGGTCAGTCGGCAAAATCCTTATACCTACAACATCACCATGAACGCCGATATGGCTGCCAAGAAGGGACTGAAAGACGGTGACCTTATCTGCCTCGAATCGCCCTACGGACGCAAGACCACCGGCACCCTCAAGACGATGCAGGGCCAGCACCCCCAGACGGTGGCGATATCTGCCTGCTCCGGCGCCTGGGCAAAGGGTGCCCCTATTGCCTACGGCAAGGGTACCAACTTCAATATTCTACTTGAATCAGACTTCAAGCACGCCTGCCCGGTATGCTGGAGCCAGGAAACGGCCGCTACCGTCAAAGTCTATAAGATTGACCACAGAATTGAATTCGATGGAGCCGGAGGTGACAAACTATGAGATGGGGAATGGCCATAGAACAGAAAAGATGCATCGGGTGCTACGAGTGCGTCCTTGCCTGCAAGGCAGAGCACTTCCTGCCGCCGGACATCTTCTGGAACAGGGTCCTGATTGGCGAGAGCGGCAAGTATCCCGCCGTTACCAAGCTTATCTATAACATCCGCTGTAACCAGTGCGCGGACCCGGCTTGCGTTAAGGTCTGTCCTACTGGGGCTACCTACCAGCGCCCGGACGGCATTGTCGTGGTTGATGAAGACAAATGCGTGGGTTGCCGCTACTGCATGATTGCCTGCCCCTATCAGGCCCGGTCGTTCTATGAGGATGGTAATGCCGAATACTTCCCGGGGCAGGGACTTACCGAGCACGAGAAGATAGGCAAAACACTGTATCCGCACGAAGTAGGCGTGGTACAGAAATGCGTCTTCTGCAAGGAAAGGATTGATGCCGGTCTGGCGGCGGGCTTGACGCCCGGAGTCGACCGCGAAGCTACCCCGGCCTGTGTTATTGCCTGCCCCACCAAGGCCATCCACTTCGGCGACCTGGACGACCCCTACAGCGAGATAAACCAGATCATCAAGGAGAAGAAGGGCAAAGCCTTCCATCCGGAATATGATACACAACCGTCGATTTATTATATCGACTAAATGTTCAGTAATAAACTGAGGAGGACTAGGGAAATGATCGGCACAAGACCGTATGAGTTTATGGTAAAATACACTCCCCAGCGGGACTGGATAGAAGGACATGGTATATTGATAGCTTTTGCCCTGTTCTTCGGGGGTATCGCCGGCGGGCTGTATCTGGTTTCTTTATACTTCGATAGTATGTGGGGTATGTTTGTCGCCTGGATACTGGCCATGGTTACCGGTATGACGGACATGGCCCACCTGAGCAAACCCATGAGGTTCTGGAGGATGATACTCAAGCCTAAATCTTCCTGGATATCCCGCGGCTTTATATTTATCTGGCTGTTCCTCGGTGCGGCGGCTATCCAGATGGCGATTTCTTACTGGGCAGGAGGGACGGCCGCAGAGACCGTCTTCAAGGTACTGGGCGGTATCATGGCGTTCGGCGTGGCGATTTACAGCGGTTTCGTGGTGGGATACGTCGGCGCTATCAAGCTCTGGAACTCGGCAATAATACCCATCCTTTTCGTCATCGCCGGTGTGACCGGGGGCCTGGCCCTTTTGATGGTCATCAGCGTGGGCGATTCTATCCTGAGCACCGATGTCGCTGTTGCTTTACGGGCGGTGCTGATAGGCTACGCCGTCTGCCTGGCGATTTATCTCTGGGTGGCAACATATGAAAGCACGGCTGCCCGGGACTCCGCCATGAGGATAATCAAGGGAAATTTAGCCCCGGTTTTCTGGCTGCTGGTGATACTACTGGGTATTGTCATTCCTATTATCATGTTGTTTGCCTCTTCTGCTACCGCCGTTTTAATCATCGCAGGGATATTGGTCATTCTCGGCGGAGTCGCTTTGAGATACTCAATCCTGAAAGCGGGAGTATACAGTCCCCTGGTTCCTAGCGAATAACCAAATAGTAAAGAGAAATAATAGAGAGAACCATCGTGGCGGAGAATAACCGCCCGGTGGTTCTTTTTTGGGGATTTTTTAAGATTATTGGAGTATAATTATTTCAAACGTATATTCAGTAATTCTGGCATGAAAACACTATCGCAAATCTACATCGGCACGTCGGGGTGGTCTTATCCTAAAGGCGAGGGCACCTGGAAGGGCTTTTTCTATCCCCCCGGCAAGATAGTTGAGCTGGAGTACTTCAGCGGGTATTTCAACACGGTGGAAATCAATAGCTCTTTCTACCGGCCGCCCAATCCCGGTTACGTTTATAACTGGGCGCGGCGCGTGCCGGCGGGATTTCTCTTCGCCATGAAGCTGTGGCAAAAATTCACCCATCCCCGGATGTACCGCGACGCCACCGGCCAGGAAGCTATCATTTCCCAGGCTGATGTTGATACCTTTAAAAGCAGCATCGAGCCGCTGGCGAAATCCGGGAAACTAGGCGCTTTACTGGCGCAGTTCCCGCCCAGCTTTAAGAATGACGACTACGGACGGCAGATGCTCGGCGCTATTGCCAGGACTTTCGGGGAATATCCGCTGGCTGTAGAGCTGAGGCACCGCAGCTGGAGCGATGACGAAACGACGGCAGCGTTGCTGAGAGAGAATAAGATGGCCTGGGTGCAGATTGACGAACCGAAATTCAGCACCTCGGTAGCCCAGGAGGTGCTGGCCACGGCGGATATCGCCTACTTCCGCTTTCACGGTCGTAACGCCAGGGACTGGTGGGGCGGCAACAGCGAACAGCGTTACCGCTATCACTACTCGCCGGAAGAAATCGAAGAACTGGCCGGCCGGGTAAAAGCCGCAGCGGAAAAAGCCCGGATGCTGTTCGCCTACTTCAACAACCACTGGCAGGCCTACGCTCCCCGCAACGCCAACGACCTCAAGAAAGCGCTGCAATTGCCCTTTCAGGAAATACAGATGACGATGGATATTCCGGAAGATGAAAGCACAAAAAGAAAATAAAGATACGTCCAGTAAGCTGGTTGAGCTGACGGTACAGAACTACGGCATTATCGAGGAAGTCAACTGGAATCCGGCCCCGGGACTCAATATTATCTCGGGGGAGACGGGCGCCGGTAAGTCGCTGGTGGTGGAGGCCGTGGAAGCGCTTCTGTCCGGCCTGATTGACGAGACGGATATCCGCCACGGCTCGGGTACGGCCCGGATTGAAGGCATTTTCCAGACTTCTCAAAACAACTCGACGAATCAGATACGTGAACTGCTGGCCGAAAAAGGACTGGAAACCGATGATGATAACCTGCTGCTTAGCTGTGATTTCAGGCGGCAGGGACGCGCTACACCCCGGGTAAACCGGCAGGCTGTCTCGAGGGCGTTTCTAAAGAGCATCACATCAACCCTGCTGGATATCCACGGGCAGAGCCAGCACCTTTCGCTGTTGAACCGTGAAAAGCACCTCGACTACCTGGATGCCTACGCCCACACCCGTCGGCTGAGAGAGGAATTCGGGGTAAAAGCCGGTCAATTACATGATATGGAGAGGGAAATCCAGAAGCTCTCCGGCGCCGAGAAGGATATAGCCCGGCAGGTAGAGCTGTTGAATTTCCAGATTGACGAAATCAAGCGGGCGGAACTGCAGGCTGGGGAGGAAGAAGTACTGGAAAGAGAACAGTCGCTGCTGGCCTCGGCGGAAAAATTAAAAGCCGCATCCTACGAAATCTATAATTTGATTTACGGAGATGATAACCTGCCATCCTCTGCTGCGGTTGTTGACAAACTCAACGACGCCTTACCGGCATTGAAGAAGATAGTCGAATCCGATGCCTTGATGCGGCCGCGCCTCGAATATTTCGAGGAGACGGTACACGGACTGGAAGAGATGGCCCGGGATATCCGTTCCTACGGTGATAATCTCAATTATGACCCACAGCGCCTGGAGGAAGTCCAGTCCAGACTGGAGCTTATTAAGGCCCTGAAACGGAAATATGGCGATTCCATAGAGGCGGTGCTGGAATACCTGGAGAAAGCCGGTAATGAACTCGGAGGACTGGAATTTTCCGGTAAGAGACGCCGGCAGCTCGAAGAAGAAAGAGAACGACTCAAGGCGGAAATGGGAGAGATAGCCCAAAAGCTTTCGGAAGAACGCCGTGAGGCCGCTGGACAACTCGCCGTAGCCGTGAAAAGGGAGTGCGACGAACTGAGTATGGCTGAAGTTGAATTCGAGGTTGCCCTTTCTCGGGACGTTGCCCCGGACGGGATACCGCTGCCCGGCGGCGAGACCTGCTGGTTCTGCGGCACCGGCGTTGATATCGTGGAATTCCGGGCATCGACCAACCCCGGCGAACCGGTGAAGTCGCTGGATAAAATAGCTTCCACCGGAGAGATATCCCGGTTTATGCTGGCCTTGAAAAGCGCCCTGGCCGAGGCGGATATGGTGCCGGTGCTCATCTTCGATGAAATAGATATCGGCGTGGGCGGCCGCAGCGGTGAAGTTATCGGCATGAAGCTCTGGAAACTTGCCCAAAATCATCAGGTTATCTGCGTCACTCACCTGCCGCAAATCGCCGCTTTTGCCGATGCCCACTTTAACGTCAGCAAGCAGACCTCCGGGGAGAGGACGACCAGCTCGATTAAGTCCCTGGATGGTGAATCGCGGCTGAAGGAACTGGCCGGGATGATCGGCGGTCCGAAATATACCGACAGCGCCCTCAACGCCGCCCGTGAGCTTATGGAAAAAGCCGGTAATCGTAAGAAGAAACTGACCGTTTGAACAAGCCATAAAGCTTATCAGGTACGGATGGAGGAGGTTAAAATGGATAGCAAGAAAGAACAGAACCGAAACGAATTTTTCAACAGGCTTCTGGAAAATATCGATAAACAGATAGAAATGGACACACAACTCAAAGAAAAAATGGAAACATTGTTCACTCATGTTTCAAAAAGTACAAAGAATAGCCCGATTGAAG
>Ga0315534_1002900_pt1 | contig 11252 bp, 7 predicted proteins | sample SalMarSW160240MG_FD_203094 | JGI IMG/M metagenome (GOLD analysis project Ga0315534, IMG submission 203094) | Salt marsh sediment microbial communities from the Plum Island Ecosystem LTER, Massachusetts, United States - Salt Marsh Sediment SW1602-40 ... | reverse complement strand
CCACACGAGTAGCCGTCCTGTCCGGTGAGGAACGATTTCATCCTTGCCGGATTCCAGGGCTCGCAATGCGGCGCGGGCCACCCGTTCGGGCGGGACGCCCCGGGGCATTTTCCAGGGCAGTGTCTCGGTCTTCTCCAGCAGATGGTCAAACAACTCCGTATCCGTCGTGCCGGGGCTGACGACGAGCACGTGGATGCCGAGCCCCAACAGTTCGGGACGCGCGGCTTCGCTGAACCCGCGGAGTGCGAATTTGCTGGCACAATACTCGCTATTAAACGGGATCCCCCTATGCCCAAGGATGGATGCGACGTTGACAACGACTGGGTCTCGGCCTTCGGACAGAAGGGGAAGGGCTGCCCGCAACAGCTCTACCGGCGCAAAAAAATTTACTTCCATGATGTGTCGCAGTCGGTCGGCTGACGCTGACGCGAAGCGGCCATGAGCGCTGGCGCCCGCGTTGTTCACCAAGATATCGAGGCCTCCCAGTTGCTCGCGTGCCTTGTCCAGAGCAACCGCTCGCACGCCGGGCGACGTAATGTCCCCCGGCACGACGGCGCAGGGCGGGCCACCCATCCGCGCAATTTCATCGCCCAGCAACCGCAAGGCATCTTCGCGGCGCGCGACGAGCACCTGCGATGCACCGGCCCGCGCCAGAGCGAGCGCCAGCGCACGGCCGATGCCACTGGAAGCACCCGTGACGATCGCGCGGCTGCCTCGAATCATTCGTTTTTTCATTATCGCTCAGTATTCGTGTGCCACCAGGAAATTGGCCAGCGCGCGCGTTCGGCGTCGGAGACTCTCCAAGCTGGCCCATTCGTGGGATGTGTGCGCTCCGCCGCCGAACGGGCCCAGCCCGTCGATGCACGGAACGCCGGCGGCAGCGAGCAGATTTGCGTCTGAACCGCCGCCCTGCAGCGGCGCCTCGCCCCCGCCCAGACCCTGACGGCGGGCATAACGTTCGTATCGCTGACGAAGCTGCTGGCTCGGCACGGTGGCTTGCATGGGAGGACGCCGGATACCGCCTTCAATCGCAAATCGCGCCTGCCGCAGCTTGGACGGCACGCGATCGACATGCTGGAACGGCCGCAGCGCCAGTTCGCGGATCGCTCTGTCCACGCGCTGCGCTTCGGGCTGGCTTGTTGCTCTGACGTCAATCGAGCATATCGCCGTTCCGGGCACCGTGTTCCGGGCCGAACCACCTTGTATCGTGCCGACGTTAACGGTGGTCCCTCGTTCATAGTTGGTCAGTCCTTCGATCGCGGGAATCACCAAAGCCAGGGCGTGGACGGCACTGACGCCGTCCCTGTGCTGGTTGCCGGCGTGCGCGTCCCGGCCGGTAACGCGGAGCCGATAACCGGACGTTCCTTTCCGGGCGGTGATGATCCGATCCTCGTCGCGGCCGAATTCGAATACCAACGCGAGCGTTGTCTTTTCCGCCACGGTTGCCAGCAACGATCGGCTGCTGGGCGAACCAACCTCCTCGTCTGAACTGCAGATGAACCGCACTTTTAATCGTGAAAAGACGTCAGGCGCGGCCTCGGATACCGCACGCAGTCCAAACAGTATAACGCTCAAGCCCGACTTCATATCCAGCACGCCCGGCCCTCGCACGCGGTCGCCCTCGGAGTCGCTATCAGGCGGATCGGCGTGGAAACCGGCAAAGCCCGAGTCGCGCGGGTGGACGGTATCGCAATGCCCGGCCAGGGCCAGCGCGCGGTCGTGTTGGCCGGTCGCCGATGTTGTGTAGAGACGATGGTCGGCGAAGAAGTTATCGTCATCGGGAACGCGAATGCAGTTCATCCGCAACCTTGCCGCCGCCGCGTCGACGATTGTCAGCGCAGCCTCGACGTCGGCCCGGGCCGGCGTGTGGCTGGACTGATCGACCAGCTTCGCCAGCCAGGCAACCTGTTGCTGGGCGAAGACTCGGTCTACGGCGTGCTCCACCTTGCCCAGGATATCCTCCAATGCTTGATCCATCATAAACTGTCTTCAATCGCATTCTGGATTTGATATGAAAGCGGCGATAAACCGAGCCTCAATCATGGCCGATGGGAACCATCGCCCTTCGTTCGGCGACGGACCAACTCGCGTTAACGGCACTGGGCGGCAAGGCTGGGCACTAAGGATCGGGCAGCAGCACCGTACCGCAACTGCCGGGCTGTTCCGCCTCGCGGCAAAGTACCTCAGGTCCCGCCCCCAGAATGTGGACCGCTCCAATACCGCGCCTCAGTTGCTGCAGGGCCTCCTCGATTTTTGGGATCATGCCGCCCACGATCGTTTTCCGCTGGATGGCATCATGAGCCTCCGATTCGGTCATCCGTGGTATGCGCGACGCGGGGTCCTGTTTATCTCGCAACACACCAGGCACTCCGGTCATCAGGAACAGGTGGTCCGCGTTCAGCGCCGCCGCAACGGATGAAGAAACCGTATCGGCGTTGATGTTATAGACTTGGCATACACCGCGCTCATCGTCCGGCGCGGCGCTGATCGCCAGTGTGTTCAGCACGGGAGTATAACCGCCCGTCCAGAGATGCTCGATCAGGTCGGTACGGATTTCCGATATCTCGCCGACAAAGCCGAAGTCCACGGGGTGCGGTCCACAACCGCTGAAAACCTTGGGGGGTCGACGAACAGCCGTCACGGTGCCGGCACTCACTCCCGAGATGCCTACCGCGCGCAGTCCCGTGGCCGCCGCGGCCGCGACGACGTCAACGTTGCATTCCCCGGCCAGCACCTGCTTCATCACTTGCAGCGTCGCGGTGTCCGTGATCCTCCGGCCCCCAATCTGTTTTCTCTCGACTCCGACGCGCTCTGCCAGAGCGTTGGCCTGGGGATTGCCACCGTGGCACAGCAGGAATTGCCACGCGGAACTCGTCAATTCCGCAACCTGGGCGACAACATCAACAAGCCGGGGAACATCGGCGATCACGTCGCCGCCGAATTTCAAAACGGCCCTGGAGCCGCGGCGCGATTCGGTTTCATTCATGGCCACAGCGCCGGGTCGTCGATCCCTTCCTGCTCGGGTAATCCGAGCATCAGATTCATGGACTGCACGGCTTGTCCCGCGCCCCCTTTAACTAGATTGTCCAGCGCCGTGGCCACAATCAACTGCCGTTCCGAATCTTCCGGCGGCGAGAGCGTGTACGACAGGTCGACCCACATGCTGCCTTTGACCGCGACGACCTCGGCGTGCCGTCCTTGTGATCCCAAAACGCGCACGAAGATTGCGTCTTCGTAGAAGCCGTGGAAAATGCGGTCGAGGGTTGCTTCGTTTACGGAAGCCGGAACACGAACGAAACTGGTTGCCAGAATGCCGCGCGGCAGCGGCGCCGAAGCAGGAACAAAATGCAATGAAAAACGTGTCGCACATCCGGAACGCGCAATGGCCTCATTCAAAATCTGTTCAATTTCGGGAGTATGCTGGTGGCGGAGTGGTTTGTAGATCTTGAGGTTATTCGCGCGTGTTGGATGATGCGTGCCCGCGCCCGCATAGGCTCCACTGCCGGACGAACCGGTGGCCGCGACGGTCTGCACCGGTCCGCTGAGCATCCCCTCCGCAGCCAGAGGCAGCAGCCCGATCATGATCGACGAAGCAAAACATCCGGGCGACGCCACGCGACGGGCAATCCTGATTTCATCCCGGTACAATTCGGGGAGCCCGAAGATCCATCGTCCGTCGAGTTGCTCCGGGTGCGGATGTTCCTGCCCATAAAAGCGGGCGTACGAGTCCTTGTTCTTCAGTCGAAAGTCGCCCGAGAGGTCAATGACTTTGGCCTCGACTGTGTCCAGTTCCGGCGCCAGCGTGCTGCTGACTTTGTGGGGCAGGCCGAGAAAGACAACATCCATTCCACGCGCGGCGTCGGCGAGCGGGATTTTTTCAAACACGAGACCCGTTCGCGTCAAATTCAGATGAACCGCCTCCAGCGGCTCGCCCACCCTGTCGATGCTGCTGACGCGGCACAAGGCGACAGAAGGGTGTTTCAGCAGCAGTCGGATCAGTTCGGCTCCGCCGTAGCCGGTGCCGCCGACGACCGATGCCCGGAACCGTGGGGACGGGAAATTCGGAGCGGTCATTTCTGGGCCTTTGTTGTTGAAACCCAAGGCTGGCCAGACGCGGCACGACGATTGCACAGCATAATACGTGCCGATCACCCGCGAGTCCATGGCGGGCCGCAGGCAGACGACCCGGACCGATGACAGGCTGCGGAGTCGCCGGACGTACCTTGCTCGGCAGCCTGTTGCCGCGATGCGGAAATGCGATGCTCGCTGTCTTGCGAAACCGTGAAACCCGAGAATCAGCCGGCACCCGCTGGCGTTTCGTACTCGCGAAGTTGTGAACGCCGCGGTGCACCCCGAACCGGGGGCTAGCGCCCCGCGGCTGATGTGTCATAATCGTCCACGGTGCCTGGGCGGGCCGGCAACACCTTGACACGCCCGGACACATTCGGCTTCGAGTCAGCAACAGAGGGAACCCTCATGAATGCATTGACTGGACTGTTTTTTTGCACGGATCGGTACCGTCCGGGAATGGCCCGCACGCGGTGGCTGGGACCGATCGCAGCAGGCCTTGTGGCCGGCTTGTCGGCCGCCGCCGCGCTATATGCGGGGGCACAAGAGCATTCGACGGTCTCGCCCCTGCCCCGCGCGCACGCACATAACGACTACTGGCACGAACGGCCATTACTCGATGCCTTGCAGCAGGGGTTCTGCAGCGTCGAAGCGGACGTTTTTCTATCGGATGGCCGGCTGCTTGTCGGGCACGACCGCGCCGAACTTCGGCCGCACCTTACGCTCGAATCGCTCTATTTGCAGCCCTTGCATGAAAGAGTCATGCGAAACGGAGGGCGCGTTTACCCGGACGGCCCGCGGTTCACGCTGTTGGTTGACATTAAGTCGGCCGCCGAAGAGACGTACCAGCAGTTGCACGCCGTGTTGGACGCCTACGCAGACATGCTGACCCGGTGTGAAAACGGGCGGGTGCGCGAAGGGGCTGTTTCCGTCATTGTAAGTGGAAATCGCCCGCGGGCGCTGATGGCGGCCGCACCGTTGCGGCTGGCCGCGATGGACGGCCGCTTGGACGACCTGAACACGGACGTTGCCCCATCCCTGATTCCGCTGGTCAGCGACCGATGGACGTCGCACTTCGAATGGCGCGGCGACGGTGCGATCCCCGACGAAGAATGGACCAAGCTGTGCACCATCGTTGTCCGCTGCCACGAATCCGGGCGCCGTGTCCGCTTCTGGGCGGTGCCGCACAAACGCGTCGTGTGGGACACCTTGTGGGATGCCGGTGTCGATCTGATCAACACGGATGACCTGCCGGGACTGAGTGCTTATCTGAACAGCAAGCATTCTGGTGAGTCGCGCCTGCCTGTCGTTTTCGAAGACACCGATACACTCACTTTTCTCATTGACGGCCGCCCGGCACGCGTGCATACCCAGGGCTTATGCGTCACTGAGGACCATTACTATGTCACGGGTCGACTGGAAACCGAACCCAAACGCGCGCTGTTGATTCGATACGACAGGCGATCTCCGCGAAAGTTTCAGTATGTCGACATTACCGCTTTTTCAGCGGAGTCGGCCTCGGATGGATCGGCCCGTCTGGATCATCCGGGTGGGTTCGACCGCGCGGACGGGGCGCTGTGGATTCCGGTGGCCGAAAGTCGTCCGCAGGGCAGCACGCAGATTCTTCGGTTTCCGATTCGATCGGACGAAGATTTCATGGCAACGCGGCCCGAAGAGGTCTTCCGCGTGGCGGACCACATCGGAGCTGTCGCCTATGATGTCGAGCAAGGCTGTCTGTACGGTGCTAACTGGGATACGAAAATGATCTACGTGTGGCGTCCCGACGGAACGTTGATCGAACGGATTCCGCGCGAGGAGCTTATGCGCCACGTTGCGGTGCGGCAACTGGCCGTGCAGGACTGGAAAGGGTTGAGTGGTGGCAGGGTCCTGGCCGGAGGTTTGGACAAGGATCCGCGGCAGCCGCTGGACATTTCGCGGGCCATCGTGGCCGTGATCGATATCCCGCGTCGAACGTGGTTGGCTCACCGCCGACTGGCCGCGCCGGCGGACGCGGCATTTCCGTTAACGCGGGAGGGCGTTTCCGTGTTTGGGGACCATATCTTTTTTCTGCCCGGCGACCTCGGCGCGGCGACTGAAGTGTACCGATACCGCGCGGTAGAGGGCGACCTGCTGAAGCTCGCGGCGCCATGAGGCGTTACACGCCCATGTCTTTGCGAGCCGCTTCGCTCATTCGCGCGGCTGTCCACGCCGGGCTCCACGTGCACTCCACGACCACCTCGCGCACACCGTCCACTTCGAGCAGGCGCTCGCGAATGCCTTTCTCTACGCGCCCGCCGCCCTGACTCTCCAAAAACGCATACTCGGGCCGCCCTCGGTGAGGCATCGTGACCAGGACCCGGGCGATCCCATCCCGCACGGAGACATCATAGACATACCCCATGTCAACGATGTTGGCATCGACGCTATAAAGCTGTTCATCGCGAACCAGCCGTAGTTTGCCCCAAACCGCGGGTTTCAGCGGCGCGGTCTCTGGCGTCTCTCCGTGACGTGCGAGCGGGCTCCGTGGTGGCGCTACTTTCGCACGCACCGGGACCGCCGGTTGTACCTCGGGCGGGTGCATCAGTCGGTGCCGGACCGTTTCAAAATAGGTAGCAGCATCTCGCTCGGGATATGCCATCAGAAAATAGGCGTTCTTCTGCGTTATTGACGCGCCCTTGGGAAGGGTCGATCGCTCGACGGGATAGCGACTCCAAAGCTGGCCGTGCCCGTCGTAATGCAACGTGGGAACGCCGCCGTGTTGGATGTCCCGGCCTTTCGTGGCGGCGTGTTGCAACCGTAGGGCCAGGAAGCAATCGCGGCTTTCGCCGTGATAGAATCCCACGGCCCACAAGTCGTCGGTGTGCCCGGCTGTGACGGGACCCGTGTGCAGCTTGCCCTGACCGTCCATCCAGAGAGTGTCGGTGAACGAATAGCCGGAAAACACCCATTCGTCATCGCGCATGGCCTCCACTTTTACCGGCTTGATGACCTCTATGCGACCCTCCTTGATGAAGTACGGCTGGCCGGCGTAAAACACATACGTCTGATCCATGTGCACGCGGCTCGGCGTGAACAACGGATGCACCGGGCTGTGCGGGAATCCCCAGCGGCGGACGGTCACGCAGAGCGGACCCTTCGACACCTCATAATTGGGACACCGGGGCCAGTTCCGCATACGAAGCTTCTGGAAGTGATCCGCATCGACGTAATCGTGCGCCCAATCAATGCAGGGCGGCTCACCATGGCCTTTGCCGCCCGCGTACAGTTCCAGTCCGTGTTGGCGCTTGGAGACCAGGCGTTCCAACTGGCCCATCTGCCGCGAAAGACGGGCCGTAAAGTAGTGATTCTCAACATCGAGGCCGTAGCCGTCGCCGCGCGTGCGAAGGTCGGTCGGATGATCAGGCAGTTCCGCCAGGGGATTTCCGTACAGCACCATATACGTGGCCTGTCCGTGCACGGCGATCTCGGCGAAGAAACTCAGCCGGCAGTCGAACGTGTCGGAATCCCGGACGACGTCGAGCACCTGGCACGGCACCTGACGCGGCTCGCCGCGCCCGTCACCCACTCGAATGACGCGTATCTCGCGGAAAGGGTCGGTCAGTTGATCCGTGCGGAAGGCGACGCGTAGTTCGCAGGGCTCGGCGACACGCTCGAGCCCGACGGTTTCGAACAGCGAGAAGCCCTTGTAAAACGACCAACCCTGTGCCCAAGCGGCCCACGCTGCCGGAAGCTCGTCCACGCGCGCGAAATCGGCTGCCGCCAGATCGGGCGTCCCGCTCGGAGCCGACCGCTGATGCTCGAAGAGGGCCGTTTCCCTGATCGATGCGGCCAACGATGCCGCTACGTCATGGCGGCCGGAGGCATAGGCCGACTCCAGGAGCCGGAGTTTCTCGCGCACGCCATCGGAACGATCCATTGGCGCCTGATCGGCCATCGGTCATTGCCTCCTGGAGCCCCGACGGCGCCGCGCATACCGTGAGGCAATTCTAGAGCCGGTTTCACAACCCGATTTTGCCGTGACAATTCCCGGTCATGGAGCGATTACAGGGCATTTTGAAACCGCTTCCAGCGGACGCGTCCTGTCAGGCCACATCGGAGTGGGCGTCGGCGGCATCCGGTTGATCGCCTTCGATCGCGGTTCCGTTGGCGGTGTGCGATCGAAGATTAATATCCGTTTCATCCTTGAGTCGACCGATATACTGCTGGGGGATCCGGCAATGGACGGTCACACGGGAATTATGGTAGCGCTTCGAAAGCACTTCCCCCGACGCGGCGAGGAACGCCATCACACGGCCGTTATCGACCCCCATTTCCACGTCCACGTCCAAAAAACTGCGGCTCAACGCGTCACTCACCGCGCATGCCAGCCGCGAGATCCCGTCGCCCGTATGGGCACTGATCGCCACAGCGTGCGGGTAGCGATCCTGCAGGCGGTGCAACCTGGCGGCGTCGGCGATGCGGTCGATCTTATTGAGCACGAGCAAGGTGTTTGTTTCTTCAATCTTCAACTCTTCCAGGACGTGGTACACGGCCGAGATCTGATCAACGGCGGCCGGGCTTGAGGCGTCGGCCACGTGCAGCATGAGATCGGTCTGGCGGGCTTCCTCCAGCGTAGCTTTGAAGCTGGCGATCAAATGGTGGGGCAGATCACGAATGAAGCCGACCGTGTCACTCAGCAGCACCGGTCCCCATCCCGGCAATTGCCATCGACGCGTGCGCGTATCCAGCGTGGCGAACAACGCATCTCGTGCGACCACATCGGAACCGGTGAGGCGATTGAGCAGCGTGCTTTTGCCGGCGTTGGTGTAGCCCACAAGCGAAACTGTCATGAAGTCGCGGCGCGACGATACTTCGCGCGCGCGGCGTCTTTCGATTGCTTGTAGCTGGTTGCGGAGATCGCTGACACGCTTTTCGACCAGACGACGGTCGACTTCCAACTGCTTTTCACCCGGGCCCCGCATCCCAATGCCGTTCTTGATACGGGACAAGTGCGTCCACATGCGCTTCAAACGCGGCAGGGAATATTCGAGCTGCGCCAGTTCGACAGCCAGGCGGGCCTGGTGGGTGCGGGCGCGACTGGCAAAAATGTCCAGGATCAGTTCCGTGCGGTCAAGAACTTTAACCTTGGTCGCCTGTTCCAGGTTTCTGGTTTGCGCTGGCGACAGATCGTTATCGAAAATGCAGACATCCGCTTCGAAGGCCTGCACCTGCTGCCGCAATTCTTCGACTTTTCCACGTCCCAGATAGGTTGCTCGGTCCGGAGTTTCACGCCGTTGCGTCAATTCACCCACGACGCGGGCTCCAACCGTTTTTGCGAGTTGCTTCAGTTCATCGAGCGGCTCGTTATGGTCTCGACGATCGGGCAACAATACACCAACAAGAATCGCCATTTCACTCGCGACGCCTTCCGCGCGGTCGACCTCGTACACGATCAGTCAGGCCCTCCTGAAAGAAACTGGCACTCGTTGTTCATTTCCGACGGGGGAGTATCCGCCGTGCGACTCAATCTGGACACGGGAACCCCGCGACGAGGTTCGGCTTGTGTTCGGTTTTGCGTCATAGGCACCGCGTGCCCGGCCCCCCTGGTGGATCTCGCCGGGTGCGGCCACGGACAGTGTGGTCACCGTCTGCACTATTGTAGATCGTCGCCGCCGCGATTTCCCCCCCTAACAGGCACGCCGCTCGCCATGCAACCTTATTATTTGGAATATAAGGGTTTAGCACGCCGGATGACGGCGGACTGTCGCCCTGGCCGACGCCATCCGGTGGCCGCCCCGGGAATCCGGCCGGCGTCGGCCCAATCATGGCAGGGCGTCGTATTCCAGGGTTGGAAAATTCTCCGGTGAAGTGCTGCTGGCAGCGTGGCCGCGGTACCAGGTGGCGACGACGGGACCGCCGGAAGCGACCAGATCCTCCATTGGGTCCCGCGACAATGTGTCGGGCAGTCGAATGGCCACCAAATTGGCTGGCTTGCCGCTGGCAATGCTGCCTGCCTCCGCGGCCCGTCCCAGGGCCATTGCCCCGTCACTCGTGGCCATGCGGATCCATGCTTCCGGCGGAACCTCCGGGTGCCGAACGGCACCAAATCGCACCTCGTTCCATACACTCAAGTCCGGGTTCGAGGCCCGGCTGTCCGTTCCCAGCGCGACACGGACTCCTCGACGCAGCGCTTCCACCAGCGGGTACGCCGGATGCTGGAAAAAGGCGTGTGTCCTCGGGCAGTACACCAGCGTCATACGATGACGATGCAGTGCCAAAAAATCCAATTCATCCTGCCGCAGGTAATTGCCGTGGATCACGAGTGCTCGGGGCGCACGGGACAATGCCGCCAGATAAGCCAGCGGGCGGCTGCCGATCGGAAGGCTCTCCGGACTCCAAACGTGCCGCTCGACGAGCAGTTCGCGTAGTGGCCCGGCGCCGGTGTGCAGCAGTTGCAATTCCTCCTCGGATTCAGCGACATGCATGGCGAGGGCCATGTTGCGACTGCGGGCCAGCGCAATTACTTCCTCCAGAACATGCATCGGCACGGTATAAGGCGCGTGCGGACTGATGCCCGCAGTCAAGTGCGCTTTCGCCGCGAGCCCGTCGATTTGCTCGCGCACTGCGTCGAGCACGTTGTCGTGGGCTTTGGCGGCTGGAGCAAGCACTTCCAGAAACACGGTAAGATCGATGCCGTGCGCGGCTTCCTTATAGCAAGCGAATGAACAAGTACCGATTTCGCCCACGGTCGTGGCGCCATGTCGCAAACATTGTTCCATTCCGCTCGCGATCGCACGTTTGCGTTCCGATCCCGTGTATGCCTGTTGGTCCTCGTGGTCGCCGCCTGTCCGCGTTCGGGCGCGATAGGCGAGAAGGCTCCGGATCCACTCAGTCAACGGTAAACCGCGTGAACCCAACGGCGTCTCGATCAGACTGAATTCCAGGTGCGTGTGCGCGTTGACCAGTCCGGGCAGCAGCGCGACATAGCCGAGTTCGCATACACGGCAATCAGGACGCCGTGTCGAGCAGTCACGAAAGCGGCCCTGATCAATGGTTACGTAGGCGTTGGTCAGCGGCGGTCGGTCTACGGGCACGACGTAACGGGCGTGGAGTGCGAACGCGGTCATGACATTTGAAAATGCTTCTCTATGTGGGGCTGTCCATCGGGTCGGCATTGTCCAGCGACCCGGCCGTCTGATGTTCCA
>Ga0315534_1002898_pt1 | contig 11256 bp, 4 predicted proteins | sample SalMarSW160240MG_FD_203094 | JGI IMG/M metagenome (GOLD analysis project Ga0315534, IMG submission 203094) | Salt marsh sediment microbial communities from the Plum Island Ecosystem LTER, Massachusetts, United States - Salt Marsh Sediment SW1602-40 ... | reverse complement strand
CCTTGATACTCTTTCCCGGCAGCGCCTCGAAGGTGAGGTCCACGTTCTGTCCCACATCCAGGAGATACAAGTCCACTTCGTTCAGATCGGTCGTCTGTATCTCGAACTCGCTCACGTCCCCCATGACGACAACCGCCATGCCAGCACTCACCATCTCCCCGGTCCTCACCAGCACGGCGCCAATGGTCCCATCGAAAGGCGCCGTCAGGCCCGCATCGTCCAGTGCCGAGACGGCATGAGACAAGGCCACCTGCGCTTCTGTTACGTGCGCCTGCGCCACCGTCACGTCCTCCGGACGAGATCCAGAGTCGAGAAGTGACAACGATGCGCGCGCTCGGTCCACTTCAGCCTGCGCCGCCGCGATGTCTTCCACCGAGGCTCCTCGCACCAGTGCCTCGTAGTTGGCCTTGGCAATCTCGTATTCCATGGTCGCCTCCTGGAGCGCCAGGGCCTGCGGCATCTCCCGGATCTCCTCCATCCAGGCGACCTCATCGTAGGCCGCCTGGGCCTGCTGCAAAGCAAGAGCTGCGGTCTCCATGGCTCCTCTGGCAGCCGTTATCTCCTCCCTGCTGGCTCCCGACCGAAGCTTCTCCAACTGGGCCTGTGCCGCTGCCAGACTGGCCTGTGCCATAGCCAGCTCGCCAGGCCTCGCGGGAGCCTCGACCTGGGCCAGCGTCGCCTGAGCCGTGGCCAGTCCGGCCTCGGCTTGAGCGACTAAGTCTTCGAGGTCACTACTGTCCAACTGAACGAGCAATTGCCCTTCCTGGACCTGATCTCCCTCCGTCACCAAGACCTCTTTCACCACCCCGCCTGTGCGCAAGCTGAGAGTGGCCCATCGCGACGGAACCACAATCCCTGTGGCAGCCACCACTTGGATCACCTGCTCCTCAGGCTCCTCCGACATCTCGGGCTCGGGTTGAGGAGCCAGATAACTGGTGTAGAACCAGGCACCGCCGCCTAGCACGATAGCTGCCATCACTAGCCCAATGACGATCTTCTTCACCATCACGACCTCCGTAATCTCCAGCGCTCCTTCGGTTCGCTGGGCCTTACTCGTACCTCAGCGCCTCCAAAGGATCCAGACGCGAAGCCCACCACGCGGGATACACGCCCGCAATACTCCCCAGGACCAAGGCCAGGACCAGGGCGCGCACCAGAAGCTCGCCCGGGTAGACTGGCACCAGCATGGCAAGCAAGCGTGGGAACAGGCTCCCCAGGCCCATCCCCAGCAGAATTCCCACCACGCCTCCCACGGCGCTCAACACCAGGGACTCCTTCATCACCATCAGCAGAACCCGGACCTTGCGCCAGCCAAGAGCCCTCAGAACGCCTATCTCCCTCGTTCTCTCGAACACGGACATGAACACCGTGTTCATCATCCCTATGCCGCCCACCAGCACGGCCAGAAAAGATATGGCCCCGATCATAGCATCCATGGCCCGGAAATCCGGTAAGCTTTCGGAAAACTCCGATGTCTTGGAGACGGAGACCTCAGGAAACAGCTCCTCGAGTACTTCTAGGACGCTGTCCACTTGCCTGGGGTCCCTCAGTGCTATACCCAGAAAACCCACTTTGTGGGGTGCACCGAAGAGCGCCTGGGCTTCCCGCAACGAGATGACCATAGCGCTGTCTTCGAAGGCGACCCCCGTCTCGCAGAGGCCAACCACGCGGAATCGACTTCCAAGCACATTGACCGACTCGCCTACGCCCACCCCCATGGCGTTGGCAGCCGTGCGACCCAGCAGCGCCTGCCGTGTGCCGCTCAGCGGCTCGCCTTCCACTATGCGGAAATGCCTGATCGCATCCGTATTCGGCTGGTAGCCCTGCACGAACAGGAGGGGCATGTTCTCGCCGGAGGAGAACCCGAACACAATCCCGGACACGCTCTTTACCTCTGGCAAGGCAGCTATGCGCTTGGCCACCCTCTCATCTATGGCGCTGAACTGCATGTCCGAGATACCGGCCTGGACGGCCATGAGATCGACGCCCCCGCCGCGGCCGATGGAGTTAAACTGCTCGCCAAACCCCTTCGCTAGCCCACTCAGGGCCACCACGGAGGCGACGGCGATGCCTATGCCCAGGACGGTCAGCACGCTCCGCGTCCGGCGGCGAACCAGGTTGCGTACGATCATCCCTCCTGGCCACCGCCTCGTGGTCTCTCCTCCCAGCTCGGCGTCATACTGCATCGCCAGCAGCGGATCCAGTTGTGATGCTCGCCAGGCCGGATAGAGCCCACCTATGCCCCCCAGTCCCAGCGCTACCAAGAAGGCCTGGACAAAGAGGCTGAGGGAGAACTTACCCTGCATCAGCCCTGCCGTCGCTGGGATCTTGCCAAAGATCATCACGATAGCGATTCCAAGCGCAGAACCTACCACTCCTCCCATCAGGCTCAGGCCGACGGACTCCGTAAGGATCATGCGCAACACCCTGCTCTTCCGCCAGCCCAACGCGCGCAGGAGCCCTATCTCCCGCGTGCGCTCGAAGATGGACATGAGCACGGTGTTCATCATCCCTACGCCGCCGATGAGTACCGCCAGAATGGAGATGCCCCAGGCAAAGGCGCTGATCATCTCCATCATCGTCTCCTCGGTCGCCTGGTCCCCAGACTTCGTGATGTGGAGATCCGCGAAACGCCGCTCTATCCTCTCTCGAACCTCGTCTGCATCCGCCAGTTCCTTGAGTTGAACCTGGAACACGTTGACTTGCTGCGGTCTCTTCAGCATCGCCTGGGCATCATCCAGGGTGATGACGCCCCCTCCCTCCTCGAGGGCCTCGCCCGTTTCGTAGATGCCCACGATGCGATAGGCGCTATCATACATCCTGATGCTGTCGCCGACTCCCCTGTTGAGGACATCGGACGCCATCTTCCCGATGATGACCTCGTGCCTCGATCTGGAGGTAAGCCCTTCCCCCTCCACTATCTTGAAATGCTCGATGGCAAACCCCTCGGGTTCATGCCCGAAGATCAGCAGGTAGGGAATCTGGTCGGTGGTCGCTTCATTGTAGATCATACCTGCAACGGCCTTGACCCCTGCCACTTTCAGCAGTTGTTCGCCAAGGCCCTGATCAATGACACTGGTCGACGGGTCCAGCGCCTCGGCCTGCGCCACCGTCAGGTCAACTCCGGCCCCGGACCACAGAGCCGCATACCCCCCTATCAGTCCGTCGGCCACGGCCACCAGAGAAACGATGGCCGCCACGCCCAAGCTCACACCCACCAGAGTCAGGATCGTACGCGTCTTTCTTCGCCACAGATTCCTAAACACCATCTTGCTGAGCCTCTAGTTGCAACTGCTTCCCATTAGCATCTTAATATAGCATCCAATCGTCGCGTTGTCAACCTGTGATCAGACGTGCCTTCGTCGCCTCAGCGGTCTGTCTCCGCCCGCAGCGTCGCGCCCCTGCTTGGTCTGGCTCCTTCCATACTACCAGTTGCTCGAATGCCTGTCTCAATCCCGTCCTCAACCACGTCCAACGACCCACCAACGCCTGACGTTGGGCCGAGACACAGAAAAATGGAGAGGCCGATAGCCTCTCCTTGGGTTCCGATCGGGAAGATTGGCTCTATTCCGGAATCTGTAGCCGGTACCCCTCCCCGGGAACTGTAACCACGTAACTGGGTTCCCTCCAATCGGGCTCCACCTTCTGGCGCACCCGCTTCACCAACTCGTAGATGGCACCGGGAGTGACCCCTTCGCCCACGCCCCAAATCTGCTGCGCGATCTCGTCATACGTGCAGACCGCTCCCTCCCGCTGATAGAGAAGCCTCACCAGTCGCCGCTGGGGTTCGCTCAGCTTGAGTGTGATCTCCTGGTCATCCGACCATATCTGCCCCGTTTCCAGATCACAGCGCACCCCGCTGCTCTCCTCCCCACGACGGCGCGCCAACTCGGCTCGCAAGAACGCCCCAAAGACCGGGCTGAACACGACGGGAGCGCTGTCCTCGCCCGTCCCTAGCAAACCCTTGGTCTCCAGGGACCGCCGTTTGCCCTCGTCCAGCGCCGCTTCCCCACTTCCCAACAGGGCCAGCAGTCCCTCCTGCTCGTCCCCCTCCAACTCGTCCCACAACCGCTGGCACTCCTTCTGAATGGGTTCAAGCGCCACCAGCTCGCGCGCCGCTGCCCCGACATCCGTCGGCGGATTCGCGCCACCATTCCGCAGAACGCTGAAGATCCCTTCCAGGAGCCCGGGGTGCCCCCCTGATAGCTCGACGGTCAGCGCGGCGTGTCTGCTGTCCTCGAGCTGTCCTTGCGTTCTGGCGAGGTGAGCGACAACGCTCTCACTATCGACCGGTGACAGAGGACGAAGCACGAGAGTGTGGAGATGGAACAGCTCTCTGAACTCGTAGGTTTCCGCGTCTGAGCGCAGCCGCTCGAGCCGTCGTGACGTCCCTGTGACGTAACACAGCATGTCGCCCAGCGCATCTCGCAAGGCTCTAAGTTGCCGGAAAGGCCAGGGAGGCAGCGCGGAGAAGACATCGTCGAACTCATCGAGAATCATCACCAGTCGGGCCTGGCCCCACCGGTCCAGCTCGCGCATGCTGGCCGCAAACAGAGAGCGAACAGATATGTCCGTAGTGGTGAGAAGCATCTCCTGGTGTATGGCTCGCAGCATGCCCACAGTAGCTGCGGGCGCATCCGAGTCTTCGAGCTCATCCACGATGCGCCGTAGCAACACTTCGTAGAGAGCCTGCTCGCTGTCACCTGCCTCCAGGCAGTCCACGAACACAGCGACGAAGATCGGCGGTCCGTTGGCGGCACAAACACGGCGGACTTCGTCCGCTGTCAGGGACTTGAGCAAGAGTGACTTGCCCATGTTGCTGGGGGCGACCACCGAGCAACACTGCCCCTGGCTCGTGCAGGCCATGAGGTAGCGCAACTCGCGCTCCCGTACGGGCGCCTTGGGGAAGGCAGCCCTGCTCAGGTCCACGCTACTCTCAACCACAGCCTAGTCCTGCTCCCGCGGCCGACCTTTGCCTCAGGCAGCACCAGGTCGACCAGTCTGTCCTGGACGATCCCCCTCACCTCGCGAAACGCAAGGTCCTATCGAGCGGATCTCACGACATGCCGCACTCAGAAACCGCACCAACAGCCTAGCACAGACATCGACAATTGTCAAGGCTCGCGCGGTGCCGCCGGTCCGACCTTCCTTCGCCTGACCCGTCTAGGCGCACGCAGCCTCGAACCTCGTTGGGGTCGGTCAGGCACCGCTGCCGCCACCCACGCAACGCCACAGGGGCTGGTCGCTCTGTGGCTCTAGGATGGGCGCGGACTGTCCGGGCCCTGCAAACACCGGATCATAGAGGTCAGGGGAAAGGCTACCACGAGGGGCACTATGGAGGACAGCTAGCGCTATCGCAGAGTCCAGGAAAGAAAAGATCCCCAGGCGACGACCTACTCTCCCACACCGCTACCAGTGCAGTACCATCGGCGCTGGAGGGCTTAACTACCAGGTTCGGCATGGAGCTGGGTGTTTCCCCTCCGCTAACGTCACCTGAGGAACATTCACTAGTGAGTTTGGAGTACCAGCCTTCCTCGAAGGTGAAGACTAGCACCCTAAAGACTGAACAGTATGCTCGAGCAACTCCGACAGATCATATGCAGATTAAGCCCTCGACCATTAGTACGGCTTAGCTGAAGGCATTGCTGCCCTTACACTTGCCGCCTATCAAACAGGTAGTCTACCTGCGGTCTTACCCGGTTAGCCCGGTGGGTGACCTAATCTTGAGGGAGGCTTCCCACTTAGATGCTTTCAGCGGTTATCCTTTCCAGACGATAGCTACCCAGCAATGCACCTGGCGGTACAACTGGCACACCAGCGGTCTGTCCACTCCGGTCCTCTCGTACTAGGAGCAGCTCCTCTCAAGTCACCTGCGCCCACAGCGGATAGAGACCGACCTGTCTCACGACGGTCTGAACCCAGCTCGCGTGCCGCTTTAATGGGCGAACAGCCCAACCCTTGGGACCTGATACAGCCCCAGGATGCGACGAGCCGACATCGAGGTGCCGAGCCTTGCCGTCGATGTGAACTCTTGGGCAAGACTAGCCTGTTATCCCCGGGGTAGCTTTTATCCGTTAAGCCACGGCCCTTCCACTCGGAACCGTAGGATCACTAAGCCCGACTTTCGTCCCTGCTCGACTTGTAGGTCTCGCAGTCAAGCTCCCTTGTGCCTTTACACTCTTAAGCTGGTTTCCATTCAGCTTGAGGGAACCTTTGGGCGCCTCCGTTACCTTTTGGGAGGCGGCCGCCCCAGTCAAACTGCCCACCTGGCACTGTCCCTGCACCGGATAACGGCTGCAGGTTAGAGCCAAAACTTAACCAGGGTGGTATTTCAAGGTTGACTCCACCGAGGCTGACGCCCCAGCTTCCCAGTCTCCCACCTATCCTGCACAAGCCAAGCCCTAACCCAGTACCAAGCTACAGTAAAGCTCCACGGGGTCTTTTTGTCCTGCTGCGGGTAAGGCGTATCTTCACGCCTACTTCAATTTCGCCGGGTCCCTCGTTGAGACAGCGCCCCAGTCGTTACGCCTTTCGTGCGGGTCGGAACTTACCCGACAAGGAATTTCGCTACCTTAGGACCGTTATAGTTACGGCCGCCGTTCACCGGGGCTTCAGTTCAGAGCTTCTGCTGGCCGAAGCCAGCATGACCCTTCTCTTTAACCTTCCGGCACTGGGCAGGCGTCAGCCCCTATACATCCTCTTACGAGTTTGCAGAGACCTGTGTTTTTGTTAAACAGTCGCCAGGGCCATTTCTCTGCGGCCCCCCTGGGCTCCACGAGCAAGTCGTTTCACCCCAGAGGGCGCTCCTTCTCCCGAAGTTACGGAGCAATTTTGCCGAGTTCCTTAACGAGGGTTCTCCCGATCGCCTTGGTATTCTCTACCCGCCTACCAGTGTCGGTTTGCGGTACGGTCACCCGGGTTTCATCGCTTAGAGGCTTTTCTCGGCGGCTGGGCTCAACCACTTCTGGCCTTACGGCACCGCCCACTCCTCGGAGTTAGCGCCAGTCCGGATTTACCTGGACCGGCCTCCTACGAGCTTGGCACCTGAATCCAATAACAGGCTGGTCTACCCCTCCGCGTTCCCCCATCGCTCCATCCAGGTGGTACAGGAATATTAACCTGTTGTCCATCGCCTACGGCTTTCGCCCTCGGCTTAGGCCCGACTAACCCGACGCGGATTAACCTTCCGTCGGAAACCTTAGGCTTACGGCGAACATGTTTCTCACATGTTTCACGCTACTCATACCGGCATTCTCACTTCTGCCCGCTCCACCAGTCCTTGCGGTCCAGCTTCACAGCGTGACAGAACGCTCCCCTACCGAAGCCGGAACGGATTGAGAACCGACACAGAGAGCTGAGAGCAAAGCTCGACCAGCATCCCTGGGCCGTTACGTCCCCAACCTTCCGACCTCCCGTAGCTTCGGTGCCAGGCTTGAGCCCCGTTGAATTGTCGGCGCGGAATCACTTGACCAGTGAGCTGTTACGCACTCTTTAAAGGATGGCTGCCTCTAAGCCAACCTCCTGGCTGTCCCAGTAATCCCACCTCCTTGCCCACTTAGCCTGAACTTTGGGACCTTAGCTGACGGTCTGGGCTGTTTCCCTCTTGACAATGAAGCTTATCCCCCACTGTCCGACTCCCAGGCTCTTGAGTGGTGGCATTCGGAGTTTGATTTGGTTTGGTAAGCGCTATGCCCCCTAGCCAATTCAGTGCTCTACCTCCACCACTAAACGCCTGAGGCTAGCCCTAAAGCTATTTCGGGGAGAACCAGCTATCTCCAGGTTCGTTTGGCATATCACCTCTATCCACAGCTCATCCCCCAGATTTGCAACTCTGGTGGGTTCGGGCCTCCACGATGCATTACTATCGCTTCACCCTGGCCATGGATAGCTCACCTGGTTTCGGGTCTACTCCCTGCGACTAGTGCGCCCTATTCAGACTCGCTTTCGCTACGGCTCCGGGTATGACTCCCTTAACCTTGCCACAGAGAGTAACTCGCCGGTTCATTCTCCAAAAGGCACGCGGTCAGGCCTTCCCCATACGGGGCATAGCCCTCCCACCGCTTGTAGGCAGACGGTTTCAGGTTCTATTTCACTCGCCTCACCGGCGTTCTTTTCACCTTTCCCTCACGGTACTTGTCCACTATCGGTCGTCAAGGGTATTTAGCCTTGGGAAGTGGGCTTCCCTGCTTCCCACAGGATTAGCGTGCCCCGTGGTACTCAAGGTCAACAGCAGGAGTCCGATACCTTTCGCGTACGAGACTATCACTCTCTATGGTGGACCTTTCCAGTATCCTTCCGCTAGAGATCGGATTTGTAACTCCTTTGGGTCTCCGTGGCGACCCCGCCGTGCCTTACAACCCCCATCCTGCAACGGCCACAGCCTTGACACAAGATAGGTTTGGGCTCTTCCCCTTTCGCTCGCCACTACTCAGGGAATAATCTTCTTTCCTCGAGGTACTAAGATGTTTCAGTTCCCTCGGTTCCCCCCCGCCAGCCTATGTGTTCAGCTGGGGGTACCCAGGCATTCCCCTGGGTAGGTTTCCCCATTCGGGTATCCCCGGATCAAAGCCCGCTTGGCGGCTCTCCGAGGCTTATCGCAGCCTGCCACGCCCTTCTTCGGCCCTTGACGCCTAGGCATCCACCGTCCGCCCTTAGTAGCTTAACCATGCGATCGGCGGAATTGAATCTCTCGCATGCTGTTCAGTTGTTAAGGTGCTAGTCCAGTGTCCTGTGACACACAAACGACCTGGGACACCGCCCAGGCCGCAAAGTACTCCCCGGGATTCTCAGTCCCTTCAACTAGGTCTTTCTTTTGCCCTTGTTATCCATAATCCTTACTCGTACCTAGTGTCAACTGACAGTATACAGGATTATCGAGACTTTGTCAAGAGCGCCTTTCTTAAAGCTGACGTCGTCACCGCCCCTGGCACCCCTGTCTACGGGGATGCACTGCTCAGGGCGATCCTGGTGGAGCTGAGGGGACTTGAACCCCTGACCCCCTCCGTGCAAAGGAGGTGCTCTCCCAAACTGAGCTACAGCCCCAAGCAACTCCTACACATTATACCATCTATGCACCAACAGGTCAACGTGGCCGCCGGGCGCCACCTCAACAAAGCCCGTCGTTCGCGGCACAGCCTACACTCAGGCCTCGGCATGGATCTGGATCTCTGCCCGAGTCTCCGCGCTCGAGGGGCAAGACTGCGCAGCGCCGCCAAACAGAAGCCCCGGTCCTCTCGGACCAGGGCTCTGAACCATCTGGTGGGCCATTCTGGACTTGAACCAGAGACCTCTCCCTTATCAGAGGAGTGCTCTAGCCAACTGAGCTAATGGCCCACGCGAACTCCATTACGGGCCCGGCGGCGGAGGCATCGTACCGCCTCCCCTCTGTGCCAGACGCTTCGCCATCTCCCTCGTGTTCGCCTCGATATCAAGGAAAACGTAGATCCCTTCAGAAGCGGCGATCAAGAGCAACGCGTACAGCCCCACCGTGACGATCATGACGATGAAGATCACCACGGCGATAACCAGGGAATACACGAGACTCACGTCGCTACCTCCGCGCCCGGCTCCCCCCATCCCCATCAGGCTGGAACCGCCGAACACCACCGCGGCCGAGGATCCGCACGCCCCCAGAATACCCAGGATCAGAATCACCCAGCCCAGGACCTTGAAGATGGTAGCTATGGTGCGCAGGGCGCGATACTTCGTCTCCATGGAAACCCCCTCGTGGCCATTTGGCCTTTCGCTAGTCGCACAGGAACCTACTCTACCCTGATGAGAACTCGATCCGAGCTATAGGTGTCGGCCGAGAGCAGGTACGTGGAAGTCGGCAGTTCTGACTGATCGAGGTAGGGATTGTCAGCTACGAGCACCAAGAACTCGTGATCGCCCGGCTCACTGGGCGCATTCAACGCCGCCCTGATCGTGGCGCGCTTCCCACTCTCTACCTCGCCATAGAGCGCCATGCCCTCGTCGCTCATCGGCACCTGTGCGAAATCCAGAAAACCCAGAAAGGCGTACGTAATCGCGATCGCCTCCGGGTTGTTTCGCGTGACGTAGTACTCGAGAACCTGGCCTGGAGCAGCCTCCTCCAGATGCCAGGCCTCCTCCCACTCCTCGCCCCCACGTTTGCTGACGGAATAGGTATGCATTCCCATGGGGGTCATCTCGTCTGGCTCTGCGAAGGGAATAGCGTTCACGTTCGGTGTCGCTCGAGAGTCCCCCACATAGAGGCTGATGCGATCGTAGTTATACATGAAGCGACTGTCGCATCGAAACAATTCGTCGCTGGAATGCTCGCTGGGATAGAAGAACATGGCAAGAATGATATCGTGAAGCCCCTCCGACAACCCCGGAAGCTGGATCTCCAGCGTGACGTCCTCATAGGTGCCTAGCTCCAGCCACCGGACAATCTCCGTGTCTCCTTCCGCGCAAGGGCTCTGCGCGAAATCGACAATGCACGTGAAGACCATCTCAGCCGGAGTGTCTTCGTAGTTCCCGATGGTGAAAGCAGCTTCGAAATCCTCACCTGCGGCTACCTGGTACGTCTGCTCCCCCGCAGCGCCCGTGGCCTGCAAGAGAGTCCAGAACCCGCCGCCTTCTCGCATCTGCTGGCGTACGGTCTCGAGGTCGACAGTCTCGACTGGCTGCACCGGCCCATGCTCACTCTGACCACCCTGGATGCCAGCAGACCCCTCCTCAGACCCTGGAGGAGGTTCCGAAGAGTCCTGTCCTCCTTGAGGCACGACCGCTGGGCCCTCTTCCGTCGTGGCGCTGCAAGCAACAACCACGCCGAGCAGCATCACCAAGAGACCCAGCACCGACAGTGTCGTCTGAAGACGATGTGCCCGCACCGCCATCCCACCCACGAAGTCTACTGAACAAACTGTGCTTGGAGGGTATCTCGCGCTCCTCCAAGCACAGCAGTCTGCCGACTGGCAGCGCACCGTCCTAGAAGTTGACCCTCAGGACGGTCTTCCGTGTGACAATAGCATCGGCGCTGGTGAACTTGAATCTGTGCTCGGTGTTGGTACGCCAGACACACCACGTCGTGCTGTCCCACGACCAACCCGCCCAAAGCCAGCGGACGTTGTAGACTTTGTTGGTAGTCCAGAGGGTGCAGCTATTCCGCTTGCACAGATGGTTCTTGCTTCTCGCCATGTACAGGAAGTTGTTGGCTGACGTCCACCCTTCACTGTAGACCGTGGCCGAGTTCCTGTACAGATTGCTCCACATGAAGGCGGTCGTAGCGTTCGG
>Ga0315534_1002897_pt1 | contig 11256 bp, 14 predicted proteins | sample SalMarSW160240MG_FD_203094 | JGI IMG/M metagenome (GOLD analysis project Ga0315534, IMG submission 203094) | Salt marsh sediment microbial communities from the Plum Island Ecosystem LTER, Massachusetts, United States - Salt Marsh Sediment SW1602-40 ... | reverse complement strand
AGTTTAAAAACTGAAGATAAATCACTAATTTGATTACTTATTTTATCAAATTCAATTTTTGCAAGTTCAATAGATCCTTGCTTAAAATATGTTTCTGCTAAAAGCTTTCTTATGCTAATATCATCTGGGAAAGATTCTAATGCCTTAAGGCAAGCTTGTATAAATTTTTCGGATTTCCCTTCCTTTTTTAAGATTTCAAGAAGGATAATTCTTGCCTTTGGTGTTGCTATTTTCTCTACAATTTCATCATCGATCCCATTTAATGTGGTCATTGCTCGCTCCTATTTTTAATACTTGCTCCTACTTTTTCCCTTTTTTTGCGTTTTTTAATTCCTTTTTAAAACGGTATACTATTTCATTGTCCTTGATTATTCCCAATTGCTTTCGAGCTACGGACTCTAAATATTTATCATCTTCCTTCAGGCGTCTAATTTCATCAGCAAGCAACCTGTTTTTTTCTTTAAGATCCTTTAAAATAGCTAAATATCTCTCTTTTTCTTTTTGCATTGTATATAGTTCTACTAATCCATGTCGTCCAAAACTTAGCCAAGCTAAGGCTATGGCGCCAACAAAAGAAACAATGACAGCATAGGTAAACAAATTTTTTCTAAAAAATACCAAATTTACAAAACCCCCTCTTCTTTCCACTGGGCAGCTATGACGATAGAGTTAATTCCTGCTTTCTTAGCTAAATCCATTATCCTGACAACATGGCCATGTGTAACATCTCGATCGGCATTCAAAATAAGATTAATCTTTTTCTCTTTTGTTAGCTCTTTAAGCTTAAAATAAAGGTCCTTTAGTGTTACCTTTTTCTTTTGCAGGTAACAATTTCCTGTTTTATCTAACGATACCGTCATGTTGTCTACTGATTGATCTGATCCTCTTTCTGAAATATCAGGCAAAGTAATATTAATTCCTGATATTATGTCAAAGTGAGAGGTCAGCATAAAAAATATAAGGAGCAAAAACACGATATCAATTAATGGTGCAATACTTACACCAAGACTAATTTCTTCTCTCTTTGGTTGGCTAAACCGCATTATCTTTTATGCTCTCCATAGTGTCCATAAGCCTAATAGAACTTTCCTCCATTTCAAAGATAAGGATCTGGGCTTTGTCTAAAATAAATCGATAGGCCACCAATGTGGGTATTGCCACTAGAAGGCCTGCGGCCGTTGTAATTAAAGCCTCAGAAATGCCGCCTGCAAGAGGTGCAGGGCCGCCAACACCATAGACAGAAATAGCATTAAAGGTTTTTATCATACCAGAAACAGTGCCAAGTAAACCAAGTAATGGGGAGAGATTCGCAATGGTTAACAGAACTCCTATATTTCTTTCTAATATAACACCCTCTCTCCTTCCCTTCTCTTCAATGGCTTCTTTAACCAGCCACATCCCTCTTCCAGTGTTCTTTAGGCCCGCAAGAAAGGTTCGAGCTATTGAAGAGCTATTTCCTTTGCAAAGAAAAATTGCATCCGCAATCTTATTCCGCTGAACGAGATCATCTACCTTACTGATAAAATCCTTTGGTATAATCAGTTTTCTTCTCAATACCCATAATCTTTCCATAAAGATAGCAAGTGCAACAACGGAACAAAACACTATAGGATACATGAATGGGCCACCTTTAATAACCAGATCAATCAATCTTTTCCTCCCAGTATATGTGCTTCCAAATTGATGAAATAATGCTCATATAAAAATTATCAATAAAATACCTTTTAAAAACCTTAAAGTCAAGAACGCCCTTCCTTAGAGCATCCTTTCTTATGATAAAAACGTTGACAAGGAACGTAATATAATTATATTAGAAATTAGATGCCCTAAACTTAGTTCGGTGCCTCTAACAAAATTATGAACGGTTAATGTTATGAGTAATATCTCAAATAATCCCATTACACCGACTATGGAAGACTATTTAGAGGCTATATTTAATCTTTCGAAAGAAAAAGGAGCAGTACGTGTGAGGGATATTGCAAGCAAGCTCGATGTTAAAATGCCTACAGTAACTAACATGCTCAAAATACTCAGCGAGAGAGGACTTATTGACTATGAAAAATATGAATACCTTGAGCTCACAGAAAAAGGAAGCAGTGTCGGGCAAGAAATAGACCACAGACATCAAATCCTCAGGAGGTTTTTGACGAATATATTAAAGATAGATTATGACGAGGCGGATGTAGATGCGTGCAAAATGGAACATGCTGTAAGTCCTACTACTCTTGAAGCATTTGTAGATTTCATGGAATTTATAGAGAATTGCCCCAGAGGAGGAGCAAGTTGGCTTGACTATTTCAATGAATACAGAGAGCATGAACAATCAAAAGGTAAATGTCTGGAGCGAATGAAACAATTTGCTCAAGAATACAATGCAAAGATAAAGGAATTGGAGAAAATAAAGATAGAATGAGAAAGATAATACCACTAACTACCGTGAGTCCAGGTCGAGAGGTTACTCTTATAGACATACAGGGTGGGAGAGGCCTCAGATCAAAGCTTTATAGTATGGGACTTATTCCGGGATCAAAGCTTAAAGTAGTGGGTAATGGAGGAGGACCCATTATGATTGCAATAAACGATACCAGGCTTGCACTTGGTTTTGGTATGGCACGAAAGATTATGGTAGAATAGTTATATTCATCGTTTTAATGTGAGGTCGAAAAACCTATCAATACAGCCTGACACGAAAAATAGGTTTCTAAGGCTTTACTGAATGGAATTTTTCTTCTGGAAGTTCAAGGCAAGTTAAATAATTCCCAAAGACTGCTCCAGTGTCAATACCTATCTTATTTTTCATGATCAAAGGACTGTTGAATGGGGTATGTCCAAATATAACCAATTTGCCAAAATCGTAATCAGAATAAATAAATTCCTCTCTTATCCAAATCATATCATTTAGGCTTTGATCCTCAATTTCTATATGTGGCTGAAAACCAGCATGGACAATATAGTAATGCTCGAGTTCAATCATAGTTAAAAGTGAAGAAAAAAAGTCGAGATGTGAAGGTGGAATAAGGGGGTCATCCTTGCCTCGCCTTATTTTCTCATAGCTTTTAAGGGTAGTGAGACCACCGTTTAACAGGGAACTCTGGGAATCGACCCCTGACAAATAATCAATAAACATCTGCTCATGGTTTCCAATAAGACATTGAATGAAGGTGGAATCCTCTTTTAATTTTAAAATAAAATCAATAACACCTTTTGAATTTTCTCCTCTGTCGATATAGTCTCCAATGAAAATGAGTCGATCACTTGCAGGATTCCACTCTATTTTATCAATAAGCCTTTGGAGCATCTCTAAGCAACCATGGACATCTCCGATAACGAATATCTTCTCTTCAATCATAAATAACCTTTTAAAAAAGATAGAGGAATGTTAAAAATTTTTGAGCCACTATATATAAAAGGATTTTAATAAATAATCAAGCAGTATATTTTATTGAGACTCTAAAAAGGAAACTTGAAATCGAAACCAAACAATAAATCCAATGGATAAAAAGAAAGAAGTTGTGGATTTCAAGTTTAAGATTCATAGATTCAAGAGGTATCACTTTATGAAAGAAATAGTTTTAGTTCTGGCAACCCGTAACAAAGGTAAAATGAGAGAGTTTAAACTACTGTTTAACAGGCTTCCTGTAAAGATTAAAGGGGTTTCTGAATTTCGAAGCTTTACTGAATTTGAAGAAGAAGGAAGCACATTTGAAGAAATTGCAATAAACAAGGCAAAATGTGTATCAAAAGTACTTGACCTTCCTGCCATTGCCGATGATTCAGGGCTTGCAGTAGAGGCATTAAATGGAGCGCCGGGTATCTTTTCAGCACGCTATGCTGGAAAATCAGCAACCAATGGTCAAAACAACCGAAAACTTCTTGAGAAAATGGAAGGGAAGGAGAATCGAAATGCTACATTTATGTGTTCTGTTGCCATATCTAAGCCAAATGGTCAGATTTTAACTTATGATGGAGAATGTTCAGGGATAATCTTATATGAACCCGTAGGAACAAATGGTTTTGGATATGATCCCTTTTTTTACTATCCTCCGTTAAAAAAAACATTTGCCCAATTATCGGTTGAAGAAAAAAGCAGGGTGAGCCATAGAGGGCAGGCCATGAGAAAGGTAAAAAATGACTTTAAAAAAATTATGATTTGGTTAAAGGAAAAATGATCATAATATCTACAGATTCTAAAATCTTTCTCCTTGACCGTTCAAAAACTTTTAAAATAGAATGATATGGTTAATTTGAAAAATGAAGCATCTATCCATGATAGAACTCCAATGAAAGTAGACGAAATGTTAACTGCTATAGTTGATGATATAACTTAAGGACGGAGAATCGCACAAAAGTCGGAATGGTTTATTGTGTGTTTTGAGATAGAAAAATTAAGAAAGAAAAGAGAAAAGCTATTAAATGAATACAAATAGTAATAAAAAAGTAATTGAGAAGTTTACACCCATACAGGAAGAGGCAAAAAAACGCTTCACAGAGATAAAGGGCAAAGATAACAAAAATATCTTAATCGGTATGGCAACATGTGGCCTAGCATCAGGTGCATTAGAGGTAAAGGCAGCATTTGAAGAGGCCATTGCAGAGAGAAAAATCAATGCCAATATTATGCCTGTAGGCTGTTTAGGGCATTGCTATGCAGAACCCCTTGTTATCATTGAAAAATCTGGATTTCCACCTATCCTCTACCACGATGTCACACCTGGAAAGGCGCGACTTCTCGTTAAGGCCTTTATAGAAGAAGATGATCCAGTTTTTGAGCATATATTAGGGGCAATGGAAGAAAATGACCTGATACCTTCGGTGATGGAGTTCCCGCGGTTCAATCAGGAAAAAAGGGTAGTTATGGCCAACAGTGGTGTAATTAATCCGGATGATATTTATCAATACATAGCAAAGAGTGGATATTCTGCCCTGGTTAAGGCACTTACAACAGAGCCACAGGAAATAATTACTCAAATTAAAGAATCAGGTCTCAGAGGAAGAGGAGGTGCGGGTTTCTCAACTGGGAAAAAATGGCAATTTGTTCGGGATTCCAGTGAAGAAGAAAAAACTGTGATCTGCAATGCAGACGAAGGAGATCCTGGCGCCTATATGGATAGGACAATCCTTGAAAGCAGTCCCCATCAGATTATTGAGGGTATTGCAATTAGTGCATATGCGGTGGGGGCTAAAAAGGCAATTATTTATATTAGGGCAGAATACCCCCTTGCTATAGAAAAGACTAAGATGGCGATTGATCAGGCAAACAATATCGGCCTGTTAGGAAAGGGAATATTAGGCACAGACTTTAGTTTAGGTATATCTATATTCCAGGGTTCAGGAGCCTTTGTTTGTGGAGAGGAGACAGCTCTTATACAGTCAATCCAAGGCGAAAGAGGCATGCCTCAATCAAGACCACCCTACCCTGCCCAAAGCGGTTTGTGGGGAAAACCAACAATCATAAATAACGTTAAAACGTTTGGATCTATACCAGCCATAGTACAAAATGGGGCTCAGTGGTTCAAAGAAATTGGCACAGAGAAAAGCCCTGGGACCGCGATATTCTCTGTAGTAGGAAATATTTTACATGCCGGTTTGGTTGAAATCCCAATGGGTGTGACCCTAAAAGAACTTATCTTTGATATCTGTGGAGGCATACCAGATCAAAAGAAATTTAAGGCAGTGCAGATTGGAGGGCCTTCTGGAGGATGTTTACCAGAGGATTTTCTTGATACACCCATTGACTTTGATTCCCTTACACAGGCAGGAGCAATGATGGGAAGTGGTGGTATGGTAGTTATGGATGAGGATAGCTGCATGGTTGATGTAGCCAGATATTTTCTTGACTTCACCCAAAAGGAGTCATGCGGAAAATGTACATTCTGTAGGATAGGAACCAAACACCTTCTTGATATCTTGGATAGGCTCACAAAAGGAGAAGGTCGGGAGGGTGATATCGAATTATTAGAGAGCCTGAGTATGGACATAAAGGAAGGCTCTCTTTGTGGATTAGGGAAAACAGCCCCTAATCCAGTTTTAACAACCATTAAGTATTTTAGAGATGAATACGAAGCTCATATCAAAGAAAAACGCTGTCCTGCCATGATGTGTAGAGCATTAACAGCATATTATATTGATTTAGATAAATGCGCCAGGGGCTGTGATGCCTGTGTGGGGAGCTGCCCTACTGATGCAATATTTACAACACGCAATAGAAAGAAGGGCGTTGACCAAACATTATGTGTTAAATGTGGAGAATGCATGGTATCCTGTCCCCCAGAATATGATGCTGTAAGAAAGGTTTCCCCTCCGAGCCTCGCACCTATAATTGAACGCCCAAAGGAAGAGGAGAAAGACAGCTAACTATCGACAGTGAGGATAAGGTACATCCATGGTAAAACTGGTAGTTGATAATAAAGAGATTGAAACAGAAGAGGGAAATAATGTTCTTCAGGCATGCTTAGATAACGACATCTACATCCCCAATCTATGTTACCTAAAAGAGATGGATAATACACCAGGCTCATGCAGGCTGTGCTTTGTTGAAATTGAGGGATATAGCCAGCCTGTAACCTCATGCACAGAAAAGATTAAAGAGGGAATGGTAGTCATGACAAATACAGAACATATACGAAGATTACAGAGAACTGCCTTTGAACTTCTTCTCTCTGTTCATCACGTAGATTGCCGTCACTGCCCGGCAAACAAAAAATGTGAGCTTCAGCGCATCTCCAAGTTTCTCCATTTCGGCCTAAAAACCAAAAGGATTGAACAACTTGAAAGAGATGTAAAGCAGGAACAGGAACATCCTTTGCTGGAATACTATCCCTACCGGTGCGTTTTGTGTGGTAAATGTGTCTTTGTCTGCAAACAGAAAAATGGCCAACCCTTGTTAAGCCTTGCAAAAAGAGGGCTTGACACCGTTATAAGCTTCTTTGACGAAGAGGATATGGCCAGAGATAGATGCAAAAATTGTTATGCCTGTGTAGAGGTTTGCCCTGTTTCCGCCCTTTTAATTAAAAACGCCCCTGATGAGGATGATGGAGAGGTATTGAAAGATGATAAAGGAAAATGTAGAGCGCTTGCTTAATGAGCTCCCAGAAGGTGTGGAACTGCTTGCAGCTGCTAAAGAAAGAAATGCATATGAAATATCTGAGGCAATAAAAGGGGGTATTAAAATTATAGGAGAAAATTACCTCAATGATGCGTTAGGTGTAATTAATGAAGTAACACAAAAGGCTGAATGGCACTTTATTGGACATTTACAGAGGAATAAGGTTAAAAAAGTTATTGATATCTTTGATATGATCGAATCTGTTGACTCCCTCAGATTGGCCAAGGAGATAGAGAAATGGTGCGAGAAACGAAATAAAGTAATGCCCATATTGATTGAGGTTAATAGTGGTGAAGAAAATCAAAAAGCCGGGGTAGCCCCAAAGGATGTAACACAATTAATAACCGACATCTCCTCATTTACTTATGTAAAGATAATGGGATTGATGACCATGGGACCGCGATTTGGGGATCCTGAGGAATCACGACCTTATTTTAGGAAAACAAGGGAAATATTCGAACAGATCAAGGATCTTCACATACCGAACGTGGAAATGAAATATCTCTCCATGGGTATGACAAATTCTTATGAGGTTGCAATACAAGAGGGAGCAAATTTAATAAGGATAGGGACTAAGATATTTGGCCAAAGAGAAGAAAGCCAAACGTAGCAGGCTTCTTCCAAAAAAGCCATTTAATATAGCTAAGTTTTCAAAATTCCGGAGTATCGATTGAGCTATGCAGCGAAAGAAATGAAGCGACTTATGGGTAAAGCTGTCTCTCGTTTTCAAATGATAAGAGATGGAGACAGAATATTGGTTGCTGTTTCAGGTGGGCAGGATAGTGTAGCTCTTTTATGGTCGCTACGGGATCGTTTAGCAAGAATTCCTATTACGTATGATATAAAAGCGGTTCATGTAGAATTAGGCTTTGGGCAGGATACAGGGAAAAAAATGGAGGATTTTTTCACTATAAATGGTTTTGATTATTGTATTATTAAAAGCAGCTTTGGCCCACGTGCCCATGCAAAAGAAAACAAGGAAAATCCGTGTTTTCTCTGCTCACGCCTGAGAAGAAAGGCCATATTTGAAAAGGCGGCAGAACTTGAATGTAATAAGATAGCATTTGGACATCAGAAAGATGATCTCATAGAAACATTCTTTTTAAACCTCTTTTTTGCGGGATCAATGGATACCTTACAACCTGTACAGGAATTATTTAATGGAAAGCTCTCCATTATACGGCCCTTTTATCTATTAAATAAGAATAGCATTAAACGATATGCTAATGAGATGGGATTCCCTGTGATAGATAGTGGCTGCCCTACAGCACAATCATCAAAAAGGATGCAAATTAGGTCCCTGCTTTCAAACCTCTATACAACAAATAAAAAAATAAAAGGAAACATATTTCATGCATTAAGGAAAGATTTATTGTTGACCGTTGACCGTTATCCTTCTATCTTGTCTGATATCTACCAGAAAACAGTGAATGGATAACAGACAACTTACCTTCAGGCACCAAAAATGAAATTAGGTTTTATTGGGCTCCCACAATCAGGGAAATTTACGATCTTTAAAGCCTTGACTGCTGCACGAGGAATAATAAATCAAGAAAAGGTTAAGAAGGGTGATCAGATTATTATAACCGTTAATGTACCAGATGAAAGAGTAAATTATCTGACAGAAACCTATAAGCCAAAAAAGACCATCTATTCTCAGGTTGAATACCTGTTGCCTGGAAAAACAGTAGATATCGATCATTCCGCAAGAGAAAAAGAAAATGTCACACTTAATGCAGTAAGAGTCTGCGACGGATTGATTCACGTTATAAAAAATTTTCATATTTTTGAAGGACCTCCTCCCACCCCTGAAGAAGATTTCTTTAAGCTGGAATCAGAAATGATAGTAAGCGATCTTTTAGTGGCTGAAAAGAGAGTGGAAAAAATAAAATTAGATGAAAAAAAAGGAAAAACAATACATGCTGAGGAGCCTTCTCTTTTAAAAAGATGTATTGATATTCTCTCCGAAGATAAGCCATTGAGGGACAATTCTGAGATAGCTTATTCTCCACTTCTCAGAGGTTTTACCTTTTTATCTGCGAAACCCATGTTGGTAATTTTAAACAACTCAGACGAAGATGAGGATCTGCCCATAATGCCTCGTATCCCTAAAAATGTTCAGCTCATGGTAATTCGGGGTAAATTAGAGATGGAGATAGGAGAGATGGAGCAAGAGGAGGCACAGGAATTTTTATCAGCCTTTAATATTGAAGTTTCTCTTCTCGATAGGGTTATTAAGCGTTCCTTTGCTGCATCTGACCTCATTTCATTCTTTACAATTGTGGAAAATGAGGTAAGATCATGGTCAATTCCCAAAGGTACATCAGCAATAAATGCGGCTGACCTCATCCATTCAGATATGAAAAAAGGATTTATAAAAGCTGAGGTTCTTCCTTTTGATACATTGACTAAATATGGAAATTTTTCCGAGGCAAAAAAGGATGGCAATGTCAAACTAGAAGGCAAAGAATATAAGGTCAAAGACGGAGACATAATCAAATTTCGATTTAACGTATAAGAAAATGGGTATCTGCTCAATAATTTAAGGAAGGGCATAAAAAAACACCCATGCCCTAAAAAAGCAGTAAATTTCCACAGGATTTTGAGCAATTACGAAAATGGCAAAAAAAAAGATACAAGTTGGGATTATTGGGGCAACAGGGTATGGTGGGGTAGGTTTGATCGAACTCCTCATAAACCATCCCTCTGTAACCATATCTGCTCTTATTGCAAAAAAAGAAACCGGTAAGCCCATCAGTACAGTTTATCCTCATTTAAAAGGATTTTGCGATTTACCAGTTTTTGATCCAGCCGACCCTCTATGTCCACATGACTTTGATATCGTCTTCTATGCCACGCCTGACGGAGTTGGCCAAAAAGAGGCAACAAAGTGGTTACAACAAGGTGTTAAAGTAATTGATTATAGTGGGGACTTTCGTTTTAATGATAAAGAGAGCTATGCCTCGTATGCTGCAAGAATCGGAAAGCCAACGGAACATGCCAGTCCAGACATTCTTCAATCCACCACCTATGGCTTGCCCGAGTTACATAGAGAAATCATAGCCAATTCCACATTAGTTGGTAATCCGGGGTGTTTTGCAGTAAGCTGTATACTTGGGCTCGTACCTGCGCTAAAATTTAGACTTATAGAAAGCGAGGGTATAATATTTGATGCAAAAACCGGTGTTTCCGGAGCTGGCAAAACCCCCTCCCCTTTATTTCATTTCCCTGCTCGGTATGAGGCTATGAATGCCTACAAGGTAACTGGCCATCAACATGTATATGAAATCGAGAGAGAATTATCCCAAGCAGCCGATAAAAAACTTAAGGTTACATTCACGCCGCACGTTATTCCAGTGAGCAGAGGGATTATCACAACTATTTATGCTACTATTACCGCTCATGTAAATATGGAAAACGTGAGAGAGGCTTATGAGGCAATGTATGGCAAGGAGCCATTTATCAGAATATTTAGCCACGGCGAGGTTTTAAGTAGCACTGATGTGAGGGGAAGCAACTTCTGTAACATCTCGCTCACTATAGATTCAAGAACAGGGAAATTAATCGTAATCAGCGTGATTGATAATTTAGTGAAAGGTCAGGCAGGTAATGCCTTGCAGAATATGAATATCATGATGCACATCGAGGAAACGACTGGCCTGATGCATCCTGGAAACTTTCCGTAAAATGCCCACATGTCATCGATTGACTGCCTGATAATGCCGAACTATCTTAACTTTAGGCACTTAAAAATTTAGCTCACTTTAGGCACTTAAAATGTTACATACACACCTTCCTTACCTGCATAAGATCGGTTTGACCAAGGAATATTTTTCTTATCCCATCTTGCATCAAGGTTCTCATTCCATCAGCTAGGGCTTGTTCCCTAATTTCCTCCATCTTAGCCTTATTTTGAATCAGGGACTTCATTTTAGTCGTTCCAGACAGTACTTCAACAAGTGCCGTTCTTCCTCTATACCCAGTATTTGAACATTTTTGGCATCCTTTGGCTCTATTGAGCTTGAGATCATTGTTGTATGAAATGTCCAAGGCATCAAAATCACCATCGTATGCCCTGACCAATAATTCAAACTCTTCTTTAGTGGGATGAAAAGTTTCTTTGCAATCTTTGCACAAGGTTCTTACCAGTC
>Ga0315534_1002896_pt1 | contig 11257 bp, 11 predicted proteins | sample SalMarSW160240MG_FD_203094 | JGI IMG/M metagenome (GOLD analysis project Ga0315534, IMG submission 203094) | Salt marsh sediment microbial communities from the Plum Island Ecosystem LTER, Massachusetts, United States - Salt Marsh Sediment SW1602-40 ... | reverse complement strand
CGGAAATCTGATCAAGTGGTCATGGTTCAGGCCCTATGACGAACCTCCAACGTGGGAAACCGGCGACGATCTAATCGTAAGCTGGGATACCGCAATGAGCGCAGGCGAATTGGCCGACTATTCGGCCTGCGTCGTCTTGCAGGTCCGAGACGAAGCCGCTTGTGTCTTGGACGTTGTGCGGGAACGGCTCGACTATCCAGATCTGCGACGCAAGATCATCGAACTCCATCATCGCTGGCGCCGGGTCACCAGCAGCTACGCTCTGCTCATCGAGGACAAGGGTTGCGGGATGAGTGTGATCCAAGATCTCAGGGCAGACGGTATTTACGCCATCGGGGTGAAGCCCACCACGGACAAGGTGATGCGCATGAACGCTCACACGGCGCGGATCGAGGCGGGCAACGTGCACCTTCCGCGGCAAGCCCCCTGGTTGGATGAGTTTCGTCGAGAGCTCATGGCTTTTCCGGCCACAAAGCACGACGACCAGGTCGATGCGTTGTCCCAAGCTTTGGATCGAGCCTTCAAATACTATGGGAAAGTTTATTGCGGGACGGTAACGGGTTTGTACTAGGACGCACCGTATGATGCCTGAATGATTGATCGGCCAAGCAGGTTTCGGTTCAAATGGGAGAGGAAGCTATGAAGGGCTATGTCCAAGACATCGAAACGGTGACGCAACAGAACAAGACCTTCCGCACGGTCTTGTATACGGCGAAAAATTGCCAACTTGTCGTGATGAGCCTTAAGCCCGGTGAAGATATCGGGGAAGAGGTGCACAAACTCGATCAGTTCTTTCGTGTGGAGGAAGGCGAAGGCAAGGCGGTGCTTGATGGCATTGAGCATCGCATCAAGCCCGGGTTCGCGGTCCTCGTGCCCGCCGACACTCGCCACAACATCATCAACGGCCCCTCAGGCCTGATGAAGCTCTACACGCTCTATGCTCCCCCGAACCATCGCGATGGCGTATCGCACGCCACCAAGGCAGATGGAGAGTCAGACGAAGAGCACTTCGACGGGAAAACGACCGAATAGTATCTGGTTTTCGCTATGAGCGGACCAGTGGCTATGCGGCAGTGGACGTCCGCCGGGGCGGCCGACCGGATGTTGCATTGGCATGACCACCCACGATCTGTCCTGTTTGTCCCGGTACGATCCTGAGCGCCCGCAGTGCGTTCAGGATGACCGTCACGTCGATCAGCTCCTGGAAGAGCGCGCCCTGCACGGGCGTCAGGTATCCGAAAGCCGCGGCGACCATGCCCAGTGTCGATAAACCAATCCCGGCAACGACACTTTCGATGGCGATCCGGCGGGAACGTTGCGCGACTTCGATCCCCGGCAAGAGGCGATCCAGGTAATCGACGAGCAGCACGACATCCGCCGCCTCGGCCGAGGCCGCCGCTCCACGCGCGCCCATCGCAACCCCGATATCGGCGGCCGCCAGCGCAGGCGCATCGTTGACGCCATCGCCCACCATCATCACCGGGCCATTCTTGCGCTCGGTCAGAACCAGAAGCACCTTCTGATCGGGGGTCAAATCGGCCCGGAGGGCGTCGAGCCCCAGCCCCTCGGTCACGGCCTCAGCCACGGCGCGGCGGTCACCTGTTGCCAGCAGGATGCGGGCGATCCCCAACCTGCGCAGTCCTGCTAGCAGTTCTGCCGTGCCGGCACGCAGCGCGTCGGCCATCACGAGATGACCCATAAGTCTTCCGTCTACGCCAAGCGCCACGACCACCGACCCTGCCTCAATAACCGCGCCTTCAGGGTCGGCAACACCGGCCTGCGAGGCAACGAAACCTGCACCTCCCACGACGACCCTTCGTCCATCGACGGTTCCCGCAACGCCTTCGCCCGGCGTCTCGACCACGTTTTCAGGGATCGACAAGCTGGTGCCGCGCGCACGTGCCGCCGCTACGATCGCCTGTGCGATCGGGTGTTTCGATGCCTGATCGAGTGCCGCAGCGAAATACAGAACTTCGTCCTCAGACATGGCGCCATGCCTGTCGATTGACACGATCTGTGGCCGCCCGTCAGTCAGCGTGCCGGTCTTGTCCAGGATCAGCGTCTTGATTCGGGCCAGCGCCTCAAGAGGTTTTGCCCCCTTGATCAGAACCCCGAAATGGGCGGCCCGTGACAGCCCGGCCACCAATGCCACTGGAACGGCTAGGATCAGCGGACAGGGTGTCGCGACCACCAGAACCGCAACCGCGCGGATCGGATCTCCGGTGAACCACCACGCGGAGGTCGCCAGAGCGACTGTGACGGTCAGGAACAGCAGCGAATAGCGGTCGGCCAGCCTGGCCATAGGCGCCTTGGACTGCTGCGCCGCCTCGACCAGCCTGACGATCCCGGCATAGGTGCTGTCAGCAGCCCGCCGCGTCACCCGAAGATCGAAAGCCTCGCCCGCGTTGGTCGAGCCGCTCATCACATCCTGCCCGTGCGCCAGTCGGGCGGGCATGGACTCGCCCGTCAGTGCCGACTGATCGAGTATCGCGCGCTCGCTCTCGACCGTCCCATCCACGGGTGCAACGTCGCCCTGCCGAATCAGAAGCAGGTCGCGCGGTGCAATGTCGTCCAGTGGCACTTCATCGAGCGCGCCGTTCCGGTGGCGCGTGGCCGTCCGGGGCACGCGAGACAAGAGATCGCTCATCTCTCGCCGGGCACGACCCTGCGCGAAACTCTCGAGGAAGGTACCGCCCGAATACATCAGCGCGACCACCGCCGCCGCAAGCGTCTCGCCGAACAGAAGTGCTGCCGACATCGACAGCGCCGCCACGATGTCCAGCCCGACCTCGCCTTGGCCGAGACTGCGGACGATCTCGACACAGAGCGCCGCAAGGACAGGGACGACACCTGCCGTCCACGCAATTTTGGCAAGGTCCGGCTGCTCGGAGAGCCAGAGGACAAGGCCGGACACCAGACCAATCAATGCCAGGCCCAGCAAGGCGACGTTCAGGCGATCACGAAACAAAGATGTCATCTGGTGCGTATCCCGGCGTCAACCACGCGCTCGGGTCTGGACGGGTCTCGAACAGCCGTCCCACTCGCGTTTCGCGAAGTAGATCGCCCTCACGATCAATGAAGAGAGCGCTCAAGTTGCTTCTACGCGCCAATTCCCCGCCCTCCAAGCTTCCTTTCACGATGCACGCCGTCGCCCAGGCGTCAGCCTCGGCACATGTCCGCGCGACGACCGTGACCGAGGCGGGCGACGCGAGTACTGGCGCGCCGCGGTTCGGGTCCATGGTGTGCGACAGGCGGCGGCCCTGAACCTCGACCCAGTGACGGTAGTCCCCCGAGGTCGCCACGGCGGCGTCCTGAAGTACCAGGATGGAATGGGGCGCGCGGCGATCCGCGTCCGGAGCTTCCACCGCGATGGTCCAGGCTTGCCCGTCGGGCCGAAGCCCGAGCGCGCGCATTTCGCCGTCGATGCCGACAACGGCGTCGTCGATGCCATGCGCCGCCAGCGTCTCGGCCAGCCGATCGACGCCATACCCCTTCGCAATGCCGTTCAGGTCCAATGCAACCGGCGAAGTCTTTCGGACAAGGCCATTGCCCGCGTCGATCTCCAGCGCGTCATGCGTGGGCACCCTGTCGGTCCTCATCGCGGTGCGAATACCGTCGGGTGTCGCCGCACTCGGTCCGAAGCCCCAGGCGGTCACCGCATCGCCCATGCCGATATCGAAGGCTCCGTCAGATGCAATGCCGATCTCGAGCCCGAGCCGCAGAACCTCCCTCAGCCGATTGGGCACTGCCACCCACGCGCCCACAGGCGCTGCGTTCAGGCGCATGAGATCGCTGTCGGGCTTCCAGGTGGACATCTGCGCGTCCACCTCGTCGACCGCGGCCTGCAGCGCCGCGCGGACCGGCTCCTGATCGAAACCCGGTTGCGCGAAGAACAGCGCGGACCAGCGCGTGCCCATGGTCGGGCCGTTCAGCGCTTTGCGCATCGGTTCAGTAGACATCTTCGACATACCGCCCCTCAGCCTTCAGCGCCGCGGGCGTTAGCCCGGTCGGCGCGAGGATCTCGGCCAGCGCATCGGCCACGCCCGCAGCCATGTCTCGCCCACCGCAGACCATCACCCGTGCGCCGTCCCTGATCAGCCGGACCACCTCGGCGGCCTCACCGCGCAGCGCATCCTGCACGTAGTGCTGGCGCTCCCCGCGCGAGACTGCGGTGACAAGTCGGGCCAGATGGCCCTCGTCCTGCCAGGCGGGCATCTTTTCACCGTACAGGAAGTCGCTGTGCGGGTGACGCATCCCGAAAAAGAGGTGGATGGGCCGGTGCCGGGTGTTGCCGCGCACGAACCCGGCGAGCGGACCGATCCCGGTTCCAGCGCCGATTAGGATCAGCGGAGCACGACCCTGTCCCGGCTGGAACCCTGGATTGCGGCGAAGGAATGCGGTGACCGTATCGCCGGGCTCAAGTGCGGTGAGTTGCCCGGAGGCAAGCCCTCCGGGATGCCTTTTCACCACGATCTCGACGAAGCCGTCGCGGTGCGCGGAGGCAAGTGAGTAGAGGCGCGGCACGGGCGATCCCTCGGGCAGGATGCCGATCAGGTCGCCCGCGGTGAAGCGCGCGAAGCCCGCCCCTCGCAGCCGCTGCCATAGGGTCGCCTTCGGCAGAGCAAAGCGCAGGATCGCGGTCGGGGCCTGAACCTCGGCGCCGTAGTCGCGGCGCGAGATCAATGCGAGCGTCTCGGTTTTGGGCAGAACCGGCTGATGAGCGAGGTCAAGGTCGATCCCCAGCACGTCCCCGAGGGCGCGGCCCCAGCGCGCGAAGTCCTGCGGCGACTGGCGGTCGATGGTGTACAGCGGCATGAACTCGGGCCAGCCCTTTGCACGGGCGGCCTCGGACACAGCCTTGGCGAAGGCGCAGTAGGCCGGGAAGCTGCGGTCGCCGAAGCCGAGAACGGCAAGGGCGGCCACAGGGGCACGTCCGAGGTTCGTAAGGCGGTCGAGGAAACCATTGGCCGAAGCCGGTGCATCGCCGTCGCCATAGGTCGCCGCGAGGACAATGATCCGCCTCGCGCGGGCGTAGCCGTCCGACGTGAAGGCCGACATCGGCGCGGCGTGCACCATCTGCCCGGCTTCCGTCAGCGCGGCGTGAAGCGTCGCGGCGAAGCCCCAGGTGCTGCCACCCTCGCTGCCGACGAGCAGGATCGTCTCGGCCCGACCGGCAGCCTCATTGCCCCGAATGCGCGGACGACCGCGCCGCCCGGCGAGCCATATGAGCACGCCCGTTCCGCCCATCATGGGCACGCCGAGCGCCATCAGCCCCAGCACCAGCCCGAGAGTCGCGGCCCCCTGACCCGTGTGCAACATATAGATGGTTTCGGAGACGTGCTCCCACCCGGTCAGGTCAGACCAGCTCAGGAGAGCCCCGGTGCCCTGGTCGAGATGGCCGGTGCCCCGATCTGTCTTCAGCGTGAATACGTCGGTTGCGTCGCCGGGATAGGGAAAACTCAGTTCGCGCAGGTCCGCGACGAGTGTGTCGCCGAGCGTTGGCATCATCACGAGCGCCACGCCCGTCTCACCGCTGACCTCGGCCGCGGAGGCCGGTGCGGCGCCGCCGCTGGGGAGAAAATCGAAGGTGGAAGCCGTCATCCACAACGCGGTGGCGGAGGACAAAACAAGGCCAAACACCGCGATCCGCGCGATTTCCACATGCAGCCGCCCTGCAAGTGGTCCGCGCAGTGGTGCGAACCAATGGCGCCAACCGCCCGCGCGCCGGGCGACGAGCATCGTGCCGCTGAGAGAAAGGATCAGCATCGCGGTCGCCCCAACAGCCATGGCGATGCGGCCCCCGTCGCCGAGGAACAGCGACCGATGCAGGTTGGTGAGCCAGCGTTGGGTCTGGTTCGGATCGGCCGAGGCCACGCCTTGTCCTGTGGCGGGATCGACGACGGCGCCACCCGGCGCATCCTGATCGAACCAGTAGGCAGTGATCCGCCCCGAGGGCGCGCGGCGGATCTGCTCGACGCCCGGATAGGCGGCCTGGATGCGCTCGGCCAGCACTGCGACAGTCAGGCCCGTCACTGCCTGCGGCGCGGCCAGGCGCTCGGCCGCCGGGAAGACCGACAGTGCCGCGCCGCTGAGCGTCAGCACCGTGATTAGAGCCAAGGCCAGAAGACCCGGCCAGCGATGAAGAGCGCGGATCATGACCCTGTCTCCCTCACATGTCGTAGGCGAAGCTGGCGACATAGCGACGACCAGCCACAGCCGTGCCCACGCCCGCCGTGGTCAGCGGCACCGCGACTTCGTTCGGGCTGTCGCGCATGTCCTCAACGGCGGCGTCCACGTGCAGGGTGTAGCCCGCATCGAACAGCGCATCGGCAAGGTCGAGCGTGATCTCGAGCGTCCGGCCCGCGCCCACGCTGGCGCCAGTGATGCCGTTGACTTGCGCGGTGTCGCCGCCGGTTGCGCGGTACCAGTCGGTCAGGTGCTCGTAGTATTTCGACTTGGTCCCGGCCATCCAGAGGCTGCCCATGTAGGCGCCGGAGGCGTCGGTGACGTAGAGCGCCAGATACGCTCCATCGCCACCGTAGTTGTTGAGAGTCGTGGTCAGCGTAACCGGGCGCGCCATGGCGATGCCGGGAAGTGTCAGCGCCGTGGTCAGCGCGAGTGCCGCAAGAAGCGATTTCATCGGGGTGGTCCTTGTGTGCGAGGTGCGTTTAAGGGGCTCAGTTCACCTGGACCTGCGGTGGGGCGCCGCTCCCGAAAAGTCCGTTCTGCGGGGGTGCGACGGTGCCGGCCGGCGGAGGATTGGGAGCGCCGCCGCGGCAGTCATCGTCATCATCGTCGTCGCGGTCGTCGTCGTCATCGTCGTTGTCGTGACCGCGCCGGGAGCTCTCGCGAAAGCCGCGGTCGTCTTCGTCGTCATCGTTGCTGGCGAGGATGAGGGGCAGCGCCTGCGCCGCGTCCTCAAAGATCGCCGCGGACTGCCGAGCGCTTCCATCAGTGGGGCCTTGCATCGCGCTCCAGGCGGTCGTGCCTATCACGGCGGTCAACGCCGTGGAGGCGGCAAGAATTGTAAGGGTCTTCTTCATGGCATGGGTCTCCGTTGATCCGATGAGGTCAATCTGGAGGCTCACCCTGAGGACTCCCTGACAGCGCCGCGTTTTCTGCTTCAGCTTGGCGTCAGGAACGAAAAGCCACGCCGCATGGGCGAGGCTCAGTCCGGTACGAGAAGATAGGACCTTGGATCGTCGCGCGGAGGTTCAGGCTATATCGCCCGCTCCGGGGCGCGCTTGTCGCCGGTAAACATGGCGGACAAGGTTTTCGTGATGACGGAACGAGCCGAGGATCACACCCGCCACATGCAGCGCGACAAGTGGCAGCATTCGTTGGCGAGAACCTCGTGGACCTCCTCAAGTTCCGCTTCGCCGCCTGAGCCGATGCCCCCTTCATTGCCATTGTCGTCGGCATAGGCGGCAGTGATCATCTGCGGCAAGGCGGGCAGCATCGCCTGTCTCGTGGGGTCGACCAAAAGCCAGCCGGGAAAGGCGGTTCCCGACATGGTGACAAGGATCACAAGGATCATCACCGCTCCGGCCGGGTTGTGGCCGATATAGCGGGCCTCCCTCCTGCGCAGCACATCGCCGAGGTAGGCGCCGACGACCCCGGGGCCGCGCACGAATTGCGAGAAGCGAGCATAGGGCGAGCCGATGAACCCCAGACGATGCGGACCGCTATCAGCCGCCGCCGCATATCCCGCCCAGTTGTGCAGGCCCTGCGATTCGTCGCCGGTGATCCAGGCGAGTGCGAATGCGGCGACGAGGCCCCAATGAAACACCGAATCAACGGGTCCAGGACTCGAACATGCGCCATCGTGTTTTCCCTGTTCTAGCCGCAGCCGGCCCAGATTCCGGTTCGGAAGCATCCTGCATGGACGCGTCCGTGCAGCGCTGATCTTGATCAGTCCTCGTATTCGAATTCGATTACTTCCAGCGTGGCTGGATGGACCGTCACCTCGATCCGGCGCCCCTCGGCATCCCGGCCGTCGATCTCGTAGCAGCCGTCGTCGATCTTGATGCGGCGCACCGTCCAGCCGTTGTCTTCGGCGAGGCGCTGAACGGCATCCCTCGGCTGCCAGTCCGCCATGGGCACGAAGCAGTCGTCGTCGGCAAGCGCTACACCAGCCGGGAAGACCGCGAGAAAGCCGAGAATTGTCAATGTTTTCTTCATGGGGCAAACTCCTCGCTGCGGCCATCTTGATGCAACACATGCGCGGCGAAGCTGACGGGAGCCTGAAGCTCGGAACCTGGCGGTGTCAGCTTTGCGTCAGCCAGACAGATCATGGAGGGTCATCGGAAAGGAACGGGACCAACATGCGCATCCTGCTGATCGAGGACGACACGGTTCTGGGCGCCCCCGTGCGCGACCAGATCGCAGGCGACGGGCAGTCGGTCGATTGGGTCACGCGGCTGGATGCGGCGGGCGATGCCATGGCCGGCGCCGCGTACGATCTCGTCTTGCTCGACCTGATGCTGCCCGACGGCCGCGGCATTGGCTTCCTGAAAGCCCTGCGCGCGCGAGGCGATGTGACGCCCGTGATCATCCTGACCGCGCTCGACCAGGTGTCGGACCGGATCGAAGGCTTGAATGCCGGGGCCGACGATTACCTCGTGAAGCCGTTCGACCTGTCCGAATTGTCGGCACGCATCGGCTCCGTCGCCCGGCGCTACACCGGCAATCCGAACCCGATCGTCAGCCATGGCGCGCTCGACATCGACCTTGCCGCGCGCAGCATTCGACGTGATGGCAAGCCGGTCGCGCTGACCGCCCGCGAATGGGCGCTGTTCGAGGCGCTTCTGTCCCGCCCCGGACAGCTTCTGTCCAAGGCGCAGCTGGAGGAAAAGCTCTATGCCTTCGATAGCGAGGTCGAAAGCAACACCATCGAGGTCCATGTCAGCCGCCTGCGCAAGAAGCTGGGGCCGCAATTCATCGAAACCGAGCGCGGCATGGGCTATCGGCTGGGGAAACCATGAGGCTGCCACGGAGTCTCCAGGCCCGGCTTGGATTGTTTCTTGGCGTTCTGTTGACCGTGCTGTGGATCGCTGCCGCCTCCGTGACGGCAGTGATCCTGCGGGGCGAGATGGATGAGGTCTTCGACTCGGCCCTGCAGGAGACCGCGCAGCGCCTCCTGCCGCTGGCCGTCGTGGATATCGTCGGGCGCGAGGACGATGGCGTCACGCAGCGGCTTGGTGCGATCCGCGGTCACGACGAGTTCTTCACCTACATTGTGCGCGACGCCGAGGGGCGCATCCTGCTCCAGTCGCACGCTGCGGATCCTGCGAGCTTTCCACCCTATGACGGGCCCGGCTTCCGTCAGACCGCGACCCACAGGCTGTACAATCAAGACGCGCTGCAAGGCAGCGTCACGATAACTGTAGCAGAGCCGCTTGATCACCGCGCCACCGTTGCGCGCGAGATCCAGATGGTGCTCGGACTGCCGATCCTCGTTGTTATCCCTGTAGCTTTGCTGGTGATCATCCTCGCGGTGCAGGCAGCGCTTGCTCCTCTGCGCCGGTTTCGCGAAAGGCTTGAAGCCAGAACTGCCAGGGACCTTTCGCCAGTCCCCGCGGGCGATCTTCCGTCCGAGATCAGCCCGGTGGCTGGCACCCTTAACAGCGTCCTCGACCGATTGAAGACCGCTTTCGAGGCCGAGCGCAGCTTTGCCTCCAACGCCGCGCATGAATTGCGAACGCCGCTCGCCGGAGCCATCGCGCAGGCCCAACGCATTAGGTCGGAGACGAGCGAACCCGCTTCGGAGAAACGCGCCGCCGACATCGAGGCAACGCTCAAGCGGCTCACGCGGCTGTCCGAACGCCTCATGCAGCTCGCTCGCGCGGAGGGCGGACGGCTTCGCCTCGACCGAACCTCGGACCTGAGAGCGGCCGCGGGCGTCGTTGTCGAGGATATGGCAAGAACGGCAGCGCCGCGGCGGCTCGCGCTGACGCTGCCCGAGAAGCCGGTAATGTCAGACCTCGATCCGGACGCTTTTGGAATTTTGTGCCGAAATCTCGTCGAGAATGCACTGCGTCATGGCTCGGAAACCGGCCCGGTGGACGTTTCCCTGGCAGCAGACGGGACGCTGACCGTAGCGAATGACGGACCTGTTGTGCCCACCGACACGCTACCCCGCCTTGCCGCGCGTTTCGAGCGCGCCGGGGCCAGCTCCGACGGTAGCGGGTTGGGCCTCGCCATTGTCACCGCGATCGCCGATCGCGTTGAAAGCCGGCTTGTCTTGACGTCTCCCCGCCCCGGCCGAGAGTCAGGCCTCGAGGCATCTCTGAAACTCCCGACCTCGGTTCCCGACAGTTCGCCCGGAACAACGAACTAATGGCCCGGCACCAGAGCGCCGAGAGCCTTCGCCCTGCTCGTGTTCCGCACCATCTACCCGCACCGTTAGTTCTTACCGAGCTCCGATCCGGGTTTCGGTTGCCGCGAGAATGCCTGCCCAACAAAAGGCGCAGTGTAGGGGTCCGGGGCTCGTAATTGCGCCATGTTGAATCACTAGAATGACCTGCATGGCGAGAGAGGGACGAATGCGATGCTGCGTCGCCTTTTATTACCTTGGTTCTCCACGCTGGCCTTACTAATGCTAGTGGACTGCAACGCGTCATCGTCAGAGGCGCAATCGTTCCTAGACGCATTTCAAGCCGCAGCAGAAGTAATGGAAGTCCGCCACCAGAAGGCAGAGGCAAGGCAGTTTCGACCAACGATTTGGACGGGGGAGCTTAGTTGCGTTCCGCTAAATATGGTCTCCTGAAAAAGCGATGGACCTTTTACCATTTCAAGAGTTTTCGATCTTCTTCGGTTCGGATGATCTGAGCGCCATGACCTCAGCGTATGACGCTGTCTGGTACCAATTGAAGGTCGCCGGACTAATAGCGAGTCCCGAACAAGCTCTTGTGGTCAAGAAGAAGCTTGCGCAGGTCATTCTCGCATGTGCGTGCGCTGGAGGTCGCGATCGTGAGCGACTAGAGGGTGTTGCACTGAAAGCCTTGTGGCTAAGGCTACGCACCCTTCCGGCCTAGCTTCTGATGCCTTCGCGGTGATGATTCGCCGTCGCTTCTCATCACAGTTGTCTTTTGGTTTCTCTCGCCGCCGGCCAGTTAGCGGGATATCTGCGTGTCCGCTTGTGATGCTGTGGACGGCTCCCGCCACCGGCATCTAGGTGCCAAATTGCGGTTGCTGTTTACGAACCGTCAAGGGAGCCGTCCATGAGCGAAGTTACCACGATCGGACTTGATCTCGC
>Ga0315534_1002891_pt1 | contig 11264 bp, 13 predicted proteins | sample SalMarSW160240MG_FD_203094 | JGI IMG/M metagenome (GOLD analysis project Ga0315534, IMG submission 203094) | Salt marsh sediment microbial communities from the Plum Island Ecosystem LTER, Massachusetts, United States - Salt Marsh Sediment SW1602-40 ... | reverse complement strand
GTGCCATGATAAGCTCTACCAGGTCGAGTGAGTCCGCGCCTAAATCTTCAACAAAGCTCGCGGTAGGCACCACTTCCGATTCTTCCACTCCGAGTTGCTCTACTACAATAGCTTTGATTTTATCAAAGATAACTGCCACTTTTTATCCCCCTTTTTTCAAGGTGTTCTACCGACTGGTCAGGGTACTCACCGAACCGAGAACCCCGTTGACAAATTTGCCCGAGTTTTCGCTGCCGTAACTCTTCGCCAGCTCTACTGCCTCACTTACGGCGACTTTAACCGGTACTTTATTATCGAATAAAATCTCGAATATTGCAAGTCTTAGGATGTTACGGTCGATAATCGAAAGCTGTTCCAGTGGCCAGGCCGGAGCGAATTTCTTGATATTATCGTCTATTTCGTCTTTATTTTCCATAACTCCAGCCACGAGTTCACGCGTGAAAGCCTTGTTTTCTTCAGAAAAATCCTCTTCGGCCAAAAGGCGTTCCACCACCGCGGCGGCGTCACGTGTTACGGAATCTATCTCGTATAAAGCCTGTAAGACTTTGGATCTTGCTTTTCTTCTCGTACCGGCCATAATCTGTGCCTGTTCCCGCCAGTATTATAGCATAATGGGCACTATCGCCGGTATCTTTAACGTGGATAATCTTGACACTATTCAGATAGAATTGATAAACTTCTTTTGTTCTGATATGGAATCGATTAGCAGGAAAAGATGTTAAGAAAAATAGGCGTACTCTATCATCCCAAGGTACCGGCTACCCGTGAGAAAGCCGGTGAAATCGAGTCATTTCTGATTTCACGGGGTGTTTCTGCCTGGAAGTGTTCCTCCTGGGATGTTAAGGAAGTTGAATCATTACTCGAAGGTACCGGGCTAATTATTACCGTCGGTGGTGACGGTACCATATTACGGGCAGCCCGGATAGTCTCCGCCTGGAAAATCCCCATTACCGGCATCAACCTGGGTAAACTCGGTTTTCTGACCGAACTCGATATCGACGAGGCTCTGGAGAAATTACCGGAAATACTCGATAACAAGGGTTGGATTGACGAAAGGGTGATGCTCCAGGCGGAAGTAGTTACCGGTGGTCAGGCACAGGTTTTTCACGCCCTGAACGATGTTGTCGTGGCCAGGGGTGAAATATCCCGGCTCATCAGGATTGAAACCACTATTGACGGACAGCCCCTGACTACCTATAAGACCGACGGCTTGATAGTGGCGACCGCTACCGGCAGTACCGGCTACGCAATGGCAGCGGGTGGTCCCGTTATTTACCCGCAATCGAAAGATATATTATTAGTTCCCATAGCGCCACATCTCTGTATGGACAATGCCCTGGTCTTGCCGGGGCAGTCAGAGATTAAGCTGGTGCTGGATACCTATCATGGCGCTACCCTCAGCGTTGACGGGCATGTTAATCTCAAGCTATCGGGCGGTGATACAGTAACACTGAAACGCAGCGACCATACCACCCGGTTCCGGAGGGTCTGCCCTCAAACATATTTTTATGGAGAACTGGAAGAGAAATTATATGGAAAACGACCTCAAAGTAGAAAAAGCTAAAATCCCAGACGTTGCCGAGATGCACCGGCTGATAAATGCCTTTGCCCAGAAGGGCGAAATGCTGGCGCGTCCCCTCAGCGAATTATACGAGGAAATCCGCGACTTCTTTGTGATTAAAAAGGGAGAGCAGGTTCTGGCCTGCGCCGCTTTACACGTAAGCTGGGAAGACCTCGCCGAGGTGAGATCGATGGCGGTGAACGAAGAGTGGCAAAAACGGGGACTGGGCGCGATGCTGGTCAAGGCCTGTCTCCGGGAAGCCAGTGACCTGGGTATCAAGACCGTCTTCTGTTTTACCTACCAGCCGGACTTCTTCAAACGCTATAATTTCGTCTATATCGATAAGATGGAACTGCCCCGCAAGGTATGGACAGACTGCTTTAGGTGCCCCAAGTTCCCCAACTGCGATGAGACGGCGCTTATTTATAATGCCGGTGAGAGTGCCGAGCATGACTGACGAGAAAACCCTATCCAGCGAGGTAATTTTCGAGGGGCGTGCCGTGCGACTCCGCATTGATACCATCGAAACTGTCGACGGACGGCAGAGCACGCGGGAAATCGTCGAGCATGACGATTGCGTAACCGTCGTGCCAGTCAACGAAGAAGGTAATATCCTGCTGGTGAAGCAATACCGGAGAGCCGCAGATACAGACCTGCTGGAAATCCCGGCTGGGGGCATCGACCCCGGTGAGGATGCCGAAGCGGCGGTGATAAGGGAAATGCAGGAGGAGACCGGTTTTAAACCTCAGAAGCTGAAACGACTCGGCGGGTTCTACTCGTCACCGGGATTCTGCACCGAGTACCTGAACCTTTACTTGGCTACGGATTTAGTGGCCGGCCGGCTCTACGCCGAAGATACCGAAGCTATCGAATTAGTCCGGGTGTCGGTGAGTGATATTCCCGGCCTGATTTCCTCCGGTAAAATCGAGGATGCCAAGACTATCGCCGGGCTGCTGTATTACCTGGAATATTGCCGGAACACTTAGCCTTTAATGCTTCCAGTCCAGTTGTCTCCCCCCCATCAGATGCATATGCAGATGGTAAACAATCTGCCCTGAATCAGCGCCGCTGTTGATGGTTATCCGGTAGCCGGTCTTATCAATACCTTGTTCCCGGGCGACCTGGTTGGCTGCCCGGGTCATTTTCGCCACCAGCGGCGTGTCTTCATCATCCATTTCGGCCAGCGACGGTATGTGTTTTCTGGGAATAACCAGCAGGTGGACCGGGGTAATCGGTTTATTATCCGGGAAAACAATGACGTCTTTATCCTGGTAGAGGATGGTAGCCGGTATCTCGCCGCTGGCTATCTTGCAGAATATGCAGTCCGGATCGGTATTTTGTGTTTTCATTTCCTTTTCATAACCTCTGACTACAGATCAATCCATTCCTTGGGTGCTCCGGATGTTGGCGGTCCGGCTTTCATATCGAGGACGGTGGCTTTAGCGTTTTTCACCTCGAATACGCCCACGTAATCCCAGCCATTCTTCTCGACACCCGGTTTTAAAAAGGGGCGTTTTTCAGCAATTTCCTTTTTAAGCTCCATGTCTATTATCGGCTCCATCTGGCCGTTGACTCTCACCATGACTCCGTCGGCGAAGTAACATATTTGGGTTTCAGGATTACTCATACACTGTTTGTAAACGTCTTTGTCCGACTGCATGGAAAAGATAATACCGTTTTCGTCGGCCCGGTATGTCCCCAAGGCGCGTACGTACGGTTTATTGCCTTCGGCGGTAGCCAGATAAGCTACGGGGTTCTTGGTGATAAAATCCAGTATTTCCTGCTTGTTCATTTTTCCCTCCTTTGTTCTATAAATCTATAAAAGTGGTCGGTGCGGCCATGTCCTGCATGGTCCAGGTGGTAGCCTTGCCTTTTAACTGACATACCCCCATAACGTCGTAGCTGGCGTCGTCCGGATATATCGGCTGCAGGAAGGGCCTCTTTTCCACGATTTCCTTTTTCAAGGCCAGGTCTTCGAGTACTTCCATCTTGCCTCTGACCCTTACCTGGGTGCCCTTGGCGAAGTAGCAGGCTTCCACCTCCGGGTTCTTGGTAATTTGCTTGAAAACCTCTTTACCCTTACTGGTATAAAAAATGAGTCCATTCTCATCGGCGCGGTAGGTATCCATGCCCCGCACCCTGGCCTTATCGCCGTCAACGGTTCCCAGGTAGGCTATCGGGTTTTCCTTGATAAATGCTAGGATCTCTTTCTTGTCCATCGCTTGCCTCCCTTAATCAGTGGTGTAAATATTACAATGAGTCAATTTCCTGTCAATCAAGTGCGCTCAACTCATGGGTAACGGCATCGGCCACCTCTTTAGTGCCTACAGCGGTAGGGTCGTCACGGTTTTCCTTCATGTCGTAGGTGACGTTTCGGCCCTCGGCGATGACCAAGGCGATGGCTTTCTCCAGCCGGTCGGCGGCTTTGTCCTCGCCGATATGCCGCAGCATCAGCACCCCGGAGAGCATCATTGCCATGGGATTGACCTTGTTCTGTCCGGTATACCCGGGGGCGCTGCCGTGCGTCGGCTCGAACAGGGCGATACCTTCCCCGATATTGGCCCCGGGAGCCAGTCCCAGTCCGCCCACCAGTCCGGCGCAGAGGTCGGAGATAATGTCGCCGTAGAGGTTGGGAGCGACGATTACATCGTATTCATGCGGTCTTCTCACCAGCTGCATGCAGAGGTTGTCGATAAGCGCTTCCTGGAACTTGATTTCGGGATAGTCCTTCGCTACCTCGCGCGCCACCGCCAGGAAAAGGCCGTCCGAGTATTTCATGATGTTGGCTTTATGCGTGGCGGTGACTTTCTTCCGCCCGTACTTACGGGCGTATTCGAAGGCGTATTTCACGATACGCCGCGTGCCTGTTTCGGATATCATCTTGATGCTGAGTCCGGAATCGGACTTGATAACGTCGCCCTTTTTCCTATTGAGAAATTCAATCAAGTCGGCGGCTTCCGGGGTACCTTTCTCGAACTCCACGCCGGCATAGAGGTCTTCCGTGTTCTCGCGGACGATGACAATATCGACGTTCTCGAAAGGAGAAGGCGCTCCGCGATAGGTCTTGCAGGGCCTGACGCAGGCGAAAAGGTCGAGGGCTTTACGCAGGGCGACGTTAACGCTGCGGAAACCCGTGCCGACGGGTGTTGTTACCGGGCCCTTGATGGCTACTTTATTCTTACGGATGGATTCCAGCACGGAATCGGGCAGGGGCGTGCCGTATTTATCGATGACATCGGCGCCGGTATAAGCCAGCTCCCACTCGAATTTAACGCCGGTAGCTTCCAGGACGCGCCGGGTTGCCTCGGTTATTTCCGGCCCCACCCCGTCGCCGGGTATTAGTGTGATTTTATAAGTCAATTAATACCTCGCTATATTTTTATGTCCCCGTGCTTCTGGATATAGGGAATCAGTCCGCCTTCATCGAGGATGGCCAGCATGACATCGGGTATCTTCCCGAAGGTAAGTTCGCAGCCGTTGGTGATATCTTTAATCGTGCCCGTCGCTAGGTCAATCTCAAGCTCATCGCCGTCGTTAATTTTATCCGTATCGCATATCAGCACCGGCAGTCCCAGGTTGATGGCGTTGCGGAAGAATATCCGGGCAACGCTCTTGGCGAGGATGGCGCTGACACCGGCCATCTTGATAACCAGCGGGGCGTGCTCACGACTCGACCCCAGGCCAAAATTATTACCTCCGACCACGAAGTCGCCTTCTTTCACCTTGTTCACGAAATTCACGTCGGCGTCTTCAAGGACATGCCTGGCGAGTTCCGGCAGGTTGCTGCGCAGGTGGGCGTACCGTCCCGGTATGATATGGTCGGTAGAAATGCTGTCCCCGAACTTGTGGGCTTTTCCTTGCAGCATTTATATCACCTCCCGGGGGTCGGTAATCTCTCCGGTCAGCGCCGAGGCCGCCGCCGTGGCCGGACTAGCCAGGTAGATAAAGCTTTTGGGATTACCCATGCGTCCCTCGAAGTTACGGTTGGCGGTAGAAAGACAGGCCTCCCCGTCGCCCAGAGCCCCTTGGTGAAGACCTAGGCAGGGCCCGCAGCCGGGCGGTAAGATAATAGCCCCTGCCTCCACGAACTCGGCGATATAACCCGCCGAAATAGCATCCAGGAGGACACGGCGGGATGCCGGGGCGATTATCAACCGGACATTTCCGGCTGACTTCTTATCTTTTAATATACCGGCGGCTAATTCCAGGTCTTCCAGTCGGCCGTTGGTGCAGGTGCCGATAACCACCTGCTGGATTTTGGTACCTTTAAGTTCTTTGGCTAACGCGGTATTATCGACGGTATGGGGCCGGGAAACGGTGGGTTCCAGTTCAGAGGCGTTTATCTCTATTGTTTTCTCATAAACAGCGTCTTTATCGGCAGCTAAAGGCCGATAGTCATCGCCCCGCCCTTCATTTTCCAGGTAAGTTTTGGTCTTATCATCGGAGGGGAAAAGTCCCACCTTGGCGCCGGCCTCAACCGCCATGTTGGTGATGGTGAAGCGTCCGCTCATGCTGATATTCTTGATAGCCTCGCCGTGAAACTCCAGCGATTTATAAGTAGCCCCGTCGGCGCCGATTTTCCCGATGAGGTGTAAGATGAGATCTTTGGCGCTGACGCCATCCTGTAATTCACCGGAAACGTTTATTTTAAAAGTTTCTGGCACGCGGAACCAGTTTCTGCCCAGTCCGAAGGCTACGGCCACATCCGAGGAACCCATGCCGGTGGCGAAGGCCCCCAGTCCCCCCGCCGTGACGGTATGCGAGTCCGCCCCGACCACCACGTCGCCGGGACGGGCGTAAGCCTCCGAGACTATCTGGTGGCAGACGCCGTCGCCGGCCTCCGAGAGGATGCAGCCGCTCTGCCTCGAAAAATCACGCAGGAGGATATGGTCGTTGGAAAGGTTGGCGTTAGGGCTCGGCGCGGCGTGGTCGATGAACAGCACCGTCCGTTCCGGGTTGGCCAGCGACATGCCGCTGGTCTGGAACTGCCGGACGGTCAGCGGCCCGGTGGTGTCCTGCACGAAGGCCAGGTCTACCTTGGCGATAACGATATCCCCGGCTTTAGCATCCCCGCCGGACTTTTCACTTAGTATTTTTTCGGCTAGTGTTTTACCCATATTATGTTATTCTCAAAGTTCGTCATTCCCGCGTAAGTTCTAATCTCTCCTCCTGTGTCCCCCTCTCCTTCAAAGGAGAGGGGGAAGTAGTTTGAAAAGAGGGGCTGACGCCCCTCTTAAACACCCCAATTTATCTACATCGGGATATTACCGTGTTTGCGGGAGGGCCGGATTTCTTTCTTGTTAAATAACGCTTCCAGCGCCGCTATTATCTTGGGGCGGGTTTCACTGGGTTCCACCACCGCATTGACATAGCCCATCCTGGCGGCAACGTAGGGATTATAGAGAAGCTCGCGGTACTCGGCTATCTTTTCCTGCTCTTTCGCCGCCGGGTCTGCGGCCTCTTTAATTTCATTCCGGTGGATTATAGCCGTCGCCGCTTCCGCCCCCATGACGGCGATTTCCGCCCGGGGCCAGGCCATGACGTAGTCCGCCCCCAGTCCCTGGCTGCACATGGCGATATAAGCCCCACCGTAAGCCTTGCGGGTAATCAACGTTATCTTGGGTACGGTAGCCTCGGAATAACACCAGAGCAGCTTGGCGCCGTGCCGGATGATGCCTCCCCACTCCTGGTGACTGCCGGGGAGGAAGCCGGTAACGTCGGCGATAGTAAGCAGGGGAATATTGAAAGCGTCGCAGAATCTTATGAAACGGGTGGCTTTATCGGAGGCGTTGATATCCAGAGACCCCGCCAGGTACTGCGGCTGGTTGGCGATAATGCCGATAACATGGCCGTTCATACGGGCGAAACAGGTAATAATGTTCTGGGCATACTGCCGCGAGGGTTCCATTATCTCGCCGTCATCGACAATCGCCTGGATAACCGACTTCATGTTATAGCCCTTGTTGGCCTCTTCCGGCAGAATATCATTCAAAACCTCGTCGGTGCGGCCGGGTGAATCGGTCGGTTTAACGTAGGGCGCTTTTTCTTCGTTGTTCAGGGGCATATAGCCGAGGAGCTTCTTGATTTCTCCGATAGCTTCTTCATCGTTGTTGCAGGAGAACTGGGTAACCCCGCTCTTGGTGCTGTGCATGACCGCCCCGCCAAGTTCATCGTTGCCGATTTCCTCGCCGGTGACGGATTTAACCACGGCCGGGCCGGTGATGAACATGTAGCTGGTCTTCTTGACCATGAAAACGAAGTCAGTCATGGCCGGGGAGTAGACGGCGCCACCCGCCGCCGGCCCCATGACGGCCGATATCTGGGGAATCACGCCGGAAGCGCAGGAGTTGCGGTAGAAAATATTACCGTAGCCGTCGAGGGCGTTGATGCCCTCCTGGATACGCGCCCCGCCGCTGTCGATAAAACCGACCATCGGCACCTTCATCTTCATCGCCAGGTCCATTATCCGGCAGATTTTCCTGGCGTGCATCTCGCCCAGCGTGCCGCCCCGTGAGGTGAAGTCCTGGGCGTAGGCGCATACCGTACGACCGTTGACCTTGCCGTAGCCGGTGACCACGCCGTCGGCGGGGATATTTATCATTTCCATGCCGAAGTTGGTAGCGCGGTGCTCCACGAACAGGTCGATTTCCTGGAAGGTATTCTCGTCAAAGAAGAGGTCAAGCCTTTCACGGGCGGTCAGCTTACCGGAGTCGTGCTGTCGCTGCACGCTCTTTTCGCCTCCCCCGGCTTTAAGTTCGGCTTCCAGCCCGGCCAGCTTTTCTATATCTTCTTTCAAAATTCACCTCAAATGTAAAGAATGAAACAAATAAATCATATCATAAGGAATATTTACGGGCAACATTAGCGGTGCTTCCGTTAATCCAGCCGGCGCAGTCGCGGCGTGAAAACTGCAAGTGCTATGGAGGCCACCACGAGCATGGTGGCCAAACCGCCGATAGCCCACTGTATCCCTACAGCTTCCGCCAGTATACCGGCAAAGAATGTGCCCAGGCTGGAAAATCCCAGTCCCATCATCATAAAGCTCATCACCCGGCCGCGGTATTCCGGCTCGGTGTAGTTCTGCGCCAGCGAATTGCCGGTAGCCCGGTGGCCGGTCTGCCCCAGGCCGATGAATGCCACTACGAATATAGAAAGGAGCCACGTTTGTGAAAAGCCGAATATTATCAGGGCCACTCCCATTGTGACGCCGCTTAGAAGCATGATGATTCCCCTTTTACGGTTCGGCAACGATGCCAGCACCAGCGAACCGATGATAGCGCCCAGGCCGGAAACGCCCAGCAGTATTCCCATGCCGCTGGATCCTACGTCGAGGATATCCTCGGTAATCATGGGCATCAACTGCATGAAGGGTATACCGCATACCATCACGAACAGGGTGGCTATAATAACCAGCAGCATCGTCTTTTCCTTCCGGATATATCGGAATCCATCCACTATATCCTTGAGGGCGCTCTGGCCGTGGCTGAAAATTTGTGTGGTCTTTGGCATCAGGAACATGCAGAAGGCAGCCATAGCGTACATGCCGGCTGAAATGAAATAAACTAGGGAGAAATCATAGGCCTCGATGAGGAATCCCGTGGCCGTCGGGGCCAGTATCCGGAAAATATTCATTCCCATCGTGTTCAGGGACACGGCGTTCAGGACCTGGTCTGCGTCAACTATATCGGAGATAATAGCCTGCCGCGACGGCATCATCAGACCCATGATTACCCCCTGGATAACGGCGGTGACTACCAGTATCCACCAGGAATCCGGGATATCCTCGCTCAGGTAGCCCATGGTTATCGAGAGGGCTACCGCCAGCGAAACCAGCATCGAGGCTATCATACTATAGAATAAAATGGTCTTTTTCTGCATGCGGTCGGCTATGGCTCCCCCGAAAAGAGAGATAGTTATGGTGGGGATGGCGTTAGCCAGTGAGGCCAGTCCCAGTACGATACCCGAATCGCTGATGCGATAGATAAGCAGTGACCTCGCCACGATTTGCATGTTCATGGAAGACCACTGGCCGACCATCCCGATGTAGTAGAGTCGGAAAGCGGGAACCTTTAATGACCTGAACGTCTTGAGTTTACTTAGTTTGACGATGGTACTTTGCTCCGATTATTTTAAAACAGATGATTATCCGGCTGTTCATGTGAGATAGTTTATATTAACACATTAGTCTCCTAGTATTGTAACCCCGCCCTTACCCCTCATAAAATATGTTTTCCCACTCAGACCGCCCTCGTGGCACGGTGCGTATAACCGAAGATTACCCTACCTTTTCCCCTACCGAGGAGCCGGCCTTCCCCAAGGGGAAAACCCGGTTTCTCTTTACGTTCTTCCCCCTCTCCTGCGGAATGCCTCGTCAGGAGAGGGGGATAAAGGGGGTGAGGTAGAAAAGATTCCCACTTTTATAACTTTTATTAGTGAACACGGAAGTGTTAAAATACTGGCTGGAGTACTGAAAATGACTAAAAGCTTGCCGGTTACCCGCTGCGACAATACTGAATTCCGCTGGGGAGAGCGTACCTACGTCATGGGTGTCGTTAACCTGAGCCAGGATTCTTTTTCGGGGGACGGAATCGGGTATGATGTCGAGGCTGCCGTAGCTCTGGCCAAACGCATGGTGGCCGAGGGCGCCGACGTTATCGACGTCGGCGGGGAATCGACCCGCCCCGGCACCGAGCCGCTTTTGCCGGAAGATATCGATGAAGAACTACGGCTGGTGATACCCGTCATCGAGCGACTGGCCGCCGAACTGACGGTTCCCATCAGCATTGATACCTATAAAAGCGAGGTAGCCCGGCAGGCTGTAAAAGCCGGCGCCGCTATGCTCAATGATATCTGGGGACTCAAACGCGACCCGGAACTAGCAGAGATAGCGGCTGAGACAGGACTGCCGATTATCCTGATGGCAAATCAGCGTGATGCACCGCCGAAAGCCGGTATCCTGGCGAAAGTAATCGCCGACCTTGAAAACGGTATCAAACTGGCTGAGGAAGCCGGCGTGCCGGAAGAAAATATCATCATCGATCCCGGGATAGGCTTCGGAAAAACCCTGGAACAGAACCTGGAACTGGTCAACCGTCTGGCGGAACTGAGAGAAATGGGCAAGCCGGTACTGCTGGGGACATCGAGAAAATCGATGATTGGCCTGGTGCTTGATTTACCGCCGGCGGAAAGGCTAGAAGGAAATCTGGCGGTAACGGCCATCGGTATCGCCAACGGGGCCGACATGGTACGTGTCCATGACGTGGAGCCTACCGTGCGGGTTTGTAAAATGAGTGATGCCATCGTGAGGAGGGGAACGATAAATGACTGAACCGGTAACGGTCTATCTCGGTATCGGCTCCAACCTCGGCGACCGCGGGGCTAATCTCGACAAGGCCATCGATATGCTTTCGCAGAGGATGAAGATGGGCGAGGTTTCCTCGGTATATGACACCGAACCGCTGGTTAATCCCGAACAGCCCCGTTTTCTGAACATCGTCTGTGAGGTCGCCACCCGGCTGACTCCGGAAGGGCTGCTGACGCTGGCCAAGGGAATCGAGAGCATGATGGGCCGGACCGGGAAGACTGGCGAGCCGAGGGCCATAGATATCGATATTCTGCTCTATGATGACGCTGTTTTAGATACCCCGGAGCTGGTAATACCGCATCCCCGGATGATGGAACGGGCTTTCGTGCTGGTTCCCCA
>Ga0315534_1002890_pt1 | contig 11268 bp, 10 predicted proteins | sample SalMarSW160240MG_FD_203094 | JGI IMG/M metagenome (GOLD analysis project Ga0315534, IMG submission 203094) | Salt marsh sediment microbial communities from the Plum Island Ecosystem LTER, Massachusetts, United States - Salt Marsh Sediment SW1602-40 ... | reverse complement strand
ATAGCCAGCCATTGCCGCGCTCGAACGACGTGCCACCCACCGCCACCGCCGCGATGGCATCGAACTCGAGGCCAAGGCCGGCGGTCGGATGTGCTGCGTTGAGCCGCGCGGTCATCAGCAGCGCCGCGAATCCTGCGGTTAGGCCGGCCAACGCATAGACGGCGACCAGCATCGTCCGATCGGACGCACCGGCGAGCCGCAGCGCCTCGCGGTTGCCGCCAAGCGCGAACACCGCGACCCCGAAACGGGTCCGATACAGGAGCAGGTGAAAGACGCCATAGGCGAGCGCCGCCAGAACGATTGGGAATGGAATGCCCAGTAGCGTGCCGGAATAGACATACTCGATGGAGGAGGGGATGCCGACCACACTCTGCCCGTCGGTCACGACCAGGGACAGGCCTTGCGCGATCCCGAGCGTTCCCAGCGTGGCGATAAAAGGCGGCAGATTGAGCGCCGTCACCAGGAAGCCGTTGACGAGGCCGAAGGCAAGGCCGACGGCAAGCCCGGCGAGAATGCCCAGCGCCGCAGAGCCGGTGGCGACGACCGTCAGCGCGAGCGCGATCGAAGCGAGCGTGAGAACGGCGCCGATCGAGAGATCAAGCCCCTCGGTCATGATGACAAGAGTCATCGGTAGCGCCAGCAGCGTCAACAAGGTCGACTGCACGAGCAGATTGGCGAGGTTGCCGGGCGTTGCGAAGTGCGGACTGGCGAGTGAAAAGCCGACGATCAGCAGCGCGAGCACGATCGCCACGCCCGGAATGCGCGCAAGCAACGAGACGCCCGGACGCATCGCCTGCGTAGTCATGCGTGCATGCCCAGGCGCACGATATTGGCTTCGGTGAGTTGGTCGCGCGCAAGCTCACCGGCGACGCGGCCGCTGCGCATCACATAGGCGCGGTCGCATACATGCACGATCTCGGTCTGTTCCGAGCTGATCATCAAAATCCCGGCTCCGTCCTTCGCCAGCTGGTCGAGCAGTTTGAAGATTTCCGCCTTAGCTCCGACGTCGATGCCGCGCGTCGGCTCATCGACGATGAAGAAGCGCGCCTCGGCGTTGAGCCACTTGCCGACGACGACCTTCTGCTGATTGCCGCCGGAGAGGTATCGCACGGCACGGCGTGCGCTCGGGGTGGCGATGCGCAGCCGGTCGATGACGGCCTGTGCCGCCCGCGCGGCGCGGGCGGGCGCGTAAACTCCGGTGCGAAACATCTTCGGTAGGCCGGCCAGCACGATATTGTCCGCAACCGAGCGGCCGAGGGCCAATCCCTGCTGGCGGCGGTTCTCCGGAACCAGCGCCATGCCCTGCGCGACGGCGTTTTGCGGCGATCCATGTTGCGGAGCGCCGAATAGGCGGATTGCGCCGGCGGTGACCCGATCGGCGCCGAAGATCGCGCGCGCGACCTCGGTGCGGCCCGAGCCGACCAGCCCACACAGCCCGACGATCTCACCGGCGCGCACGGAGAGGCTCACATCTGCGATGCCGTTGTCGGAGGACAGGCCGTCGACCTCGAGCACAGGTTCGCCAGGCTCGGTGCAGAAGCTCCGCGGATAGCTCGTGTCGACGGCGCGCCCGACCATGAGCTCAACCAGCGCCTCCGGCGTCGTCTCCTTCGGCCGCATCGACGCGATCTTGCGGCCGTCGCGGAGCACGGTAATGCGATCGCCAAGCGCAAACACCTCGGCAAGACGATGCGAGATGTAGATGACGGCGACGCCGCTCGCTCTTAGCTGCCGGATCAGCGCGAACAGCCGCTCGGTCTCGCGGTCGGACAGTGCCGAGGTCGGTTCGTCGAGCACCAGGATGCGGGCGTCCTGCGAAAGCGCCTTGGCGATCTCCACCAATTGTTGTTGCGCGATCGGAAGACGGTGCAGCGGCGTGCGCGGATCGATATCGAAGCCGATCGTATCGAGCACGCGCTGCGCTTCCCGGTAGGTGCGCCGCCAGTCGATCAGCCCGGGAATGCGACTCGCAAATTCGCGGCCGAGAAAGATGTTCTGCGCCACGTCGAGATAGGGGACGAGGGAGAATTCCTGGAAGATCACTGCGATGCCGAATTGCCGGGCATCGGCCGGCCGCGCGATCGTCACCGGCGCGCCCTGGTAAAAGAATGCGCCCGCGTCGGCGCGATAGGCGCCGCACAGCACCTTCATCAGCGTGGATTTTCCCGCGCCGTTCTCGCCCAGCAGCATGTGGACTTCGCCGGCGCGTATTTCGAACGAGACGTCGTCCAAGGCGGTGACGCTGGGAAAACGCTTGGTGACGCCACGCAATTCGAACAGAGGAGCCGCCGCATGGGGCAAGCGGGCGGAAAGCTCAACTACTCGCTCCATCCTCCTCGTCCGGGCTTTATCGTTTGCTCCCTATGTCAACGATTATGCCTGACGCGATTCGGCGCGGCAATGCGCGTCGCCTCGGTTCGCAGCATGCGACGTGCGAGCGCCCGGCATTCGTGTGAGGCGACAGCAAATCCAACCAAAATTTCACAGCTTGAAAAAACGCAACCTGAACCAACGAAGGCTCTCGCAAAACGGGCGTGCCGGCAGGGCGGGGATGGGCGGATGCTTACCACCGTTTGGTTATTTTCGCCGTTCGCCGCTATAAGCGCGTGGCATGACCACACGCGGCCGGAGCGCGTTCCATGACTCCCAACGCCTGGTCGGGCCTTAACTTCGGGCTCGGCGACGACATCGACCAGTTGCGCGACCTGGTGCGCCGCTTTTCCGACGACCGCATCGCGCCGCGCGCCGACGAGATCGACCGCACCAACCAGTTCCCGCGAAACCTGTGGCCGGACCTCGGCGCGCTCGGCCTGCTCGGCATCACCGTCGAGGAGGAATGGGGCGGGGCGGGGCTCGGTTATGTCGCCCATTGCGTGGCGATGGAGGAAGTCTCGCGCGGTTCGGCCTCGGTCGGCCTCTCCTATGGCGCGCATTCCAATCTCTGCGTGAACCAGATCCGGCGCAACGGCAATGACGAGCAGAAGCGGCGCTTCCTGCCCAAGCTCATCTCCGGCGAGCACGTGGGCGCGCTTGCCATGTCGGAGACCGGCTCGGGCTCCGATGTCGTCTCCATGCGCACCCGCGCCGAGAGGCAGGGCGACCGCTACATCCTCAACGGCACCAAGATGTGGATCACCAACGGGCCGGAGGCGGAGACGCTGGTCGTTTACGCCAAGACCGACCGCGACGCGGGGCCGCGCGGGATTACCGCCTTTATCGTCGAAAAAAACATGAAAGGGTTCTCGACCGCGCAAAAGCTCGACAAGCTTGGCATGCGCGGCTCCGACACTTGCGAGCTTTTATTCGAGGACTGCGAGGTGCCGGAAGAGAACGTGCTCGGGCGCGTCGGCCGCGGCGTCAACGTGCTGATGTCCGGCCTCGATTATGAGCGCGTGGTGCTCTCCGCCGGGCCGCTCGGGATCATGCAATCGGCGCTCGACCTGGTGATCCCCTACGTACATGAGCGCCGCCAGTTCGGCGAGCCCATCGGTTCGTTCCAACTCATCCAGGCGAAGCTCGCCGACATGTATGTCGCGCTCAATGCGGCGCGGTCCTATGTCTATGCGGTCGCGCGCGCCTGTGACGAGGACCGCGTGACCCGCGAGGACGCCGCCGGCGCCATCCTGTTCGCCTCAGAGCGGGCGACCGCGATGGCGCTGGAGGCGATCCAGTGCCTCGGCGGCAATGGCTACACCAACGATTACGCGGCGGGCCGGCTGCTGCGCGACGCCAAGCTCTACGAGATCGGCGCCGGCACCAGCGAGATCCGCCGCGTGCTCATCGGCCGGGAGATCTTCGAGCGGACGAAGGGGTAGGTTGCGCCAGGCACCGGGCAGCAACACGACGGCTGCGGCAGCAGGGAGACGGGCAGTGTGGGAGGATGACAGGGGTAATGGCGGCGGCGGCGGGCGCGGGCCGCGCAACGTGTTCGGTGACCGCCTCGAAATCTGTTCGATACAGCCGATGACAGGCTTTTTCCGCGACGGCTGCTGTGATACGGGGCCCGAGGATATCGGCAGTCACACCGTCTGCGCTGTCATGACCGCCGAATTTCTCGAGTTTTCCAAATCGCGCGGCAATGACCTTTCGACCCCGATACCCGAATTCGGCTTTCCAGGCCTGAACCCCGGGGATCGCTGGTGCCTCTGCGCTCCCCGCTGGCAAGAAGCATTCGAGGCGGGCCAGGCGCCGCGCGTCGTGTTGCGCGCCACGCATGAAGCTGCGCTGAGCTATTGCTCGCTCGCCGACCTAAAACGCTTCGCAGTGGACCTGGCCTAGCGACGCTTGAGTACTCTCAGGAGCGTTTCAGAAACTCCTACGGACCTGATTCATCCTCCCCGTTTCGCTGAAACGGGGGAGGGGGACCATGCGTTGCATGGTGGAGGGGCTTGCACGAGCAGGCTCGCGAGCAGGCGAAAACAGGCCAGCTCAGACTGTCCGTAGGTCTCACCTCCCTTTAGCGCCTAACGGCGGTTCCCCTCCCCCGCGGCGCGGGGGAGGCTGACGATCCCCCGGCACCGGCCAGTCCGGTCGGCGAGTGCGCGCCGCACGTTTGAGCGCAACGAACCGGGAACCAAGCCCCGGGTTGTGCGTTGACGGTAACGTGGCACTGCACTCTTCTGGGGAGGGATTTCGATGGCCCGCGGCACTCTGAAATACATCATGGGCGCGGGAGTCGCGCTCTCCGCCGGCCTCTTGGCCTTAGCCGCGACGACGACCAGCGCAGCAGCGCAAAGTCCCTCGGTCGCCCCAGCGGGCCCCACCGCCCCGTCCAGCCTTGCCACACCGGCCACTCCTGTCGCTCCGTCGGGCCTTTCAGCCACCAGCCCTGTGACTTCGCCCGGCATTTCCGCTCCGGTCGGCCATCGACAGCCCCACGCGTCCGATTTACCGGCAAGCCTGCAGCGCGAGGAGCAGCTCGCCCCTGTTCAGGCCGCTCCTTCTGAACGCACGAAGGTCCGTAACGAGCGAAGAAGCAGGAGTGCGCGCGGGCGCAGCGCGGTCCCGGCTTTCGATCTCAAGAGGAGCTGCAAAACGACGGAAGACGCCGCTCTTTCCCTGGGCCGGAGCGTCGAAGCGTGCATCAGCAGCGAGGAAGCCGCGCGCGAACAGCTGGAAAATCGCTGGGCGGAGTTTCCTGGCGCGAAGCGGGTGGAGTGCGTGGGCGTGAGCAGAATTGGCGGAACGCCCAGCTATATCGAAGTCCTCACCTGTCTGGAGCTGGCGCAGGACCTCGAGCGGATACGTTCGGCTCCCCCCGAGACAACCGGGTTCGGCGGCGGGAACAATTAGCGCCGCATGACACGGTGGCCGCTCGGAATTACGCAGTCGACTCTCGACCGCGTGATCCCGACAGGCAGGCGTGACCTGCGTCCGACAATAGTATTCGCGCAAACGGACTAAAGCGAATTTCGTTTCGGTGGAATCGGAATTCGCTCCGGTTCTCTTTTGGTGGTTGTTTGCCCCCTTGCTCGCCGGCTTCGTGTCTACTGATAGCGGCCGTGCCGTTGCAGCATCTCGATCTTGTACCCGTCGGGGTCTTGCACGAAAAAGAAGCGCGCCATCAGCGTACCGTCGCGATGGAACTCCTTGATCGGGTTTGGCGCCAGGCCCAGTTTTTCCAACCGCGTGCGCTCGCGGTCCAGATCCTCAACCGCGAACGCGACATGGCCATAGGCATCGCCGTGATTAGGGGCTCGGTCCGATCCTTGTTGACGGTTAACTCCACCTCAAAATCCGTTTCCGGATTGCGTAGATAAACAAGCGTGAAATCATCGAAATCGAACCGGTCGGCGACCGTCAGACCAAATGCTTTCTCGTAGAAATCAATCGATTTTTCTGGATCCAGGACCCGGATCATCATGTGGATTGCCTTGGCCATGGCGCCCTCTCAGACTCGCGAATCCTTATCCGCGCGCGGATGGAGAGCGAACGCGTTCGGCGCCGTCTTGTGATAGGTGGTGCCGAAGCCTTCGAGAATTTTTCGCGATTCCGCATCCGGATCGCCAAAACAACGGCAGGTAATCTTATCGCAAGCGGCGATGACAGCGCCCAGCGGCCCCTTGCCGTTCTCATTTGCGAGATGAGCACGAAAGGCGTCGTCATTGGCATAGATCTCGACCCATTCGCTGACGTTTCCAGAAGGATAGTCGACGTGATAGCAGATGACGCCCGGATGATCATCGAACATCACCTTGCACAGCGCCTCCTGATTAGATTTGAAATCGGCGACCTTGCCGTTTTTGATATCCCACCGAATCTTAAGCATGAAGGCCATTGGTCTTTCCTACGTTGGTTTGACGGCCTACGGGCTATCATTTTTCGCGGGCACCGGAAGCCCGCAGGGCCGACGCGCGTGTTGAGTAAACATCTGTCGGTACGAATATAGCGCGCTTTCCCGCATGAACGCAGAGTTCGCGGGGATGCTAGCAGACTTTGGGATTTTCCAGAAGCTCAGCGAGGGTGTCGATGGCTTGCCGCGGGGCGCCGGCCGTTTCACCCGCCGCAATTAAGGACCGTTGAAAATCTGCGCGCACGAGCCGATGTTTAGGCCGTCATATGTCCGTTGGGTTCGATCGCGGGACCGGACGATCGGACCTCTTCGAGAAAGCCACGATTGCTTCTAATGACCTCTCCAACGCCTGCGCGCGGCGAAGACGAGCCGCTTGATCCGGTCGCCGTCCGCAAGATCGTTCTCGGAATTCTGCTCGCCATGTTTCTTGGCGCGCTTGACCAGACGATCGTTGCGACCGCCCTAGCGACGATCGGGCGCGACCTCGCCGACGTCGATAACCTGTCTTGGGTGGTGACCGCCTATCTTGTGACCGCCACGGCGGTGACCCCGCTCTACGGGAAGCTCAGCGATATCTATGGCCGGCGCGCGATGCTTCTCTTGGCGATCGCTGTGTTCTCCATCGGCTCGGTAGCGAGCGCTCTCGCGCCGACGATGATGGTTCTGATCATCGCCCGCGCCTTCCAGGGTCTCGGCGGCGGCGGCCTGTTGTCGCTCGCCCAGACAGTCATCGCCGATGTCGTCTCGCCGCGCGAACGCGGACGCTACCAGGGATATATCGGCGCAGTGTTCGCCTCCTCGAGCATTGGCGGCCCGGTGATCGGCGGTTTCTTCGCCGAGCACCTCCACTGGTCGCTGATCTTCTGGATCAATCTGCCGCTCGGCCTCCTCGCGCTGCTCATGTCCAACAACGCGCTCAAGCGGCTGCCGCGCCACGACCGGCCGCACCAGCTCGATTTCGCGGGCGCCGCCCTGATGATTGGGGCGACTGTGGCGTTGCTGCTCGTGCTGACCTGGGGCGGCACTCGGTACCCGTGGGAATCGGCGCCCATTCTCGTTTTGCTTACAGCGGCGGTGGCGCTCGCGGCGCTGTTCGTCATTCGGCAATTGACGGCGCGCGAGCCCTTCCTGCCGCTTTCGATTCTGCTCAATCCGGTCGTCGGCATGGGCACCGCTTCGGTCACTCTCGTGTTCGGAACGATGGTCGGCTTGATCATATTCGTGCCGATGTACTTCGAAGTTGTACGCGGGCTTACCGCAAGCCAGTCAGGCCTCGCGCTGATCCCGGTGCTCTCCGGCACGGTGGTGGGGGCGACCGCGGTCGGGCGGGCGATGCGGCACCGCGAACACTACAAGCGCATGCCGGTCGTGGGTCTGTCCGTCGCCATTGCCGGGCTCATCGTTCTCGCGATCAATCCGAACTTGCCGCTTGTCATCGTTTGCGCGCTAACCGGGTTGGCCGGACTCGGGATAGGCATGCTGTTTCCCGTGACCACGGTGTCGATCCAAAACGCGGTCCTTCCCCACCAGCTCGGGACGACGACAGGTGCCATGAACTTCTTCCGCTCGCTTGGGGGAGCGTTGGCGGTTTCCGGTTTCAGCGCCATCATTCTCAGTGGCGGCGCAGGCCATGAGGGGCTGACCCTCGCAGCGCTTGCCGCGGAGGCGAGCCACCATAGCGTCGATCTCAGTGGGTCATTCCGCTGGCTGTTCGTGGCAGCCGCCGGATGCATCGCTGCGGGACTTATTTGCCTCCTCGCCATGGAGGAACGGCCGCTGCGCGGGGAGCCCGCGCAGGCGTCAGATCATCCCCTGTCGGAAAGTCTCTCGCCGCCGACAACAGCGTCGGCGTGAACGCGACGATAATCGCCGCCCAGCCGCCATTCAAAAAAATTGAGCCTTATTCCCTCGACCGCAAGCGCCGCGCGCTTGGATAATGGGCCGCGTCAGTCTGGCCGATGGCCTACCCCTGCCACCACATCGTTTCGCGCAAAATGTCGGTAACGGTAATCACGCCCAACAATTTGTCTTTGACCACCGGGGCGCGATGCAGATGATTGCGGGACAAGATTTGAGACACCTCCTGCACCGTCATGTCGGGATCAACCTCGACGCAGGGTTTGGTCATGACCTCGCCGATCTTTACGGCATCCGGATTTTTGCCGATCGCCGCCACTTTGTAGACGATATCGGAATCGGTGACGATCCCGTAAGAATCTCCCGGGCTGCTCGGTTCCACCATCAAGCCGCGCAAATGCTTGTCGGACATCAGCTGCATGGCCTCGGCCACCGAGGCCGAGGCCGCGATCGTCACGACCGGCGTCGTCATTATTTCTTTTGCGGTTTGCATAATCTCGTCCCTTTTATTGGTAGGCCTTACCGCTTCGCTTTGCCGCTAGGTCTCACGCCGGAATTGCTGGGTTAAAGAGGCAGCGCCCGGTGGCTCATCTTTGATGAGCCACCGGGATAGAAAAAATTGATAGCCAATAACCTTGCGGCGTTTTCAACCATATCACGGGTTGATCGGCCATGGCCCAACCCACGATCAGGTGTTTAAAAACTTTGACTGTAGGTTTTCCATCACCGTCTTGGTCGTCGCCTCCCGCAAGTCAAACGCCTGCTCGGTCATCGCTTGCGTTTGTCGTTGAATAAAGTCCATCTGCAGCTGCACCAGGGAGCGGACATCCCTCACCAGCATCAGCCTTTGTCCGAAGTCGAAAGCGCTCGCTAAATTGCGCTCGGCATAAGTGAGGACTTTGTGGCTCAGTTCCGAGCCGCCCATGATGTCTTCGGGAATCGCGCGTTGCAGAAATTGGATATATGCGTCAATAGCCCCTCTCACCTGCACCATGCTCTGTTCCGTCATTTTATGCATGTCGGTGGGAATCTCGAAAGGTGGTGTCGTGCTGTTATTCATGGCGCCCTCCATGTCGGCAAAAATACTTGCGCTTTTCCGGTCTCGCCGCAAGATCGGTGCGTCATCAAGACAACAATTGGATATTGCACAAGTTGAATGTCGGTTGAACAAAATACGCTCATCCGTTTCTTGCACTGCGTGCAAACCGCTCAGTGGAAGTGGACTTATGCGGCGCAACAAAATACGCTTACGCGACCGGATAAGATCAGAAAGCAGCGCCAGCGTGCGCTTCCTGAGCCGCCGGTGGCATTAAGAGTCGCGGGGTATCTTGCGCTGCAATGCGATCATCCATCGTTGCGATGACGTGCCGCGAGAGCGGTCCGAGGTGAAGATAGATTCCCATCATCAGGACGATGAAACGCAGTGCGCGCGGGTTGGTCGAGGCGCAATAGCGCATGGTCTCCTGGAAGGCCGTGCGCGCCTCAGGCAGGTGGTTGATGATTCGGTTGAAGTGCTCGGCGGCTCCGGAGCGAAGCTTGATGTCGCCCTTTGGCGGGCGTCGCCGGCTATTCGAGCGGTCGAGAAGATCGCAAAGCCGTCGCAGCCGGCCCGCGAACGCCTCCGGCGAATACAGGTTGTCCAGGATCTGCCGGTAGTCCGAGAGGATGTCGCGCATCGGCCGCTTGGGCTCGAAATTGATTCCCAACAGGCACTGATCGCCGCTGCGATCCGGCCGCATCACGTCATGACCCTGATACAACCTGCCTTCCTTGGCGAGCCGGCGCGTGAGCTGCGTGTTCGGCAGGGCGTATAGCAGGCCGACCATGGCCAGGGGGATCGCGCAATCCTCGATGAATTGCACCATGGCGTCGGCGACCGATTGCCGCTCGCTGTCGAAACCGATGATGAATCCGGCGGTGACGAACATGCCGGCGCCGTAGATCCGGTGAATGCTCGCGACAATGTCGCGGCGGGTGTTTTGCTTTTTTCGCGTCGCCGCCAGGGTCTCGGGATCGGGGCTTTCGATGCCGACGAACACCGCGAAGAAATTCGCCTCCGTCATCATCCGCAGGAGAGCGTCGTCATCGGCGAGGTTGATCGAAGCTTCGGTCGAGAACTCGAACGGGTAGTCGCGGGCCTGCAGCCATGCCTTGAGCTCGGGCAGGAATTTCTTGACCGCTTTCTTGTTGCCAATGAGGTTGTCGTCGACGAAGTCGACGTGTCCGCGGTAGCCGAGTCGATAGAGATAGTCGAGCTCGGCAAGTATCTGCTCGTTGGTCTTGGTTCGCGGCACGCGCCCATAAAGCTCGATGATGTCGCAGAATTCGCAGGTGAACGGGCACCCGCGCGAATACTGCACGCAGATATAAAAATAGCGGTCGAACTTGAGCAGGTCGTAGCGCGGCATCGGCGTCGTGGTGACGTCGACCTGGAATTTCTGCGCCTCGAACACGCCGAAACGCTCGCCCCGCTCCCAGGCCGCGATGAAATCCTTGATGATGTCCTCGGCCTCTCCCAGTACCTGGAAATCGGCGGAGCGGTAGAGGTGCGGGCTCGACGTGACGTCGGGGCCGCCGACGGCCACCGGTTTGCCAAGGGTGTGGCAGCGGTCGATCACGCCGAGACAGTCGGGTTGCTGGTTGATCATCCCGCCGGTCATCACCAGATCGGCCCACAGGATATCCTCGTCATGCAACTCCTCGACGTTGCGGTCGATGAGGCGCACCTCCCACGCCTGCGGCAGCATCGCCGCGACGGTGATCAGACCGAGCGGCGCAGCCGGATAGCGAACGCCGAACAGCTCGCAGGTCGCCTGGTAGTTCCAAAACGTGTTCGGAACGAATCCGGGATAAATCAGCAGTACCCGGCAGGGATGGGCCATCATCCACTCCTTGGCTTCGATGCGAGACGACGTTCGCGGTCATGGGACCGCGGCAACGCCAGCGAAAATTGAGACCCTGCGCCAAAGTTGGGGTCGAACGCTGCATCCATACTAGTGATAACAGGAGTGCAATACCTGGAACAGGGGCTGAATCACAGCCCGTTGAGGGTGTGAGTTCCATTCGCATCGCATCACAGGCTCCTCGTGCCGGCGCCCCGCTGGTGCCGGCGAATTAGG
>Ga0315534_1002889_pt1 | contig 11270 bp, 8 predicted proteins | sample SalMarSW160240MG_FD_203094 | JGI IMG/M metagenome (GOLD analysis project Ga0315534, IMG submission 203094) | Salt marsh sediment microbial communities from the Plum Island Ecosystem LTER, Massachusetts, United States - Salt Marsh Sediment SW1602-40 ... | reverse complement strand
TCCTTTCCGAAATACACGCCTTTTCTATGAGATCTTTAGCGCAATTTAAATTATCAAAAAATTCCTTCTGTCCCATCAGCAGCATTCTGAATTTTGAAGAAATTTCAGCATTGATATGGAATTATGAATACTTACGGAGTGCATAAAATTCCCTCCTATTACGTCTACGATCCCATTTTCCGTCAAAAGGTTCAAGATCGATGTTTTCATATGAAGTGATTATCACAGGTTTTCAGGGATTGTATCAAATTAGGATACATAGCAGTTACATACAATTCAGTGCCACGACACATATGTTGGAGGTATCTGGATGCCAAGTCTTAAAGCGAATCTGCTCAAATCTGACTGCTGAGAGGGGAGAGGTGCCCGCCTCGGTCCGTTCAGCCGGTTTTCTCCAAATAGACCTTCATTAGGATCTTTCCCCATCCTCTACTCTATTGTTCCATAACTGGAAGGCTCTGAGTATAGGATGCTGTTAGAGACCAACACAACCAACCCAAACCTTGTGACATATCTGTTTTGGACGAGAGTGTCCGGATATAAATATTATTCAGGAAGACTCTCTCTTTCGCTTACTCTTATTGACTTCTTTTAAAATCTGAAGTTTTACGGTATACATGGGTAAGGAAGGAGAAAAAATGGATAATGACAAACTCAAAAAAACCGCGCTGATTATTTCAGTACTGAATTCCTTTATTACCCCCTTTATGGGGTCTTCCATCAACATCGCGCTGCCTGCCATTGAGAGAGATTTCCATGTAGACGCGGTCTTGTTAAGTTGGATTGCGACGAGTTATCTTCTGGCGGTGGCCGTCTTTCTCGTTCCCTCGGGCAGGCTTGCGGATATCTACGGCAGGAAACGGATATTCACCGCCGGTTTGTTCCTGTTCCTTATCTCTTCGATAGCCTGCGCGGTATCCTTTTCCACCGGGATGCTGATCTTTTTCAGGATATTTCAGGGAATCGGAAACGCCATGGTCTTTGCAACCGGTATGGCCATCCTTATATCGGTCTACCCCCCTCGTGAGCGGGGTAAGGTGCTGGGTTTGAATGTGGCCGCCGTATATATCGGTCTCTCAGTCGGCCCCTTTTTAGGAGGCATACTGACGCAGTATCTTACGTGGCGAAGTGTCTTCCTGTTGACCGTACCGCTCTGTATCATTATCCTAACGCTTCTATTCTGGGGGCTGAAAGGAGAATGGGCCGATGCGCAGGGTGAAACGTTTGATTTGACCGGATCCATTATCTACGCGATCGCAATCATCGGGATTATCTTCGGAATCTCCCTGTTACCCTCTCTTCGGAGTATCTGGATCATTATTGTCGGTGTGATCGCATTTTTTTCATTTGTAAAATGGGAGTTACGAGTACCCCATCCCTTGTTTAAAGTGAGTCTCTTCAAGACGAATCGCGTATTCGCCATGTCCAACCTTGCCGCTCTAATCAGCTACAGCGCCACATTCGCTCTGACCTTTCTCCTCAGCCTATATCTACAATACATCAAGGCCTTGAGTCCCCAGGTGACCGGGCTGGTTCTGATCGCACAACCCGTGATGATGGCACTCCTCTCCCCCTCGGCGGGAAAGCTCTCGGACAGAATAGAGCCCCATATCTTGGCCACATCGGGGATGGTACTGACCACCATCGGACTATTCCCCTTGATATTTTTAGATCAGACCACATCCCTGAGATATATCATCGGCTGCCTCGTCCTGCTGGGCATCGGATTTGCCCTCTTTTCTTCCCCTAATACCAATGCCATCATGAGTTCCGTTGAAAAACGGTTTTTCGGTATCGCATCGGGAGCGGTCGGCACCATGCGCTCCCTCGGCATGATGGTCAGCATGGGCATTTCCACGGTAATCTTCAGCATCTTCATCGGCAGGACACAGATCGGGGTAGAACAATATCCTCAACTAATAAAGAGCATTTCAGTCGCCTTTATCATCTTCACCCTGTTCTGCCTGGGGGGTATATTTGCTTCCATGGCAAGAGGGAAACTGAGATAGTGCCCATTCGTATGCAAGAGTTTGTTCACATTTTTCCACCACAAGGACAGGAAGAGCACGAAAGGATTAAATTTCCTTAATTTTTTGTTGAGTTGATAAGGATTTCTTTTTTCGAACTCTGGCTATAGGGGGTTCGGCCTTGTGTGTCAAGCCACAATCAACCTCATGATGTTGTGGAGGTAACTATGTGGCTGGAAAAATGGGCTGAGGGCAGGAAAGGCGAAGATGTCATGACAGTGAATCAGGAGCTTGATCTTGTCGAGAGAGCAGAAAACGGATGAGATCTGGGTTGGGCTATCCCACAAACACATCCCCTTTTCTTATAAATCAGCCGGTGTAGGTCTCCGGATACTCGGGATATACATATAGCTACTTGTCGGACGACTGGCGGGTAGAAAATTGGAAGCAGGACAGAAAAAAATTATCACATAGATCCACAAAATATTGAATGGCTCCTGCCGTTCTGAGATTATAGATTACGTGCCATGCACTTCAGTATCACAAAAATGAATGTTTGTAACTGTAATCATAGCTTTACCTTCAATCAGCGAGGTCTATTTTAAATATCGCTTAATAAAAAAGTCCCGGATCGATGATATCTTGCCAATGCCTTCAGTCTCCACAATGTTGTGTTATCGGAAAAATATCCAAGACTGGCTCGGGTTTTAGCTGCCGGATATCAACAATCCAAAAGGTATGGTATTATAATAGCACATTTTTTACTACGATTTTGCTATGGGATTTACCCTGTTTGCCAAAAGGCACAACTTGGTTTTATCTGATTTTATTAAAGATTTAAAACCATATGCCTGAATTCTTTGATTTCATAATAGATTATCCTTCTTGGATTATTCTTTGTGGATAAGATGCAGAACGGCCATAAAGTCAAACTCTGAACATTTACTTTTTGTATCCCTTCATAGCCTTACGGCCAAAAGGAATTCCCAGTTTCCTCATTTTTTTTCGTAGTGTTGAGGAGTTGATATTTAATAGGGAGGCTGCTCCCTTTTTCCCTCCAACTCTGCCGCTCGTCATATCCAAAACACGGCGTATGTGCCCGGAAATAATTTTGTCAAGTGCTAATGAATCTACGTCTTGATTATCAGGGTGAAGTATGGTCTGCGGCTCTTTCTCGTCACTGCTTTTGAGTTTTAACGGAGTCTGAAAGTCGTTAAATGAAAGAGGCTTGCCCCTGCTCAAAATCAGTGCCCTTTCAACCATGTTCTCCAGCTCCCGGACGTTACCAGGCCAGGGGTAGGCCCTAAGCCTCTCAAGTGCACCCTGAGCCAGGGATGGCATTTCCCTCATGCCTATCTCTCGCGATTTCTTCTGCATAAAGTGATGGACAAGAGAGGGAATATCGCCTTTTCTTTCTTGTAAGGAAGGTATGGCAATTGGAAAGACATTGAGCCGAAAGTAGAGGTCATCTCGAAATTTCCCCTCAGTTATCATGGCCTCAAGATCACGGTGCGTTGCAGCGATCACTCTGATATCCACCTTTATCGGTTCGGTTCCTCCCACCCTCTCGATCTCTTTTTCCTGTAAAACACGCAAAAGCCTCACCTGAGCCTCGGGCTGAAGCTCACCTACCTCGTCTAAGAATATTGTACCACCATTGGCTCGTTCGAAGCGTCCCCGCTTTCGGGAGAGTGCGCCGGTAAAGGCGCCTTTTTCATGCCCAAATAGTTCGCTATCCACGAGATTCTCTGGTATGGCACCACAATTGACCACGATGAAGGGACCATCTTTTCTTGGGGACAGATTATGGATTGCGCTAGCGATGACCTCTTTGCCTGTACCTGTTTTTCCTGAAAGCATTATCGGACTTGAAAGTGGTGCAACTTGTCGCACCATGTCCATCACCCCCCGTAATCCGAAATCAGACCCGATGATCTCCTCTCCTGCAATCTGTCGCAACTCGCTGTGAAGGAAACGGTTATCCTCGGCAAGAAGCTCCTTGAGCTCTCGCAGCTCCTGATACCTGACGCTGTTAGATAGGGCTATGGCAAAGGGCTCTCTGAGCAGTGTTACCAGGTCGGCGTGTTCACGGGTGAAGGCACCGCTCTGCCTTGCAATAAAGGTTACTCCTCCTATGATATCCCCATCTATGATAAGGCGGAGTACCAGAAGTGAAGCGTCCTTTTCCAGCAGGCCCTTGGATATCCAGGGTCTGGCTGTTGGATGCATTTCTGCCCTGTCAACGACAGGGATCTCTTTATCAGGACGCACCACGAAGGTGCGTATGTCGGGCGGAATAGTGATGGTGAGGTTAAGTAATGAGCTCCCTTCGGTTGATGCCCTGGCAAGGGCAGCGTGCTCACCCTTCTCTTGATGGTAGTGGGTCAAAATCACGCTATCTGCAGGAAGATAGTCTCTCAGATACAGAAAGCTCTCGTAGAGAAATGTTTCAACATCGAGGCTTCCACAGATGTGGAGCGTGGCCTCGCGAAAGAATTCATTCTCGTCAATCTGCATGGTTCCCCCTATTTGCTAATTTATTTGTCCTATAGGACACTTTATAGCTAAAGTGTACCATAGTCAATGTAAAAAACGTACTATAGGATACTTTAACACATGGTTAGATTATAACTAATTGATTTTACACTATAATATTTTTTGGCATGTTCTATGCTGTTTAATAAGGCAAACGGGGAAAAGGAGGTAAAAATCATGAGGTGGTTAGAAACGATCAAGGTGCAATCAGCGACAGCCAAAGAGAAAACTACCGAAAACCAATTAGCCATATTGTTACGCGAGATTCTGAAAAATACTGACCGTCAAGGGCTGAGCGCTGCTACAGTTTCGAGCCATGTATCAGTACCCGGATATTTCGCCCTGCGGCTATTGTGGGATACTGGTGATTTGCAACCTAGAGGAAGCCTATTAGGGATGAGCCTCGCGCAAAGCCTGAAGACCTTCGGCCTTGTAGACCACTCCGTATGGATAGAATGTAGTAAAATTACGGGAGGTAAAAACAATGTGCAGTAGAAAAAAATGTCGATCTAATCTTGAGACATCAAACCTCGCCTATTAGACGATTCGCGTGATGCATGATAACCCCATTCTTGCACTGGTGAGAAATCCGTACAAACTCTTGCATGGAGCCGGGCTCAAGAAAGGCCAAAAAGTAGTTGAGGTAGGGTGTGGACCGGGCTTCTTTAGCATCCCAGCAGCAAGGATAGTGGGAGATGAGGGCCATATATATGCTGTTGATGTCCATCCACGTGCAGTAGGCAGGGTGAGAAAAAAAATCGAGAAAGAAGCCCTCGAAAACATCACGGCTTTGTGCGTCAACGCTTCGAATACCGAACTGCCGGGCATAAGCATTGACCTTGCCTTTCTCTTTGGCCTTCGATACATCGCGGGCGGTCTTGAAAATGTGATCACCGAGCTCCACCGCGTGTTAAGGCTCGGGGGAATCCTCTCCTTTGAGAAGACCAGGGGCTCGGAAAAGGAGTTGATTGAGGAAGTCGAGCGAGGAGGATTCAGTTTCACGGAGAAGAGAGGCAGAATCTTTTTATTTACCAAGAAAGGAGAATAGAGCCATGAAAAAGAAATCCATAAACTTCTGGATAGACATACTTATTTTCATTGGGTTTATTGCAGTCGTTTTTACTGGGATCGTGCTCCGCGAGTTTCCGATCGATTTAACCGAGTACACAGTTCTGGGGGTACCACGAAAGGAGCTGGCAGATCTCCACTGGGTGCTGTCCCTTTCAATGATTATTTTTATCTTGGCTCACCTCGTGCTCCATTGGGGCTGGGCCAAGGTGAGCTTCAGAAAGCACCTTCGCCTCGGCCCAAGGGCGCTCGCCGTTACTGCGATAGTACTCGTAATAATCTCCATGATCGTGGCGCCTGTGTATCTCACAAAAGATTTACCAGAAAGAAAAGACGTGAAGGGTACGTATTCAAAGGTAGAATCCTCACCCGAGATCGTGGCCTCTTTAGAGGAAGGTATTGAAAATGGGGCAAGGCTCTAACATAAGAATTACACAAAAATATGTAGGGAGGATAGTATGAATAAAATTTCCAGAAGAATTTTTTTCAAGGCAACGGCGTTACTGGGCGTCACACTCGCCATAGGAAAATATGTGAGCGCAAAAACATTGAGATTTACAGATCTAATAAATCCTGTCCATGCTGCGCAAGGCAAGGCCAAAAAGGTGGTCGGCGTGGTGAGTGATGTGGACGCGCACTCACAGTGCAAGATGAGGGTAAGCGTCCAGGGATGCAAGGTGACCGCCATCGCCGGTGATCCAACGGACCTTGAGAGCAAAGGCCAGCTCACCGTGCGGGGCAAGCACATGAAAGAGATCCTTTATGCGCCCGACCGGCTCAGATATCCCATGAAGCGCGTTGGCGCAAGGGGAGAAGGCAAGTGGAAGAGGATCTCGTGGGATGAGGCGTTAACGACTATCGCGAACAGACTTAAAGAGATTAAGAAGCACTACGGTCCTGAGGCGATCGACTTTCACCACGGCCATTACCACAGCGGCGATATCCTCGGCTCCTATCTGGCAAGGCTCGCGAACCTCATCGGCACACCGAACATAACCAATCCAAGCCATGTGTGCCACCTTCCACGGGTATTTTTAGGGTTCAATTATGACCTCGGAGCAGTAGTACCGCCCGACGTGGAGCACACAGAGTGTCTCATCATCTGGGGCGGAAATCCCGAGGCCACCAACAAACCCCAGGAGATCGCGATCAAAGAGGCCAGAGCGAGGGACATTAAGCTGATCGTAGTCGATCCCCGGGTGACCTCCTATGCAAAAAAGGCCGATCTTCACGCCCAGCTGCGACCAGGCACCGACGGAGCCCTGGCCTTAGGGCTATTGCATGTCATTATCAAAGAAGGGCTCTATGATAAGGAATTCGTGAAAAAGTGGACCACCGGATTTGAGAAACTGGAGAAGCACATCGAGCAGTACTCCCCCAAGAAGGTGGAGAAAATCACCTGGGTCCCTGCCAAAACGATTACGGAGATCGCCCGGATGTACGCCACTACCAAACCCGCGTGCATCAGCCCCAGGAATGCCATAGACCAGCACACCAACTCCTCGGTGGCCATCCGCGCCATCGATGTCTTGATGGCAATCACCGGGAACCTGGACGTAAAGGGCGGAAACATTATCATCATACCCATCTCTATGGGCCTTGAGGACATCAAACTTTTTGACAAGCTTCCACAGGAAGCAGCGAATAAAAAGCTCGGAGTTGATACGTGCCTTTATTCCAAGATTTCAAAGGCCTGGCCCGCCGCTCACACGCCCTCTCTGTGGGATGCTATACTCCATAGCGAACCTTACCCCGTAAAGGCCATGGTGGTGATGGCCTCGAATCCAAGGCTTACTTGTGCAAATACCAACGTCGTGGAGAAGGCCCTAAAAAAACTCGATTTCCTCGCCGTGGCAGACCTCTTTATGACTCCCACGGCCGAGCTTGCCGATATTGTGCTCCCTGCATGCACTTTTCTCGAGAGGACCCGGTTTGTGACCTACGATACCCATGCAGACCACTCCTGGAATGTGCACTCCCGGATTGCGCTCAGCACCAAGGTGGTGGAGCCGTTAGGGGAGTCGCGATCTGACTGGAAGTTCATCTGTGATCTGGGACGAGCGATGGGCTATGGGGAGTACTTCCTGTGGAAGACCGAGGAGGAGGCCATTGATCATGTGCTCACACCCCTCGGCATTACCTGCGAGGAGCTGATAGAACAACCAGAGGGGATCATCATGTCCGTTCCCCCGTTTCTCTACACCAAGTTTAAGGGTGTCTTCGGCACGATCATACGAAAGGCGCTTAAGGTGGCTGTCTTTCGGGACTACCCCGACATGTACAGAAAATATGAGTCCAAGGGATTCATGACCCCTTCTAAAAAGGTGGAGATCTACTCGGAGCGGTTGGAGAAACTCGGTTACGATCCCTTGCCGACTTACCGAGAGCCTGCCGAGAGCCCGGTGTCACGGCCTGACCTAGCCAAGGAATACCCCTTGATACTGATCGCGGGCACCAAACTGGAGATGTACACCCACTCCGAGATGCGCAACATCCCCGGGCTTCGAAAGCTATTTCCAAAGAATCTCTTAGAGGTGAATCCAGAGACGGCTGCACAGCTTGGCATTATACATGGTGATCTCGTAAAGATTTCATCGCCAAGGGGTAGAATCAAATGTGCATCTTATATAACAGATTGCATCGATCCAGGAGTAGTGCACCTTTATCATGGATTTAAGGAGAGCAACTGTAACGTGTTGACCGATCATAAGGCCTTTGACCCCATCACAGGATCAACGGGGCTAAAATCGCTGTTGTGTAAGGTAGAAAAAATCTGAAATAGAGAAAAATTTACACAAAGGAGATATTACAATGGAATACGGGAGTAATTTTATTGGACTATTTGCCTTTTCGAGTGCAATCTGCTGTCATCTTATCTCAAAGGCACACTTTGCAATCACCAAGAGTTGATGTTCTCGTGAAAAGTTCTTTTACTTGCTCATGATGCCCATTTTGGGATTCATGAAATGCTTTGCTAAATTCCAAAAACTCGGCCTAATGTCCTCAAACAGTTTGGAATTTTTAACGCTCAGCATTTCATGAATCTTTTTCCAAAAGTGGCCAAAATCGCTCGCAAAGGACTTTTTACGAGTTTGTCAAGAGTTGGATAATCAATAAATGGTTTTGGGCTGGCTTCTTCGGGAACCTGCCCGCATTGGTGGCCTTTTTAGGACATGTACTTCTTTCTCGAAAGGAGCGGGCATAAGCTGCTGTTCCTACTGTATAGCATGTATGTAAGAAAGGGTTGACACCGATAGATTCAGGAGCGGGCTACGAGCCAGTACTTGCTCTCGTCAAGCACGAGTTTTTTCTGCTCCACGAAGAGCTCCAAATACCGATGGAGATCCTCACCGCTCTCGGGCCGGTAGCCCATTCCGGAGAGGATCAGGATTTTCGGAGTCTGCTCGCAGAAATCGGTGGTGAATTTTTCCTTAAGCTCCTCTTCGGTGAGAGATCCTGACTGGAGTTGCCCGACAAGCCACTTGAGGAGCATCTTCTCTCTGATCCTCTCTTCTGTCCTTTTCATAAAGTGAGAGACCTCCGCCCCTTCTTCGCTCTCCTTGAGCATTTCCTGCACCAGTTCAATGGCACCTCTAAGGATCATCAGGCCTATGCTCGCTGAGGCTACCACATCTGCATAAAAGAGCCAAGGGGCATTCCAAAGCTGCGCAAAGAAGGAAAGCAGGATCCCGCCACATACCAAAAGGGAGGTCAAGAAGTGGTTGCGCGAGTCCACCGCTTGGCACATGATGGCGAAGTTCGAGCGCTTCTTGCCTACGAGGTACTGGTAGGAGGAAAGCCCCAGCATAACGAGACCACAAATCGCAGACACCACAAAGGCGATCAGACCCTTTTGTATAGGCCCTGTGTGAATGATTTTATAAAAGGTCGTCAGGGCCACTCCGCCCACTGACACGAACATTGTGATCAGGATGAAGACGGAAACGAACTTCTCCTTGTCGTACTTGATACCCAGCCACACAAGGAGCGATGAGAAGGTATCCACCGCGTTGTCGATCCCGTCGGCGATAAGCCCGGCTGACCGGGAAAGGAAGCCAACACTGAGCTTCAGCACGCTCAGCACCACATGGGCCACTAAGGAAAAGAGGGAGGCCGTCTCAGGGGAGAACACCCACTTCATGAAGGCGGGGATTACCCTCTGCATGTGCTCGGCGATTTCCCTACCGCCCGGGGTCAGGTGGTATCGACCGTCTCTATCCTCAAGGACCTTCTTCTCAATAGCCTTGCACAGATTTTCCTCCAGATCCAGTTGAGCTGTGTCAATTCCATGGGCATGTCGCCCAATTTTCATGCGATTCAGAAAATCCCTGATCTCATGGCGGCTCATGGATCTATCCAAGAGCTCAATCAGAGTCGCCCTGAATGTTCCGGGAAAGTGGTGCATGACACGGTGCATTTCCTTAGAGTTTTTCCAGTGCAGTGTTTGTTCACGCCTGTGACGGAAGATGGAAAAGTTAATAATGTCTTTGGGCGTTAATTCCTGGGCATGAGTAGTTTCGGTGGTTGTGATCTGTTCTTGTTTTTTTGATATCTTTGGAGCACTTTTGTTATTCATAAACCGATTTTTTTGCGATGATAGATTATACGATATTTAATCAGTCAATCATGTTTAGACTCTATTGTATGCATTCATAAATACTTTGCCACGTATGGCCTATTATTTTTTAACGCTCGCAGGGTTAGTGATGGATAGTATATTAAAAAGCATTGAAGTTAAACTTCAGGGGAAGCCGAGCAAACGATTAATTAGTGATACGTCTTTATTGTTACACTAAGTGCAGGGGAATAAGGTTTACATGTTACGAAGGGTGGCAACACGTAAGTCTGCTGAACGGCCGAACTATCAAAGATCATTGACAGTAAAGTTTATATCTTTTCCGCCTCCTCTTTACTCATTTTAAAGGTATGTTCTTCTCCAGGAAATACCCCGCCTTCTACCTCGTTTTTATACTCTTTCAGGGCATCAAGTATCATTGGGCCTAATTTGATATACTGCTTTACAAATTTTGGAGTGAACCGCTCGAAAAGGCCCACCGTGTCATGATACACAAGAACCTGACCATCACAATCTTTACCAGCACCAATCCCTATGGTAGGAATGGTCAGTTCTTTCGTAATCCTCGAGGCCAGTGTTTCTGGAATACACTCCATAACAACCATGAAGGCTCCAGCCGTTTCTAAATCATTGGCAGCATTGATCAAATTTCGTGCACTTTCCGCATCCTTTCCCTGAACCTTAAAACCACTTAACTGGGTTGCAGTTTGAGGAGTTAGACCAATGTGTGCGCACACAGGAACGCCTGCAGTAACAATTGCTTTCACCACAGGGGCAACCTCGCTGCCACCTTCAAGCTTCACAGCGTCGCATTCACCCTCTTTTATAAATCGGCCGGCGTTTTCAATGGCCTTCTCAATACCTGTCTGGTAAGACATGAAAGGCATATCCCCTATCACAAAGGCATAGGTAGTACCCCTTGTTACCGCCTTTGTGTGATGTATCATTTCTTCCATGGTTACCGGCACTGTGGAGGTGTATCCAAGAACTACCATTCCAAGAGAGTCTCCAACCAAGATAGTGTCAATGCCTGCCTTGTCTACCATTTGGGCAGTTGGGTAATCATAGGCAGTCAACATTGTTATTTTTCTTCCCTTCTCCTTTTTAGCCATAAGGTCAGAAAT
>Ga0315534_1002887_pt1 | contig 11272 bp, 12 predicted proteins | sample SalMarSW160240MG_FD_203094 | JGI IMG/M metagenome (GOLD analysis project Ga0315534, IMG submission 203094) | Salt marsh sediment microbial communities from the Plum Island Ecosystem LTER, Massachusetts, United States - Salt Marsh Sediment SW1602-40 ... | reverse complement strand
CAAGCCGTTTGCTGTTCTGTTCGCCTCTTTGCCGAAAGAAACGCAGCTTGCCGGTATCGCCGAATCAAAAATCTCTGTAAGCTCTGATAAAAAAATCTACAAAATCACAACCGACTCAACAAAAATTAAAGCTCTAAAGCTCACTTCCCCCGGCAAAAAGCCCTTTGAAGCGAGCGAAGCCTCACTGTCTTTTAAGGCCGAGGTTAATCCGGAAGAGAAATCTGTAAATATCAAAGAGCTACAGTTGGAAAGCCCGCAGATAAAGATTCGCAAGGGTGAATTTAACCAGTCAACCGATGCCGGCAAGACGAAATTGTCCGGGCGAGCGGAGTGTGAATATGACTGGTCGGCAGTGAGCGCCGTGGCGGCACCATATTTGCCGGAAGGTCTGACACTACAGGGCAAAAGAAAAGACGATATTAATTTTGTCAGTGAATATCCGAGCGTACAGGCTGACAAGCTCATGGCCAATCTCACAGCCGGCGCTAAATTTGGATTTGAACGAGCCAGCTATATGGGTCTGGATTTCGGCCCCACCGATGTAGATATTAAAATGCAAAAAGGCCTGCTGAATATCCCCCCGTTTGTAACGACCGTCAATGAAGGTCAGTTCAACTTTGCCGGGCAGGCGGATTTCAGGCTGGAGCCCGCGACATTGAAAATTACCAAACCACTACAGTTAATGAAAGACATCAAAATCAACGACCAGACGACCAAAGAGCTTCTGAGATATGTCAATCCCATTTTCGCAGACGCCGTCAATGTCAGCGGCATTGCCAATTTTAGCTGCGAACAGCTCATTATTCCGTTTAGTGCTGCCGCCAAAAAACAAACTGAAGTTATCGGCACGATTTCAATGAACAAAGTGCGCTTACAGGCCTCGGATTTGCTCGGGCAGATTCTTACGGCGGCCGGCACCAGCGCCAGAGGTGCGGATATTACCATCCGTCCGACGAAGTTCGTGCTGCGGGATGGATTTCTCAGATATGATGATATGCAAATGGATGTCGGCGACAATCCGGTCAATTTCAAAGGCGTTATCGGCCTCGATAAGAGTCTGGATATGACGATAACCCTGCCCTACACCGCCGTAGGCAGAACAATAAGAATCGGTCAGGAAACCAGCAGCCAAAGAATTCAGGTGCCGCTCAAAGGTACCATCGACAAGCCGCAACTTGATTTAGGCAAACTCCTTGAGGGCCAGTTAAGGCAACAATTGGAAGACCAGCTGCGAAAAGGCCTTGAAGAGTTATTTAAGTAACACAAACCGACCTATTCTGTCGCCGGCAATCACGGCAGGCCGGCAAAGATTCTTTATTCAGCTCGCCATTTTACCACAGGTTTCACCTGAATTGGCCGATATAATCTGGAATTGAAAGGGCATAGAGATGTTAACGCTCAAGGAGCTTTTATCCACACCTACGACACAGCTTGGTAAAGCCGGTCGATTTGCGGTCTTTCAGATTAAGCTATGGTCTCATTGTATCAGACTGCTGAAGAAAAACAATGCAGGTCGCCAGGCGGCTGCACTGTCGTATCACACAGTTTTCGGAATTGTGCCGTTGGCTATCGTAACGCTTTTGATATTCCAGCTCTTTCCCGCCTATAGTGATATCGGAGAAAAGCTGAAAAATTTCGTTTACGACCAGGCCAACTTATCAGCTTTCGAGAGCCCTGCCACCGGTACCGAAGACACCCAGAAAACTATAACCCTTATAGAGCACCTCGATGAAATAGTCGGCAAATTCTTCACCGGCGTAAACAAAGGCTCCATCACAATATTTAGTGTGGTAATTGTCATTTGGGCAGCCCTGGCTCTGCTCTCAACAGTAGAAAGAACCTTCAACAATATTTGGCACGTTCCGAGGGGCAGAAATTTTCTGAATCGAATAATCAACTATTGGGCCATACTGACCCTTGGGCCGCTGCTGCTCGGCCTGGGTGTGTACGCCAGCGCTCAATATGCTACTTTGGCACAGTTACAACAAACCCTTTTGACCTACATTGCCCCAACGGTGGTCTCTTATATTGTTGCGATTGTGGCGTTTTTCTTTCTGTACTTTGTTTTGCCGAACACAAAAGTTCAGGCAAAGGCCGCCATCTGGGGTGCTGCGATAGCAGCCTTGGTTTGGATAGCAGCCAAAAGTATCTTCGGATACAGTATAACGGAATTAAAGCTTTACAGCACGGTTTATGGCGTATTGGCTCTGGTTCCAATGACCGTGCTCTGGATTTATATTACCTGGCTCACAGTGCTTTTCGGCCTGCAGTTGACATTTACTACTCAGCACCTCAGGAGTCTTGACGCCGCTGAAATTGCTGCTTCCAAACAAACCGAGGAGTATTTCATAGCCAATGACATTACTGCTATCAATATTGTCAGAGAGATTGCCGTTGCTTTCGAGTCAAATCAGGCTCCGGTCCCACCCGAAGTTATATGCAGCAAATTAGATATTCCCGCCGAGTTCGGTGTCAAAATTCTCAGTCATCTTGTCAACAGCAAACTGATAGCCAAGACTTCCGAGCCTACGGTGGGTTTCCTGCCCGTTAAAGACCCGGCAAATATCAGGCTCTCGGACATCGCCGAAGCCGTAGCTGCGGCGGGCTTTGCACAGTCAACAACAAACCAGCCGCAGACCCTTGCACAGATAAATCAATCCCAGCGAAACGCTTTGGCCCAATACAGCCTAAAACAAATTCTCGACGTTGAAAAGAATAGTTAAAATCGCTTTAACAAAATGTTTGCAGCGTTGTAGATAAAAAACAGGCCGAATAAAAGCAGTGCCGCCGAGCAAATCATCAGCACTATTCGCATTCCTCGCGGGCCAAGCAGTACCGAGCCTTTGAAACTCGCCCACGACAACGCACTGAGCCAGATAAGGTCGCACAGCCAATGAACGATTGCGAATACCACAAAGGCCCATATCCCTATTCCGGTAGCAGTGGTCGCAAGAGTTAATCCGACGGTCGCCCACCAGAGCAGAAAATAAGGATTGCCCGCCGAGAGTATTATCCCTGCCAGCACCGGTGCACTTTTGGTAACTTTGCCTTGTTGTTCTTCTGCCGAGCGCAAACTTATCAGCATTTGGATTGCCATTATCAGCAGAAACGCTCCGCCGGCAAGCCCGATTATAATTTGTGCGGTGGGCAGTTTCAATATTCTGCCCACACCTAACACAATCAAAATCATCAGGGGAAATTCGACAACGCCGTGCCCAACGGCGATAAGCGCACCAGCGTATCGCGAGCGCGTCCCCATTGCAATCGCCGCTGCCGTTACCGGCCCAGGCACCATAACGCCTGATAGCGATATTACAACCACCTCAATTAAGAAAAGTATCAGCTCCACCAGATTATCAATTTACTCCCCGATAATTTTAACCAAAAGACGTTTTCGGCGTTTGCCATCAAACTCAAAGTAGAAGATGTGTTCCCACGGCCCAAGATGGAGCTTGCCGTCTGTAATTGCGACCACGACCTCACGCCCCATTATTTGTCGTTTCAGATGAGCATCGGCATTATCTTCGTACCCGTTATGGCGGTATTGGTTATATGGTTTTTCCGGGGCGAGCTTTTCCAGCCAAACCTCGTAATCATGATGCAGGCCGGATTCATTGTCGTTGATAAACACCGATGCTGTTATGTGCATTGCGTTAATAAGTACAAGTCCGTCCTGAACGCCGCTTTCATCAACAAGCCGCTCTACTTCATTATGGATAGATACAATCGCACGCCGTTGCGGTATGTCCATCCAAATTTCTTTTGTCAATGTCTTCATAAAACAAATCTCCTGTATAGATGCAGCAATTATAGATTTATTAACAAAATAAAGCAAGAGACTATGGTATAGAGAGCAAGTGCAGAATGAACTTGTAATATTAAACAAAATATCTTTGCAAATATTAACCAATTTTCAGATTTGAAAATATCAAAGAAAGTGCGGTTACGCCGAAGCCTGACGCAATTGAAAAAAAGAGCGTTGCTGATATAAACACTATTTTTTTACTATATGAGTCATAATTTTTTCTCCCGTCATTCAGCCAGGCTGTCGAGAACCTGCTTCATGCTGCGCCGATATTCCTGAAATGCTTTCCTGCCTTTTTCGGTAAGGCACAGAAGTGTTCGCGGAATCTTTTCTACAAACTCCTTTTTAATCTCGACATAGCCGGCGGTTTCCAGCTTACTCAGATGCGCGGAAAGATTTCCCCTCGTCAGATGAGTTTGGTTCATCAAAAACAGAAAGTCGGCACTCTCAACCACGGAAAGATATGCCAGAATCAGCAGTCTTGCCGGCTCGTGAATAATTCGGTCGATTTCCGCAAGCGGCTGGAGGCTATCTCCATTTATTTCATTCTTTGCCATCATTAGCCTCCTCTGCTAATTTTGGATATTTGTGAAGAAAAAGATTGAGCCTGACTATGCCAATTGGTATCAAAAGTCCCGCCAGGCCCCAGCCTTGTATGGCAGTAGCTACCCTTGGTTCATAATCGAGTGACACAAGCAGCAGACCTATCAAACCGCTGGCCAAAAACAAACCGATAATAAAATAATCGTAAGTGTTAGCGGTTCTCCAAACCTGGGCTAAGGTTACACCGGCCAGCACAATCCCGAGGTACAGCGGCAGCAACCAGCGAAGCTGTGAAACAAAAAATAAACCAGTACCAATCAAAACAAGTACGATGGCAATGACGAATATTTTTCGACCCGTCGCTTTATCCTTTGGCTCCGGCAGCTTTGCGTATCCCACTCGCGGATAAGTGATTCGCCTCCGGCAGGCTGGTTTCAAGAGAATTTGTATCGCACAACCGGCAACCATCGCTATCGAAAGTCTGAAATCCAGAAAAAAGATTGCCATTATGCCCAGCGAGAACCCGACCAGAATCTCATCCAGTCCATCCTGGTGAAGGGTCATGCGCGTTTTTTGTTCGATTGCTTTCAAGTCAATTCTCTGCGTCATTGAATACCTCCTTTACAGGTTGAGAGTATTTTCGCAGGAAACGGATGAATGTGACCAGCCCCCAGGGAATCAGCAGGCAGCCCATAACAAGAAAGTACAGCAGTGTGCCGGTCTCTACGGCTTCAAAGTTGAGAATTGACAATACGAAGCCGCTTATTAAGGACCACAGGGCAAAAACGTAATAGCGAGCGCAGCCGGATTTGGAGCCGAAAGAGCTAAACATACCTGCCAGCACCACGCCCCCCCAGACCGGAACCCATCTCATCCATAGGTTGAAGTCCCGCACATCGCCGAAAAGGAAAAAGACGACAGCCAGAACTACAACTACGATAAGCGTAATGAGAAAAATAGCTCCGAGAACTTCTTTAGGTTTGTCCGGGATTAGTTTGACATAGCCTATTCGGGGGTACGTAAATCGCTTCCGAAGGGCCACCAGCGCAGGCCCAAAAAGAATCACGGGTAGAGCTAACATGACAACCAGAACCCGTGAGAACAGGCGGGTGGATATCGCCATCATGCAGATGCCCATAACAAGCTCCAGAAGACCGTCCTGCTGACTGTCTCTGAAGGTTTTCTTTTCGATTTCTTTCAAATTAAACATTGTCACTTTTTGTCTCCTTTGTAGATTTAGGATATTTGTGTATAAATAATATGAACAATGTGAATCCGGTAACTATGAATATACCTCCCATAACAAAAAAGTTAATGATAAGCCCATCGTAAGATTCGAAGCTCATTATCGAAAATAAAAGGCCGGAAACGACGGCCAGGACAGCAAATACTATGTAACGGATAAACCCTGACTTGCCGTGTGCATAGAGAAATCCACCAACCATCAAGACGCCCATAAGAGCAGGAGACCATTTTTTATAGGCAGCCGCATCTTTGACCTTGCCGAAAAGAAGAAAGCAAATAACCATAAGGGCTAACACGACGGCCGTATAACTAAATATGCCTTTGGCTGTCTTCTTCGGATCATCCATAGGCAATTTGGCGTAACCTATCTTTGGGTAGGTATATCTTTTCCTTATGACCTCTATGAAACGGGGAAATAGGAATATTGGAATGAGAATTGCGAAAACATATAAAACTGAACCCAAAGTAGCGCCAAGGCTAATCAGCAAGATGCCAAGCATAATCTCAACCAGGCCATCCTGAAAGGAGACCCGGTAAGCCTTTTGTTCGATTTGTGTTAAGTTGATTTCTTCTTGTTTCATTGTTAATATCCTTAACATAAACTAATTTGTATTACATATCAGTTTGCTATACAGACTAATTTATAGTACAGACGCATGAGCGTCAAGTATTTTTTCCAAATTTTTGAAAAATTTTTTGGATTTATTGGATTCTTGGGAGCAGAAATGTTACAAATGCTTGTGATAGAGGCACTTATGAGTACTGTCGAAGCCTTTCTAATAGTTGTAATTTTTTACGAAATTTTCTTCTTTCCCCCTATATTTTCGTTCCATGCGCACAGATTTCTAACTAAATAGCCCTGAACATCCCTAATATGCCTTCTACAAAAAGCAGGCGGTTTTCTACTGTCTTGTATCTCGGAAGACCCACTTTCCCCTGTCTGACGACGCTTTTCGTACCAATTCAAACGAAGTTAGAGGCCCCTTCTTACCTCATCTAATCGGTCCTTAGCATCCGGAACCATCTGGAAAATCTTGTCGAGCTTTTCACACGCATAGTCATCGCAATACGCACAGTTCGCAATACTCTTTTCCTTTCCACATTTTCTAATCTCGCACACTTTGCAATGACTGAAAAGACGTTCGCCATCTGATAAGCAACCGTCACAGTTAATATCTTCCGGCTTAATGTCCGCGTTATATCCTTTGGACCATTGCTCCGCTACTTCCGCTCTCTTTTCGTCGTCATCATTCTCGGTTGCTATGAATGCATCACATTCATTACATAGCAAACCACAAAAACTCATCATCTCATTCATCTTTTTACTCCATTGTCATAAAGGTAATTATTTCCTACTTTAGCAGTTTTTCATAGACCGCCTCGATGGTATCGACCATCGTTTCCGGCGCGAATCTCTCTTTTACAGATTCCCTGGCGTTTTCACCGAGTTTCTTTCTTAAGTCCTCGTCTTTTATCAATTCCGCACAGGCCTTTGTTAATTGCTCGACGTTTTTCGGCTCAATAAGCCGGCCTGTGTTTTCATTTACAACTTCTCTTGCACCATCAACATCGAAGGAGACAGCCGGCCTGCCGCAGAGCATTGCCTGGGGCAGAGTACGTGCAAGCCCTTCCCGCAGCGAGCAGTGCACAAGGATGTCCGATGATTGTATGGCAAGCGGGATTTGACTCGGCGGCAAAAGACCTGTGAATTTTACCTTTTCAGCTAATCCCAACTGGCAAACCTGTTGTTTGAAATGGTCGGAAAGATTTCCATCCCCGACAAACAGCCAGACGCACTTTTCAAATCGTTCCGAGAGCTGCTTGGCCGATTCAATAATATATTCGTGTCCCTTGAGCATAAACAATCGTGCAATGGTTACGAGCACAATCGAATCTTCGCTGATTCCGTACTTTCGGCGAAAATCTCTTTTACGTCCTTCTGAGATTGGCTCTAAGAAGTCATCTTCTTCGATAGCCGAATAAGCGGTAATAAACTGTTCGGGCCTGCCGATACCTGAGGCGGTTGCCTGTGCGGTCATTGCGTCTGCGACGCTGATAAAAAAGTCCGTCCGCTTTGCAGCAGATTTCTCGATAGCAATATAAAACTTGTTCAGCCATTGACTTTGATACTGATGGAAGGCCAGCCCATGTATTGTGTGCACTATCTTCGTAGCTCGTGACTCGTGACTCGTGGCTCGCCTGAGACTGTAAGCTGCAAATCTACCTAATATGCCTGCCTTTGCTGAGTGAGTGTGCACAATATCCGGTTGCAATTGTCGCAGAACTTTTTTTATCTGGAAGTAGCTGACAATATCTTTAAAAGGATTTATTGCCCGGCGAAGTCTGTCGAGAACAATAACTTTATAATCCTGTCCTTTCGTTTGATTAAAAAGCTCGCCTTCCGGTCCTATAGCCGGGCCGGTAATGAGCGTAACATCGTGCCCCCGTTGTGCCAGGAGTTTACAGGTAATAAGCGTATTTTCCTGCGCCCCACCGAGTATTAACCTCGTTATGATATGAACAATCTTCAATATGTATCCTGCATTCTGTCTTCTAATATTTAATCCACATCAGGCATAATCCCTGAGCCGGGGCAAGGGGTCCTGCTGCGGTTCGGTCTTTTGCTTCGAGAATCTCGTTAATCTTTTCCGGCTTCCATCTTCCCCTGCCTACTTCGACCAGAGTGCCGACGATATTTCTGACCATATTATACAAAAAGCCGTCACCTTCGACATCCAAGTATATCCATTTATCTTCTGCTGTAACATTGCAGCGAAAAATAGTCCGGACGGAGTTTTCGCGTCGATCTGCCGCCGAGGCGAATGATTTGAAATCCTTTTTACCGACAAGCAGTTGTGCCGCTTCGTTCATTGCACTCACATCAAGCTTTTTCGGTAGATGCCAGCATTGATTCAAACGCAGAACCGGCCGGTACCGGCCTGTATAAATCGCATAGCGATAGAGTTTGCTTTTCACACCGCTCATCAGGTCAAATCCCCAGGGCACTTCTTCAGCAGAGGTAACTACGATGTCACGCGAAAGTTGGCCGTTGATTGCTTTGGGGAAGTTCTCCGTGGGGATGGGAGAATCAATCTCGAATAGTGCGACCTGTCCCAGAGCGCTTACGCCGGCATCAGTCCTGCTCGCACCGTGGACGTAAGTTCGGACACCGACAAGATTCGAGACGGCCTCGACAAGCTCGCCCTGGATGGTTCTTTTACCCGGTTGTGTCTGCCAGCCACGGTATCGGCTGCCGTCGTATTGCACGGTGAGTTTTATATTGCGAACGGCCATTATTACAGATTAGACCAGCTTTTCCGCAATCTGCACAGCATTCAGAGCCGCTCCTTTCCGCAGCTGGTCGCCGGCGACCCAAATATTGATACCGCGGTTCTCAGGTATAGACTCATCCTGCCGGATTCGGCCTACAAATATATCATCCTTGCCCGAAGCGTCAATCGGCATTGGGAACCGGTTATTTTCGCGGTCATCCAGTACGGAAACCCCCGGCGCGGTGCTCAAAAGGTCCCTGACCTGGTCCGGTGTAATCGCCTCGGTGAACTCAAGATTAATACTCTCGCAGTGCGCACGAAATACCGGGATACGAATACAGGTACAGGTAATCGCAATATCAGCGCAGTCGAAAATCTTCCTGGTCTCGTTGACCATTTTAATCTCTTCCAGATTGTATCCGTTCGGCCCGAGCGCCGAATCATGGCTAAAGCAGTTAAATGCTATTTGGTACTGAAACGCCTTGCAGGTCGGCTCTTTCCCGGCCAAAATCTCACGAGTCTGATTCTCCAGTTCAAGCATCGCTGATTGTCCTGCTCCGCTTGATGCCTGGTACGTGCTCACGACCATTCGTTTGACAGGATTCGCCTTATGCAGCGGCCAGACCGGCACGATACCGATAATTGTCGAGCAGTTCGGATTGGCGATTATGCCTTTATGCTCTTTGATTGCCTGAGGATTTATTTCAGGTATAACCAGTGGGACATCAGGATCCATTCTGAACGCCGAGGAGTTATCAACCACGACCGTACCGGCTTCGACCGCAGCGGGCGCAAACTCTTTACTTCGCGCTGCACCGGCACTGAACAACGCTATATCAACGCGACTAAAGCTCCTCTTCGTCAGTTCTTCAACGACATATTCTTTGCTTTTGAATTTGATTTTCTTGCCGGCCGACCGGCTGCTCGCCAACATTTTTAATCTGTCATATGGAAAATCCCGCTCTTCTAAGATTTGCAGAAATTCCTGCCCGACCGCACCGGTTACTCCTGCAATCGCCAGATTACAACCCATACCATAAACTCCTCAAAATCTTCTCTCGCATACAAACTTAAAGGCAGCCAAACAAGACTGCCCATTAAAACATACTAATGCCAAAACTGAACTCGAATTATAGCTTCTATATCGGCAGAATGCAATATTCTTCCACTTAATATATAATATTTATTCTGCTGTTGCTCATGTTTCGCTCGGCCTTTTCTGCCAAAGCTCCGCCATAACAGATGCTGTAATAATGCAGATAAATACAAAAATTGCCGCCGGTATCGCCGCTTTTTCGCCAAAATGTTTCAACGCCAGGACCGTCCCCAAACCGGCGTTCTGCATCCCAATCTCAATCGCCAGAGTCCGTCTCCGCCGCACCTCCATTCGAAAAACTGTTCCCACACCATATCCACCCAGCATTCCATAAATATTCAGTATTACCGCCGTGGCCAGAACCAGCCCCGTCACCTGTGCCAGGCGGTCCTTATTGAGCGCTATCACTAATGAACAAATAAAGATGATAAAAGTCACTGATATCGCCGGGAAAATCGGCAAAACTTTTCCTATCTTCTCTTTAAAGTAATGCCTTACCCCAAATCCCACGAACAACGGCACTATCACCATTTTTATAACGCTGAGCATCATCTCCCAGAAAGGAACCTTCAAAACCGACCCAGACAGAATGAATGTCAACCCTGGCGTCAACAGCGGACACAACAGCGTGGAGACAGTTGTCAGCGAAACCGAATACGCCGTATCGGCTTTGGCAATGTAGCTCATCACATTACTCGCCATCGCCCCGGGCGCCGAGCCGGTCAGTATCAGGCCTACTGTAATTTCCGGTGGCAATCCAAAAAGCTTCGCCAGCGCAAACGCCCCTAACGGCATAATACTAAACTGCGCAGCCGAGCCGATTAAAACGATAACCGGCTTTTGTGCGATTCGTTTGAAATCTTCGATTTGCAGTACAGCCCCAATCCCGAACATCGTAAGCGCGAAGAACCAATCCATATAGTCCCGCAACACCACAAAGGGCTTTGGAACAAAATACGCCACCACCCCAAACGCAATCACCCAAATCGCAAAGTATTTCGTATAAAAAGTTAATACCTTTTTCAACATATCGAAAAGTATAAGCCCCCGCTAATCCGGTGACAATCTCAAAAATTTAATACTGAACTTCAAAAGCTCCTGATAAATCTCTTGATTTTCCCCTTTTGGTTGTTATCTTTCTTATGTGATGGACTTTGTTGTGGAGGCTAAATGGCTCAGAACTCAAAAATTGAATGGACCGAATCCACCTGGAACCCGGTTACCGGCTGTACGAAAATAAGCGCAGGCTGTAAGAACTGCTATGCGGAACGTATGGCTTTGCGATTAAAAGCTGCAGGAAGTCCCAACTAC
>Ga0315534_1002883_pt1 | contig 11283 bp, 10 predicted proteins | sample SalMarSW160240MG_FD_203094 | JGI IMG/M metagenome (GOLD analysis project Ga0315534, IMG submission 203094) | Salt marsh sediment microbial communities from the Plum Island Ecosystem LTER, Massachusetts, United States - Salt Marsh Sediment SW1602-40 ... | reverse complement strand
ATGTCGCACAGGTTGCCAAGCTCACCGGGTTCGTCAACGCGACGTCCAATTTTGGCGATCATCCTAAGGTCATCAACGGCGCTTCCGATCTCATGGTCGACGTATTCGGAGATAAGGGCCGGCATACGCGAGCAGCTGTCGGGGTCTCCGGTCTTCCAATGAACTGCGCGGTTGAAGTCGACGCGATCCTGCGTATTGAGCGGTAAGTTACATGCGCGATTGCGCAGCCTTCCTAAAGCCAATTGCCCACCGCGGACTACACAATGCGGCAGCGGGATTGATTGAAAATACAGCTGCGGCCTTTGAGGCAGCGCTCACCAAAGGATATGGTGTCGAATGCGATCTCAGGCCTTCGGCCTGCGGCACGCCTATTGTATTTCATGATGACACGCTTGAGCGTTTGATTGAGGGCCACGCTAACGTGCGTGATCTCGACGCACCTGCCCTCAAGAGACTGAACTACCGCGGAGGCAATGACGCAATCATCGATTTCGCAGACCTGCTTGATCTCGTGGGCGGCCGAGAGCCGATCCTGGCCGAGATCAAGAGTGATTGGGGAACTCCAGACCCCAAATTCATAGGTGCGATCGCGGACCTCGCACGATCTTATCGAGGACCCTTGGCGCTGATGTCCTTTGATCCAATCATGGTGGCGGCCTTCAAGGAGCGCGCACCGCAAGTCCCACGTGGCATCGTCTCAGGCGTATTTCACGCAGAGCACGATTGGCATAACCGCCTCGGCGCTGAACGCGCCTTTCGCCTCACGCACCTGCTTGAATCGCGCGACGCCGCACCCGATTTCTATGCGTATCACATTGGTGCGCTCCCGACGCCGGTCACCCGGTTTGTGCGCGAGGTTCTGGGAGTTCCGCTCTTTACGTGGACGGTGAAGTCGGAGGAGGAGCGTCAGGTCGCGGCCCGCTGGGCAGATGCACCGATATTTGAGGGCTACGAGCCTTGATCAACGTGCCAAGCCGCCGCGCATGCTGGGAGAGTCCGTTTGGTCGAAACTAAGGGAAGTTGCGTGCCAGATAGCGAAGACCTGGGAGCGGTCGCCAGAGTCACACCCTCCATAGGAAATATCGACGCGCCAGCCTGGGATGCGTGCGCAAACCCATCGGCCACAACATATGATCCCTTTGTCTCACATGCCTTCCTCAAAGCGCTGGAAGATTCCGGCACCGTAGGCGCACAAAACACCGGCTGGCTTCCTCACCACGTAACGCTTGAGGACGCAAAGGGCGCCGTCACGGCTTGCATGCCCTGCTACGTCAAGCTGCACAGCGCGGGGGAGTACGTCTTCGACTATGCCTGGGCTGAGGCCTACGAAAGGGCGGGTGGTGACTACTATCCCAAGCTGCAGTGCGCCGTACCGTTTACCCCCGTTCCCGGACGCCGTCTGCTCGCCAAACCTGGGCCGGATGAAACCGAGAAGCAAACATTGCTCGCGGCCGCCGCCGCTCAGTTTGCTAATCGGTCAGGCTTTTCGTCGTTGCACCTCACCTTTCTTACGGAGGCGGAGTGGCATGCCCTAGGGGCCCGAGGGTTCCTTCAACGTACCGATCAACAATTTCATTGGATCAATGAAGGCTATGCCACTTTCGGCGACTTCCTCGCCAAGCTCACATCACGCAAGCGCAAATCCGTACGAAAGGAGCGCAGCGAAGCGTTGCGGTCTGGAATTACCATTGAGAGGTTGACCGGCAATGAAATCACCGAAGCGCATTGGGATGCGTTCTACGCATTCTATACGGACACCGGCAGCCGCAAGTGGGGACGGCCCTATCTCAACCGATCCTTCTTTTCGCTTCTCGGCGACACGATGGCTGACCGTTGTCTACTCATCATGGCCAAGAGGGGCGCCTCGTACGTCGCAGGCGCCTTGAACATGCTAGGAAGCACTTGCCTTTATGGCCGCTATTGGGGCGCCGTCGAATATCAGCCGAGCGTGCACTTCGAGATCTGCTACTACCAGGCCATCGAGTATGCCATCGAGCATCGGCTCAAGCGCGTTGAGGCTGGCGCCCAAGGCGAGCACAAGCTGGCACGCGGATACATGCCGGTGACGACGTACTCCGCGCACTGGGTTGCAGACCCCGCACTTCGTAAGGCCATCGCGCGTTATCTTGTCGAGGAACGCCGCGCGATCGCCACCAATGTGGCTGTCCTCGCAGAGTATGGGCCATATAGGAAGGAAAGTACGGACAAGCCGCGCTGAGATATGCTCGTCGCCACTTGACGGAGACATGCTTGGTCCGCTTAAGAAGCGCAGATGGCATCTGGAGGGCACTGCATTGACGTATGATGCGAGCAATATCTTTGCCAAGATCCTGCGCGGCGAAATTCCATCTCATAAGGTCTATGAGGACGCAGATGCACTCGTCATCATGGATGTGATGCCGCAAGCAACCGGCCACACCCTCATCATCCCTAAGGCACCTTCGCGCAATCTCCTCGACGCCGATCCAGACGTGCTTGCCCGGCTGGCTCCACTCATCCAGAAGGTCGCCGATTCTGCAAAGACCGCCTTTCGCGCCGATGGAATCACAGTCACCCAATATAACGAGGCAGCCAGCGGTCAGACGGTGTTCCACCTGCACTTTCATGTGATTCCCCGCTTTGAGGGCGTGCCGTTGATGCGACATTCGGATGAGATGGAGAAGCCCGAGGTCTTGGCGGCGAACGCGCAAAAGTTGCGCAACGTCCTTGAGACGTAGCCATCCGTCGTCACCGTCGTGCAGACTTTGCGATGTAGAGCATGAATAATGGCACGAGTTCTCGTCATCGGCGCAAGCCGCGGTATTGGGCTTGAGACAGTCAAAGCCTTGCTCGCGGCTGGCCACGACGTACGCGCCTTGTCACGCACGGCCACCGCGATCACTGTGGAGGATCCCTCTCTTGAGAAGGTGAACGGCGATGCACTCGACCGCGCTACCGTTGAAAGCGCACTTGAGGGCGTCGACGTCGTAATCCAGACGCTGGGGGTCACCTTTGGCGCAGAGATGGTGCTGAAAGGAACCACGCTCTTTTCCAGGGCAACCCGCGTCTTGGTCGAGGCCATGCATGCCAAGAGCATAAACCGGCTGATCGTCGTCACAGGTCTCGGCGCAGGCGACAGCCGCGGGCATGGTGGGATGCTCTATGACTCCGTTGTCTTTCCGCTCATCCTAAAGCGGGTCTACGACGACAAAGACATCCAAGAGCAGGTGATCCGAACGAGCGGGCTCGACTGGACGATCGTGCGCCCCGGTGCGCTAACGTCGGGTGCGGAGAGTGGCACGTACCAAGTCCTGATCGACCCCCAAACCTGGCATGCTGGATTCATCTCTCGCCGCGACGTGGCGGACTTCCTCACCCGGCAGGTGACGGACCCGACCTATGTCGGCAAGACGCCGCTTCTCATCAACTAGGGTGAGGCAAGAGGCGACGCTATCCCGAGCGCAGGCGCCCTCGATGATCAGCTATCCCTGCGACGCGGGACGTTGGGAACCGTTCCGGTCGACTTGCCGCGCTCCTTCTTATCTTTCGGCCCCGGCAAAGCCTTGCGCGGCGCGGCCTCGACAAGCATCGGCTTTGCCTCAACGCCATCATCCTCGTCCTTGGGCTTGGTGCGCTTCGGGTCGGCGGGAATGTAGTCGAACCCCAGCGCCCGTTCCTCGCCCTCGCCGGTAACGATCACCTTGACCGTGCCACCCCCCTGCAGCGTGCCAAACAGCAGCTCTTCGGCGAGCGGCTTCTTGATGTTTTCCTGAATTACGCGGCCAAGCGGGCGGGCACCGAATTTCTCGTCATAGCCCTTTTCAGCGAGCCACTTCGTTGCCTCCTCCGATATCTCAATCATCACGCCCCGGTCGGCGAGCTGTGCTTCAAGCTGGAAGACAAACTTCTCGACGACCTTGGCGATAACGTCGGGCGGGAGCCCTGCAAACGGTATCACGGCGTCCAGACGATTACGGAACTCGGGGCTGAACATTCGATTGACGGCCTCGCTATCGTCGCCTTCGCGCTTGGCGCGATTGAAGCCCATAGGCGGTTTGGCCAAGTCCGAGGCACCGGCATTCGTCGTCATGATGAGAACGACATTACGGAAGTCGACCTGCTTGCCGTTGTGATCTGTAAGCTTCCCGTGATCCATTACCTGCAACAGGATATTGAACAGGTCGGGATGGGCCTTCTCGATTTCATCGAGCAAAAGCACGCAGTGCGGATGCTGGTCGATACCGTCGGTCAAGAGGCCGCCCTGGTCAAAGCCGACGTATCCTGGCGGCGCACCGATCAACCGGCTCACCGTGTGCTTCTCCATGTATTCCGACATATCGAAGCGCAGAAGTTCCACACCCATCAGGTCCGCGAGCTGGCGCGCAACCTCGGTCTTGCCAACACCGGTCGGTCCGGAAAACAGGTAGCAGCCAATCGGCTTTTCGGGCTCGCGTAGACCGGCGCGCGCAAGTTTGATTGCAGAAGCCAGTGCATCGATGGCCTTGTTCTGACCGAACACGACGCGCTTCAGGTCCTTGTCCAGGTTGGAAAGTACCTCTACGTCGCTCTTGGTCACTGTCTTCGGCGGAATACGCGCCATCGTCGCGACGGTTGCCTCGATTTCCTTGGTGGAGATCTTCTTTTTGCGCTTGCCTTCGGCAAGAAGCATCTGCGAAGCGCCCGTCTCATCAATCACGTCGATCGCCTTGTCGGGCAACTTGCGATCGTGGATGTACTTCGCCGACATCTCCACCGCCGATTTGATAGCCTCGTTGGTGTACTTCAGTTTGTGGAAGTCCTCGAAGTAGGGCTTCAAGCCTTTGAGGATGGCAATCGCGTCCTCAACTGTGGGCTCCTTCACGTCAATCTTTTGGAACCGACGGACCAGCGCGCGGTCTTTTTCGAAATGCTGACGGTACTCCTTGTACGTCGTGGAGCCGATGCACCTCACAGTACCCGACTGCAGAGCCGGTTTCAGAAGGTTGGAGGCGTCCATGGCCCCACCAGAGGTGGCACCCGCACCGATGACGGTGTGGATCTCGTCGATGAAGAGAACCGCACCTGGGTAGTTCTCAATCTCCTTCATGACCGCCTTCAGGCGTTCCTCAAAGTCGCCCCGATAGCGCGTGCCTGCAAGCAGTGCCCCCATGTCGAGCGCAAAGATCGTCGCGTCCTGCAAGACCTCGGGTACGTCGCCCTTTGTGATTCTGCGCGCCAGACCTTCAGCAATTGCCGTCTTACCAACACCCGGGTCACCGACGAAAAGCGGATTGTTCTTTTGACGGCGGCAGAGAACCTGAATGGTCCGCAGCACTTCTTGTTCGCGGCCAATGAGAGGATCGATCTTGCCGTCACGCGCCTTCTTGTTGAGGTTGACGCAGTAGGTGTTTAGCGCATCTTGACCAGGCTTGCGCTCCTCACCTTCGGCAGCCTGCTCCTCGTCCACGCCGCGCGAATGACGGGGCTCAGACATGCCAGGTCGCTTTGCAATCCCATGGCTGATGTACTGAACGGCGTCGAAGCGAGTCATTTCTTGTTCTTGTAGGAAGTAAGCAGCGTGGCTCTCACGCTCGGCAAAGATTGCAACCAGCACGTTGGCGCCAGTCACCTCTTCGCGACCTGACGACTGCACGTGGACAACGGCGCGATGGATCACGCGCTGAAAACCAGTCGTTGGCTGCGCTTCCGCGGCATCCTTGGAAACCAGAGCGCCAAGCTCACTGTCGAGATAATTGGTTACACGTGAGCGCAGCGAACCAAGATCGACGGTGCACGCCCGCATGACGGCAGCCGCATCCCTGTCATCGAGAAGGGCGAGCAGCAGATGCTCGAGCGTCGCGTACTCGTGGCTGCGTTCGTTGGCAGCTTCGAGAGCGCGATGCAGCGCACTTTCCAGGCTCTTTGAGAACGATGGCAAGGGTGAATTACTCCTTTTCCATAGTGCACTGTAGAGGATGACCGTTCTGGCGGGAAAAATCCATCACCTGAGTCACTTTTGTCTCTGCAACCTCATATGGGTAGACTCCGCAGATTCCGACACCCTTGTGGTGGACATGCAGCATGATACGAGTCGCTTCTTCCCGTCCCTTGCTGAAGTATTTTTCGAGAACGAGCACGACGAATTCCATCGGCGTGTAGTCATCATTCAACAGAAGTACCTTGTAGAGGTTGGGCTTCTTGGTCTTTGGCTTAGTCTTGGTAGCCAGGCCGGTGCGCCCTTCATCGCCACCGCCATCCTTGCCGGGACCATTGTTGCCCGCCATCAGCCAGTCGGCCAAACGCCGCCCTGTCCGCGTTCTTTGCATTGGTTCTAAAATACTGCTCAAGGCCCCTACCCGGCCACCGTACCCAGCTGTGCACCCGCACAATTCACATATAGATACGCATCCGCACCTGTGCCTGCAATTGATGACCTTCAATGTGGCTGGCCCATCAGCGGCAGGCACCGGCCCGTTGGCCTGCGATGCTCCAAATGCGTCACGGACATGACGCCGCAGCGCGAAACAGAAAAGGCCCGGCGCATGCCGGGCCTTGCTTGGCCTGTTCAAATCCCGGGAGCAACGCCCTTAGCGGCTAGCCGCCGTTCTGCAAAATCTTCTCAACCGGCTTGTATGCCTCTTTAGCCATACTTGTGTACATGCCGCCGATTTTGGTCATTTGCTGCATGTAGTCATCGTAGGCCCGCTTGGCGTAGCTGGTTTGAATCTCCATGGCCTGCTCGACCGACTTGGAGGCCATTAGCTTCTCGACCGTGGCCGTGCTCTCTTCGAACGACCGTTTTGTATAGTCGCCCACCTCGGCAGCGATGGCCTGCCAATTTTTGTTCCACTCACCGAACAGACGCATAGCGCTGTCCATGTTCGTCTGTCCAAGCTTCTGCATATCCTCAAAGTTCTTGATCATGATGTCTACCGTGTCCTTAAGACGACCCCTCGAACCAATGAAAGCGAAGCGAAAGTCCCGGCCCCCGACCCAGCGCCTCTCCACGACCATCAATTATCTGCGCTGCACAATTTTTTTCAAGCAATTTTTTGCATTGCAGCATAAGGCCGCCAGTGAGGCGGCGTTAACCTGAACGAAGTCTCAACACCGTATCCTCCGTGCACGAGTCGGCGCGTGCACCAGCAGCGCCCCAAAGGGGCCCCAAAACGGTGGTCCTTTTCTGGGCCGCTGTCGCCAGAGGCGGGACTCGCTGCAGCGGGGACACACAACTCCCTGTCCTGTATGCGTTTTTCTGTAACTGGGCACGTCTCGCCAAGAGTTTTGGGCATGCCATTCATTGCAAGGAATACCTGAGGGCACGATCCGTTGGAGCGATTTTGGGTTCGATCAATGCGCGCTGTCGTTTGCGCTGCCGCCCTTACGATCAGCGCTCTCGCCCCGGTCGAGGCTGCGCCGAAGCGCGCATCTATGGCCATCGACGTCAACACCGGCGTGGTCTTGCACAATCAATCGGGTGACGCGCCGCGATATCCCGCCTCGCTTACCAAAATGATGACGTTGTATATGACGTTTGATCTCATTGAGCGGGGCCAGCTCAACTATGCGACGAAAATCCGCATGACCAAGGAGGGGGCCGCGGTCTCTCCCTCGAAGCTCGGTCTAAAACCCGGCCAAGAAATTACCGTCCTCCATGCCATCAAGGCGCTGGTCACAAAATCGGCAAACGATGTCGCTGTCGCGCTGGCGCAGCACATCGGCGGCTCTGAGCCGAAATTTGCCAGGCTTATGACAGCCAAGGCCCGCCAGCTGGGCATGATGTCGACGGTCTTCAAGAACGCATCGGGCCTTCCCAATGAGCAGCAAACCACGACCGCCAGGGACATGCTGACCCTGGCAATTCGCCTGCAGGATGAATTTCCAGAGCACTACAAACTGTTCAAGACACGCAGTTTCACATTCCGCGGGAAGTCCTACCGCAATCACAACGCGCTGTTGGGCCGCTATCGCGGGGCCGACGGGATCAAGACCGGGTACACGCGCGCTTCTGGATTCAACTTGGTTTCGTCAGTTCGACGTGATGGCAAGCATGTCGTCGCCGCGGTGTTTGGCGGGAAGACTGGCAAGAAGCGCAATGCCACGATGCGTTACGTGCTCAATGAAGCCCTCGCTAAGGCCTCAACGAAGAAGACACGCAAGCCAGCCCTTGTGGCCCGGCTCAAGACACCCCCAAAGCCTGTTCAGGCCCGCCGCGCCATTTCGCAGCCGCCCCAGCCGCAAACCGTCAATAGCGTTCCCCGGCCTTCCCCGCCGCAGGGCGACCTCAATACCGCAGGACCAAAAGTTACGATCGCCAACGTTCGCAAAACGTCCATAGAAGCCCATCTTGCGCCACCTCCAACTCCTTCAGCCGGGCAGCAGGGTCCGGCCACCGTCTATGCGCCGCCAGCAAGCCGCTCCGATGCATCAAAGTTTGCTCCGCCTCCAGGCACCCTCACGACGGGCAATACGAGTCCGTCGGTGCCGTCGAGAGGAACGCCGCCGTCGTCGCTGCAAGCTCAAGCAGCAGCACTTAGCTATGGTTCTCCTAGAGGGTCGCCTCATACGGGAGACCGGCGGCTAGCCGTGCACGGGAGCCCCCAGGCTACGCAGCCTCAACGCGGACCTTATGAAATCCAAGTCGGAGCCTATGCAGCTCCTGATGATGCGCAACGTCAGATGAATTTCGCTCGACAGCGCGCAGGCGGCCTACTGGATGGCTACCGGGCGATCGCATTGCCGGTCCAATCTGGGCCGAAGCAATTCTATAGGGCGCGCTTTCAGGGGTTCAATTCTGCCGCAGCCATGTCCGCATGTGAAAATTTGCGGCGCCAGAAAATCGACTGCTTCGTGACCAAGGCCCAATAGAACGCGTTTCACCCATCGGCCGCCAACCAAAACTTCAGCTCTTCGCAGAAGCCAGCGCAACGTCCTTCGCCTCGTTGATCTTGGAGGCAAGGTAGGTGGACCCCCCGCGATCGGGGTGAAGCTTGACTATCAGGTCGCGGTGCGCGCGGCGAACATCGTCTGCGCTGGCATGTGCCTTTAAGCCAAGGATCTCAAAGGCTTCCTCGGCGGTCATGCGACCGTCAGGACCTCCGTGCATATCGGATTCACCACGGGCCATATCCTCTTGCCAGGTCGGATGAATGCGATCGAGATAGGCCTCGACAATCTGTGCCGACTGCGGGTCGGAGTGCCGACAGTCCTGCCACAGCAGAGCCATCTCGGTTGGCTTCAGGCTTTCGATCTCACGGCCCTCGAACAAGCCTTTGAGGACACGCCCGTGCATCGCGCCAGTGTCGTGATCGAGTTCCATCTCCAAATGGTCGGTGACAACACGAGAGGTTTGCCCCGGCGATTTGCTTGCTCCGCCGCCCCATGGCCCGGACGTGCCGCCCCAAATCAGCCAGGAGCCAAACATGGCAAGCGGGACAGCGATTGCTCCAAGGCCTCGCATAAACAGCAGGCCGGCGGCGAGCAGGGATACAGCGCCACCACCCAACTTTAGTCGCCGGGCGACTGCAGCGGGATTGGCGCGCGTAAAGGCCCGCATCAAAAGCAAGCCAATCGCGAGTGCCGCCAGTCCAAAGATTAGGTAAGCCATAGAGCGAATGCGCCTCAGCGGCCGGGTTGTTTCAACTGGTCGAGCAATAGACGGGCACCCGCACCGTGCCCTTGCGCACTCAGCGCCAGCAGCGCCTTCTGGCCGCCCGCCGCGTAAACGGCAACGGCTGTCAACAGATCGCGAAGCTGTTGCGCGGAACCGGGGTCAAATCGGCAGTAAGCGCCATTCGTGAGGCGCGCGATCTCTTTGAACGCGCGCTCCGCGCGCGCATCGCGGCCTTCTTGAAAAAGGAATACCGGAACGCCGAGCAGAGCGAGCTTTCCGGCACGCGCGCACAGCTGGTCGATGTCCTCCTCCATACAGTCTCCAACATAAACCAGCGCGTTGACCTTCCGCCTGCCGCTCTCCTCAATCGCTTGCGCAAGCACTTTGCCGATCTGCGTGAGACCACCGTGGCACGCCACGCTCGTCATCAGACGCGCCAACGCATCCGGGTCCGAAACCCATCTCGAAGCGCGGCATTCTCCCATTCCGCGAAAATAGACGAGCTGAACATCGAGCCCGCCGACTTGCTTGACCGCCTGAAACATGTCGCCTTGAAGCTTGAGCGCCATGTCCCAGGTCGGCGCCCGGCTCATGGTGGCATCCATGGCGAAAACCAAGCGCCCTCGTCCGCTCGTGGCGATCGGCGCCGCGGATTTCATCTTGGCGATGAACTCGGCAACGTCGGCATCGCTTGAGCGTTCCTTGGCAGGAACGCCAGCCTCCTTGCCGGTGACGGCTGGTGCATTTCCGGCGGCAGCCTCCTCCGCCAATATGTTCGGGGACTTGGTCCTGGCCGACTTGCGAAAAATCATAAGCGGGGCTCCGGGGGCACGGCGTGCTCTTCTACAAACATGGCGAGAAGTGCACCGCCTCGCAACATTTGCCGTGCGCCCTTAACCATCTGTGACCGTGGCGGTGAGTAGCTGGAGATTGCCGCCAGTCGCCGTAATGTCGGTCGTTCGCACCCGCTCCGTCGCGTACGCACGCAGCGTATTGGGGCCGCCAGCCTTCGGTCCCGTACCCGATAGTCCCTCGCCACCGAACGGCTGCACGCCGACAACAGCGCCAATCTGGTTGCGATTAACGTAGAGATTTCCGACGCGCGCGTGTTCGGCAACAAAGTCTGCCACAGCACCAATGCGGCTGTGCAGCCCGAGTGTGAGGCCATACCCGGTCGCGTTTATGGCCTCCACGACCTTGCCAAGATGGCCGCGCTGATAACGCACGACGTGTAGGATTGGCCCAAAGATCTCTCGCTCCAGTACGCTCAGGCGCTCGATCTCATAGACCGCCGGCGTCACGTAGGTTCCTGCCCGGCAGTGGTCCGGGACCAAAAGATCAACCAGCTCGCGCGCTTCCCGCTGCATGCGCATTTTGTGGCTTTCAAGCTGGTCTTGCGCCACCTCGTCTATCACAGGGCCGATGTCGGTCGCATAGTCGAATGGATCTCCAACGTCCAATGCCTCAACGGCACCGACCAGCATCTCGATCGTAACGTCAGCGGAGTCCTCCTGCACAAACAGAACGCGTGCAGCCGAACACCTTTGGCCCGCACTATCGAATGCAGATTGCACGCAGTCGCGCACCACCTGCTCGGGCAACGCGCTCGAGTCCGCGATCATCGCGTTAATTCCACCCGTCTCCGCGATGAACGGAACAATGGCGCTTCGTCGCTCTGCGAGCGCCTTTTGAATGGCCCACGCCGTTTCGTT
>Ga0315534_1002882_pt1 | contig 11297 bp, 4 predicted proteins | sample SalMarSW160240MG_FD_203094 | JGI IMG/M metagenome (GOLD analysis project Ga0315534, IMG submission 203094) | Salt marsh sediment microbial communities from the Plum Island Ecosystem LTER, Massachusetts, United States - Salt Marsh Sediment SW1602-40 ... | reverse complement strand
TATCTTTGCAAATGAGAGAATCGTCAAGTATACGCCAAAGTCCGGACCATCGCTTTGGCCCTCGGAGCCTCCCGATGACATTCCCTTCGAGCAATCCAAAGAACTCGTCGGTATATTATTTACGGGTGTTCATAGCGACTATCGAGCAGCGGACACGTGGTATCCTTCCTGGGCCACAGACGACAATCTGTATTCCCCATGGACCGACGGACAAACCGATGGAATGGGATCCAGCTCCGGTGGCCGTAACGCAACCACCGGCCAGGCCGTAATGATTGGCAACGACCCGCTCAATCTCAAAATCAAGGCCCTCGGCACGACTAAAGGCGACCCGCATCCCTACCAGGGACGCTATCCGTGCGGAAGTCTCGTTCACAATGGCGTTTGGTACTACGGCACTTATTGTTTAGGCCCTGCTGGAAGCGTCATGCACGATGGAATGAGATGGAATTGGCCGGTATTAGGCCCCATTCCGGGATTCCGAATCTCAACCGACTATGGCAAAACCTGGACAGACTCCCCACACACACCAACCAAGCCCCTCTTTCCTGAACCCGCAAAATTTATGGGTCCGCTAAAAATCGGCTCACCAAAATTCGTCGACTTCGGAAAAAATATGGAGCATTCACCAGATGGTAAAGCTTACCTGGTCGGTTATGGAGCTGAAGAAAACGACCCAAAGCCTCGATATGCCAACTTGAGTTGGATATCCGGAGACCAGATTTACCTTACGCGAGTCAAACCAAGCATTCAAAACATCAACGACGAATCCAAATATGAATACTTAGCCGGATACGATAATATGGGCAATCCCGCCTGGTCGTATGATTTTGAAGATATAAAGCCACTGCTGGAATGGAACAATAATATGGGCTGCGTCACAATTACCTATAACGCACCTCTCAAGAAATACTTGATGTGCGTAACGGATGGTTGGCCGACGGTCGCAAAGATGAATTCTTATATCCTTGAATCCGATAGGATTACAGGCCCATGGAAGCTCGTAACATATATGAAAGAGTTCGGCGAACAGGGTTATTTCCTCAATTTCCCCTCAAAATTCATCAGCAAAGACGGGTATACGCTTTGGCTGTGCTATTCAGGCAACTTCAGTCAGGGCTGGAATAACATCCGATTCAAGGCCAAACCACCGGGCAGTCGCTACGGCCTGGTCCTGCAACAGGTCAAACTGCTGAATCCAACGGTGTACCGACAGTACGAAAAAAAGCAGAACCAAAAGCAGCAGAAAGACCCGCTTAAGAGCAATAGCAACATCGCTCGAAAAGCTACGGTAACTGCCTCATCAACCTACAAAGGCTACACCGCTGAGGCAGCCATTGATGGCATAGTTGGCGGCTACCCTGAAGACATATCAGCCGAATGGGCTGCTGACGGCGAAAAGACATCGGCAACGCTGCGATTGAACTGGGATAAACCACAAATTATTAATCGCATCTGGCTTTTTGACAGGCCTAACACACACGCCGACCAGGTTACCGCCGGTAAGCTCATCTTCAGCGATGGCAACTCGATAAATTTTGGTGAGCTGCCCGATGACGCTTCTGCTGCCAAAGAAATCACCTTCCCACCCAAAAAAGTTTCCTGGCTCAAGTTTGTAATCACCGCCGTCAAGTCGGAAACACAAAACATCGGCTTAGCTGAAATCGCGGTTTTCAGCCCCGAAGATTGATAAGTAAAGGTCTGAATATGGAAGCAATTCGCAAAGATTGAGCCGGCAAAGTTGGAAAATACATCAAAGAACAAATAAAACATCGACTGGGATTAGCATCGCTGTGCAGATCAATTTATTGCTTACCTTCTTTTTGATAAACAAAAAGTTGATAAGACTTGTATTTCTTGAAGTCTTCGCCGGTTCTGCCTCCCTCTAAATACTTCTTGTGGGCCTTCTCTATTTTTTTCCTGTATTTCCATTTTAGGAATTTTGTAGCGATTGGGTATCTGCTCTCAAAAAAGCGGGCGCCGACATCCACAACAGGCTGGATGACATTCTCCAGCGCATCGCCCAATAAATCCATATTGGGTGCGGTTTCTTCAGTAATATCCACGTTCTCAATAAGTCTAAAAGGAAATTTCTCAACAAGGTCATAAAACTTACTTAGCTTGTGCCCGCCGCCCATCACACCCTTGGCTTTGATGTCTTTTCTGAAAACGTCACTTATAAACAGAAAACCACCGTCTTTTAAGAACTCATTAGTTTTTGACAGGGCTTGTTCAACATCAATATACTGGAAGCTTTCACAGAACATGACCATATCATATCGTTTGCCCGTTTGCATTTCTTCATAAAAACACTCGAAGATACGGGTCCTGTCTCCCAGAAGTTGGCCGGCTTGCTTCTTTAGAAAAGGACAGGGAGAAACACAATCCACCTCGTATCCCATATTCAGTAACGTCTCGGCTATTTCACCTGTGCCGCAACCCACATCCAGGATGGTTTTCACAGCATCAGGAATATGCGAGATGACAAATTTGACATATTCATCCTGTGCCAAATGTAAATTTGCAATATCCACTTCAATGCCATCCGTCCAATACCCGTAATGAAGATGCTTCAGTTTAAGGAAATACCTGCCGCAGATAGAACCCACCTCTAAACCCAGTTCACGCGATATCACTTTTTTTGTCTTCTTTTTTTTCTTCATTAATTAATCGCCATTTAATCTCGTAAGGCCACTATCTGCACTACCCCCTTCAGAATTCGGCAAAGAAACGTCCTGTTTTTCAGATCAAGTAAAGTTATCATATTCTTGGACGGTTTCCAAGAAATTCTGTTTTCGGCAGTCCGCCCGTCAGCGGCATTGCGTACTCGATAAAGGCTTCGGTTATGCCGTTGCCCTGGGCGTTAATAAACTCATCCGGCATCGATTTTGTCTTCTCGGCCACGTTCTTAAGCTCGGTGCGAAACATCTCAACCTTATAATCGGACCCGTTACCAAGGCGTTTAATCGCGACTGAACCGTTGTCCTCTTCCATAGCAAACTGAACGGCGAGACGGCCGCACCACCGCGCCTCTCTGACATCGACCTCCGATTGCAATCCCGCAAAGCTCCTTTGCAGATACCCAAATGTATCGGCCCTCACCCGCTTTGCGCCAAGCTTGCTCTTTACCTGGCCGGCCAGAAAGTCCGCCAGAGCACCCGTGCCGGAAAGTTGTATATTGCCATGCGCATCCCTTTCAGCCTCTTCAGCCAGTTTTTTGGCCCATGTAACTCCGTCTGAGTCACAGATACCCTCACTGGCCGTAATAACGCACCGGCCCAGCTTTTTCAAAACGCCATCTACATCGCGAAGGAATTTATCCATTGAAACCGGCCTTTCGGGAACATATACCAGATGCGGCCCGTCATCATCTCTTTGCTTACCTAACACAGTAGCCGCCGTCATAAAACCCGCATGCCTGCCCATAATCACATCGATTTTTACACCCGGCAGTGTCCGGTTATCCAAATCGTCACCCATCAAAGCACAGGCCTCGAATTTCGCAGCCGTCCCAAAGCCCGGACAATGGTCTGTAACCAGCAAATCGTTATCCACAGTCTTGGGAATATGAAACGCCCGAATATCAAAGTCTATGTCATCGGCCATCCTGTTGAGAATATGAGCCGTATTAGCTGAGTCGTTGCCGCCTATGTAGAAGAAGTATCGAATATTACGCTTTTTGAAAACATCGAGAATCTTTGCACAATATTCCTCATCCGGCTTATCCCGGCTGGAACCCAGCGCCGAACACGGTGAAGCAGCCACTTTTTCCAGTGTATCAGATGATATTTTTTTCAAATCGATGAACTGGTCGTTTGCCATACCGACCACGGCGTGAAGCGAACCATAAAGGTTCTGGATTTGCGGATGTTTGTGTGCCTCTTCGATGACACCCACCAACGACGCATTTATCACGGCGGTCGGCCCGCCCGATTGTGCTACTACTGCATTTGCCCCGTTAGAAATTCCCCATTTTCGGGATGTATTATTTCTAACGGGATTTGCTTTTGGTGCATCTGCCATTTCGTAAACTCTCTTCAAAAAGACTTATATTACTTTCCAATCACAAACGGGTTATTATACAAACAGAATTGAAACAGGCAAGACCAAACAGAAAAATCTCTGAACTCAACTTGTGACGCTTGTCATAAGATTGCCATTCCTGCGTGAGCCGTCAATCCATTATCTCTTCACAACAGGTGTAAATTGCGCGCATAGCAAAATCCGCGCATCAATAATTGAACGAATGTACGCATTGCCAGTTACCAATTACCGATTATCAAATGCCCGCTAGCCAGTACGTGACAAATTTGGCAAGGTCCTGTATATCGATGAAATTATCGGCTGGAATACTGATATCACAGGCCGGATTCCATTGAGGATGTCCCGGTTGTGTCGACCAGGCTGAAGAAAATATTGCAAAGTCAGCCATATCTACATCGTTGTCTTCGTCAATATCAGCCACCGGTACCAAAGTCACGTCGAGGACGCCGGCACTGCTGGAGACTATGTCAACCACGCAGGTCCGGGCGTGATATGAGGTGGCGGAAAATTCAAGGTTGTACGTTCCGTCAGGAAGGAATATATGGTATCGACCGAAATGTTCATCACTGCCGTTAGTTTCTCCGTTTTCAAAGCCGATATCGAGATATGTAATCGCGGCCGCGACAGGCTGACCGGTGAAGGCGTCGGTAACGCGACCGCCCAGTGGGATAGGACGTTGAAGCTGCCAGAGCAAGCTGGGAAATACCAGTGCTGCTTCATTCAGAGCACTAAAATACAGCGGTTGGAACATCCAGTGTGTCTCCGTCAGGAAAGCATGGGCCCCCATCATAGCGAGCTGCCATTCGAAGTGCTCTCCTTCCGCCGTGGGTAACCTCACAGAGTCGCCATAACCTGACGCTATGGAAATCCCCACCGCCTCCTCCTCCCAGAAATTCGTGAACGGATGTGGCAGGCAGGCATACGAATAAAGCGTTTCCTGTCCGAAGGAGTGAAAGTCCAGCACCTTAGCGAAGCGTCGATCTTGAGACCAGACGAGCATTGTCTGAGTTTCAGGCTCCGAAGCAACTTCGGGACCACGGTAAGTCAGTGAGGTTACCAGCGTGCTGCCGCCGCATACCGAGTCCCATCCGAAAGGATAGTTACGATTCTGGTCGACGCCTACGCCTTCCTGAAAGACCCTGCGGTTCTTCCGCCACAAATTGTCAACGTTAAAGACATACTCGTAGCCGTCCGGATTCCAGGCCGGTGCAATCCATATTTCGTACTCATCTACCAGAGCGGTAATCGTTGGGTCTATGCCATATTGGCTCGTGAATTGCTCGATGGCATATAATCCGATCACCGGCGTCACTATCTCACGTGCGTGGTGCTCACAGACTACCAGGTAAGCCGGCTCGTCCTCGTTCTCAGCCACATTATCTGAAATCTTAATGGCGAATATGTGACGCCCTTCGAATGTAGTCGGCATACCATAGGTCTCCGTAAGGTCTACGACTTTGCATATCGAGGGGTAATTTTCTTCCGCATCGTTCATTTCGGCCAGGATTTCTGACAGCTCCAGGTAGCCTGTCGGCACTGACATTGTGGTTAGTTGTTCGGTCTGGATCTGCCTGAAAGGGCGACCGGCCGCAATAATTTGCAATTCAAAGCCTTCTCGTGTGAGCATTTCCAGTTCCGAACCGGTAACAATAAGCTCAAACCAATTCTGCGTAATGGAACCTTCAAGAACATCAAAACCGCCTTCGAGCAGTTGCTGAGCAAGGCCTGGGGCATTAGGCGTCTCGATTTTTACATGGGTCAGCGGCCGAGCTAAAGAAGCAGCCGAATCGCCCCAGATAAAAATGAAACAAGTAACCGACGCGACTAACATCATTATTGAACGCCAGCTTTTCATCAAGTTACACCTGTTATATTAGAAACGACATCAATGATTTGCCCGACAGCCCTGCCTACCCTCTCCTGCAAAATTACCTTTATAATTATGAGCGTGATTGCATTTATTCTATTACTCGGTTTTCCTGTTTTTCAGCTTCGAAATGGCCGGTTCGATATTACATAAATGATACCATAATACACATATAATTTCAATAGAAATTGAGCATACACCCTCGTTTGCGAGCAAGTACAAGCCTATTCGACCTTAAATTCACAACCCGGCGTCAGAAAATACAACCATTTGCCCAGCAGTTTGTCCTTCAAAATTGCACCGGCCGCCCTGCCGTAAAGCTCCAACTGCTTTCTATAAAGCTCGGCTCGCTGCGAAACTTCACCCGCAGTTATCCTGTCGGTCTTGAAATCAATAACCTCCAAACCCTGTGGCGTTTGGATTAGCATATCAATTAAGCCCTGAATTATGACGACTTCGTCGTCGGTGATTGGTGATTGTTGACTGGTGATTCGAGCGTCGAGCGATGAGGTATGAGCAACGAAAGTTGCCGGCATCGCAAATGTGAAAGGCCATTCACGCCGAACGTTCGAGTACTGCTCAAGAGCATTCCTGCCCAATTCACTTTCAAAAAACTTAACTATTGAACCTGTATTAATATGCTCAGCAACAGCTTCGTTTATAGCACCATCGTCCAAAAGCCTCTCAATTGCCTTTTCAACAGCTTCTTTATTTACGGGCTTGGCCAAGTCAAGCTCGGATATTACAATGTGTGTGGCTGTGCCGATTAATCGCCCTTCCACATGTTCGGCCAACCCGGTTACAGCAACCGGCACAGAAGTCGGCAATCGGTCCAACGCCCTTGAATAATCTATTCTCACATATTCATTGCTGCGATGCGTTAATTCTGTAACCGATTGTTTCGCGGAAAGCACTACTGAATCTTCAAACCCATAACGCCAGGCGAGAGACTTTTTCACTTGCGAGAGTCTTCTGACCCCCACCGCAGGGTTGAGGGCTAAACGAGCCCCGCCCAGAGGTGGCGGAGCTAAACCTCTGTCGGTCTTTATTTTGATTACAAACTCGGAGAGTTGTTTTAATTGCGGCTGGTCGTAAAGTTTCAATCTGAATAAATCATCATTGGCTTGCGGTGTCATACCGGTATTCAGGCCTTCGTGTAAAATCTTCTGGTCGCAAAGTCCGTAAAGAATCCACTCGAGAGGACTTCGGCATCGCCGAAGCTGCCAATCAGCAATACGTTCCTCGCCCCAGAGAAAACCATCGCAAACAACGTCGCGGCAGTGCTGCTGCCTTTCGCAGGCGCTTAAAATAAGCCGCTCTCTGGCCCGCGTTGTCGCCACATAAAGGATACGCATTTCTTCGGCAAGTGCTGTTGAGAGCTTCTGTTCTGCGATAACCTGATGTGCCAGCGAACGCAGCTTAGTGTTTGATGGAGTGTCAATAATTTGCAGCCCCAACGTATCATCAGCATCGGCAAGAAAGTCACTATAAATATCCCTTTTATTGAATTGACTATCCAGCTCAGCTAAAAAGACAACCGGAAATTCAAGTCCTTTGCTTTTATGCACGCTTAAAATACGGACAGCATTACCCGCTGAAGCGTCCGGCTCGGCAGGCGCCCAATCCTGTCCCAGCTCCTGAAGCTTCTCAATAAACTCAACAAAGCGAGAAAGTGACAAATTGCCGGCGCTGCTCGCAAATCCCTCAAACTGGATTGCCCTATCGTGCAGCTTAAGAAGATTGGCCCTGCGTGCCTGGCCGTTCGGCAGCGCAGAAACAAATGACAAGAATCCGGTTTGCCGATAGATTTGCCATATCAAATCAGCTAAGTTGCCGCGCCTGGCAACTGTCCTCCACTTCTCAATCACAGTTAGTATCCCCTTGAGCTTTTTACTCAGCTTCGCATCCGGCCCACTCTCGCTGTACTCAAGAACACAGCCGTAAAAGTTTCTGTTATTTTCATCTGCCTTGCCGTGGATTTTTAACTTCGCCAATTCGGTATCGCTAATCTTAAAAAACGGGCTCCGCAATACAGCCGCCAATTCGATATCACGCTGGGGATTGTCCAGAACTTTCAGCAGCGCCACGACATCGCTGATTTCAGTAGCCTCGAAATATCCCGCCGTGGCTTCACAGCTAACGGGGACACCGGCCAGCCGAAGCACCTCCACATAATCGTTGGCCTTTCTTGCCAGAGAACGCATCAGTATCACAATGTCACGATATTGAACATCCCGCAGGCAATCCTTCTGCTTATCATAAATTTGAAACTCCGGCTTGCCAGTATCGGCCCCGACCATTTGCCTGATACGCCGGCTAATCATTGCCGCCTGTCGCTGGCGTGAACTGATAACGTTCAAACTCTCCTCGTCAGCTATCCGGTTATTCTGCTCGTTTTCTGAATCCTGGTCTCTGCCTTTTTCATCCAGTACGTGAAACTCAACCACTGGTTTAATGTCGCCAGGCGATTGTACTTTGGATTCGCCTTCAAGGGCAGGTCTCAATTTTGCCGAATCATCGTAATCAATCTTCGCAAACGAAGCTGTCATTATCCTTGCGAATATCTTATTGACAAAATCGAGAATCCCTTTCTCCGAACGGAAGTTGGCATTCAGGTCGACCCGTAATCCGTTTTTAACATTGACCGGCTCTACAGAAGCCGGTTGGAGACGTTCGATAAAAATCTCCGGCTTTGCTCCCCGCCAGGCATAAATACTCTGTTTGACATCGCCTACAACAAAAACATTTCCTTCGCAGCTCAGCATATCGAGTATCGCCTGCTGGACGGGATTAATATCCTGATATTCATCGACAAAAATGTATTTGTACCTGCGCCGAAGTGCCAATGCCGTTTCCGACGGCGATAGCTCACCCTGCGAAGACTTTTCATCATTCAAAAGCTTTAGAGCATAATGTTCAAGGTCGGCAAAATCCAGACAGTTAATATCTCGTTTGGCGTCACTGTATAATCGGTCGAATTTTTTCACAAGCTCAACGAGGACCTTTGTCTGCAGGCCTGCCGCCCTGCCGACCCTATCCAGATAATCAGGATTAACTATGGCAAGCTCCGAAAGCTCTTTGAAGCCCTCCACCGCCCTTTTCGCTGTTCGCTGGATAAGCGAAGCGATCTCGTCACGCACATCCTTTGGCTTATATGTTGTTGGCTTGATATAATTCCTTATCGCCTCAGCACACTCGTCCCAATCGCCGGCTTTCAAAAGCTTGCTGCATTCCAAAACCGGCTGAATATGGCTCGCTTCAAACTTCCCACTCCAGTCACCGGCTCCGCCATCATTTTTATATAGCCTCTGACAGTGCCGAAGTTGATTAAGGATATGCTGTAATTTCTCAGCAATAATCTGCTTTTGCTTCCGGCCCAGGTCGGTCGTAAAGGGATTGGCAGCCTCGGCCAGCCGAGCCGAACGCTGGTACCAGTTTTGCCGCGAAACTACGGTGTCCAGAAAATCGCTCAGCTCGATTATCTTCGCAAGAAAACCATCATTTGTACGAAGGTCGCGCCGCGACAGAAGCTGCTGCAGGGCAGATACTAAATTGCTCTGCTCCCACGCCCAGTCGATAGTTTTCTCCAGTACCTCCGCTTTGATTAACCTGGCCTCGTCTGCATCAATCACACGAAAAGTCGGGTCAAGGCCAAGCTTATAGAAATATTCCGTAATAAGCCGCTTGCAAAACGAATGTATCGTACTTATGTCTGCCCCCTGCAGTAATACAAGCTGGTATCGAAGATGAGGGTCACCGCTTTCTAAAAATGCCGCCCTCAACTGCTCTGCAATCCGCGAGCGCATCTGCTCTGCCGCCATCTCCGTAAATGTCAATACGAGCATGCTCCAAACGTCAGGACATATAGCCTTGTCCGATACTATGTCGACGCACCGGCCGGACAATACCGCTGTCTTTCCGGTCCCTGCTGAGGCGGTCACCAGAACGTCGCTGTCGCGTGCCGTAATCGCCCGTCGCTGCTGCTCAGTCCATTTAATCTTCTTCTCAGCCATCAACCATCCCTATTTTTTCGAGCACCTGAAGTTTGCTTAGTGGTTCTAATGAGTTGTAATCATTTATCTGCCAATCGAACCGACAAACCGGCTTATATTTGCAGTAACCACATGGCGACATCGTACCAAGTCTGTACGGTCTGACCTCAATCTCACCTGAGAGAAACTCTGCCGCCAGCTCGACTATTCTTTTCTCTGCAAATTCAAGAACTTTATCAAAATCGTCCGGCTTTAATGCTCCACTTTTTCCATAGTCACCATACTGGACATCTTTTGAGCTGATGCGGAAATTATAAAATCTGCTCCAGCCGGAGCTTGCAGAAGCATCAAGCTGCTGGAAAAATTCGCCATTGAATATTCCCTTCGCTTTATACTCATATTTTTCCGCTTTCAGTGACAATTCATCGAGAGCAGCGTGTCCAACTATCGTCTCAACCGGCATATAAAACGCGCCGACAACATCCTTCACCCTCGGCTTATCAGCATTCCTGACGGCGAGCATATAAATTGGAAGCTGCATATCGAGGCCATAGTAAAACTTTGACCAGTTAAATGACCCCCCTCGACGCTTATAATCGAAAATGGCTGCAAATTTCCGGCCGTCGAGTTCTACAATATCAAGCCGGTCGATTTTACCATCCAGAGACAACAAGCGACCATCCGCCAACACAAGCTCATACTTACCAATCCTGCCCTGCGCGTCCCGAACCTCGCCGAACGAAACTTCGGAAAGTGTCGGCCTGAAGCTGCCTGCGCGTACCATTTTCGCTACAGCAAAAACGCAATCTTCGAGAACCTCAGCCGCAGAATTTATGATGTATGTATTGTGAGCACTGCGGCGGACAAAGTTGGAAATAAAGGTATCCGTCTGCGTAAAATTTAATATCTGCTCGTTTAGTAATTTTAATAATTCCTTATCCTCAACCGTCGCAAAATCCGTATTTTCTTCACCAAGCTTCTTCTGCAGCTCATCCAGAACTCGATGGTAGAAATTACCCAGGTCCAGCGGCTCCAGTTTAAACTCTTCACGCTCTTTCAAGTCCAGCACATATCTGGCGAAATACTGATAGGGACACGCCGCAAAAGTACTCAGTCTGCTTGCAGAGCTTCTTATCCGCTCACCAAAAATCTCACCAACTACCTCGTTATCCAACTCCGCACGGTTGTCATAATTAATCGCTGAGAGCACATCCAAGCCTGACTCGGCAAGCTCGCCATCGGCGGACATTTCATCCAGCAATTCACTAAACTGCTCGTGGGAACCTTCAAGCAAGCCACGAGACGTGTCTTTACCAAGCTCGCTGCATAGCAAATCGACAAGCTCGCTCTTATTGTGGACCTTCTCGATTGCAATTTGCTCACCAGCAATTGAT